>Ga0172376_10006726_pt1 | contig 12426 bp, 12 predicted proteins | sample Lak35m_FD_121114 | JGI IMG/M metagenome (GOLD analysis project Ga0172376, IMG submission 121114) | Freshwater microbial communities from Kabuno Bay, South-Kivu, Congo - kab_092012_35m | ecosystem: Environmental > Aquatic > Freshwater > Lake | place: Democratic Republic of the Congo: South-Kivu...
ACTGCAACATCCCAAATTTTTCCTGAAAGACAAGTGACCAATTTCATCTCAGCATGAGGAGGATACTGTGCATGCAATCCTCTAATGCTTCCTTTTTTTAAGGTAACGGAATGATTAATTTGTGAAACCGATTTTAAAAACCCTTCTGTTTTTAGTGTTTTTTCACAAAACAGACGAGAGAAAAATCCCCGATGATCTGAAAATGAAGCGCGTTTTATTTTTTTTAGTCCAGACAAGGGCAAAGAGTCTACGATCATTAATCCCAAAGTTTCCAAGGGGCATTCCCTGATTGCCATAATTTTTCTAAGTAATTTTTGTCCCTTAAGGTGTCCATTGCATGCCAAAATCCGTGATGCTCAAATGCCATTAATTCTTGTTTTTCAACCAACTTTTTTAAGGGTTCCTCTTCCCATAAAGAGAAATCACCCTCAATAAACTCTAAACATTTTGGAGAAAGGACAAAAAAACCACCGCTAATCAGTCCACCATCGCCTTTGGGCTTTTCTACAAAATTGTTTACAAGGGGTCCTGTTTTTTGAATAGCGCCATATCGACCCGGAGGTAAAACAGCGGTAATGGTGGCCAATTTTTGATGTGTTTGATGAAATTTAATTAAAGATGACAAATTAATATCAGACAACCCGTCCCCGTAGGTAAAACAAAATTCTTTTTCAGGATCAAGATAGGGTTTTACACGTTTTAAACGCCCACCTGTCATGGTTTGTTCCCCTGTGTCTACCAATGTAATGGTCCATGGTTCTACATTGTGTTGATGAATTTTGACTTCATTGTTTTCAAGCTTAATGGTGATATCAGAATTGTGTAAAAAATAATTCGAAAAATATTCTTTGATCATATAGCCTTTATACCCGCAGCAGATAATGAAATCTGTGATGTTGTGATGGGTATATAGCTTCATTAAATGCCATAATATGGGTTTGCCGCCAATTTCAACCATGGGCTTTGGCTTATGTAGGGTTTCTTCAGAAATCCTGCTTCCAATGCCTCCTGCAAGTATCACCGCTTTCATCGTATTTTGCATGATACTAGAAATGAAATGTTTCCAAAAGATTCAAATTCATGGGGTTGAAAAAAAATGACCCTCTGTTTTTTTATTTGAAAATACAATGTCATGATTAAGGATGGTCAATGGCCTTGAGGTACAGCTGTTGATACTCTGGGTTCATTAGCCTGTGGTTGTGCCATAACAGTGTAAAATCTCCTTTAAATAAAGCGCATGTCTTTTTTAGTGACTGTATGTGCGTTAATGCTTTTTCCGGAGATAAATTCATGTATTTTTTTTCTTGTAAGGAACAATCCATGACCACCAGTGGACGTTGTTTCAAGGTTAATTTTTTTTGATTGACCAGGTCATAAATAGGGTATTCGTAACAGGTTCCTGATCTAAATCCTGCACATTCTGCAAAACCCAATGAGCTGTCATGGCTTAGGTTTAATTCATTTAATTCAAGCCAGGTCTCTGGGGTTACTTTAAGAAAATGCTGTCTATTTTCAAATGACACTTGGTTAATTTTTTCCTCTTCACACACTTGTTTTAAGAGAGAAAACTCTTGAGACAGCAGCCCTCTTTTTTCGGATGACAAATAGCTGCCATGAAGACCAATTAAATGACCTCTTTCATGAATGTTTTTTAATAATTTTCGAATAAATGGGGACTTGAATTCATAGCTGCAATCCTTTTTGCCTGCAGGCTTATGTGTAATAAAGTAAAAGGTGCTAACAAGATTTTTTTTCTCACTTTCAGACATCAGCCAATCAAAGGTGTTGTAGGGGTCTTTTTCGATGTCTCCCAAACGGCTTTGTATGCCTTTAAATGCCAAATGAAAAGCAAGGCCCCATTTTTGCCTTATCATATCTTTTGCCAATTCGTATCCAATAGATGTCCAATGGGGGTACCTTAATAAAAAATCAACATCATGGCTGGGCATTAAGCGAAAAGTTTTTTGTTTTCTTGACAAAAAGGGCCATAAAAAAGAAAGGCAGGACCATAGCAATTCCGTGTATTCATTCACCAAGGGCCTGTCGTAAGGCGTTCGTGCTGTTTTAGAACTGAATCGACCATGAGGGTCTCTTTCATGAAGAACACTTTCTTCATATCGGCTTAACATGTAAAAACAAGCCCCAAAAATATCGACATGAATACAAAGGTTTTCTTCATGGATGTCAATGTCAGGCAGCCCAAAGAGGACAGGGAGTTCAGAAGAGGTGCATAAAAAAGGCCATTTTTTGACATTGAATTTAGAAAAAGGCGGGTTTGCAAGTGTTTTTTCTGTTTGCCATTCCGATGGTTTCATACTAAAAAAATCATCTTTTATTTTTAAAGTACAGTTAGAACCTTCACATTGACATAATGTGTGGTCTATTTTTCCTTTTGTGACAGAAATTTCTAAACCCAAAAACTCTTCAAAAAGAACAGAGACAATATACTCTCTTTCAGATGCCCAGGTTTCAGGAATTTGAATCTTAAGCATTTACCTCCGGTTTTCCAATAACGTAACAATGTCGAAATCCAGCTTTTTTCAGTTCTTCTGGTTTATATAAGTTTCGAAAGTCTAAAAATACGGAATCCCTCATGCTTTTGATTAGTTTTCTTAAATCCAATTCTCTAAAAACATGCCACTCCGTTAAAATAACCATGGCATCGGCATTTACCGCGGCATCATAGGCATTGTCTGCGTATTTTATGGCATTCCCGAATCTTTTTTTTGTGTTTTCAAGGGCTTCTGGGTCTGTGACCACCACGTCACTTTTGACATCAATCAAGTCTTCAATTAACGCCATGGCACTGGATTGCCTAATGTCGTCTGTTTCAGGTTTAAAAGACAGACCTAAAATGGCAATTTTTTTTTCATGAAGATTCTTTGGAAACGCTTCTTTTAACTTTAAAAAGGCTTGTTTTTTTTGATGTTGATTAACGGCATTGACTGCTTTTGGAATTTTTAAGTCATAGGAGATTTCCTCTGACAAATGAATTAAAGCTTGAATGTCTTTTGGAAAACAAGACCCGCCATATCCAGGGCCTGGATGTAAAAAAAACTTTCCAATTCTTCTGTCCATGCCCATGATTTTTGAAATCATGCCTACGTCAGCGCCCAATTTGTCACACAAGCAAGCCATTTCATTGATAAATGAAATTTTTGTGGCCAAGAAGGCGTTAGACGCATATTTTGATAACTCTGCGGTTTCATGGCTTGTTTGAACGATGGGAACATCAATTCTATGCAAGGGATCATACAGCAAACTTAAGGCATTTAATGCTTCTGTACTCTCAGATCCCAATACAATACGGTCTGGATGAAAAAAATCATAAATAGCATGCCCTTCTCTTAAGAATTCAGGGTTAGAGATTAAGGGTGTTCTTTTGATGATTTCTTGATCAGATAAATATTGGTTTATTTTCTTTGCTGTGCCCACAGGGACTGTGCTTTTGATGACCATGATTTTATGCTTTTCATGACCCTTTTGATACTTTGCAATTTTTTTTACAACGTCCCATATCGACGATAAATCTGAATTGCCATTTTCAAGAGAGGGTGTTCCCACCGCGATAAATACAATGTCTGATTTCTCTAATAATTCTTCAAAATGAATTGAAAAAAACAAACGTTTCTCTTTGGTGTTTTTCAAGATTTTTTCTTGAAGTTCTGGTTCAAAAAATGGGGTTTTATGCCCTAAAAGGGTATTTATTTTTTCCTGGTCTTGATCAAAGCAAATCACGGTATTTCCTAAATCTGCCAAACAAGTGCCTGTGACAAGGCCCACATACCCTGTCCCTACTATTCCAACATTCATGGGCATAAATTAAATCCTGGCTTGAGCAAAGAGGGTTCTACTTAAAAGAGACAGAGCTGCCACAAGAGCAACTTTTTTTTTCATTTGGATTTAACAGTTTAAAGCCAGACCCAAGCAAAGACTCTGTGTAATCTAATATAGACCCTGTAATAAACAGGTAGCTTAATTTATCAATAATCACTGTGGCCCCAAGGTGGGTAAAGCATTTGTCCCCGTTTTCTTTACACGGCATAATTTCAGCCAAATCCATGGTGTAAGAAGAACCTGAACACCCTTCTTTGACAATGGTAATTTTTAATCCATGTGTTTCAGGCGATTTTTGATCTTGAGTGGTAAACAATTTAATTTTTTCTGCTGCCTTATCTGTTAGCATGACCCCTGTTTGAATACTGGATACTTTTTCAGTATTGGGCACAAACACTTTTTTAACGTCCCCGCAATCTGACATGGCTAAGCCACCGTGACTTCAGGACATAAATACACATCCTGAATTGCATTTAACAAGGTGATACCGTCTTTTAAGGGTTTTTGAAATGCTTTTCGTCCAGAGATTAACCCCATGCCTCCGGCGCGTTTATTAATGACAGCCGTTTTAATGGCTTCTGCCAAATCGTTGCTACCAGATGCGCCACCTGAATTGATTAAGCCAATTCTTCCCATATAGTTGTTCACCACTTGGTAGCGGGTTAAATCAATAGGATGATCTGAGGTGAGATGGGTGTACACTTTTTCATGTGTTTTTGAAAATTTTAAAGCTTTAAAGCCCCCGTTTGTTTCAGGTAATTTTTGCTTGATAATATCTGCTTGAATAGTCACCCCCAGATGGTTGGCCTGGCTGGTTAGATCGCTTGCCACATGGTAATCAATGCCGTCTTTATTGAATTGACTGTTTCGCAAGTAACACCATAAAACGGTGGCAAGTCCCAATTCATGGGCCATGTCAAATGCTTTACTTACTTCTACAATTTGTTTACCGCTTTCTTCAGACCCAAAATAAATGGTGGCCCCAATGCCTACACAGCCCATGTCATACGCTTGTTTGATGGATGCGAACATGATTTGGTCAAATTTATTGGGGTAAGTCAGTAATTCGTTATGGTTAATTTTTAAAATAAAAGGAATTTTATGTGCATATTTTCTTGATACAATGCCTAAGACCCCAAGTGTGGATGCCACCGCGTTACATCCCCCTTCTATGGCCAAATGAACGATGTTTTCGGGATCAAAATACTCTGGATTCGGTGCAAAGGAAGCACTCGCTGAATGCTCTATGCCTTGGTCTACGGGCAGAATAGACAAATACCCTGTTCCTGCCAAATGGCCGGTATTAAAGAGTCTTTGTAAATTAGAAAGTACACGGTTGTTTCGATCAGATTTTGAAAAAATATTGTCGATATAATGCGGGGAAGGTAAGTGAAGCATGTCCTTGGATACTGTTTTGCAGGTATGTCCTAATAAAAATTCAGCTTCATTTCCTAACTGGGTTTGAATATGGCCATAACGCGTTGTTGCTGTATTTACTTGCATTTCATCACCTCATATACAATTTTTTTGGATTATACAGTCGACATTTGAAATTGGAAAACAAGAATTTTATAGCCTTTTTTCATTAAAAGATGGCTTAAAAGGATTAAACTGAAAAAAGAGCAGGTTGAGCCGGTAGCAGTTTACGGAGATAAACTTGTTTAAAATCATCCCTTTCTTGGGAAGGGTCATTGCAAGCAGTTGTAATACAATCTGAAAAGCGTTTTTTGTCACTGTTGAATTTATCTTCTAAGTTTTCTTTAAACGTAGGCGTATCAAATGCCACATTGCTGTGACGCCAAAGCCAAACATCTAAAAATAAAAGGATGTTTTCTTGAAGTAGACTGAGATCTAGTCTGAAATTTTTCTCAACTGCATCAGTTTCTGATTCTTCTAACAATTGTTTTTTAAGTTCGAATAAATCTCTAAGATAATAGTCTATTCCTGATGTATAAGAACGGTCTAATGTGGTTTTTAATGTCTGGAGGTAATTTTGTATAGAGCTGAAATCAGAGGGCTGACTTTCTAAATCTATTGTTATTTTTGTGGCGAATGTTTGATTAGGTGTTGGTGTTTGAAATTCAAAATGGTGTTTTTTTTCTGGGATTAATTTTTTTAAGGGGACTTTGTTTTGTATATACTGTCCGTGTATAAGCCCGCTGCTATTTAAGATTCTTAAACTATATTGTGTGCCCATTTTTAATACAACGGCATCATACTGACTAAATCGGTGGTTTTTAGATTTTTGGTCAGGTTTTTGATTTGTCCAGCCAATAAACCCCACAAGGGTTAATGTTGGGGTACGGCTTAATTCTGAATTTAATGTTTCTAATTCTTTAACCCTGTCCTTTAATCTTTGTTGTGTAACCTTATTTAAGGTTGTTTCTAATCTTTTTTTTGTTGTGTCTAAAGCTTTATCCAAATTGTCAAATTTGTTTTGTTGCTGGTCACGATAAATAAGATGATCTAGGTTTTCAATGAGTGGATTTTTTCGGGTATTTAAAATGGGGTCTTCTGGTAGGCTACACAGTTCGTCCAATATATTTTCTCTTTCAATAGTGAAAGATGGCCTAGGAGAGCTGTAGGGTGTTGAAGGCTCTGAATTTGGGAGGGCACGTAGTTGTTGTGCTAAAGTTTGAGCTTGATAATGACTTGTAGAACCTAATTTTTTTGTTCTAGAAAGGGTTCTGGAGAATATGTTTGAAACTAAAGATGAAGCTTTTGCCATCATGATATTAAGACCCCTGGATTTATTTGAAAAATATTTGGAATTTTTTTATTTTAAATTGCTTTGAGAACTATTTTGATTTTATATTTTTTTAAAAAAAAATCAAGGAAACCCATTGATTTAAACTTTTTATTATTTTTTTAAAAATTTAAATGTTGAATAAGTCGGGAAGTGGCTTTAGGGAAGGGGTATTGGCTTAATTGGTCTGGATTTACCCAAGACAATGTCACTGCACTTAATGGTTTTTCTTTTCCTGATAAAATTCGACAATAAAAGCCATGTAATGTGATTTTAAAATGGGTATAGGCATGCTTAATTTCTGCTATTTTTTCTTCTACTTGAACATTTAAATGTGTTTCTTCGTAAATTTCTCTTTTAACGGTTTCTTCAATGGGTTCTTCGTCTTTTTTTTTGCCTCCAGGAAACTCCCATAGGCCGCCCAACATGCCGGTGTCTTTGCGTTTTCCAATCAAAATTTTTTTTCCCTTTTTAATAATACCTACCCCAATATGGTAATGCGGGATAGGGGCTTTTTTTGATTTATAAGGGATTTCATGCGTCAGTTGATTTAAAAATGCAAGGCATTTTTCAGACAACGGACATTGCCCACACAAGGGTTTTTTGGGTTTGCAGATTAAAGCCCCTAATTCCATTACGCCTTGATTGAATGATGACGGAGAATGTCCTTTTATTTCTGGCAATAGTTTTTCAAATAACTCATCTCTTACTTTTGCTAGTCTGATGTCTGTGCAAATGCCCCAATATCGTGTGAATACACGCAATACGTTCCCATCAACCACAGGAATTTCTTTGTTAAATGCAATGCTGGAAATAGCCGCTGCTGCATAAGGGCCAATGCCTGGTAGCGTTTGTAACGCATCGTAGTCTTTGGGCATTTCGCCTTTAAATTTCTACATCATCATTTTTGCTGCCTGATGAAGGTTTCTGGCCCTGGCATAATAGCCCAGCCCTTCCCACGCTTTTAAAACGTGATGTTGGCTGGCATTTGCCAGCGTTTGAATATCAGGAAATAAAGTGATAAACCGATTAAAGTAATCAATCACCGTGTCTACTTGGGTTTGCTGCAACATCATCTCGCTAATCCATACTTCATAAGGATCGGGTATTTGCTTTCGAAAAGGAAGTGTTCTTTTGTGTTTTTCAAACCAAGGGACAATTTTTTTACCAATAGACATAAAGGGTTATTTAATGGCCAAAAACCCTTCAAAACACATGTACTTCATGATACTCATGATGTCTTGAAATCCCGCACGTTTTAATAAATCTAGATTTCCTTGTGTTGAAAAAGGTTCTAGTACCCCTTTTAAGCTTTTTGTTTTACTTAGAATTTCTTCAGCTGAAAACCCGTTTTTTAATTTAAATTCTGTATACAATGTGGTGAGAATATCTTGAAATCTGGCGTCAGCCCCTCTTACTTTTTCAAATAAAATAAAAGCGCCCCCCCAATTTAGGGCATCATAGATGGTTTGAATGACGGTTTGTCTATACTCAGGAGAGATAAACTGAAGCGTATAGTAGGCAATGATGAGATTGCTTTTTTTTAAGGAGCACAATCGAATATCTTGGTGTATGTAGGAAATAAAAGGATGCGCATGATGCTTTTTTGCATAATCAATCATGTCTATTTCGGCGTCTATTCCCAAAAATTCTACATTTTTTTCACTAGAAACCCTATTACAAAGCAAAGACAACAACTGCCCTGTGGAACACCCCAAATCATAAATAACGCTGTGGGGTTGTATAAAAAAATCACTGATTTCTAGGATCAAATCATGCCCCAAGCTGTATAAAGGGATAGATTGTTTGGCATGGCTTAAAAACTTTTCAGGGACCCTACCGCCAAATTGCCAACCTGCAGTTTCAGCGGATAACCCATTGCCCACGTCTGTCATTTATGTGGCAGGGTTTAATTTTTTTTCCAGCTCTCCGTTTTGAAAAAGTGCGGTTGTAATGTCGCAGCCGCCAATAAATTCGCCATGGATATAAAGCTGAGGAATGGTTGGCCAGTCTGAATATTCTTTAATGCCTTGTCTTAGTGCATCATCTTCTAAGACATTTCGGGTGATGTACTCTACTTTTAAATGGTTTAAAATTTGTATGACTTGTGCTGAAAATCCACACATGGGTTGGTCTTTGTTCCCTTTCATATAAAGGACAACGGCGTTGTTTTTAATCTCGGTTTCAATTTGATGCTTAATGGCAGTAAGGTCCATGACAATCTCCTTAAATGAATATTTAATTAAATTTAAAATGAAATTTTTATTTTCATTTTTTTATTTGTTTTTAAGATATTTTTAGACTTTTGAGAAGGGATTAGTTTTAAAATCGGTGAAGATCAACTTATCTTGGTTAAGTGCTGACTTTAAGTTTAAGGCTGCATTTAGGGTTTAGAAAAACATGTTTTTTTAAATGATTTAACTTCATACACCCTAAAAACTTTACTAAATTTTAGTGTCGTCAAAAATGAAGCTGTTTTTTAAGTAGGGGAGTATCTTTTTTAAATCGAAACCGAGGTTATAATGGGCTTTTGAATTCATTTTTTATAAAACCTGGTCCTATTTTCTTGAAAAGTGAAACGTCCTTATTTAACAGTGTTTTTAAGTTTAAAAATGAAAAAACCGTCCTTTTTAAATAACCCTGGTTATGATATTCGAAATAGGTATCTGTAAAATTGCTTATCCAACAATATAAAACCCTTAAAATGAAAAAGGCTTTTTTAATCTTGTCAGTATGGTTTTTTAAATAGAAATGTTTTGATTTTCAGTAAGTGTTTTCAAGAGGGTAATTTTTTTGAATGGTTAACTTTAAAACTGTTTTAATCCTTTTTTTCCAATATCGGTTCTGTAATGACATCCTTCAAATTGAACTTGATTTACCCCTTCATAGGCAACTTGAATGGCTTCTTTTAATGAAGCCCCTAGTCCGCACACGCCCATGACCCGTCCTCCGTTTGTTTGAAGTTCTCCGTTTTTTAATAGGGTGCCTGCATGAATTAAATGACAACGCGGGTTATGATTTTTTTGAATCTGGATGACTTTGTTTTTTTCGTAATGGTCAGGGTATCCCTTTGAGCTTAGTATCACGCACACGCAATGAGAAGAAGTGAATTCCAGCTGATAATCAGATAGCTTTTCTTCGGTAATGGCTAAAAAAAGATCCAGTAGGTCTGTTTTTAATCTGGGTAAAAGACATTGGGTTTCTGGGTCTCCAAATCGGGCGTTAAATTCCACCACTTTGACATGTCCTTGATGAATCATGAGTCCTGCAAAAATAACGCCTTTATAAACAATTTTGTCTTTTTTGAATCCTTCTAGTAAGGGTTCAAAAACATGTTTTTGAATTTGTTCTTGAATTTGATCATGGCTTGCAATAGGGGCTGGAGAATAGGCGCCCATGCCGCCTGTATTAGGCCCTTTGTCATGGTCGTAAATGGGCTTATGGTCTTGAGCGGCTTGCATGACCAGCACATGATGTCCGTCACACAACGCAAAGACGGAGGCTTCTTCTCCAGGCATGAACTCTTCAATGATCACCACATGCCCGGCATCGTTAAATTTATGGTGAATAAAACAATCTTTTAAGGCCTTGTCAGCTTCAGTAAATGATTGGGCCACCGTTACGCCTTTTCCTGCGGCAAGGCCATCTGCTTTGATGACGATAGGGTAGGTCTTTTCTTTTTCTAAATAAGCGATGGCTGGGTCATAACTTGTAAACGTTTCTGATTTTGCTGTGGGGATGCCATAGGCTTTCATTTTTTCTTTGGCCCATTTTTTTGATCCTTCTAACTGTGCCGCTACTTTATTTGGCCCGATAATGGCCAAGCCTTCGGATTCAAATAAATCTGTAATGCCCAAGATTAAAGGGGTTTCTGGTCCTACAATCGTCAACGTGATGTCTTCATTTTTTGCGAATTTACACAATTGATGAAGCTGTGTGTCTAAAATAGGGACATTGTGACCTATCTGGGCTGTTCCTGCGTTTCCTGGTGCAAAAAATAAGGTATTTGCATGACGGCTTTTTTTTAAAGCCATGCCAATGGCGTGCTCTCTTCCTCCGGAACCAATGATTAAAATTTTCATCTTATTTTGGAACTTACAAGATTTTAATTCTTGGCGTCAATAGTCCTATTTCATGATTTTTTGAGATTATTTTTTTAATGTGTGACTATTCATCAAAAAACAGGTCTTCAATTTTTGAAAATGATTTTTACAGTTTTTTTATTTGATTAAAAAAAATCCCTGAAATATTTGTTTTTATTTTTAAAATTTGTAGAATGATTTTTAGTGTGATTATTTTTTTAATCACTTTTTTTAGAGTAAAACTCCCAACTTAAATGAGGCTAAATCATGGATTGGATAACATTGTTAAGTTATGTTCGGCAAAAAGAAAGCTCGGATTTAAAATTTTTCCCCCAAGTCTCTCATGTGACGGACATGGGTCCCACCATTTCTGGCATGTTGAATCATAAAGGGGGTTATATTTTTTTAGGCATGGACAACCGTAATTTTCATTTGATTGGTACTTCTTTTTCAAAAGAAGAGGTGGATTCTTTATGTGAGTCTTTCATTCAACCTTCTTGTCACCTGGAAGTGTCTTTTATTAATCGATTAGAGAAATTGGTGATGGTCATTTCTGTGCCAGAAGGCCAAGAAAAACCTTATTATTTTAATAATACTTGTTATGTGATGGAGGGGGCTTATCCAAAGTCAGCCCTTTTAGAAAAAAAACCTTCTTATGAGGATGGGGCGTTAAAAGAGGCAGAGGACATTGATTTAAACCAAGAAGATTTACATGAATTAACCTCTGAAATTGCTGATCTGGCAAATCAGTTCATTCAATCAGATTCAGATTATTCTTTAAAAGTTAAACATCCTTTGAATCACCGTCAATCGAAGGCTTTGCTTTTTCTTGAGAAAGAGGGGTCTATTAGCAATAAGCAGTATAGGCATTTGTTTTCAGTGTCTCACAAAACAGCCCATTTAGAATTGGTGGATATGGTTGAAAAAAAATACTTAAGAACGTGTGGTCAGGGTAGAAGTACGGTGTATGTGAAATTATGGTTAGATCAGGGTTTAAAACATTCTGAAAATTTATCCACGACGCCTTTTAATACAGAGAATTCTTTGGTTGAAAAATCTCTTGATCCAGCCATTGCTAACCCTGTTTTATAATTTTAGGGTTGTATGAATATATTGAAATGCTTTGAATAAAAAAATTTCTAGTAACCCTGGTATTTACCTTAGTAAATCTCCACAGCTTATTCGATCTTCATCTTTTCTTACACAAGGGGATACTTCAAGTCGATTAGAAAATCTTACCCGGTCTTTAACTGAGGCTCTTCAAAAATTTACCGAAAGTCATCAAAAACTGAAATCAATATTAGACCTGCAGCCTGAAAATTTAGAATCCGAAAATGTTAAAGACAGTCACGATAATTTTGATGAAAATTCTTCAGACAATCTTCAAACAGGATCTACGATTCTATGCTTGAAAAAAGTGGACACATTGTTGCAAGACGCGATAAAAAGAATAGACATTTCAGGGCCTTCACTTTCTCATGAAGAGGAAATTCATTTGGATACAGATTTCCAGGAGATTTCTGGCTATCCAACATTAAGGCGTATGATATTACGGAATACGATTTCTCTTTGTTTAACACTCTCTACTCAGTTAAAAGCTCAATTAGAAAAGATCCCTAGACACACTTTTGATAGGGCTTATTTTGCAGAGACTGAAAGTGCTGAAACTATAAAGCCGAGAAATCAGAAAAAGCCTTACAATTTTTACATAGGAGGGATTCTTTCTCGTCCTAAAAACCCTTTAATCGTTTTTTCGAGGAA
>Ga0172376_10006727_pt1 | contig 12425 bp, 7 predicted proteins | sample Lak35m_FD_121114 | JGI IMG/M metagenome (GOLD analysis project Ga0172376, IMG submission 121114) | Freshwater microbial communities from Kabuno Bay, South-Kivu, Congo - kab_092012_35m | ecosystem: Environmental > Aquatic > Freshwater > Lake | place: Democratic Republic of the Congo: South-Kivu...
CTTCTGGGCGGCGTGGTGCATCGCCTGCCGGAGAAGGCCCGCGCGGCCAGCGCTCTGCATCAGGTCTCGGCCGATGATCCACCGTTTCTGATCATGCATGGCGATAAGGATCCGGGAGTGCCGCTCGATCAGAGCCAGAGTCTGGCCGATGCGCTCCGCGCCGCGAAGGTCACCGTGGAACTCGTCGTGCTGAAGGAAGCCGGACACGGCGGCCCGGCGTTTCAGACTCCGGAAGTCCGGGCCAAGGTACACCAGTTCTTTCAGCAGCATCTCGCTCTGGAGTGAAATTGACGGGCACAGCCCGGCCTGTTGCTGCTGTCGGTTCAGAAGAAGCACCGCGTTCATCCGGCGGATGTGACAAACGAGAGCGACAGGATGCATGCAGCGGCTGGAGACCGTGATGTTACGGACTGAAGCCGGTCCGCGTTCGCACGTGTGGTATGGAACCTCAGAGACCGGCGCGCGGAGGACTGCGCGCGGGATGTATCAGGCCAGCTGAATGTCACGTCGTGCCGGAGGTTCGGAATGTCGCGGTTGTTGCGGAGTCTGCTGGAGTCACCCGCCGGGCTGGTGACGGTCCTGCTGCTGTTCGTGACAGCCCTGGCTCTGCAATGGAACGGGCATGCCTCCATCGCGGTAGCCGATGACATCGCGTATGTGATCAGCGGAACGAACCTGATCGCGCGGGGTGAGTTCATCAATCCCTTCGGGGAGCCGGAGCTCTGGTTCCCGCCGGTCTATCCGGCGCTGATCGGACTGCTCAGCCTGGGCGGTCAGATCGATCCCTTCCTGGTCGCGCGGCTGATCAGTTCGGTCGCGGCCATCGTCACGCTGGTGCTGCTGCATCGACTCGTCCGGCGGACGCTGTCTTCCGTCTTCGCACCTCAGACCGCCAGCGCGTGCGCGCTGCTTGCAGTGGCACTTCTGGCCGGACATCCGGCGTTTCAACTGCATGCGGTGCGCGCCTTGTCCGAATCGCTCGCCACCTGCCTGGTGGTGTCTGCCCTGTCTCTGCAACTGGCAGCGCCACGATCGTGGAAGACAGCGGCCGGCACGGGACTGCTGACCGGACTGGCCGCTCTGACACGTCCCGAATGCGTGCTGTGTCTGCCGGTCTGGCTGGCATTCGAATGCTGGCAGAGCTGGAAGGCTCCGGCGGCAACCGGCTCCGTTTCCGTTCGATCTCCGGTGTGGTCCGCACTGCAGCGCGGCGTACTGGCTTCGATGATCTGCGGACTGACTTTGCTGCCTTATGCCGCGTGGCTGCATCAGCACACGGGACGCTGGACGCTCTCGAACAAGGGCGAGGTCAATCTGGCGGCCGGCCGGGCGGCCTTTCATAACACGCCGCGCGAGTTCATTGATCCCGCGACGCTGGAGATGGGCTACTTCGCGACGAAGACTTCGCTCGACGTGGAAGTCCGGCGGTATCTCTTCAACTGCGGCAAGCTGCTGGACGCCTTCATCGAATCCAGCCCGGCGAAGTTCGGAGCGACACTGGCCGGACTGCTCGCGCTGGGTGGCCTGCTGATTCTGTGGCGACGCGAGCGAACCGTATTGCTCGCTCTGCTGGCCACGCTCCCGTACCTGATTGTGGTCGCCGTCTACGACGTCGGTGGATCGAAGAACCTGCACATGGCTCTGCCGGCCATCGTCATGCTGCAGGCGGTCAGCGCGTGCTGGCTCTGGCAGCGTCATCGTCGGACGGGGCTTGCAGTTCTGAGCCTGCTGCTGCTGGGAACGCTGGAGTCCGCATCGCGCCAGCCGCGCTGGACGCTGACCGCCGATCGCGTTCCTGCGAGTGAACTGCGCGAGGCCGGACGGCAACTGCGGTCAACACTTCGACACAATCCGTCATCCGATCCAGCAGGCGGGACATCACCGGCAGTGCTGTATGAGAACGGTGCGACCGTGACCTATTACTCTGGACTGCTGCGCCGCCGGCTGACTCCGAACGATCTTCCCACCGTTCTGGCCTGGATCGAAAAGCACGAGCCTGCGAAACGGACCATCTACCTGGCGCTGTCTGAGCACACCTCCGCGGCGCTGGATCCTTCCGTCAGGGAGCTTCTCGCCGGAGCACGACCGGGGTTCATTCCCGTTCTGCATCGACCGGGACCGCAGGCGGTCGTCGTGTATCGCGTCGAACGCGCAGGCAGTCGCCCGCTGGCGCTGGATGTTCTGCCGGCGCGAGCGACCGCAGGCTTGTGATGCGAACCGTAGGGCGGGCTGTGCCCGCCGGGATTCGTAGCTCCGACCGGTAGCTCCGACCGGCGGGCACAGCCCGCCCTACACCTGGCATCGCCCGGGTCTGCTGGCGGTGGTTGTGTATCGCGTCCGATGCGCGGGCCGGTATCGTTCCTGCTTCCGGACCGGATCCCCGAAGAGCAGGAGTTGTTGTGTCGTCGATAAGCCGCGCGTTGTTGTGGAGCGGTCTGGGATGCGGCAGTCTGGCGCTGGCTCTGCAAAGCGTGCTCAGCCTCGACACCACGGCACAGCGGTTCTTCAGCGCGCGGATGTGGCAGGCCATCGTGGCGACCCTCGGCGGGACTGTGATCACTCCCCCAGGCAGCGATGTCACCGTCTGCGATGTGCCATACCTGCCGCTGCTGATGATCTGCGGCCTGCTGATGCTTGTGGGCGTGCTGGTGGCGGCCGTGTTTCGACGAATGGTCCGCTCAGCGGAGGTGACGCGCGATTTGAGTTCTGTGGTGACTTCGGCGGCGGTCTGGTGGCTGATTCCCGGAGCCTGGGAATTGATCAACGTCGCGCTGGCCTTGACCGGCTGGACGACGGGAAGCGTGGTCTGGTCTCTGCAGGCTCCGTATGCGATCGGGCTGGCTCTGGCCGGATGGGCGGCCCGGTTGAGCTTCCCGCGGATGCGAACGATCGAGGCTCCGCAGTCGTCGAGCAGTTCCGAATCAGCTCGAACGCCGCGCAGAGTCTTCGGTGCAGTGCTGCTTTACGCGGTGATCTTCACGGCCATGAACTGGCAGCTTTACCGAGGTCTCAACATCCCGCACGGCGATACGGTGATGTACGAGGAGCACCTCTGGAATCTGCTGCATGGCAAGGGCTTCCGCAGCTATCTGGATCAGGGATTGTTTCTCGGCGAACACGTTCAGGTCATCCATCTGTTCCTGCTGCCGCTGTATGTGCTGTGGCCCTCGCATCTGCTGCTGGAATCATGTCAGAGCGCGGCCCTGGCGGCGGGAGCGTTTCCGGTGTTCTGGATGACCCGCCGTGCCACCGGAGGCCGTGGAGCCGCGGTCTTCGCGGCGAGCGCGTATCTGCTGTACCCGCCGATGCAGTTCCTGGACATCGCGATCGACTTCAAGACCTTCCGGCCGGAAGCGTTCTTCATCCCGCTGCTGCTGTTCGCGCTGGATCAACGCGAACGACAGCGGTGGAAGACAGCGATCACGCTGGGCGTGCTGTCGCTGCTGGTCAAGGAAGACTACACACTGATCACCGCGCCGCTGGGACTCTTCATCGCTGTCGAACCCTGGCTGAAACGCCGGTCGGAGGAATTGTCTGCCGGAGAAGCCTTATCGAACATCCGGCGGCGCGAACTGCGACGCGGTCTCGCAGTGTGCGTCTTGTCCATCGCCTGGCTGCTGCTGGCCACGCGAGTCGTGATGCCGTGGTTCCGGGATGGACAGGAACTGCATTATGTCAGTTACTTCTCGAAGTTTGGCCGGTCGTTCGGCGAAGTGGTGCTGACCATGCTCACGCGGCCGGACCTGCTGCTGTCGGAGCTGTGTTCCGCGCCGGCTGTGCTGTATCTGACGGCACTGTTCGCGCCGCTGGCGTTCCTGCCGCTGCTGTCTCCGACGCGACTGGCTGTGGCGGCACCGACTCTGGTGCTGCTGTGCCTCAACGAGATCGTGCGGACGGACCCGTACCCGCGCCATCACTTTCAGGCCCCGGTGGTGCCGGTGCTGATCTGGGCCGCGATCGGCGGATTGCGATGGATCTCGTCATCCCCGTCCACTGAAGTCCGTTCGCATGGGGCACGACTGGCAGCTTCGCTGCGACGCATCCTGAGCGACGGCACAAACCGGCCCGCCGTGTCCGCGGCGGCACTGATGTGCGGAGCAGCGTTGATGGCGTCTGTGACCGATGGCCTCAGTCCGCTCAGCCTGAAGTTTCACGATCCCGGATCGCGCGCGTACTGGCGGGCGATGTATGTGCCTGGACCGCGCGCCGATTTCTTTCCGCGCGCGCTCGAACAGATTCCCGTGACCGCGCGAGTCGCTTCGACGGACTTCATCCATCCGCGATTCACACACTTCGAGCGTTCGTACGACTACAGCCGCTTCCGCCGCCGCGTCGCCGATTACGAAGACCGAGTCCCGCACGACACGGATTACATCGTCATCGACATGCGTCATTACTACAGCGACATCGAACGTCCCGAGCAGATTCGCGAGCTGCGTCTTGAATCCGGGAAATGGGAGCTTCTGGAGGATCGGACGAACGGCTACTTCGCCATCCTGAAACGCCGGATTGCCGGGCGGACACCAGGCTCACCGTGAACGCGTCCATCGGCTCATGACCGGGCATGTTTCGGGAAGCTGCTGGACGATGTGATGGCTGCGGGAGTCGGCAAACAGCGCTGCGGCATCGTTCCGTCACTGGAAATGACCATCACCCGCCAAAGGCAGAGTTATCCCTTGTGAATTCACCGACCGGCAGATCCTGCAGTTTCTGCTGCCCGGCCGGTGGGTCATGAGTCATGATCAGCTCTCAACCAGCAGCCTTGAATCACAGCGGATTCCCGCGGCGCGTCATCGCACGGAGTGATGCTGCCAGGTCAGTTCACTCAGTGACTGACGTATCTCCGCCAGACTGAGCCACGTCATCAGCGCTCGCCGTGAGGTCGAATCCTCCCTGGGTCCGGTGTTGTCCAGACTGATGAAAGTGGCGTGGATCACACTCAATTCCGGGCTGGAGTCAGTCGATCCCTTCAGCGACAGCTCTTCAGGTCATACGCACATACTCATGCGACCAGAGACTTCAAGTGCATATCTCAAAAGGCCGCAGGCCCGAAGTACCTGTTTCAGGTCACTGCGCCGCAACTGATTCCGGAACTTTCATCGAGGCCGGAATCAGATTCTCTTCCCGCACATGCTGCCGGATCGGACTCAGTCCATGGACGATCTGATTTCTGAATTCATCGCGGAAAGCCGGGAGAATCTGACCCGGATTGATCGCGAGCTGGTGGACCTTGAAAGAACCGGCGGTGATCCGGAGCTGATCGCCAGCATCTTCCGGTCGATTCACACCATCAAAGGCACCTGTGGATTCTTTGGACTGGAACGTGTGCTGAGTCTGGCTCACTCGACGGAGAATGTGTTCGGCCGTATGCGCGAAGGCACTCTGTCTGTTGAACCGTCCTGCATCACTCTGACGCTGGAGGCCATCGACCGCATTCGCGAGATGCTGACCGCCGTTGAACAGACGGGTTGCGAACCAGAGATCGACACATCAGAGCTGGTCCGGCAACTGGATGCGTTCACCGCCTTCGATAGTTCGTCTGCAGGGTCTGACCCTGCCCTGTCCGACCCAGCCCTGTCAGATGTGGAAAGCGACAGCGTGTCTTCCGTTGCTCCGCCGCCGAACATTCCGCCGACGGCCCCGCGCGGATTTGAGCCAGCCGACACGGCCTCATCCGCCATGGCATCGCCGAAATCCGGGATGCGTATGGAAGCCGCCGTTGCTGAAGCTCAGCCGGAAGCCGTAGTCGCCGTGGTTGAAAAGCCGGCGGACGATCTGTCGATCCGGGTGCAGATTGATGTCATCGACCGCTTGATGAATCTGGTTGGCGAGCTGGTGCTGACGCGCAATCAATTGCTGCAACTGGCTCGCGGCGATGAGGAATCGAAATACGCGACGCCGATCACGCATCTCAATCGAGTCACCATCGACCTGCAGGAAGCCGTGATGAAGACGCGGATGCAGCCGATTGGAAATGCCTGGGCGCATCTGCCGCGTCTGCTGCGTGATCTTACGCAGGCGATCGGCAAGCAGATCGACCTGAACATGCTCGGCGCGGAGACGGAACTGGATCGCACGGTTCTGGATGCCATCAAGGATCCGCTGACGCACATTGTGAGGAACTCGGCTGACCACGGGATCGAGATGCCGGAAGCGAGAAGGCAGCTCGGCAAACCGGAAGCCGGCCAGTTGCGTCTGAATGCGTTTCACGAAGGCGGGCACGTCATCATCACGGTGGAGGATGATGGAGCCGGTGTGAACGTGGAACGGGTTCGGGCCAGAGCCATCGCGAATGGACTGGTGACAGAAGTCGATGCCGCGCGGCTCAGTCCTCAGGAAATCATTCAGTTCATCTTCCTGCCGGGTTTCTCAACGGCCGAGAAAGTGACGTCGGTTTCCGGCCGCGGCGTCGGCATGGATGTCGTCCGGACACAGATTGAGAAGATTGGCGGCACCGTCGATCTGCAATCGGTTCCTGGCGCGGGAACCAGCATCCGTGCTCGAATTCCGCTGACTCTGGCCATCATCTCGGCTCTGGTGGTGGAAAGCGGTGGCGAGCTGTTCGCGATTCCGCAGCTCGGAGTCGTGGAACTGGTCCGGCTGGCTGCGGAAGACCGGCACCGCATCGAAAGTATTCACAGCCATCAGGTCTTCCGGCTGCGGAACCGGCTGCTGCCTCTGATCCGCCTGGACGACGTGCTGGGCCTGACGCCGACCCGGCCTGAACACGAATTCGATGTGAACATCGTTGTGGTCCAGGTGGGCGATGAGCAGTTCGGGCTGATTGTGGACGGCGTGTTCGACACGCAGGAGATCGTGGTCAAACCCGTGGGCAGTCTGCTCAAGGAGATCCCGATCTATCAGGGGACAACAATCCTCGGTGACGGTCGTGTGATCATGATTCTGGACGTAACGGGTATCGCCACAGAATCGGGAAGCCTGTCCGCGGCGAGCGAAGCCGAGACCGGTGAAACCAGCCGGGACTCCGAAGGAGACCGGACCAGCGTGCTGCTCTTCGGCACTGGCGGGAACCAGGTGATGTCGGTTCCGCTGTCGCTGGTCGCGCGGCTGGAAGAGTTCCCGGTGGATCGGATCGAACGGACCGGCGATCGGCTCGTGATTCAGTATCGCGGCGACCTGCTGCCTCTACTGCCGGTCGAAGGCGCAGCCTCTCAGATGGATGAACGCGGTATTCAACCGGTGGTCGTCTTCTCTGAGTACGAACATTCGATGGGACTGATGGTCGATCGCATTGAGGACGTGCTGGAAGAGGAACTCCTCATTCGCATGTCCTCGCGCCGCCCGGGCGTGCTGGGAACAGCCATCATCGACAACCGGGCCATCGACATTCTGGATGCTCACTATTACCTGATGCAGGCCAATCCGAAGTGGTACGAGCAGCAGAACAGCGAAACGACGATTCGCGTGCTGCTGGCCGAGGATTCCGTTTTCTTTCGCCAACTGGCCACGACGGCTCTGGAGTCGGCGGGATGCTCCGTATCCGCGGTCACAAACGGCCGGCAGGCCTCAGAACTGCTGGAACGCGATGCCTCGTTCGACATCGTGATCTCGGATATCGAAATGCCGGAAATGGATGGCCTGCAACTGGCGAGCTGGATCCGGTCGCGTCCGCAGTGGGCCGGCCTGCCACTGATTGGACTCTCCGGCAACGTCAGCGCCGATATGGCCGGCAGAGCGGGACAGTCTGGATTCAACCGGTTTCTGCGGAAGTTCGATCCCACGGAACTAACCGCGCTGGTCAAGCAGCTCTGTTCTGAAAGCCGCCGCCTGCAGGGAGCCAGCGCATGAGCACCACAATCACCAGTCCGTCCACAACTCAGTCCCGTCCATCCGGAACTCGGCCGGCCCGGTTCAACGGCTCACAGTCCGAACGGCGGTCGCAGTTCGACAACCAGTACGTGTCGTTCTCGGTCGGCGGTCAGTTGCTGGGTCTGCCTGTGGGCACGGTGCAGGAAGTTCTGAACGCGCAGGAGATCGCCCGCATCCCTCGCTCGCGGCCGGAGATCGCCGGACTGCTGAATCTGCGCGGGCAGATTGTCACGGCCGTCAATCTGCGGCACTGCCTGGATATGCCGTCGCTGTCTCCGGACTGCCCGCCCATGAACGTTGTGGTGCGTCACCAGAACGAGCCGTTCAGTCTGCTGGTGGATGAGGTCGGAGATGTGATCGACGTCTCATCTCTGCGGCGGGAACCCATGCCTCCAACGCTCAATGCGCTCTGGAAGCGAGTGACCACGGGCGTGTTCCGGCTGGAGAAACAACTGCTGGTTGTGATCGATGTCGCTTCGATCCTGAACCCGGATACGACTCGTTCCACGAGGAGCCGGTCATGATCACGACGGTGGATCCCGGACTGCTTGATCGGATGGCGAACCGGTTTCTCGAACTGTTTCAGCCGACGGTATCGGATTGGGATTGTTCGACGGGAGAAGACCGGGCGGTCTCCCGGAAGCGTCTGGCGGAACTGCTGCTGCAGACACTGGACCGGATCGATCAAACGGACGCGCTGCGCGTCACGCTGAGCACGCCCTTGCCGGTGCAGGGGATGCCGGTGCTGTCGACCGTCATGCGTGTGCTGACGGAGTCCGGCGTGAAAGAAGTAGATCGTCCAGCACTCTGGCCTGCCTTGCAGCAGGCGATTCAGCAGCGGATTCAAACCGCGTTCGATCCCGGAGAAGAAGTCACCCCACCCCGGAACGCGAAACCTCGTTCCGGAATCGCTCGTAGTTCGCAAGGTCAACAGCCGGTTGTCAATTCCCGTCAAGCCGCTCCGGACGTCATCCGGAGACATCAGAAGGAGTCCAGTGTCATGGCCCCGTCATCCCGAACCCGCGGCAGCTCTGGTTTGCGTTCCGATTCACAGCTTTCTTCGGAGCAGGCCGGGATGCTGCTTGATCTGACACCGGTTCCTCAGTTCGCAGCCGATGCGGAAGGAGCGGTCCTGGCGATCAACAAACCGGCCCGCAAACTGTTCGCTCAACTGTCTCGGGAGCTGGGCATCACCGCCGATGCACTTCTCGAAAGCGGAATCGATCTTCTGCTGGCTGCCGTTCCGCAACTGGTGACGATTCACGAAGGTGGTTCCGCGCAGATCACTCTGGGAAGTGAAGTTCTCGACGTGGTTGTCGCTGCGGATCCGACGACCGGGCTGGCCATTCACACCTGGCATCCGGTGACTCAGCAGCAGCAACTGACGGACCGGAACTTCGATTATCAGGAACAACTGGAGGCACTCGGACGCACGAACGCGGTGATTGAATTCAAGCCGGATGGAACGATCCTCACCGCCAATCAGAACTTCCTGAGCGCGGCCGGTTATTCGCTGGAGGAAATTCGCGGCAAGCATCATTCGATCTTCGTCAGCGAGCAGTACCGCAACAGCCCGGAATACCGCGAGTTCTGGACGCGGCTGAATCGCGGCGAGTTCATCGGCGGCGAGTTCCAGCGGTTTGGCCGCAACGGTCACGAGATCTGGATTCAAGCCTGCTACAACCCGATCAAGGACCGCACGGGGAAGTATGTCAAGGTCGTCAAGTACGCGACGGATATCACTGAAACCGTGCGTGCCCGCAGCGAAATGGTTCGCATCCAGAACATGATGCAGAACATTCCCATCAACGTCATGATGGCCAATCGCGACTTCGAACTGGTCTACATGAATCCGGCTTCAATGGAGACGCTCCGCAAGCTGCAGCATCTGCTGCCACGTCCCGTCGATCAGTTGCTGGGTCAGAAGATTGATATCTTCCATAAGAATCCGGAGGTGCAGCGGCGCATCCTCAGCAATCCGGCCAACCTGCCGCATCGAGCGCGGATCCGGCTGGGCGATCAGTTTCTGGACCTCAAGGTGTCGGCCATTCTCGACCGGAAGAACGAATACCTCGGCCCGATGGTGACGTGGGGCATCGTGACCGAGCAGGTACAGATGGCCGATGATTTCGAGCGGGACGTCAAAGGTGTCGTTCAGATTGTGACTTCCGCCGCGACGGAGATGCAGGCCAGTTCCAACACGATGGCCGCGACAGCCGAAGAGACGGCGCGACAGGCCGAAGCCGCCGCGGCCGCCAGCGAGGAAGCCACGCGCAATGTGGAGACAGTGTCATCGGCGGCCGAGGAACTCAGCCGGTCCATTGAGGAAATCGCCCGTCACGTGCAGGACGCGTCCCGGATGACTCAGCAGGCGGTGGATGAAGCCAACCGCACCAATGCCACGATTCAGGCGCTGGGAGTCGCCAGCAGTGAAATCGGCCAGGTGATTAAAGTCATCACCTCGATCGCCCAGCAGACCAACCTGCTGGCTCTGAACGCCACCATCGAAGCCGCTCGCGCCGGCGAAGCCGGAAAAGGTTTCGCGGTGGTGGCCAATGAAGTGAAAGAGCTGGCGCGTCAGACCGCACGAGCCACGGAAGAAATCAGTCACAAGATCGAGGCGATTCAGAAATCGACGTCGGTCGCGGTGCAGGCCATCGACACGATTGGCAGCAGTATCGGCCGCATCAACGAGATTTCCACGACGATCGCTTCCGCGGTGCAGGAGCAGACGGCCGCCACCAGTGAGATCTCGCGCAACGTTGCCGAGGTCGCGCGAGGCACAGCGGAAGTCTCCAGCAACGTCGCTTCCGTTTCGCAGGCCGCCGGTGAAAGCGGCCGCGGCGCCAGTGAGATTCAGTCGGCCTCAGCCAGTCTCGGACAGGAATCCGTGAAGCTCGACGCGGTAACCACCGAGTTTCTGAAACGCATGCGGGCTTTGTAGCGCACGACGGGATTCATCCGCTTCCCGGATCGCACGCTCCGGCGTCCGTTCAACGCCGGAGTGCTTTCGGTGCGCCCGGCCAGAAGCACTCAGCGGGTGATCGGGCTGGTTGAGCCACACATGGCGAGCATCCGATTCCGGTCAGATCCGGGGACGCTCAAGGACACGACGGAGATGGCCAGAACGCTGTTGATCGACGACTCGCAGGTTGTCCGCCGGTTCTGCCGGCAGACGCTGAGCACCATGGGATTTGAGGTCTACGAAGCCGCACACGGACGCGCGGCTCTGGAAGTTCTGGAAACCGTTCCGCAGATCGTCCTGATACTGCTGGACTGGCAGATGCCGGTGATGGATGGCCGCGAGTTTCTGAGAGAACTGTCGGGGCGAACCTTTGATTCCGAACCGCGAATCCTCGTCTGCTCAACCTGCGGCGGCATCGCCGATATCCGGATGGCTCTGGATGAAGGTGCCGATGAGTTTCTCATGAAGCCTTTCACCGAAGACATCCTCCGCGACAAGGTGCTGGAAGCATTCGCTCGATGAACCGCTCATCAATTCGAGTTCTGGTCTGTGATGATTCCGCCACCGTTCGCGGTCTGCTCACGCGCGCTCTGGATGCCGATCCGGAGATCGTCGTGTCCGGCAGCGCGATGCATGGCGAGGCCGCTCTGCTCTGGCTGCGCCGTCACACTGCCGACGTCGTGGTGCTTGATATCGAGATGCCCGTCATGGATGGCCTGGAGACACTCGCGCACATCCAGCAGAAGCATCCCGGCCTTCCGGTCATCATGGTCAGTTCGCAAACACATTCCGGCGCAGAGGCGACCGTGAAGGCACTGTCCCTGGGAGCTGCAGCCTGCATTGGAAAGCCGCAGGGCAGCAGTATCGCGGCTTCGATGCTGCAGCTTTCCAGCGAGCTGTTGCCGCTGGTCCGCGAACTGGGACGGAAACGTCGAGCGAGTCCAGGCGGGTTACTTCCGGCAGTTGGTGACTTGCGTCAGGCATCGCCGTTCAGACCGGAAGCCCGCAGTCTCGATCCTCAGAACCGTCCCGCCGTCGTTGTGATCGGTTCCAGCACGGGTGGCCCGCGAGCGCTGCAAACGGTCGTGCAGAACCTGCCTTCCGACTTTGATGTGCCGATCCTGATCGCTCAGCACATGCCGCCGACATTCACTCCATTGCTGGCCCGGCATCTGCAGCAGGACTCCGGACGACCGTGCCAGGAAGCGACTCACAATCAGCCTGTGGAGCGCGGGCGACTGTATCTCGCGCCGGGCGATTACCACCTGAGCCTTGTTCGCGATCGCGGACAGTTGCGAACTCAACTGTCGCAGGCTCCCCCCGGAACACTTCTGCCGGCCGTCGGTCAATCCGCTCTTCCGTTCGGCCGCCCAGTGTCTCGCGAGCCAGGTGCTCGCCGTTGTGTTGACCGGTATGGGTGAGGACGGCATCGAAGGCGCTCGCGATATCTACAGGGCCGGTGGCACTTTGATCGCTCAGGACGAAGCCACGTCGATTGTCTGGGGGATGCCCGGAGCAGTGGTCCGGGCCGGGATCGCCTCACAGATTCTTCCACTGGAGCGGATTGCCGGTGCGATTGCCGCTCACTGTCCCGTGTCTCTATCCCCGGTGCGTTCATGACTCCCGCTGA
>Ga0172376_10006728_pt1 | contig 12423 bp, 15 predicted proteins | sample Lak35m_FD_121114 | JGI IMG/M metagenome (GOLD analysis project Ga0172376, IMG submission 121114) | Freshwater microbial communities from Kabuno Bay, South-Kivu, Congo - kab_092012_35m | ecosystem: Environmental > Aquatic > Freshwater > Lake | place: Democratic Republic of the Congo: South-Kivu...
CCAGGATGGTCTCAACACCGACCCCCAGACCCTCGCCACCCAACTCAGACTCCACCTCCACCGGGGCATCGGCTACCTCGCCGGTGACCCCCACCTCAAACGCCTGCAAGACCTCTGCCACCTCGCCCGACCAAACCCCACCCCAGAGTGACGGGCCCCCAACCTCTGATAGTCCCCAGGGGTGATGGTATTTGAATGAATGGCTAAGTTGAGGGGGAGCTAATATCCTTTGTATCCTCACTCAGATCTCTCGCTCGCCCGCCCCAACGGGTTGTTAGACCAGGCTTTCGCGATAAGGTCACAACTTTCCTACCGCTTTCTGCTTCTTTCTTGCGTAGGTCTGCAAAGATTGCGTCCAAATCGTAGTTGAAGGACTTGGCATACTCTTCACGGATCCGGTGGATCTCCTCGACAATTTCATCTGTCCACATGACCTAATCTCCCATCAGTTCGTTAGGTGTACAAAGGATAGGCAGCGCGTAGCCGAAATCGAGACTAATCTCCGCCAACTTCCCCTGGATTTGAGCATTGGCGATATGTTTGCAATTCCAGGTTAGCAGATAGTCCATGCCGTGGACGGTTGCAGCGGCAATGTGAATTGCGTCAACCCTGGCTTTTGGGGGCAGATTGCTCCGGGTTAGGAGTTGCACGGCTAAATTTTGTACGTCTTGGTTTAACGCTAACAAAGGAAAATCACGCAGAATTTCCAGTCGTTGTGGGGCTATTTCCGTGTCTCCCTGTGCAACTTCATCGAGAACTGCCTCAGAAGTGTAAAGAATGAAGCTGCTTCGACAAAACTCCCACCAATCTTTTGTTATCTCGATATTTGCAGCCAAGATCAAGTCTTTTGTTGATCTAGCAGTGAGATACCCCAAGATACTGGTTTCGATATAGACAGTTTCGCTCATTTGACATCGGCTGAATTTTTCCTATTTTAAGCCGAATCATCGTTCAGGTTACCTACTATCCTATATCGTGTACTTTTCTGCTGGGCGACAATCAATAGCCAGACTGTAAACAGCAAAGCTACACAACTAATTGAGAGAAACACTAGTTCAACAGGAGTGGCTGCAAATTTAGACAGCCCAACACCAATTGCCATAAGTTCTGTAACTAAGAATGTACCCCCTGGAGCAAGAATGCTAAGTGGCCAAGATCCCAGTCGCGTTTCTGATTCTTTCTCTCGCCGATAAAAACTTTCCCAGCCTAACCCAGGTATTGAACCTGAAGCTTCTATGCTGTGTATATACTTTCCTAATTGCCGACCACGTGTATCATTTTGTACCCAAAGCATAGCGAGTAAAGCTGCAAGGGCTGGATAGACAAGGCTTAAAAGCTTAAAAGTGTATTTGAAACTCCAAACCCAATAAAGGCACCAGCAAGGGTCAGAGTTATTGACATTAGTTGTTGTCGTAATTCAATGCGTTTGAGGATCTCGGCTCGTATAGACGTGTATTCTAATTCACTAAACAGCATATCTTGAAATTCATCCCGGTTGGTGGTCATTTCAGTAAGATTAATTTCTTTTACTTTAAGTTTGCTGATTTTAACTCATCAATGAATTGCAAACTGTCGTTGCTATCCGAAAATTGAGGTCTAACTACTAAATAGAGAGAAATTTTCCGTCTAATACCCCTATAGGGGATCTTAGGTAGAAATCTGTCCGCCTAAACACCCCTGGAGGGATCTTAGGTGGAAAAATTTCAGCCTAAATACCCAATATGGGATCTTAGGTAGACAAATTCAGTCTAAACACCCCACAAGCAGCCTGCCCATAATTTAAGATTTCTTTGTGTTTAACACCAACCCGCCCCCAGTCAAATCACCCCTCGATCAAAACCCTGCCCCCCACCTATCTACCGCCCCCACCGACCAACCCTACCCATAACCCCGCCAACCACCCAAACCACCACCCCAAACAGGCTCTCCATAGACCAACAACCCAAGAGCCAACCCCCCGCCAGTAACCCGGCCCCTAGCTCCTGACCCCTGTCCCCTCCCCTCTCTCTGCCGGAGAAAAACCGATCCTCGCGATCGCCCTGCTCTGGGGCCTGGCCCAGGCCTCTAGATGACAACTACCTTGCTTTACACAACCCCATCACTAAATGACTTGCAGCCCCCAGAAAAGCCGCAGGATGATGGCCTTTAGGGGAGAACGGATTGACCTACCCCGAGAGTAACAACGACATAGTGAAAATCGGAACTGTTCAGGTATAAGCGGTGGTTCTGTACCTAATGCTGTAGCCTTGCTTAGGACTACTGCAATCCCTTCAAAGCTTTCTGATTCACGATGCCCTTTTCGGTTGCCAGGAACGTGAAGAACTTCTTGAGCGCAACCCTAAGCTGGTCCGATGTAGTGGAATCCCATACCTTCCGCTTCCACCACTGGTGGAAATGAGTATTCACCATTCCTTGGGTAATTTCTTCTATGCTTTCAACATCGGTCTGTTTACAGATGAATTCGATAAAGAGATCAATGACGGTTGAATGCTTGCGAGCCGTCCTTTCTGAGTACTTCGCCAGTAGATAGTTACGAAATTCCTCGTTTAGATCGTTCATTCGTTGCCGCAGCGGTTCTCTCTGCCTCTCCGCTTCGGCTAGGAGATTAAAATACTCCTCTATCTTGTCCCCCGGGATAGCCACCTTACCTTTATATACCTTCGCCATGGCGCTGACTCCGTTTTACTTTAGTTGCATTTCTTCCTGCACAGAATGATTTCGGTTACCGGATTCAGATAACTGTGACTACTATAGCGGTTCCTGATCGTATGAGATACGCCTGAAAAGGGAAGATTCTTTCAGCTAACAGCTATTGACAATGCACCTGTACTTCATCAAAGCAAGAACCGCTATATACAGACCTAATTCTAATTAGAGAAACAGTAGGGGCTGCACGCTACCATCCGCCAAAATCTCTGGCAACCACTCATCCCCCCGATGCTCGGTGCCGTCCCACTTCTCCGGCCAGGTGTTGCCGCCATCAGGGCCTCAATCCGGGCCAGATCCTGATCGTTAATCAGGCTCAGGGTTTTCATCACACCAGGTGATGGCTTGGAAACCTTTATTAACTTTGCCAATCCTAGCGGGGGCTATGGGGATAGCCATCTGCCCTGGCGCTTGGCCCAGGCCTCTGGTCGGCAACTCCCCGTGGCGATCGACACCCCCCTCGGTCGCCTCGACTCAGAACATCGACAGCATTTAGTAGAACGAGCGCGCCGTAGCGCAGCGGCGGCCAGTCAGAACGCCTACTCAGTCTGAAAAGAGACCGATCCCCCCAGTCATCAGCGTTCTGACCAAACCCACAAGACCCAAGCCAGTCACCAGGTGATGCTGCTCTCCACCGACACCGAAATCCGCCAGGCCGAGGTCACCCAACTTAGAAACACCGGCGCGATTGTAGGCGGCGGCCCCATCGCCGACCCCCACCTCAAACGCCTTCAAGACTTCTGCCACCTGGCCCGACCAAACCCCACCCCAGCGTGACGGGCCCCCAACCTCTGCTAGCCCCCTGGGAAATGGGGGTATGTATCTTAGGAACGTTGCTATTGTCATCCTGCCAACTTCAAATCTGCAACGATGGGCAACTCAAACAACGGTTTTTCCGCCAAGCGTTTAGAAAAGAACAGGATTTCTAAGTTTTCTACCTCATTAGAATCCGGATTAAGCCGAGCGATAATTTCATCCCCGATTTCCTCCGACTCCTGCTCAGCATAGGGAGGGCAAAGATCGATATAGAGAATATCGCCCACCCGGTCGTAGCGAAACGTTAAGTTTTTGTCCATATCACCCTTCCTCCCGATAGCTTCCTGGCTGTGTATACCGTAATCACCCAATAACGATTAGATTCATTCTGGCAAATCGTCACAATTACAAAATAACGCCCCGTCCGAATCGACTCAAACCACTTCGAAAAAATCAGAGCTACATCGTCGCGATCGCTCTCCCGCACCTGATCTGGGTCACTCAAGGTTTTGGCAAACTGTTCCCAGTAGTCTGGCAGTGTCCCCGGATGGGTCGCCATAATATGGCCCTCGCGTTCCGGTGTTAGCTCAACCTCTACCCCCAAATAGGAACAGAAAAAACGCTTCCCCTCCATTGCTAAATATCTTGACGTCCAAAACTGACCAACCGCTTCAGCAGTCCCTCCGTTTCCTGATCTAGCTGCAAAATTTCTGGGGTGACTTCTTCCAGCGACTTCGGTGAGATAGCCATCTCTGACCACTCAACCGCACTATCCTTGTAGCTCTCATACCTGGGAAACGTTACCATCATTCAACCTTTGCTAGAGCATCCAGAAAATCGCGTGGAGTCAAATCACTAATTTCCACTCCGCCACACACATGAACCTTCGCCTTCAAGACCTCTGCCACCTCGCCCAACCAAACCCCACCCCAGAGTGAGCGATCATCAACCTATTCCCATTGGGAAAACAGCAGGGGCTGCACGCTACCATCCGCCAAAATCTCCGGCAACCACTCATCCCCCCGATGCTCGGTGCCGTCCCACTTCTCCGGCCAGGTGTTGGCCGCCATCAGGGCCTCAATCCGGGCCAGCTCCTGATCGTTAATCAGGCTCAGGTGCGGTTGACCACTGGCGGCGGCGGCCCCATTCACCTCCGCCTCAATCCGTAGAACCTCCCCCAACATCCAGCGCCGGGCCTCCAGGGTGAGGGGGCCCAGCCGGCCCTGTTTCTTGGCCAGGGTGCCATCCTTACGCAGCTCCCCGTGCTTGCGCAGACGATACTGGGGCCTCTTCACCTCCCAGTACAATGGCCGCAACTGCCGCAGGGGAGCCAGGTAGGCCCACTTGGGGTTGGCAATCACCCGCTCCAGGGCGGCATCCTCCTGCACCAGGGGGCAACCCATACAACCGGTGCGGGCGTTGATCGGCTCCGCCTCCCCCTGGGCATCGAGGGGGTCGTGACCGTAGACCTCCGCAATCTCGAAGGTGGGAAAGCCCAGCTCCAGGTCCGCCTTCACCAGCCAGTCCCAAATATGGCAAACCCGCCAGTGCAGCAGGGGGGCCAGGGTGTCGGCGATCGCCGCCGCCGTGCTCTGCTGAAACCAGCCCTGACCACATTCCCCCCCATCGCGGCTGCAACTCAAGGCAATCCGCTGGTCCCGGGCGGCGCTCTCCCCCACCCGCACCCCGGTGAGCATTAAGAGCTTTTCTCCGGTCCGCTGCTGCAGGGCCCCCAACTCTCGCTCCATGGCCATCACCTTCAGCTTCGGCGTACACCAGCGAAAGGTATTACTGGGCGGCGGTACCCCCCGCCCCAGCATGTAGACAAAAAAGCGATGGTCTAGCTGGGGCAGCACCACCCGCGTGTCAAAGCCTCGCGCCTCTAGAGCCCTTAACACCCCCAGGGCGGCGTTGTGCAGGGGGGGCAGCTCCTGACGGGTATCGGCGTAGAGCACGGTGATACTGGCGGGCCGGGGCACCAGCCCCTGATCAATTAAGTCCGCCACCAGGGTGACGGTGGCGGTGGAATCCTTACCGCCCGAAAAGGCGATCGCCCAGTGGCGGTATAAGGCCCCGTAGTGGCGCAGAGACTCCATCGACAGCTCAATGCTGCGATCCAGGGACAGGCGCTCGTGGTCAAACAGGCTCAGGGTTTTCATCACACCAGGTCAGGGCTTGGAACCGATTATCCCTTAATCCTCCAGGGAAACTCCATAAATAGCGCTATTGTAGCGATAGGTCCCTAGTTATAGCACTAAACTAGACACCAGCCTCCTCGCTGCCCCTACCAATGGTGGTGTCCCTACCCCCCGCCCTGGATATCCCCCGCCTCTGCCAGACCATGGCGGTGGGCAAAACCCTCCCCGGTGCCTTTTACCTCCACAGCAGCGCCCTGGCCCTGCTGCCCACCCCCCTGCAGCAGCTCGAGCAACGGGCCCGCCAGGTGGTGCCTGGGGTGGTCGCCACCCTGGTGAAATTCAAATTCCGCCGACCCCAGATTGCCTACCTCCATTATCCCGACTTCGACACCGATCCCCATCCGGCCCTGCACAGCAGTATCCTGGTGGACCTGGCCCGCCTCACCGCCACCACCCGTTCCTACCAGGAGCGCCCTAACCCCCCCATCCTGCACCGCAAGGAAACCTTTGTCGCCCCTGACTACCCCGGCTACGCCGACTTTGTCCACCTCACCCAACAGGAGATCCACCAGGGCCTGTTGGACCACCCCCGCACCATTGGCCTGCGCCGGGGGTGGCAGCAGCGGTTGCAAAGCCTGGGGTTGGAAATCTACCCCCAGGGCCTAGCCTGCGCCCTCACCGCTGCTCCCCCTGAGCCGCCGGCTCCGATTCAGCGGCACCGGGCGGCGATCGCTCGGGTCACCGCCTCCAAACCCCTGCGGCTGGCCCTGGAGGCGGGGCTGATTCCCCCCGGTAGCACCTACTTTGACTACGGCTGCGGCCACGGCATCGATATTGAGTACCTGCACCGGTTGGGCTATAGCAGCCAGGGCTGGGATCCCCACTTTCGCCCCCACGGTCCTCGCCAGCCCGCCGATGTGGTCAACCTGGCCTACGTCATCAACGTCATCGAAGACACCAGCGAGCGCCGTCAGGCCCTGATCGAGGCCTGGCAACTGGCGGAAAGCCTGCTGATCGTCGCCGCCCAGGTGCTGGTGGAGCACCCCACCGCTGGCGCCATCCCCTACGGCGATGGCATCATCACCCGTCGCCAAACCTTTCAAAAGTACTACGACCAGGAGGAACTAAAGGCCTATATTGACCAGGTGTTGGGGGTGGACGCCATCCCCATCGCCCTGGGCATCTACCTGGTGTTTCGGGACCAGGCCCAGGCGGAGAACTTCCGAGCCTCCCGCTGGCGTCGCCGCGCCGCCACCCCGGGGCCCCGCCTCCGGGTCAGTCGGTTTGAGACCTACCGGCAGCAGTTGCAACCCCTGATGGATTTCTATGCCGAGCGGGGCCGCCTGCCCAGGGGGGAGGAACTCAGCCCTGACAGCCTTGCCCCCCTGCAGGCCACCTTTGGCAGCCTCAGACGGGCCTTTGCGGTGGTGCTACAGGCCACCGATGCCGCCGCCTGGGAGGCGATCTCCGATCAGCGCCGCCATGACCTGCTGGTTTACCTGGCCCTTAGTCAGTTTGGCCAACGGCCCCGGTTTAAAGCCCTCTCCGCCCCCCTACAGCAGGATATCAAGGGTCTATTTGGTAATTATGTAGCGGCCTGTAATGCCGCTGACCTGCTGTTGATCAGCCTGGGACAACCCCAGCTATTGGCGGCCCGCTGTGGCCAGAGCCCCCTCGGGCAGCAGCGGCCCCACTCCCTCTGGGTGCACCTCTCCGCCCTGGACCAGCTCGACCCCCTGCTGCGGCTCTACGAGGGTTGCGCCGCCCGCACCATCGGTCGGCCCCAGGAGGCCACGGTGGTGAAGTTGCATCGGCATAAACCCCAGGTCACCTACCTGGAGTTTGCTGACTTTGATCAAGACCCTCACCCCGCCCTGGTCAGCACCATGGCCATCGACCTGCAGGACCTGCGGGTCCGCTACCGCGACTACGATGGCGACAACCCACCCCTACTGCACCAAAAACACCAGCTCCTGGCCCCAGACTACCCCGCCTACCCCAGGTTCCTAAAGCTCAGCCAGCAGGAGGAACGCTGGGGCCTGTTGCAAAACCTGCCCAACCCCTGCGATCGCCGGCAATGGCAGCAACGCCTGAACGACCACGGCGCCGCCCTCAAAGGGCACCGTTTAGTGCGTCAGAAAGTCTCACCGGTAGGTGAACCCAGTGGGCCTCAGGGACTATGTTAGCCTGCGCCGCTTCCGAGTGTTCTCTTCGCTTGAACCAAAGACATCCTATGCCAAATCTTGTATTTTCAAAGCAACCAATTATCTAACTTCAAGGCAGGCACACGCTCAAATTCACGGGTATTTGCTGTAATAAGAGTCAGATCAAGAGCTAGGGCATGAGCAGCAATCAGTAAATCATTCGGACCAATCGGAATTCCTGCTTGCTCCAAATTTGTACGAATTGAAGCATAGTGCTCATCTACAGGTGATTCCAACGGCAAAACTGTCAAAACTTCAAGGATGCGTTCTAGTTGCTGTACCAGACGGGAGGAACCACTCTTAACCACTCCAAATCGTAGTTCACACGCCACAATGATGCTAGTACAAACGCTGTCTTCCCCGACATCTACAATATGCTGGAAAATCCGACCTTGAGGATGTCTGACCAAATCTGACAGGATGTTGGTATCAAGCAGGTACTGATAGGTCATTGGGTGGCACTAAAATGTGATGTCATCAAGGGGAAGTAACCCCTCATCTATATTAGGGAAATCATCCGTAATGTCTTGCAACGTAGTCAGCAAAGCAAGTAGAGAACTGGAAGGAATGGGTTCAATGATTAAGCGATGACCTTCTTTGCGTAACAAAACCTCTGTACCCGATAGGGCAAGTTCATAGGGAATGGTTAGGACTTGATCTTGTCCACTTGTTAGTAAAGAAACATGACGCGAGTTTTGCATAAGTGACCTCTTTGTTGTTTGAAGTGTCAGAAAATCCGTGGAAATCTATCTCCATATCACTATCAGTATTTATCAATTATATTTTCTTTCTAGTTGATCTTGGCTGTCACCAAAAATCTGGAACGAGCAGCTTTAAGATCAACGCCAACACCAGAGAAATTTGGTTCAAGCATAACTGTGTCCTTCATAACTTCCCAGATTGAACGCCATCTTGAGCCGGAGATGTCCTTGAGGAGATTCCACAGACCAGCAACCCAAGAGCCAACCCCCCGCCACTAACTCGGCCCCTAGCTCCTGAATCCTGACCCTCCCCCCTCTCTGCCAGAAAAAACGCCATTGCCCTGCTCTGGGGCCTGGCCCAGGCCGCTGGCCGGCAGCTCCCTGTGGCGATCGACACCCCCCTTGGTCGTCTCGACTCAGAACACCGCCACCATTTAATAGAACGAGCGCGCCATAGCCCAGCGAAGGCCAGTCAGAACGCCTACCCAGTCTCAGTAGATCACAAACATGCTCTGTTGTCATGATCCAGCCCTCACCCAACGCTGCCACCAGGATGGCCTCAACACCGACCCCCACACCCTCGCCACCCAACTCAGACTCCACCTCCACCGGGGCATCGGCTACCTCGCCCGACCAAACCCCACCCCAGAGTGAGCGATCATCAACCTATTCCCATTGGGAAAACAGCAGGGGCTGCACGCTACCATCCGCCAAAATCTCTGGCAACCACTCATCCCCCCGATGCTCTGTGCCGTCCTACTTTTCCGGCCAGGTGTTGGCCACCATCAGGGTCTCAATCCGGGCCAGCTCCTGATCGTTAATCAGGCTCAGGGTTTTCATCACACTTGGTGATGGCTTGGAACCGACTAGCCTTAATACCCCTCGACGGGGGTGATATGTTGAACTAGTAAAGTAGTTAACCCAGGGGGGCGTTCTGACTCGCCTCCGCCCCCCTACAGCTGACTAGAGCCAGAGATCGGATATCTCCGTTTCAAAAAATTTCCTCGATAGATTATGACTACCGAAATTTACGTTAGCACTGACATTGAGACAGACGGTCCGATTCCAGGGCGGTACTCTATGCTGAGCCTGGGTTCCGCCGCTTTTACCGCAGATAGCCAACTGCTGGACACCTTTTCCATTAACCTATCTCCCCTACCCGGTGCTCAACAACAGCCAGAAACCATGGCATGGTGGGCCGAGCACCCGGAGGCTTGGGCGGCCTGCCAGGTCGATCCCCAGCCCCCCTCCCAGGCCATGGCCTCCTATCACCGCTGGTTAAAGACCTTGCCAGGGCAGCCGGTTTTCGTTGCCTATCCCGCCGGCTTTGACTTCATGTTTGTCTACTGGTATTTGATCAGCTTCGTAGGGGATAGCCCCTTGGGCCACACCGCCCTGGATATTCGCTCCTACGCCATGGCCTTTCTACAGCGTGACTATGAAAATGCCGGTAAGCAAAACCTGCCCGCTGAGTGGTTAGGGAAACCGGTTTTGAGCCATCTGGCCCTGGACGACGCCCTTCAGCAAGGCAGGTTATTTTGCCATCTATTACAGGCTAACCGGCAGCGGGGCCAGGCCTAGCCCGCTAGCTAGGCCTTCAGACCTTCGATGTAGTCCCGAATGGTGGGTAGACCGGTCATTTTCTCGTAGAAGAAGTTGTTAACAATCTTCATCACCTCAGCCTGAGCCGCCTCTACGTGGGCCCCGAGGGGTTGCCCCGCCTGCTGGCGACTAATACCCCGGTAGAGACGCAGCAGATAACGGACAATCTCCACCTCCTCTTCCCCCTCGAGCACCTGGATCACCGCCAGAATCAAGTCCTCCGTCTGATCCAAAATACCGTCGATGTCAAAGACCGTGCTGTTCTCCACCGCCTCCTGCACCGTTCTGACCAGGGCATGGACTTGGTAGAGCAGGGCCGCCGGTTCGTCAAACAGTTCCCGCAGAAAGGCCGCTTCTTCGTACCTGGCGTTGAGACGGAAGACGTTGTAAAGCCGCTTCACCGCCTTACCGTAGTTGGGGTGGTCTCCATGGACATACTTTTTGACCTCCTTTTCTAACTGGCCAACGTAGTCGTCCATCACGTCGGTGGACATTTGCTTGACCAATTTAGAAAAGATCGGGGCAGACTCGGCATCCAGGTAAATCTCCTGGAAATAGCCGTCCAGGTAACCATCTAGAGGGGTAATTTTGCCGTCTGGAGCTTCCCAGGTGACGTCTAAAACATTGCTGGCATTAGATAACTGACCCCGTAGCGGGTCAGCCACCACCCAATCTAATTTGCACCAGCCAGGATCCTGGGCAACGGTCTCCCAGGATAGCACCACGGGCTGCCCATCCCGATCCAGGGCGTTAATGCAGCCAGCCTGAATAGCCTGCGTATCCCAGGAAATCGGCGAGCCCTTCCGACAGGTCTGATCTTGATAGACTAGCTCCTGGGGGTAGTTGCCAAATTTAACCTCCATCAATTGATAGTTAGGTCCAGCCATGTTGTTTAGGGCCTTCTCCCGCATGATCCGAGCCAGAATCTGACAGGCCTGTTCGCGGCTGGGGGCAATAATGTTGACCCGTTCAAAATAGTCACAGTCACCGGGGTGGGTCTGCACCTTCGATTGGGCCGCCGACCCCGATAGGGCCAGGGCAGTTTCCACAACCCCGGGGACGTCCTCAAACTCGACAATTTTGCCAATTGCCCGAAAACGTTCCAGATCCTTGGGGTCAAAGTCTAGCATTGCCACCTTATGGCCAAAAACCCCCGCCTGGTGATCCATGGAGATTTCTGTATCTCCAGTGGTTTCCGCGATGGCGGTCATCCATCGGTTCAGCTCCTGCTCATTCAGTTGAACCCCCAGTCGGCTGGCCGACTCAATAACGCGATCTCGAGCTGCTTGTGTACTCATGGTGATTTGGTTGCATTAGGCTTTGTCAAGAGATTATTACCGGAAAACCAACAGTCTTGATTCACTAGTAACCTTTATTAACTTTGCCAACCCCAGCGGGGGCTATGGGGATAGCCATCTGACCTGGGGAAAGGGGCCAGGTCTCCGGCCGGCCACTCCCCGTCGCGATCTTCGGTCGCTTCGACTCAGAACACCGCCCCCCCCACCCTCGCCACCCAACTCAGACTCCACCTCCACCGGGGCATCGGCTACCTCGCCGGCGACCCCCACCTCAAACGCCTTCAAGACCTCTGCCACCTGGCCCGACCAAACCCCACCCCAGAGTGAATCCCAGCGAAACCTTTCGAGGAACTAGACCCACTTCACTGCCAGCAGCCTTTAAATCAGACTATCTCGCTAGAATAGGGCTGACACCTAAACTCTTTACCCATTCTATGGATAGCCTAGCCGAGCAGTTAAACTTTAAACTAGGGCAATGGGAACCCCTAATTGCCGAACAGGTGCGGAGGTATCTTTTAGAGATTATTGAACTGGCTGATCAAGGTATTCCCCTCGACCTAATCCGCTCTCGCCGGGTTGAACAAGAAGTCTTAGATCTCCTAGATGAACCCTAAACCAGGCGAAGTGTGGCTTGCTGACTTAGGACTGGCAGCAAAAGCACGACCAGTTGTAGTTGTTTCCCGCGAAGACGATAACCCCCCCAGGGCATTGGTGATCTACGTGCCATTGACTACGCAAAACAGAGGTAGTCATTACGAAATAACTTTACCCAGACTACGTTTCCTAGATCGGGATTCATTTGTTAATGTTCAGGGGATTGGTTCAATTCCCATTGTTAGGTTGCAACGAAAGCTCGGTGATTTACCTAACCCAGTGTTACAGGAAATTCGAAACACCAGGGCTATTTCATTCTAAAAATAGCTTTGAGCGTATCTAGACCAAACTTACAGAGCCGTTCAGCCTGAGCCATATTGAAGAACTCATTAGAGCGGTAGAGGTTGATCGCGAAGTTACGAGC
>Ga0172376_10006729_pt1 | contig 12422 bp, 9 predicted proteins | sample Lak35m_FD_121114 | JGI IMG/M metagenome (GOLD analysis project Ga0172376, IMG submission 121114) | Freshwater microbial communities from Kabuno Bay, South-Kivu, Congo - kab_092012_35m | ecosystem: Environmental > Aquatic > Freshwater > Lake | place: Democratic Republic of the Congo: South-Kivu...
CAGATTCTCGAACAGGCCCGCCGCGACGCGGAAAACCTCAAACGCGACGAGGAGCTGAAGTCTCGCGAGGATCTGCTCAAACGCCGCGAGGAACTGGAATCGTCGCTCAACAAAATGCGGGATGGCCTGCATCAGCGCGAACGGGATTTCGACAAACGCGAAGTCGGATTGAATGACCGCGACGGCGAGTTCGTGAAACGCGAAAAGCTGCTCGAATCCCAGCAGCAGAAACTGACAGCCCGGACGCGGACCATCGAGACCAAGGAGAAAGAGCTGGATCGCATGATTTCGGACGAGCAGGAACAGCTTTTCCGGATCAGCGGTCTGAGTGCTCAGGATGCGCGCGAACTGCTGCTGCAGCGGATGGAACGGCAGATGAAAGATGAAGCCGGCGCACTGCTGCTCAAGTTTGAAGCCGACCTGCGCGACCGACAGGATGTGCTCTCACGCGAAATCCTCGGCATGGCCATCCAGCGCGTCGCGTCGCAGCAGACTTCGGAAATGACCGTCTCGACGGTCGATATCCCCAGCGACGAAATGAAAGGCCGCATCATCGGCCGCGAGGGCCGCAACATCCGCGCGTTCGAGAAGATCGCCGGTGTCGATGTCATCGTTGATGACACTCCGGGAGTGGTCGTGGTCTCGGCCTTCGACAAAGTCCGCCGCGAAGTCGCGCGTCTGTCGCTGATCAAGCTGATTGAAGACGGTCGCATCCATCCGACGCGCATTGAAGAGATCGTCAACGAAACGCAGACCGAGATGGATGCCTTCATCCGCCGCACCGGACAGGAAGCCTGTCACGAAGCGGGAGTGGTCGGTCTGCACGAAAAGCTCGTCGATCTGATGGGCCGGCTGCACTTCCGGACCAGTTACAGCCAGAACGTGCTGCGGCACTCTATTGAAGTGTCGCACATCACCGGCCTGCTGGCCGAGCAACTGGGGCTGGACGGCGATATCGCCCGGCGCTGTGGTTTTCTGCACGACATCGGCAAGGCGGCAGACCACGAAATGGAAGGGGGGCATCCAGCCGTCGGAGCGGAACTGCTCAAGCGGTATGGCGAAGGGGACGAAGTCGTGCATGCCGCCGGGGGCCATCACGACGATATCCGCCCGGAGTTCATCTACACGGTGCTGGTCGCGGCGGCGGATGCGGCTTCGGCCTCGCGTCCCGGTGCCCGGCGAGAGAACCTCGAGAAGTACATCAAGCGGCTGGAGGAACTCGAAGCCGTCGCCTGTGGTTTTCCAGGCGTCGATCAGGCCTTCGCGGTGCAGGCCGGGCGCGAGATCCGGGTCATCGTCGATTCCGGCCGGATCAATGATCGCGAAGCCGCCAAGATGGCGCGCGATATCGCGAAGGGAATCGAGGACACTCTGACGTATCCCGGCGAAGTGAAAGTGGTCGTGCTGCGGGAAACCAAGGCCGTCGAGTTCGCCCGTTGATTGCTGACTGCTGTCTGGTCCATGGAACGCGGCAGACGTCCGTTGCCTGACCGCGTTCATTTCAGGTCATTGGAATGCGTCGCGCCAGGAATACCGCCGGCGCCAGCAGAGCGATCACAGACAGCGGATACAGCGTGTCCCGCGTGGTGCTCATCACGATCGTCGCGTTGAGCATCACATAGGACAGCAGCATCAGTTTGACACCCGTCTGCACGGTCTGCGGTGACGGATCCATCATGGCTCGCACCAGTCGTCGCAGGATGGTGAGCGTCACGACGGCCAGCACGGCAATCGGCGTGTTGCGATCCAGGTGAAGCGGCGTCTGCAGAATAAAACCCATCAGAGCGGCCAGCCCCAGATTGATGACGAACGCCGCCGCGACCAGTTTGCCGCGATTGCTGATCGAAGCTTCCTGCCGAGCGAACAGGGTGACTCCGCAGATATAAAGTCCCAGAGCACCGGCAATGTGCAGTTGCGGCAGGCACCACAGTTCGCCCGTGGGCGACAGGCTGGCTCCCAGCAGGACATTCAGAAACCGGCAGCTTCCCATCAACACGGGGGCCAGCGGAGTCTTCTTCAAAGTACCGTCGTAGAGCCAGACGGCCAGTGTCAGCAGGCCGGCGATGAGCAGCGTGTTTGTTCCCAGCATGGCTGCGATGGCCAGGCCGGTGCCGTTCAGTGTCACGGCCAGTCGCAGTGCGGTCCGCGCGGAAATGCGTCCGGAAGGAATCGGGCGGCCGGGGCGTTCGCGCGCATCCACATCGCGATCGAAGTAGTCATTCAGAATCATCCCGGACCAGTAATGGCAGACCGAAACGATCAGCAGCAGCCCGAAGTCACGCAACGGCTCATAAGTGCCGTGGGTGAGCAGAAAGCCCATGAAGATATCGGACATCGCGGTGAAGACGGTCGGTAACCGCACCAGTTGCAGCAGAGCCAGTCCGGTTCCGCCGCGACGGACTTCAACGGACGGATCGCTCGCTTCGTCAGGATTCGAGTCGGGGATTTCTGCGGGGGACAGTTCAGACATGAAGGCAATCGCTGCGGATGATGAGGATCGAGGGCTGCATGAACTTCACTGGGGGAATTCGCGGCGGCTTCCGAGCGGTGCTGCCATCAGCGGGGAGGATCGTCGTCGTGAATGCGGTCGCGGTCGAGCTTCCAGCCCCACAGGACGTACTGCAGACCGCCCAGCAGCGCGAAGCCTGCCATGACCAGCAGCACCTGCAGAAAGCCGGGAATGACCAGCACCACCAGCCCCAGCAGTCCGCTCGCGCAAATCAGCAGGCCGAGCAGCGCCACGGCCGTGGCTGAGTTGCGATGGCTGTCAGGAGTCTGTTCGGACGGCATGAGAAACCAGGGGGAGAAGAGGATGCGAAGGGCGGATCGAACCGGGACTGAGCGGATGAGTTACACGCGACCGAAAATTCTTTCGAGCTGTCCGTAACGATGGTCAAAGCCATCTTCCAGCTGTTCCAGGATCAGCTTCGGTGTCATGACGAGTCTCAGCATGCCACCGGGTGGTTCAAACCGGATTCTGTCGGTCACGATCACCCGTCCCTGAGCATCCGATTCAAAAAGATGTTCATGTTCCCAGTTTCCGAACGGTCCGGTCACCTGACGCTCGAAGAATGACCGCGGCTCGTCGAACTGAATGATCTCATGAACGGCGGAGCGTGAGATGCCGAAGGCCTGCAGACTGAATGCAATCTGCACTCCGGCAGAGATCCGTTCCGGGGCCTGCTGGAAGCTCAGTCCCATTTGTGGCGGGCTGATCTTCCGGATGTTCTCCGGCCGGGCGATGAAGTCGAAGACCGTTTCGATCGGGGCGGGAAGAACGACCTGTGTTTCAAACGTCTGCATGCGGAAACTCGATTCAGGTGGCTGGTTCCGTCCGTGAAAAATGAGTCGTCAGCGAAGAATGAAAAAAGAACGGCCGGCCTCGCGAAGCTTGCAGAGGCCGGCCGCAATTCTCAACAGAGAGCGGAACTTCCGTTCGACAGAGTTATGTCGAGCTGGAATCCGGAAGCTTCGGTTCCGTTGTCGGAACGGCTTCCTTCGTCTCTTCTTTCGGCATCGGCGGCAGTTCCGGTACCGGCTTCAGGGCACCATGAGTGTCATCGGCCGCGCCGACTTCAGGTGAGGGAACTCCACAGGTGCCGCTGGCACAGGTTCCCGTTCCGCACGATCCGGTCGCACAGCCCCCCATCGTCGGGCAGACAGTGGTGGGAACGATGCGGCAGACTTCGTACTCCACTTCCCGCGGCACGCGACGGCAGACCATCCGCGTGTAGCAATAGGGGACTTCCTTCGGAACGCAGCGGGCAACCCGCTCCGTGTAAGTGCAGGGAACCTGACGCTCGACGCAGACCGGAACTTTCCGCGTGCAGGTTTCCGTGACCATGCGGCAGGTACGAACCGGAACCTTCCGAGTGCAGACTTCCTCGATCATGCGGCAGGTCCGAACGGGAACCTTGCGCGTGCAGGTTTCGGTGACGATGCGGCAGGTCCGCACCGGCACCTTCTCGACAACTTCTTCCTTGACCCAGCGGCAGGTGCGAACCGGAATCTTCTCGACGATGACTTCGGATTCGTACCGGCAGACTTTCTGCTGCACGGTCTTCCGGACGACTTCCGGAACGTAGGTCGTGCATTCCACCTGACGCTGCACGATGTTCGGACACCATTCGCGGCGATACGACATCACCGGCGGTCCAGGTGCCCAGCACAGCGCCGGCAGACAGCACGGTCCGGCCGTGAGCTGCGGCATCGGCAGGCCGGGCTTGCAGACCGGCTTGCAGACCCACTGACCCATGTCCTGGCAGACCGTTTTCTGAGTCGTCACCGGCCGCATGACGGTCGTGCAGATCTCGCGTTCGACAATGTCTTCCACCGGACGGCAGACGGTGCGGCGGCATTCGCGTTCGCTGGTTTCCCAGACCTGCTTCCATTCCGTGCGGACACATTCTTTCTCGCTGGTCTCCCAGACGGGCTTGCGAACGGTGTAACACTCTTCCTTCTCACTGGTTTCCCAGACCGGCTTGCAGACCTTGTAGGTCTCTTCGCGTTCGCTGGTTTCCCAGACCGGTTTGCAGACCTGGTATTCCTGTTCTTTCCAGGCGGTCTCGCGAACCGTCTTCTGGACGGTGACTTCACGCTCGTCGTAGACCGTCTCGTAAACGGTGCGGGTGCCTTTGATTTCTTCCGGCTCCATCACCGTGTCCCAGACCGTTTTGCGGCAGGTTTCCCGTTCCACCTTGCAGGTCGTGTAACAGGACACGGGCTGGCAGGCCTGAGTCGGGCAGCAGTTGTAGCTGGCGGCGCCGCAATAGCCGCTGGCGAGAACGGTCTCGCCGGTGGCTGCGACCGCGCAGCAGGCCAGTGCGGCCAGCAGTTTTCTCATTCGATGTCTCCTCAAAAGGTCAGACGCTGGAACGGGTTCTCTGAAGAGAGAACAAGTCCGGCACTCCATCGCCTGGCCTCCCGAGGCCGCCAGCAGCCGGCTCACGGGAATTCTTCAAGAGTGTCTGTCGCTCGATCAGCCCGTATCGACGCTTCAGACGGCATACCGGGAAGACCTTCCCGGACTGCTTCATGCGCTGCCATCAGGATTATGCCCGCAGATCACCCCGTCACGCAAAACGCTGAATCCAGAGTTCACGGTTCTCCCGGCGAAACTCATCCAACCGATCCGTTTGGGGGGAGAGCAAAGGATTGGTGAGCTTGCGAAACATGGCGGATTTGTGCGGACTTTGCGGCTTGTCCGGAATGTTCGCAGTGGGAGGAAATCCGACAGTCATGAGGCTCAGTGTCGGACAGGGAAGTGGCAGGAGCGGACCTCCAGCCTGTTTGAGCGTGACCGTTCTCGCTCCCCTGGAGGCCTGAGTTATGGCTTTCAGCGGCCGGATTGCTGCGGGGCCGCTACTCGCTTTGTGAGCCGTAACGTCTTTCTGGAGAAGCTGTTTCATGCTGGAGACGAGCCGTATTGATCCAGTTTTTCAGACCCGGATATAACCCGCATCCATCCGCTCCGAGGCGGAGCCTCTCCCCTCATGACACCCTTCACTCCGTGTCAGCCGAAAGGATTCGGCGAGCGATGTTTTTCCTTTCTCACGCAGATCGGTCACGCCTGTGACGGGTCGTCCTCCGTTCGACATCACCGCTGGCTGGTTGCAGCGAATCGCTCTGTGCGCCCTGTTCGCACTGACGGCGGTCACGCTCCGTACCGGCTTGAGCGGTCAGCAGCCGCCGACTGTTCCGGAAACCGAACCGGCCGTCGGAGATGCTCAGCTTGCGGAACCCGTTCGGATTTATGGCGATATCGCTCACCAATGGTCGGCTGGAGTGAACGGGCAGGTGGCGATTGTTCGGGGAAACTGCCGGGTTGAGCAGGGGACGACGACGATCACCGGCCGGCAGATGGTGGTCTGGCAGGGGACTCAGGCTGACCGCGATCAAATCACGGTTTATCTCGAAGACGACGTTTCGGTGACTCAGCCGGGGAGCACGCGATCTCATCAGACTCTCTATCTGGAGCTGAATACTCAGGGCGGCATCACCTGGCAGGTTCGCTGGCCTCGTGAATACAACCAGCCCGTGGCCGATCCACTGTTTGACCGAGCCAGTGAGCGCCGCCGGACCGCTCTGGGACAGAACCGGAATCTGCCTCTGAACATTCCGCTCCCCGGCCCTGATGCGCGGACGTATGTGCTGCAGGAAGCCGGCGGGCCGACGCGACGGATTCGAGCTTATGCCCGGACTGGTCAGCAGTTTTCCTTCCGCACGGAAACATCCAGCAACACGACGCCTCCGGAACAGGTCGGGATCCTGACCGGCGGCATCAAACTCAATGTCGATGCGCCCCGTCCGGATGGCTCTCCCGATCCCAAAGCGATCGAACTGGCCGCCGACAGTGCCGTGATCTGGACCGGGGCGACAGAACTCGATGACCTGCTCAGCGGCCAGACTCAGATTCAAACCCGCGATACGCGACTGCAGTTTTACCTGGAAGGCAACATCGTGATCCGCCAGGGCGACACGGTGCTGAAAGCTGCGCGCGCCTACTACGACGTGCAGGATGAGCGGGCCTTGCTCATTGATGCGGAAATGAAACTGTTCATACCACAGGCGGAAACCGCATTGCGCGTCCGCGCGGAAAGAATCCGGCAGCTGACTCCCGGCGCCTTTCATGCCCAGCGGGCGTGGATGTCGGCCAGCCATTTCGGAAAACCTGGATACCGTCTGGAAGCCAGCGACATTTTCTACGAACCGCGAGTCATCAATCCGTGGGTGCATGCGCAGGGGGGCTGGGTCGATCCGGTCACCGGGCAGTTTGACGACGGGCAGATCGACTGGATGACGACGCTGAATAACCGGGTCATGGTGGGTGATACACCGGTGGGATTTTTTCCGTATCTGTCCAGTCCGGCCGAAAATCCGAACCTGCCGATTCAGCGGGCGGCCGCGCGATCGGACTCCGTTTTCGGACAGCAGTTGCGGACTGCCTGGGATCCCTTCCACCTGTTCGCTCTGGATGCTCCGGAGTCTCTCTCCGCCAGCCTGCTGCTTGATTATTACTCGCGCCGCGGCCCCGGTGCCGGTCTGGAAGGTGCTTATGATGGCGAGGATTTCTTCGGAATCGGCGACAAGTATCAGGGTGAATTTCACGGTTACTATGTCTATGACAATTCCAGAGACAACCTCGGTCTAGACCGTCGCAGTCTGATTCCAGATCAGGAGAATCGAGGACGGTTGCTGGCGCGGCATCGTCACGATCTGCCGTCGGGAATGAAATTCTTCGGCGAAGCGGGATATGTCAGCGATCGGAACTTTCTCGAACAGTGGTATGAGAATGAATTCGATCGGGACAAAGACAACGAACGTCGGCTGTCGCTGGAGCAGACCATTGATAACCTGACGTGGAGCGTGGCCGGTCGGGTTCAGATCAATGAGTTCGAAAACAACACGGAATGGCTTCCGAAAGCTGATCTGTTCGTTCTTGGTGAACCGCTGGCGGGCAGTCCCGTCTCCTGGACTTCGCATTCCTCGCTGGGTTACGCGCACATCAATCGGGCGGACCTTCCGACAGATCCCAATGATCTGTTCATTCCGCTGCCTTACTACTCAAATGTGGAAGGCGAAGTTCTGATGACCAGGCACGAACTGGCCATGCCGGTTCTGGCGGGGCCGGCGGTGTTGACGCCCTATCTGCGTGGTGAGGCCGCTCACTGGGGTGAGGATCTGGCGGGAAATGATTTTCAGCGGCTGGTGGGAACGGCGGGACTTCGCGGCAGTCTTTCCTTCTGGAAAGTGCTGCCATACGTGCAGAGTGACATTTTCAATTTGAACGGACTCGCGCATCGGATGACATTTGATTTCGACTGGTCGTATACCGATTCCACGGAAGATTACACACGCCTGCCTCAGTACAACGAATTCGATGACGATGCGCAGGAGCGGTTCCGGCAGCGGTTTCCATTCAACACCTTTGGTGGTGCCTTACCGACGGTTTTCGATGCCCGGCGGTACGCCATCCGGACAGGTGCCGGTTCGCTGGTTTCCGCGCCGTATCACGAACTGGTCGATGACCTGCACGTGATCCGTTTCGGCTGGCGGCATCGCCTGCAGACGAAAGTTGGTCCGCCGGACAATCTGCGGATTCGCGACTGGATGACACTGGATCTGGAAGCGTCATTCTTTCCGAGGGCCGGTCATCATGCACCGTCTGGTGTGGACTTTGGAGAAGACTGGGGATTGTACTCGGCACGCTGGTCGTGGCTCTTCAGCGAACGAACGACACTGCTGGCCAATGCCCTTTACGACACGTTTGATGGCGGACAGCAGATCTGGAACGTCGGTGTTCTCAATCAGAGGTCTGCCAGAGGCAGTCTGTATCTGGGAGTCCGGCAAATTCAGGGGCAGTCGCTCGACAGTCAGATTTTTACCGGCAGCTTCAGTTACCTGATGAGTGAAAAGTGGGTTGCCACTGCCAGTACCGCTTATGACCTGGAAGAAAATCTGAATCGCGGTCAGTCGTTCGGGCTGACCCGGATCGGTGCGGACTTTCTGTTTCACATCGGGGCCGGGTTTGATCCCAGCAAGGATAATGTGGGAGTGGCCATCGCGCTGGAGCCTCGATTCGGTCCCCGCACTCCGTATTCAACGCAGATGTCAACGCTGCTGGGGGTGACACAGTGATCGGTAACTCCACACTTTCAACAGCGCGATGCACCAGGTTGCGGCTGGGAGCGTGTGCTTTCTTTCTGTTGCTCAACCTGCCTGGTTGCGTTCACCGGCGAGTCACGGTACGAACGGACCCACCGGGAGCACAGGTGTTGCTCAACGATCGTGAAATTGGTTATTCGCCGGCGTCGTTCGATGTGACCTGGTATGGAACCGAGGAGATTACACTCCTGAAAGACGGCTACGAAATTGAGACGCACCCTGTGAAGATTCCCACACCGTGGTATCAGGTTCCGCCGCTCGATTTTGTGACGGACAATTTCCTGCCGTTCCGGGTGAAGAATCAACACGATTTCAATTTCACACTGCGTCGCTATCAGGGACGCTCCGCCGGTGAACTGCTGGAACGCGGAAACTCCCTGCGTTCGGAAGCCCAGCTGGGGCAGTAACTGCGATGGAGACGTCCGCTCTGAATCCCGGCTGTCCGCCGACCATCATTGTGGTTCACCCGCGCGAGAAGCGAAGCAAGTGTTCGGTCGAGCCTCTGCGTCCGAGATCGGATTTCCGCTTCTGGACCTTTCCGGATCGCGGTCCGGAGCCTCTGGACGGTTACATACGTCTCGGACTGGGAGGACCGCTCCTGTCGCGGGATGATTGTGATCGCGGGTTGCTGGTTCTGGATGGCACCTGGCGTCTGGCGGCGCGGATGGAACCGTTTTTTTCGGCGCTTCCGGTGCGATCGCTGCCACCGTGGGAGACTGCCTATCCGCGCGTCTCGAAGCTGTTTGATGATCCGATGGCGGGACTTGCGACTGTCGAAGCCGTATTTGCAGCTTATATCTCTATGGGACGAAATCCGACCGGCCTGCTGGATGCCTACCACTGGCGACTTGAATTCCTGGAGCGGAATCGTCAGTGGCTGATAACGGAAGGCTGAGGCGTCCCTCAACGTCGGCGACAAACCAGGTCGCCGTCGCGACTCGACTTTGCGTCACTCTGCCTGAAGTTTGAGCGGCTGTTTCCTGGAAGCGGCTCCGAACCCTTGAATCAGTCCGCCGGGATGGTTCAATCAGGGCAGTCTGCGTTGAGTCTGCCGTTCACCGCGAATGCGCTGACCGCCGGTTGTCAGTGCCTCAGGCTGTCTCCGCCCGCGTGCCCACCCGTCTTTCACACAAGGATTTGTCAGATGAAGAAGATGTTTTCCGGATTGCTCTGTGCCGCTGCGGCTCTGCTGGTGCAGGCCGAAGGTGCGCGAGCGGCTGATAAGTGCTGTCAGCCCTGCGAGACGAAACCGGTGTGTGCTCCGGCGCAGACCGGGTGCCGCTTCCTGTTGTCCTACTCCGACGCCCTGAAGCGCGCGGAAGATGCGGACAAGGCCGAGGCGCAGCTCAAGGATCTGACTGCTCAACTGGAGAAGGTGAAGGCCGAGCTGGCGGCGGCTCAGAAGAGCCGGGATGAAGCTGTCGCTCAGGCCAGAGCTTCTGATGCAGAATCCGCTGCGGCTACGGCGCGGGCCGACAAGGCGGACGCCGCGAAAGCCGTGGCCGACAAGGCTCGAGCCGCTGCGGAAACCGCCGCTGCGGAAGCCGCCAAAGCTACCGACGCCGCGAAGAAGCAGCAGGCTGTGGCCGAAGCGAAAGCTGCTGAGGCCGTTAAACAGGCTGCTGCTGCCCAGGCCGAATCAAAGACAGCTCAGGCGGCTGCCGCAAAGGCTGCCGAGCAGACTCAGGCTGCCTTGAAGGACGTTGACGCGCTGAAGAAGTCGCTGACCGACGCTCAGAACAAGTCCGTTGAGTCTGAAAAAGCTCTGGCCGACAAGGTCGCTCTACTGACGAAGAAGGACGAGGAAATCGCCGCTCTGAAGGCTGCGGCCGAAGCCGCCGCAAAGAAGGCGGCTGAAGAGGCGAAACCCGCTGCCGATGCCGCCAAACCGGCCGATGCGGAAAAGCCCGCCGATGCTGAGAAGCCTGCAACGACCGAAGCGGCTCAGTAATCCGTCGCTGAACCGCGATGAACATTGAACGACAGATTTCAGGCCGACTGGTCTTCCAGTCGGCCTGTTTCATTCAAATGTCGAATCATTGATCCGTTCGGCCGGTTGTGATCGTCGCAGAGCGAGAGGGACTTGTGCCGGGCAGGCCGGTTGAATTCAGGCCCTGACTGACTAGACTTCCGCCGTTTTCACGCCTGAATGGAGATGGTCCAGCCGCTGGCTGGAGACATGCGACGGAATCTCTGATGCCCGGTCAGCCGGCCCGATGTATTCCGAGTCCGACAGGCAGTGCAGGGTGAGTGCGTGTCGCAGGGGCGCTCCTGTTTCCGGCCGGGTCGATACCCTCAGGGAATCGGCTGATTTCCTGTAGCCGGAGTCTTTGACAATCTGCCGTCCCGGTCCAGCGGCGGATGTTCGCGAACAGCGGTTTCCAGGACCACAGAGGAAAGAGATTTCATGCCAGTCAATGTTGCAATCAATGGCTTCGGACGGATCGGCCGTCTGGTATTCCGGGCGCTGGTCGAGCAGGGAATGGTCGGCAGCAGCATCAATGTGGTCGCTGTGGGTGACATCGTTCCGGCTGACAACCTGGCATACCTGCTGAAGTACGATTCCACTCAGGGCCGTTTCGCTGGCGAAGTCGGTTACGCCGTCAGCGATGAAGAGGCCGCAAAGGCCGCCGCTGAGAAACGCGATGCCAATCCCGACATCCTGATCGTGAACGGCGCCCGCATCCGGGTGGTTTCGGCGAAAGATCCGTCCGGCCTGCCGTGGAAGGCGCTGGGAGTGGACGTGGTGCTGGAATGCACCGGCCTGTTCACGGAAGCGGCGAAGGCTAAAGGTCACATCGACGCCGGAGCGAAGAAAGTCATCATCAGCGCGCCGGCCAAGGGCGAAGACATCACCGTGGTCATGGGCGTGAACGACGACCAGTACGACCCGGCGAAGCACAACATCATCAGCAATGCGTCCTGCACGACGAACTGTCTCGCTCCCGTCGTGCATGTCCTGCTCAAGGAAGGCTTCGGCATTGACGAAGGCCTGATGACGACCGTGCATTCCTACACGGCCACGCAGAAGACGGTGGATGGTCCCAGCCGCAAGGACTGGAAGGGTGGCCGCAGCGCCGCGATCAACATCATTCCATCCACGACCGGCGCCGCGAAGGCGGTCGCTCTCGTCTGCCCGGCCGTCAAAGGCAAGCTGACCGGCATGGCGTTCCGCGTGCCGACGCCGACCGTCTCGGTGGTGGATCTGACCGTCAAGACGGTCAAGGAAACCAGCTACAAGGAAATCAGTGAGGCCATGACCCGCGCCAGTCAGACTTATCTGAAGGGTGTCCTGGAAGTGACCAGCGACGAAGTGGTGTCTTCAGACTTCATCCACAGCCCCGCTTCGTCGATCTACGACATCGGCTCGGGCATCGAACTCAACAGCCGGTTCTTCAAACTGGTGAGCTGGTACGACAACGAATGGGGTTACAGCAATCGCGTCGGCAACCTGCTCAAGCTGGTCATCGACAAGGGTCTGTAAGATCCGTTGGGGCTTGTCAAATCCGTTGATTTGGACAATCACGCAGCCTCCCGTGCCTTTACGGGAGGCTGTTTTCGTTCATGGACCACAGTCTGGCACCAGACCGAAGCCACCTGTTAGAAGAACGAATCTGACAACTGTGATCGTGGCTGGTGCGGTAACGTGACCGCCGCGAATTCGCGCTGACGATCTTCATTTCCCATCACAGGAGTGGTCGCCGGACCATGACCGAATCAGCCGACACTTCGCTGCCGGAACGTTCCGAGCACACTCC
>Ga0172376_10006731_pt1 | contig 12420 bp, 15 predicted proteins | sample Lak35m_FD_121114 | JGI IMG/M metagenome (GOLD analysis project Ga0172376, IMG submission 121114) | Freshwater microbial communities from Kabuno Bay, South-Kivu, Congo - kab_092012_35m | ecosystem: Environmental > Aquatic > Freshwater > Lake | place: Democratic Republic of the Congo: South-Kivu...
CGCCACCAGAGCAGGCAGCGGGCCCCATCGACCCCCTCCTGGCTCCAGCGGAATCCACGCCAGCCGGCCACCGCCTTGAGGCCGTAGCTGTTCACCGGCAGCAGCCAGGTGCGCCGCAGGCGCTGGTGCACGTCGATCAGCCGCCCCTTGAGCCGGCTGCGCTCCGCCTCATCGGCCCCCATCCGCTCCGCCAGCCGCAGCAGGCCCACCGCCTCGGTCTCGCCGTAATGGAGCACCGGCCAGTCGGGGTAGCAGGCGAGCAGGGTGCGCAGCCGCCGCCAGAGCCGCTCCTCCCCGTGCTCGTGCAGAGCCAGCACCGGGTGGTAGGGGGCCGCCGCGGCCTCCGCAGGAGCGGGCCAGCCGCCGGCATCCCGCCGCAGCCGCAGCAGACCGTGCAGGAAATCGTCGCGGGCATCGGAATCGGCTTCGATGTCGTAGATCAGCACTCCCGCCGCCCGTTCCAGTTCCGGCAGGGCAGGCCCCGGCTGCAGCCTGCGGCTCTCTCCCGTGGCCTGCACGCGGGCCTGGGCCACCAGCTGGGCGGCCACATCGCGATGCTGCTCGCCGTGCTCCTCCAGGGAGGCCGCCAGCTGGTCGGGGTCGCTGGTCGCCAGTTCGGCCAGGGTGGTGATCCCCAGGCTGAGCAGCAGGTCGCGGCGCTTGCCGCCGATGCCGCTCACCTCGCTGAGATGCCCCTCGCGCGCCGCCTCCGCGTCGCACAGCCCGCGCCAGCTGCAGAGGGTGCATTTCTTGCGGTCGTTCACCAGCGGCGGCGTCGGCCGGCCGGGCTCCAGCTCCTGGGCCAGGCGGGAGAGCGTGTCTTCGAGCTGGCTCTGCAGGCCGCTGCCGAGGGCCAGGCGCTCGCGCTGGAGCTGCTGGCCGGCGCCGGCCAGCACGAGGGCCTGCGGCACCGGGGCCCGCTGATGGCCCTCCAGCAGGCGGCCCCAGAGGGCCAGCACGAGGCGGTGCTCGCGGGTGAGGTGACGCCCCTGGCGCACCAGCACCGGCTGGTAGCCATGGCTGCCCCAGAGGCTCGGGCTTTCCACCCGGTGCAGCAGCGGCGGATGGGCTTCGAGCAGCAGACCGTCGGGCCCCTCGCCCCGCAGCCGCACCCCCAGCACGCCGGGATCGCCCCGCCGGCAGGCGGCCTCACCATGGCCGGGGCGCCGGGGGAGGAGCGTCTGAAAACTGGCCAGCTGATCCTGCAGGGCCAGCGCCCGGTGGGCACTCCAGCGACGGGCCGCGGCGGGGCCGTGGCGATCGAGCCAGGCGCGGCGGCGACAGCGCAGCCAGCTGCGCAGCAGGCGGTCGGTGAGGGCTGCGGGCTTCGCCTCACCAGGCTCCCCTGCCTCCCGGACCGGGGGCTGGGGGGAGGCGCCGGCGGGCTGCTGCATCCGCGCAGGCTAGGAGCGGCTGGCTGCCCGGGCCGGTGGCCTGCCCACAGGCCGGCACCTGCAGCGGCCGCCACCCCCGCGTCCCCTGCTACGACCGCCAAAGGATCTTCCCGCCCGCGCTGCCCATGGCCTCTGCCCCCCTGCCCCTGGAGGCCGGCCCGATCGCCTTCGGCACCGATGGCTGGCGCGGCATCCTCGGGGTGGACATCACGGTGGAGCGGCTGCTGCCGGTGGCGGCGGCCGCGGCGCGGGAGCTGGAGGCCTCGGCACCGGAGGGCCTGGAGAGCCGCGAGGTGGTGATCGGTTACGACCGCCGTTTCCTGGCGCCGGAGCTGGCCGAGGCGATCACCGCGGCGGTGCGCGGCGCCGAGCTGGTGCCCCTGCTGGCGGAGTCGCCCACCCCCACCCCCGCCTCCAGCTGGGCGGTGGTGGAGCGTGGCGCCCTGGGGGCCCTGGTGATCACCGCCAGCCACAACCCGCCGGAATGGCTGGGCCTGAAGATCAAGGGACCCTTCGGCGGCTCGGTGGAGGGCGATTTCACCGCGCGGGTGGAGCGGCGGCTGGCGGCGGGTGGCATCACGGTGCCGGTCGCCGGCGAGTCCGTCCGCTTCGACGCCCTCGGGGCCTACGTGGCGGGCCTGAAGGCGAAGGTGGATCCCCCTGCCCTGGCGGCCGGCCTGGAGCGGCTGGGCCTGCGCGTGATCGTGGATCCGATGCATGGCTCTGCGGCCGGCGTGCTGCCGGCGCTGCTGGGCGAGGCGGCGGTGGCCAGCGGCGTGATCCGTGAGATCCGATCCGGGCGTGATCCCCTCTTCGGAGGCCATCCGCCCGAGCCCCTGGCGCCTTACCTCCGCGAGCTGATCACCGCGGTGCAGGCCTCCACCGCCGCCGGCCAGCCGGCGATGGGCATCGTGTTTGATGGCGATGGCGATCGCATCGCCGCGGTGGATGAGCGCGGCCGCTTCTGCAGCACCCAGCTGCTGATGCCCCTGTTCATCGACCACCTGGCCCGGGCCCGCGCGCTGCCGGGCACGGTGATCAAGACCGTGAGCGGCTCCGACCTGATGGCCCTGGTGGCGCAGGATCTGGGCCGCACCGTGCTGGAGATGCCGGTGGGCTTCAAGTACATCGCCGCCGAGATGCTCGCCGGTGAGGTGCTGGTGGGCGGCGAGGAATCGGGCGGGGTGGGCTTCGGCATGCACCTGCCCGAGCGCGATGCGCCGTTCGCGGCCCTGCTGCTGATCGAGGCGCTGGTGGAGGGCGGTGTGCCCCTGGGCGAGCGGATCGATGCCCTGCAGCAGCGCTGCGGCGGTGCCGCCGCCTACGACCGGCTCGACCTGCGCCTGCCGGACATGGCCGCCCGTGCCCAGCTCGAAACCCGCCTGGCGGAGGCGCCGCCCACCGAGGTGGCCGGGATGCCGGTGCAGGAGGTGATCCGCACCGATGGCGTGAAGCTCCGGCTGGGGCCCAGCCACTGGCTGATGCTGCGCTTCTCCGGCACCGAGCCGCTGCTGCGCCTCTACTGCGAGGCCCCCTCGCCGGAGCGGGTGGCGGAGGTGCTGGGCTGGGCGCGGAGCGAGGCCCTGCGATGACCAGCCCCTCTCCTCGCACCCCCCTGGTGATCGCCAGCGGCAATGCCGGCAAGATCCGCGAGTTTGCGGGGCTGCTGGCGCACCTGCCGCTGGAGGTGCTCCCCCAGCCCGAGGGCCTGGAGGTGGAGGAAACGGGCAGCAGCTTCGCTGCGAACGCACGGCTGAAGGCGGAGGCGGTGGCCAGGGCCACGGGTTGCTGGGCGCTGGCGGATGATTCGGGGCTGGCGGTCACGGCCCTCGGCGGCGCGCCCGGGGTGCATTCGGCCCGCTATGCGGCCACGGATGAGGCGCGGATCGCGCGCCTGCTGCGGGAGCTGGAGGGGGCCCTGGCGGCCTCGTCTGCGGTTCCATCCGGCTCCGGCTCGCCCCCGCCGGCCACGGCATTGCACAGGGCTGGGGGAGCCGATCGCTCCGCCCGCTTCACCGCCGCCCTGGCGCTGGCGGATCCCCAGGGCCAGATCCGGCTCGAGGTGGAAGGGCACTGCCAGGGGCTGATCCTGGAGGCACCGCGCGGCACGGGCGGCTTCGGCTACGACCCGGTGTTTCTGGTGCCGGACCTGGGGCGGACCTTCGCCGAGATGGACAAGGCCAGCAAGGGCAGGATCGGCCACCGCGGCCGCGCCTTCGCGCTGCTGGAGCCGGGGCTGCGGCAGCTGCTCGCAAGCCTGGAGCAACAGGCCTGATGGCGGTGAAGAGCGAGGAGAAGCTGAAGCAAACCCCGTGGAAGCGTCGCTGCAGGCAAGCCGGATCTCTAGGTTCGCAAGGTCCATACGCACCGCTCTTCCATGTCGAAAGCGCAGCTCACCGCCTTCTTCGCCCGTGTCGAGGCCGACCCCGCACTGAGGCTTCAGGTGGAGGCGGCTGCCGATGCCAGCGCTGTGGTGGTGATCGCCGAAGCGTCCGGCTTCCGTTTTTCCGCCGCCAGCCTCTCGCGCCACCTGCGCGGCTGAGCCTGCAGGGCCGGCAGGCATGACGAGCCCTCTGCTGACGACGGTGGATGGGGTGGTGGCGTTGCCCTCCTGTCGGGTGCGTGTGCAGGACTGGCATTCGCAGGGGGTGCTCTGGAGCCGGGAACGGCAGGATCTGGTGAGTGAGGCCCTGCCGGCCATCCATTCCCTGCCGCGGCGCGATGAGATCAGCGCCGATGCCGCCGAGCTTGCCGCGCTGCTCGCCAGGGCGGAGGAGGAGGGGGACAGCATCGAGGAAGCGGCCATCTTCGGTGGCTATCTCTACAGACACTTCGGCCATTTCTGCCACCAGAGCCTGGATCGGCTCTGGTGGCTGGGCAGGGGAGATCCTCAGCAGCCTTCCATTGCCGAACTCTGCGCCGAGCTGCGCCAACAGCCGCTGGCCGTGGTGTTCTTCATGCCGATCTGGGCCGACGACGGCAAGGATCTGCTGCCCTACATGCGGGAGGTTCTTCTCGGGCTGGGCCTTGCTCCCGAGCGCATTCGCATCATCGATCGCCCGCTGCTCTGCCGGCGCCTGCTGATCCCCACCCCCGTCTGGGGTTTCCGGCTCGATCAGGGGCGGCTCGATCAGCAGCTGGGATGCGACACCAGGGCGATGATGCGCTCACTCTTCGCCGGTTTCCACAACCAGCGCAGGGCGGCGGAGCCTGAGCAGCCGGCTGCTGCCCAGTCGGCGGAGAAGGTGTATGTGAGCCGCTCGGGGCTGCCGCTGAACCTCGGCCGGCCGATCGGCGATGCACTGCTGGATGACCTTCTCAGCGGAGCGGGCTATCGGATCTTCCGGCCTGAGCAGGAAACGCTGCGGACGCAGCTGGCAACCTATGCCGCAGCGAAGGAGCTGGTGTTCATGGAGGGAAGCTCGCTGTATCCCCTCTGGTTCACGCCACTGCGCCGCGATGTGGCCATCACCGTGATTCTTCGCCGTCGTCAGGGCCTCTGGATCTGTGAAGTGATCCGCTCTCTCCTGCCGGAAGCCGATCGGATCCGTTGGCGTGTGCTTCAGGAGATTCTTGGCGAAGGACTGACCTCCGACAAAGACTGGGAATCGCACAATCTGCTCGATCTCGCCAGCCTTTCCCGGCGGCTGACCGGTCGGCAGCCCGCAGCCTTCTCCCCAGCGGCTCTGCGGGCGTTGAACCAGGACCTGGAAGGCCTCGCCCGGGAGCTCGACCCGCCGCAGCTGGCCTCCATCCTCGAGGTGCTGCTCACCAGCCTGAGCCTCCCTCGCAGCCGTCGCCGCGGGCATCCGGCCGTCCGCCTGCGGGCCTGGCTCAGCCGCCTGAAGGCGGCCCTCGGCCGCCGCTCGGCACGGGGCCACGGCGTCGCTCGCCCGCTCCCGTGAAAGGTGGGCCTTCAGCGCATGCAGCGACGCATGCAGCGGCAGGAAGCCGGTGTTGCCTCAGCGCGGCTCCAGCTCGCCCACGGCGCTGATCCAGCCGTGCAACGTCCAGTCGACCCCGCCGCTGCACACCATCGGATCCTGGCGGATCAGGGCCTCGGCACTGGCGTGATCCGCCGCCTCCAGCAGCAGCAGGCCGCCGCCGCCGGGCCTGCCTGCGCCATCCACCAGGTAGCCGCTGCTGATCCGCACCCCCTGCTGCCGCAGCGCGCGCACCCAGGCGCGGTGGGCCTCCAGGGTCTCGCGCAGCTCGGCGTAGGGGCGCAGGAAGGTTTCCTGCTTGATGAACCAGGGCATGGCGGCTCAGGGCTGGTTGGCGCTGCGGCTGCGGCAGCCAGCGGCGATGGAGGAATCCTGTTCCGGCATGGGGCCCACTGCAGCCCGATGGGGAATCGCCACTGGCGATGGCCGCCTGTGCCAGCTTGAGTCGATCCGGCCCGCCCCCCGTGCTGCTGCTCCGCTACCGCGACCCCGGCGGCACCATTCGCTACGGCCAGCTCCATGGCGATGGCCGCCCCGAGGAGCTGCTCGGCGTTCCCTTCGCCCCGGAGGGGCCCGAGGGCCTGCGGCCCAGCGGCCGGGAGGCGGCGGTGGCGCAGCTGCTGGCGCCCGTGGCGCCGCGGGCGCTGCTCTGCATCGGCGTGAACTACCGGCGCCATGCGGCCGAATTCGGCTCGGCGATTCCGCAGCGGCCGGTGCTGTTCATCAAGGCGCCGGGGGCGGTGCAGCATCCTGAGGCGCCGATCGAGCTGCCCACGGCCCTGGCCAGCGAGCAGGTGGATTACGAAGGCGAGCTGGCGGTGGTGATCGGCCGCCGCTGCAAGAACGTGGGGGTGGCTGAGGCCCTGCAGGCGGTGCTGGGCTACACCTGCGCCAATGATGTGAGCGCCCGCGACTGGCAGAAGCGCCCCGAACTCGGCGGCGGCCAGTGGTGCCGCGGCAAGAGCTTCGACACCTTCTGTCCCCTTGGCCCCGTGCTGGCCACCCCGGCGGCGATCCCCGATCCCAGCGATCTGCGCCTCACCACCCGTGTGAATGGCGAGCTGCGTCAGGACGCCTCCACCAGCGACATGATCTTTCCGGTGGCCGAGCTGATCGCCTTCCTCTCCGGCAGCACCACGCTCGAGCCCGGCACGGTGATCCTCACCGGCACCCCCAGCGGCGTGGGCATGGGCAGCGATCCGCCCCGCTGGCTGCGCGCCGGCGACACGGTGAGCATCACGATCGAGGCCATCGGCACGCTCAGCAATCCGGTGGTGCTGGAGGTGCCGCGTCCTGCGGAGGCGCGCGACTGGGTCGGCCGGCTGCGTGCCCTGCATGCCGATCAGCCGGGTCCGGGCGGCTCCGCCGTGGAGCTGCTGCGCGAGCTGCGGGATCAGGATCCTTGAACCGTTGCGATGCCGGCCTGTACCTCGACACCGGCCTGCTGGTGTCGCTGTTTCATGGCGACAGCGGCTACCCGGCGGCGGAAGCCTGGCTGGCATCGGCGGAGTCGCAGGATCTCTGGATCAGCCACTGGGTGCTGCTGGAGTTCGCCTCGGCCACGGCGGTGCGTCTTCGCCGCGGCGAGCTGAACGCCGCCAGGGTCGAAACGCTGCGGGCGGCTCTGGAGGCCTTCCGCCGGGAGCGGCTCGGGATGCTGGAGCCGTGGGGGGATGACTTTCTGGGCGCCCAACGATGGTTGGAGCAGGCGCCGGCCTGCGGCCTGAAGGCTGCCGACGCCCAGCATCTGGCCATCGCCCATCGTCATCGGCTCACGCTGATCAGCGCCGACCAGGCGCTGATCCATGCGGCCGAGGCGCTCGAGATCTCAGCCCAGCGGGTCGGCACCCCGTTGGGTTAAGGCGAACTGATTGGTTCGCCCCATGTCAACAGCCCAGCTGATCGCTTTCCTGGCCAGGGTCGACGCCGACGCCGCCCTGAAGCTGAAGGTGGATGCCGCCGCTGATGCCAGCGCCGTGGTGGCGATCGCCCAGTCGGAAGGCTTCCTGTTCTCGCCGGCCAGCCTCAGCCGGCATCTGCGGGGCTGAAGCCGCTGCGCCCCCGCTCCTGGCTCAAGCGAGAGCGACGCGGCAGAAGGGCTGCTTCCGGTAGCGCCGGTAGACATCGAAGTCGCTGTCGAGTGTGAGGATCTCGGCGACGCCCAGCCGCTCTGAGATCGCCACCAGGGTGAGATCGGCGAAGTCACCGGGCAGGTCGCAATAGCGCTGGTTGAGCTCCGCAACCCGGATGTAGTCCTCCGCCAGCAGATTGATCGCTTCAAGGGCCCCACAACCCGCCGCCTTGAGCAGATGGTTCTGAGCGGCCAGCACGCGGGAGTCTCCCGGATCCCCCAGCAACCACAGAACCTCAGCGATGCAGATCGGCGAGGTGATCAGTTGCGCGGCGGAGTGGTCGAAGAAGGCCACAACCTTGGGATGAAGCGGCTCGCGCTGCTGGTAGTAACAAAGGAGGATGCCGGAATCGATCAGGATTCTCCGCATCAGCCGGAGTCTCTCTGGCGCTCCGCTCGGCGCCCTTGCAGATGCTCGTTCAGGAGGCGCCGGCGCTGCTGGCGTTCGGCGCTGCCGGGGGGCAGGGTGTCGAGGAAGTGGGCGGGATGCCCCCCCAGCTGCTCGGTGATCGAGGGGGCGGGCGGGCGCTGCTGCCAGCGCTCACGGATCAGCTGACGGACCAGGGAGCTGCGGTCCTGGCCGGATTCATCCACCAGCTCCTGCAGACACCGCTCGGTTTCGCGGTCGAGCCGCACGGTGAGGGGCATGACCTGCGGGGCTCGTGGCCGTACGACAAGTGCCCGCATCGTAGTACGGATAACATCTGGGCAAGAGGACTCAGTCTTTGCATCATCAAAAGAGTCGGCCGCCCACAGCCTTTCCTTGGGGGCTCTGGGGCTCAGCGATCCTCCTCCTGCCGGCCCAACTCGCGCAGGTAGTCACCCGTGTCTCTGCTGCTGCGGCCCCTGTCCGCCGAGAAGCGCTTCAGGCTCCGCTGCCAGCTCCACTGAAGTTCCTGCAGCAGGGAAACCTCTGATCCAGGCAGCTGGGCCAGCGCCGCGAAGCCGAGGGCCAGCAGCAGGCAGGCGAAGGCCTGGCGGAGCAGTTCGGGAAGGAGCTGCAGGGGGCTGGTGGGCTGGCTGGCCTCGCGATCGCGCCTGAGCTGCTGGTCGCCCTGATCGAGCACGGCGCCCACCTGGGCCTTGAGCAACGGCAAAGGCTGGGCGATGTCGGCGGGGCCGAGAACGGGCCCCTGCAAGGCCTGGATCCGCTCGTTGAGATCGGCGTTGGTGGTGGCGCTGGCCACGGCCTGGCGCAGCGCCTTGAGCTTGGTTTCGGCGCGCTGGATGCGGCCGGCCTGGGCCTGATTGAGCGAGCGGCCCTGCTGCAGGCCGGCCATGGTCTGGAGGGGCACCAGCAGCAGGAAGCCGAGGGCGGCGACCACCGCCAGCTGGGAGCAGAGCTGGGCGCGCCTGGACAGCCGCGGATCGTGGGGGCCGAGTTCAGATGCGATCCGCAGCAGGGCCAGGCCGAGCAGGGCGAAGGGGGCGCCGCTGATCAGGGTGCTGGCCAGCCGCCACTGCCAGGCGGGAGCGAGCGGCTGCAGGGGGAAGAGGGCTGCGGCCAGCGTGGAGGCGAAGAGCATGAGGAGCACCAGGGCCACCACAGCCAGGCCCGGAGCGGAGCCGAGCGCGGCAGGGCCTGGGCGGGAGGATTCGGAGCTGGGGGGCATGGCGGAACGAAAGGGAAGGGAACAGCGCGGCTGGCAGCCACAAAAAAGCCCCGCCGTTGGCAGGGCTGGAGAACCAAGGACTCCGGAATCAGGCCTGGGGCGGTGTGCTCACAGGAGCGGTGATGCGACGCCGAATCCGCCGACTCCAGCCGAAGGCCGCTCCAGCGCCAAGCAGGGGTAGAGGGCCTGGGACTGCCGCTGAAGGTGAGGAAGGTGGCCCAACGAACACATTGATGGATTCCGAGGTGTCATTGATGGTCCAGGTGCCAACAAGCCCGGGGACGGTGAAACCCTGAGCCAAAGCACTTGTGTTGTTGTAGGTTGCGCTGCTAAAGAATGGCTGGGCTGGCACATAATTTGGATCAATTGCGTAGCCCGAAACTTCGCCAGGAACACCTGCAAGCTGAAGTATGAACGTAGCACCTGATGTGGAACCAGCAGTCAAATTTTAGGCGGTTCCCCCAAAACCGTCGGGTCCAGTGACGGGATAACTATTGTGTGTTGCGCCAGCACAGATAACTAATACATATGGACTAAATAGCAGCCCCCCTGGGATGCAGCCATCAGAAACTGCATTTGAACCAAGAGCGGACAAGCTTCCCGACACAACAACCGTAAGATTAGGCCCATCGTCGTAAATGTTGATATTCAAAATAGCTTTGGCTGGATTGGCGCACCACAACAGCGCAGCCGCAGCCGCAGCGCAGGCGATTATTTTTGAGGAATTACTGCTTATATGTCGAAGTTTTTGCATTGTGGAAAAAAATACGTTCTTGAAATGATTCCCCCCCCACCCCCGGAATCTTTTCAGCTGCAAGTGGACTCTTTCACGATTGGCCCAGGCGGCTTTTGGTGGTCCTTGCTGGGGATTTCCCTGCATCCAGTTCCTGCCGTACTGGGGCCACGGATGGCTGGTGCTTCCTGGGGCACTCCGCGCGCCCCGGTGATCAGCGTTGCCGCGGCAGCAGCGGAATCAGCCGCCCCTGCTCCGGCGGTTTCCAGCAGCCACGGATTCCTTGTTGTGAGGGTGTGATGTGAGCGTTGCCTGATGGCAGGCCTCGGGTCCTGCGGCTGAACGCGGCGGCCCAGAAGGATCAGCGCCGCTGCCAGGGATTCAGCCGCTTCACCAGCTCGCCTGGAAGACGGCCAGGTTGCGGGTCATGACTCCAGGTTGGGCGTCAGCAAAGGTTCCAGGGGTTGATCAGCTCCAGACCAATGTCTGCAAAGTCGTCCACATCACGGGTGGCCAGTGCCGCCCCTTGGGCCAGGGCCGTTGCGGCAATCACGGCATCTGCGGTGGCCATCGCCCGTCCCATCCGTTCGCGACAACGCAGCAGTTCGGCGTACCAGTGAGCCGCTTCGCTGGTGAATGGCAACACCCGACTCGTGAGCAGCTCTGCTTTCATCGCCTCCCAGCTCTGCTGCAGCTGTTGCCTGCGACGCCCATCGGGAAGCCGGACCAGGCCATGCAGGATCTCGGCTTCGTTCATGGCCGTGATCACCACCGCATCCGGATCGAGACCATCGACCCACGCCAGAACTCCGGGCTCAGGACGCTGGCGCATCAGCTCCGAAATCACGTTCGTATCGAGCAGGATCACAGCCAAACCTCTCCTGTTCGGTGCAGACGTTCCTAGGTTGCCGAGCCTGCTTCCTCCTCAAACCGGGCTGGCGATGGCTGGGACGAACGCTCTGGAAGGTTGAGCTCCACACCGCCCAGCTGAGCGAAGTGGGCGTGGATACGGGTGCCCAGCCCAGCTCCTTTGCTGCCTGGCTGACTGGATTGGATGGCATCCCGCAGGATCGTGCGGGCCTCCGCCTCCATGGATCGTCCGTGGCGAGCAGCCTGGATGCGGAGCTGAGCCTTGGTGTTCTCGTCGAGGTTGCGGATGGTGAGGGTGGCCATGGAGCTGCGACCGCCTGCAATGCATGCACTGCTGTCAATGCTAGGTCGTCTGTGGTCGCTCCCGCTCAAGGTGATGTCCTCCCTGCCGCGAGTAGGCCCCAATCCACTCGGCCCTTCACCTCAAGGGGAAAGAGTTTCCCGTCGGCATCGATCGATTCGATGTCGTAGCCCAGGCCGCGTTGGGCGCTCACGTGCTGGCGATCGCCGCCACCTGCGGGGCTGTCCGGCGACAGGCGGTATGACGCCCTGCACCCAGCCGCCCCAGCACCTCAGCGGTACACCTCACGGCGGTGGCCGATCAGGATCACCAGCACCACCAGCGCCTGATCGAACACGTCGTAGAGGATCCTGAAATCGCCAACCCGGATCCGGGAGACCTCTTCCCCCCCCTCAGGGAGACGCAGATCCGCTTCGCCACGTCACAAAGATGCCCGACTTTGATTTGCCGTCCACCTACCGATGAGTCGATAGCGCTGGCCAGCGTCATGGTTTGCGAATGGCTGGCAAGGGCGGCGCGGGAGGCAGCCTGGCCGGCGCGACAGGAGCAATCAGACGCCCGCCAACCCCAGGGTGGCCCGCAACGCCTGCTCCAGAGCGGCCATTTCAGCAGCGCTGAGCCGAGTGAGGGGGCCTTCGCCGATGCGGTTGCGATCCAGGGCCCGGGGTTGCTCCGCCATGGCCCAGCACTCGCGCAGCAGACGGTCTCGCGCTGGGATCGGCACCCGCAGGGCTTCGGCGCCGCGGCGCCTCTGGCTGGTGAGGGGCACCACCAGAAGGGTGGCGAGACCGGCTTCGGTAAGCGCATCGGCCTGAATCACCACCACCGGCCGCACCTTGCCCACCTCAGCGCCCTGGTTGGGATGGAGGCGTGCCAGCCACACCTCACCGCGACGCATCAGTGCCACCACGGTTCGGCTGAGATCCCGCTCGCAGGCGCCTCAGCTCCTGTCAGGGCCTCGTTCTCCGCCGGCAGGAAATCAGCGGCCATCTCCCGGGCCTCCGCGCAGGCGCCCGCATCGCTGGCCAACGCCTCGGCGGCCAGCTTCAGGGCCGCCTGCGCCCGTTCTTCCCGCCGCTGGTGCAGCAGGGTTTCCAGGGCCTCGCGCAGCAGCTGGGAGCGCGGCTGACCACTGCGTCGCGCTTCCTCATTGAGCTGTTGTTCCAGGTGGTCTGGAAGTCGGAGGCTGACGGCACTCATGGAACAACACCTCAGAGGTGATGCAAGGCAGTTTACAAGAATCATGCCAAGTTGTATGACAGATGCGCCTGCGATCTTGAAGCGATCACTGCGCAGGAGCTCCGACGGAGTGGTTCGCCCAGTGGCTGATCACGACCTGTGCCGCAACCAGCGACTCTCCCGCTGCAGCGCGGCGGCCATCGCGGCGCTGCTGGCGCTCGACGACGGTGTGATCCAGGCGGCGCGGGTGCTGGC
>Ga0172376_10006735_pt1 | contig 12410 bp, 11 predicted proteins | sample Lak35m_FD_121114 | JGI IMG/M metagenome (GOLD analysis project Ga0172376, IMG submission 121114) | Freshwater microbial communities from Kabuno Bay, South-Kivu, Congo - kab_092012_35m | ecosystem: Environmental > Aquatic > Freshwater > Lake | place: Democratic Republic of the Congo: South-Kivu...
GACCTGCGCGCCCCGCAGACCCGCCCGGCCACCTGCGGGATCGCGCTGCTGGTGGACGGCTGGCCGCAGGATGTGCGCACCTGCGTGGATGCCCTGCTGGACCACGCACCGCAGCAGACCCTCATCTGGCTGCTGGACCTGGGCAACGTCGACGGGGCCGGCGACCTGGTGCACCAACTGGCCGGCGAGCATCCGGACCGCATCGTCGAGTTGCACTGCGCGCTGACCCTGGATCGGGCTGGCTGGGGCCCGGCCACGGCGCGGCTGATCGAACTGGACCCGGCCCCGCGACATGCCGTGATGGACCTCTCCTCGGTCCTGACCGGGGACGCCTTCACCGGCCTGCTGCAGGCCCTGCAGGAGCCCGGCGTGGTCGGTGCCGGTTGGCGGGGGGCCGACGTCGACCTCGCCGACAACTGGCGCACCTTCGGCGAGGCCTCCGGGGAGGTGGACGCCCTCCTGGGCTACCTGATGGTGGTCGACACCGCTGCCGCCCGGGCCACGCCCCCGCACCCCATGGCGCGCTTCTACCGCAATGCCGACATGGAGTGGTCGTTGATGCTCCGGGCGGCCGGTGGGCGCCTGGTGGTGCCGGCGGTGGACCTGCCGGTTCGACAGGACCGGCATCGCGGCTACCACGACAGCGATCCGACGGTACGGGAGCGGCAGTCCAAGAAGAACTACGACCGACTGCTGGCCCAGTTCCGCGGCCGAACCCAGGTCCTGCATCCACGCTCGGACTGATCGCCCAACCCGGCCGGATCGCCCCAGCGCGGGATTGCAGCCAGACGATGCACTAGGCAGCGCCGGTCGGTGCGTCCGGAGCCGGCGGCCGGCACGCCATCGCGACCACCTCGCCGTCGATCGTCCACGGCCCGCTGGCATGGGCCATCAGCACCGCCATGCCCCGGGACAGGTCCACCGAACCAGCATCGGTGCGCAGTCGGCCGGTCCCGCTGAGCACCAGCAGGACTCCGAAGCCGGCCTCGACCTCCACCGGTCCGGCAGCGGCGTCGACGCGATGGATGCGGAAGTACGGATCGGCACGCTCGGGCAGGGCCGAGCGCAGGCCCGCTGCCTCGATCCGCTCGGCGGTCAGGGTCAACCCGGCCAGGTCGGCAGCGCTGACCGCGGATCGGTCCACCGCCTCGAGTACCACCTCGAACCCAAGGCCCAGGTGGCCGTCCAGCCGTCCATCGACGGCGAACTCCTGCCATTCCAGCAGGATGGACAGGTCGGTCGGCTCCTGCAGTTCCAGGACGAAGACACCGGCCGGCACGCTGTGCGGCATCCCGGCCGGCACCAGCATCGCGTCCCCTGGTGCAACGGGAGCCCGCCGCAGCCCGGCCAGCAGGGCGTCGGCGTCCTCACGATCCACCCACTCGCGCAACTGGGCCATCGACACCGGGTCGCGGAACCCCACCCCGACCTCGGCCCCCGCGGGGGCGTCCAGGACGTACCAGGCCTCGGTCTTGCCGTGGACCAGGCCGAGATGGGTGCCGGCGAAGGCTCGGTTCGGGTGCAGGTGCACCGGAAGTCGCTGGTCGAGATCGAGGAGCTTGATCAGCACCTCGGTGCTGGCGCCGTAGCGGTCCAGATGGGCCGGGCCGAGCCACCCGGCCGGATCGGCCGCGATCGCCTCGATCAGCAGGCGCCCGTCCGGGAGTCGGCTCAGGCCCGCCGGCGCCTGACCGAACCTGGTGGTGGTCGAGGCCAACCACTCCTCCGGACGCATCGGACCACCTGGGCCACCCCGCAGTTCGCCGATGCGGTTCCCGCCGCGGTAGAAGTGATCGAACTGGTTACAGGGCAGTTCGATCGGGGCGAATGAGCCCGGTGCCAATGGGACCGGCGCCATCGAGTTGTTCATCCGGCTCTCCCCTCGGTGCGCATCCGCACCATCGACCTGACCTCGGCGTACTGCTGGCGTACCGACGGTACCGGGGCCGCATCGAACACGATCGAGCCGGCCAGCGGCCAGTCCGGTGCCTCGAGGGTCCCGCTGGCCACCCAGGCGGCCTGCCGGGCCGCCCCGTCGGCCACGTACTCACTGGCCACGGGCACCTGGACCGGCAGGCCCAACACGACCGGGGCGAGGGCACGCATCGCCGGCGCGGCCGCACCACCGCCGACCATCAGGATGCGCCGAGGTTGCACACCGTGCGCCAACATCGCCTCCAGCCCGTCGGCCAGCCCGCACAGCACCCCTTCGAAGGCGGCCCGGGCGAGGTTCTCGGCGGTGGCATTGCTCAGTTGCAGGCCATGGACGGAACCGGTGGCGTCCGGCAGGTTCGGGGTCCGCTCCCCCTCCAGATAGGGGACCAGGACCAGACCGCCAGCACCCGGCTGCGCTGCCAGGGCCAGGTCGGACAGTTCCTGGTGACTCACCCGGAGCATGCGCGCCGCGGCATCCAGGACCCGGGCCGCATTCAGCGTGCAGACCAGCGGCAGGAAGTTGCCGGTGGCATCGGCGAACCCGGCCACGGCACCGGAGGAGTCAGCCGAGGGCACCAGTGACACGGCGCAGACCACGCCGGAGGTGCCGATGGACAGGACCACATCCCCCACCGCGGCACCCAGTCCAAGCGCTGCGGCGGCATTGTCGCCGGCTCCCGGACCGATGAGCACTCCGCTCGGTGTGCAGCCGGCCTGCTGGTGGGGCTGCAGCACCCGGGGCACGGCCAGTGCCCGACCCATGGCCAACTCCAGCAAGTCCATCCGGTACTCACCCGTCTGGGGTGACCAGTAACCGGTCCCGCTGGCATCGCTGCGGTCGGTGGTCAACGAGTCGAGGCTGACACTGGCTCCAGTGAGCCGATCGGCCGGCTGCTCACGCAGCAGGGCCGTCACCCAGTCGTGCGGCAGGCAGACCGCAGCCGTCGCATCGGCACGGTCGGGCTCGTGCTGGGCGAGCCAGCGCACCTTGGTCACGGTGAAGGACGCCACCGGCACCGATCCGACCGCCTCCGCCCAGGCGACCGCACCCGGCTGGCCGGTCCGGGCCCCGAGCTCGGCCTGCAGGTCCACCGCGGCGGCGGCCGATCTGGTGTCGTTCCACAGCAGGGCGTCGCGGACCACGGCACCATCGCCGTCCAGGCAGACCATCCCGTGCTGCTGGCCGCCGACCGCGATGGCGGCGACGTCGTCGATGCCACCGGCCTGGTCGATCGCCTCCCGCAGGGCAACGGCCCAGGCTGCCGGGTCAACCTCGGTTCCGTCCGGGTGGGTCGCCCTCCCCGAACGCACCAGGGCTCCGGTCTCGGCGTTCCGAATGACCACCTTGCAGGACTGCGTCGAGGTGTCGACGCCGGCCACCAGGGCCATGGCTCAGCGGGCCCCGAGGAGATGCTCGATGGCGAGCTGCTGCAACTGCACGTAGGCGTATCCCTCAGCAGCGATGGCCTCGATGTCGACCTGGTCGACCTTGGGCAGGTCCCGATACGTCTCGCCCGGGGCCAGGGTCGGCTGGCGCAGCTCAGCCACCCGGCTGCGGTCCATCGCGGATTGCACCGCCGGGTCGGCACGGAAGGCCGCCGCACGCTCTCGCAGCAGCAGGTAGGTCCGCATGTTGGCCGCTGCGGAGGCCCAGACCCCGTCCAGGTCCTCGGTGCGCATCGGCTTGTAGTCGAAGTGACGCATCCCGTCGTAGCCAGCCGTCTCCAACAGGTCGACCAGGAAGAAGGCGTTGATCAGATCGCCGTGACCGAAGATGAGATCCTGGTCGAACTTGATCCCGCGCTGGCCGTTGAGATCGATGTGGAAGAGCTTGCCGGACCACAGGGCCTGGGCGATCCCGTGCATGAAGTTCAGCCCCGACATCTGCTCATGGCCGACCTCGGGGTTCAGGCCCACCATGTCCGGGTACTGCAACTGCTCGATGAAGGCCAGGCCATGGCCCACCGTCGGCAGCAGGATGTCGCCGCGTGGCTCATTGGGCTTGGGCTCCAGGGCGAACCGGATGTCGTAGCCCTGGTCGATGACGTATTGGCACAGCACGTCGACGGCCTCGCGGTAGCGATCCAGGGCTGCCCGCACGTCCTTGGCGGCGTCCACCTCCGAACCCTCCCGGCCACCCCACATGACGTAGATCGAAGCGCCCAGTTCGGCAGCCAGGTCCAGGTTCCGGATCACTTTGGCGATCGCGTACCGCCGCACCTGGCGATTGTTCGAGGTGAACGCACCGTCCTTGAAGATCGGGTGCGTGAACAGGTTCGTGGTCATCATCGGGACCTTCATCCCGGTGCGCTCCAGGGCTGCTTGGAACCGCCTGATGTGGTCGCCGCGAGCCACATCGTCGGATCCGAAGGGGATCAGGTCGTCGTCATGGAAGGTGACGCCGTAGGCACCGAGTTCGGCGAGTCGCTCGACGGACTCCACCGGATCGATGGCCGCTCGGGTGGCATCGCCGAACGGGTCCCGGGCCTGCCATCCGACCGTCCACAGGCCGAAGGTGAAGCGATCTGAGGGCTGGGGAGCCAGTTCGGACATGACGCTCCTTCGATGCGGTGGGCTTGGGTGGTGCGGCGGTCATCCGTCAGCGGTCGTTGATGGGGACGTAGTCGCGCAGCACCTCACCGACGTAGACCTGGCGAGGCCGGCCGATCTTGGTCTCCGGGTCGTCGATCATCTCCCGCCACTGCGCGATCCATCCAGGTAGCCGGCCCAGGGCGAACAGCACGGTGAACATCCGGGTCGGGAAGCCCATCGCCTTGTAGATCAGCCCGGTGTAGAAGTCGACGTTGGGATAGAGCTTGCGCGAGATGAAGAACTCGTCGGCCAGCGCCACCTCCTCCAGTCGCAGGGCGATGTCCAGCAGCGGATCGCTCACGTTCAACTGGCCGAAGACCTGGTGCGCGGTCTGCTTGACGATGGCGGCCCTGGGGTCGTAGTTCTTGTAGACCCGGTGGCCGAAGCCCATCAACTTCACGCCGTCCTTGCGATCCTTCACCTGGCGGATGAAGGTGTTGACCCCGCCCCCCTGGTCGTGGATGTTCTGCAGCATCTCCATGACGGCCTGGTTCGCCCCGCCGTGCAGGGGTCCGAACAGGGCGTTGATGCCGGCAGACACGCTGGCGAACAGGTTGGCATGGGACGAGCCCACCAGGCGCACCGTGGAGGTCGAGCAGTTCTGCTCGTGATCGGCGTGCAGCAGCAGCAGCAGATTGAGCGCCCGGGAGATGACCGGGTCGACGACGTACGGCTCGGCCGGGACACCGAAGGTCATCCGCAGGAAGTTGTCGATGAACCCCAGGCTGTTGTCCGGGTACAGGAAGGGCTGCCCCACCGACTTCTTGTAGGCGTACGCGGCGATGGTCGGAACCTTGGCCAGCAGCCGGATGGTGGAGATCTCCACCTGCTGGGGATCGAAGGGATCCAGGGAGTCCTGGTAGAAGGTCGACAGCGCCGACACCGCACTGGACAGCACCGGCATCGGGTGTGCGTCCCTGGGGAATCCGTCGAAGAACTGCCGCAGTTCCTCGTGCAGCATGGTGTGTCGGCGGATGAGCCCCTTGAACTCGTCCAACTCGTCGGCTGCCGGCAGATGCCCGTAGATCAGCAGGTAGCTGGTCTCCAGGAAGGACGACTTCTCGGCGAGCTGCTCGATCGGGTAGCCCCGGTAGCGAAGGATGCCGGCATCGCCGTCGATGTAGGTGATGGCCGAGGTGCAGGCCGCGGTGTTGGTGAAGCCGAAGTCCAGGGTCACCCGCCCGGTGCGCTGCAGCAGGGAGCCGATCGCGATACCGCTCTCACCCACCGACGCGGGCACCTCGCTCAGGGGCAACTCGCCATCGGGGTAGTTCAGCGTGAACGTGGACACTGGCTCCTCCTCGGTGGCAGCGTACCTGCGCGGGTGTATTCGATGCATGTGGCCTGGGTCGCCTGTCATCCGGGTAGATCGCAGCAGGCTAAGCGCGGGCCCCTTCGACTGGCGCCACAGCCCGGCCGTTGATCAAGTGGTCGAGCCGCTCCGCGCTGGCAGGGGAAAGTTCGCCGGACTGCCGGGCCTGGCGGATGGCCAAGCGAAGCTGTGCCGGATCAGTTCCCATCTCGTGACAGTCCTTGATGGTTCGCATGACGGTCGTCACCGGGAGGCCGTCAACCATCGTGATGTCGGCTGACGGGAGTTCCCGCCGATGGACGCGCACTGGACCACTGCCCTGAGCACGGGGGTAGTTGTCGACGGGAGCAGTCAGGTGAACAGCGGTCGGGTTGACGTCAGACAGGCCGCGCAGGAGCAGGGCCGACTCGTGGGAGATGACCCCCCGTCCGCGCGCCCACGCGACCGCGAACGCCAGGTCGTCATGCTCGGATCGGGGAAGAACCGGAACGCGGTAGACGCCACGGGCTACATGTTCCAGCCGACCTCGGCCGGCAAGGAGTCGCAGTTGCGTCGGATCGACGCCCAGATCCCGGGCTTGGAGGGTGGTCACGTAGCCGTGATGATCGGACGCTGCCTCGACGAGGGTGTCGAAGATCGCCGGTATCACGTGCGCAAACGTATCAAATAGATACGTTTGCGCACGCACGAGGTTGCGGTTCCGAGCTCCTGCTCGTCAGGAGGGACGCAGTCGGTCAGCGACGGCGGCCACGTCCCGGTCGGTGGCCGTCAAGGCGACCCGGATATGCCGTGCTCCGGCCGGACCGTAGAACTCCCCGGGCGTGACCAGGATGCCGCGATCGGCAAGCCAGCTCACCGAGTCCCAACACGGCTCGTCCCGGCAGGCCCACAGGTACAGGCCCGCCTCGCTGTGATCGATCCGGAATCGACAGGCCTGCAGGGCCGCTGCGATGACGGTGCGCCGCGCGCGATACCGCTCGCGCTGCTGCTCGACGTGGGCATCGTCCCCCCACGCGGCCGCCGCTGCCGCCTGGACCGGACCGGGGGTCATCATCCCGGCGTGCTTGCGAACCTCCAGGATGGCGGCGATCAGGCTCCGGTCACCGGCCACGAACCCGAATCGGTAACCGGCCAGATTGGAGCGCTTGGACAACGAGTGCAGGGCCAGCAAGCCGTCATGCCGGCCGGCGCAGGCATCCGGATGCAGGACCGAGACCGGCTCGGCCTGCCAGCCCAGTTCCGCGTAGCACTCGTCGCTGGCGAGTACCGCGCCGATCCGGCGCGCATGCTCGACGATCTGCGCGAGCCGGGATGCGTCCAGCACCTGTCCAGTGGGATTGGCCGGGCTGTTGATCCAAATCAACGAGGCATCGTCGACCTGCTCCGGCTCGTCGGTGGCGGTGACGCGACAGCCGGCCAGGCTCGCCCCGACCGCGTAGGTCGGATAGGCGATCCGGGGCACCACCACGTGATCCTGGGGCCCAAGTCCCAGCAGGACCGGCAACCAGGCCACCATCTCCTTGGACCCGATACTCGGGATGACCGCGTCCGTGGAGCAGGTGACGGCCATCCGCCGGGCGAGCCAGTCGGCACAGGCTGCGCGGACCTCGGCCGTGCCGACGGTGGTGGGGTAGCCGTGCGCATTGGCTGCCCGGGCCAGGGCATCCTGGATGAACTCGGGGACCGGGTCCACCGGGGTGCCAACGGACAGATCCAGGATGCCTTCGGGATGGCTGCGCGCCCGATCGGCGAACGGAGCCAGCACGTCCCAGGGGAAGTCCGGGAGCGGGCGGGAACGGCTCAGTGCTCGTGCTCCTGCGGGGGCACGCTGGCCAGCAGCGGAGCGTCGAAGTCCTGGCCGCCCAGCTTGGCGGCCCCGCCGGGCGAGCCGAGTTCGGCGAAGAACTCCGCATTCGCCGCCGTGTAGTCCTTCCACTCCTCGGGGACATCGTCCTCGTAGAAGATCGCCTCGACCGGACAGACCGGCTCGCAGGCCCCGCAGTCGACGCACTCGTCAGGCTGGATGTAGAGCATCCGACCGCCCTCGTAGATGCAGTCGACCGGGCACTCCTCGACGCAGGCCTTGTCCTTGAGATCGACGCACGGCAAAGTGATGACGTAGGTCACCTGGTCCTCCGGATTCCGCGTTGGTCACATTCCGCGTTGGTCAACGGCGTCCCCCAACCTACACGGATACCCCGGCCAGGTGGCAGGGTGAGGCTATGCGCCTGTACGACACCCGGATTCGCGAGGTCGTCCCGATCGTCCCGGCCACGGCTGGGGCCCTGCGCATGTACGCCTGTGGACCGACCGTGTACCGCGATGCGCATGTGGGCAATATGCGCACCTTCCTGCTCACCGACCTGATCCGCCGGACCGCGCAGTGGTCCGGGCTGCGGGTGCACCTGGTGCAGAACATCACCGATGTCGGGCACATGGCAGATGACACCGGACTGGGAGGTGCGGGTCTGGGGGCGGTGTTCGAGGGCCAGGGCGACACCGAGGACCGACTGCTGCTGCAGGCCCAGGCCGAGGGCCGCGGGGCACTGGACGTCGCCCGCCACTACGAGGCCGCCTTCCATCGGGACCTGGCCGCACTGAACATCCACCCGGCCGACTCGTATCCACGGGCGAGTGAGTCCATCGACGCGATGATCGACCTGATCGCCGGGCTGATCGAGCGCGGTCATGCCTACGTCGGCACGGACGGCTCGGTGTTCTTCGACGCTCGCTCCTACCCGGACTACGGAGACCTGAGCGGCAATCGCCTCGAAGACCTGCGACCCGGGCATCGCTTCGAGGGAGGAGTGGATCCAGCCAAGCGGTTCCACGCCGACTGGGCGCTGTGGAAGCACGCCGGGCCGAACCGAACCCAGTTGGTCTGGGACACCCCGTGGGGGCGCGGCTTCCCCGGTTGGCACACCGAGTGCAGCGCCATGAGCCTGCAACTCCTCGGTACCTCGATCGACATCCACACCGGCGGCATCGACCTGCGATTCCCGCACCATGAGGATGAGCGGGCCCAGAGCAACTGCGCGGTCGGCCGGGAGGTCGTCCAGCACTGGGTGCACGCCGAACACCTGCTCTTCGAGGGTCGCAAGATGAGCAAGTCGGCCGGCAACGTGGTGCTGGTCGGGGATGTCCTCGACGCCGTACTGGACCCGTTGAGCCTGCGCCTGGCGTTCCTGCAGCACCGATACCGACAGCAGATGAACCTGACCTGGCAGGTGCTGCAGGGAGCCCATGAGACCCTGCAACGCTGGCGGACCAAGGTGGCGGCCTGGGCCGAGGAGCCGTCCGCAGCCCCGGCCAGCGAGGTGGTCGACCGAGTCGCCGACCATTTCGCCGAGGATCTGGACACTCCGAGGGCCCTGCAGGCGGTCCGCGAACTGGAACGGGACCCTGACGTCAGCCCCGGCGCGAAGTTCGAGACCTTCGCCATGCTGGATCGACTGCTCGGACTGCATCTCACCCGACAGGTCGGGCAGGCAGCGCCCACGACGGCGATCCCAACGCAGGTGCAGGATCTGCTCGCTCGCCGTGCGGCAGCCCGCGAGGCGAGGAACTGGGGCGCCAGCGACGATCTCCGCGATCAGATCGCAGCCCTGGGCTTCGCGGTCACGGACACCCCCGACGGCCAGCAGGTGAGCCCGGGCTAGCCGAACTCCGGTGCACCTTCACCGGATCCGTCGGCCGGTGCCGTCGGCTCGGTCGAGGGCCGCGAACCAGAGCCAGGCTTGGGCTTGGCCCCGAACTCCTCCTGCGGCTTCTCCTTGTCGCAGATCACCTCGGGAGCCGGTCGGTACAGGGTGGTGATCTTCTCCCGCTTCACCTCCTGGCCGCCCTTGACGAAGACCCGGTCGACGTCGATGGTGAAGCCCTCCACCCCGCCCTGGTCCAGGCACTTCTTGTTCTTCTTGGACTTGGCGTAGATGGTCTCGAACGGCACCACGTTGCGCCGCTCGCCGAACTCCGCCTTCACCTCGTCGTACTGCCTGGTTCCCCAGAAGCTCACCGTCATCGAGGTGTTGGTGGTGGTGGCGGTGATGTAGACCGCGTTCGGGGTGTCGTTGCGGAACTTCATGTCGAAGATGCCCCAGGCCACGGTGGCCTCCAGACCCGGCTGGTATCGGGAGATGTAGATGGAGTGGGCCTGGGTGAACACGCGCTCCATGCCGGCGAAGAAGGCCGCCGTCCAGGTGGCGGTCGTCGCTGCCGACACCCCGCCTCCCATCTCCTCGGCGAAGACGCCGCCCGGACCGACCACGAATCCGATGGTGTAACCGTTCTCCGCCGTGCGCTCTTTGATGGTGTCGTTCATCGAGAAGGTCTCCCCTGGCATCAGCAGGGTGCCGTTGACGTTGCGGGCGGCCTGACCGATGTTCTGCACCCGATACGCCGCGTAGGGGAAGTTCTGGGTGAACGTCGACAACCGCTCGGTGACTCCCAACTCACGGGCCTGCTCCGTGCTGAGCTTTGGCTCACGCCTGCCGATGGAGACGGTCACCTGCCGCTCCCCCGCTGGCTTGTCCAGCACGGTGAGCACCTGAGCGGCGAGGTCCTCGTTGGAGACCCCGCGGCCCACCTTGGATGGCACCACCACCGGCTTGCCGTCCACGATCTCGAAACTGGCGTCCCGGCCAGGGTTCTCCACCAGGGCGAGCTTGTCGGCGACGGCCTCGTAGAGCACTGCTCCGTCCAGGGTCGGCTCCAGACGTCCGTCCTGGACACCGAAACTCAGCGCCCGGGCGATCGCCTTCGGCTTCAACCGGGCGCTGGACTCCGGGGTGCTGACGGTGATCGGAGCCGCCACCGCGGCCCGGGCCAGAACCCGAGCCTGCTTGGCGTCCTCGGCACTGACCGTCGGCGGCACCGCGACCAGGGTGCCGGCGATCGCCCGACGGGGGCTCAGCAACGCCTCCTGCAGGGCCGCCGAGGTGGCCTCCACGTCAAGGCCCTGGCCATCGGATCCAGGGTTGAGTACCGGCTGCCTGCCGTCCATCGACAGGGTGGGTTCAGTGGCCGGCTTGGCGACGGCGATGGCGATGTCACCCAGTCGAGCGGACAGGGCCGCCTGGTCCACGTCGACCACCGGCTCCAGGTTTCGATCGGCGAACAGACCGCGGATCATGCTGATCGGGTTCAGCGAGGCCTGGTCGGCCTGGGCGACCGTGGCCTCGGCGTCGAATCGCATCCCGGCCTGGACCGGGTCGATCTCGAACGCCTGGTCGGCCACGCGCAGCCGCAGCGGCTCACCGGCCTGGGTGCCGATGGACTCCTGCAGGGCCAGGACCGCCTCGTCCGGGGAGAGCCCGCCGATGTCGACGCCCATCACGGTGGTGCCGCGGGCGATCCCGGTACCCACCACGGCCACGCCGATCGCGAACACCGCCACCAGGGCACCGACCAGGATGCCGGCGATGATCAGGCCACGCCGCTGCGGCGGCTGGAAGCCACCCGGCTCACCGCGCGCGTCGGACACGCGAACAACCCCTTCGAACACTCATGCGACGGCCGTCGGCGCAGCAGGACGACCATCACCACCGTAGGAACGCGGACCAGTCCGCCGTCGCCCTTGGACGTCAGCGATTTCGACCCGGTTCCATGATGGTATCCGCATGGGGTGTCAGCACGGGAAAGGTCGTCGAGGCGGAGCCGAGGACCACCCCCGCCAGCACGTAGGCCCACTGCCGGGCACCGGCCGAGATGGCCAGGTCACCTGACGGGGTCTGGGTGGCCATGGCCAGGGTGGCGATCACCCAACCGGCGAAGAGCAGCCCGCCGCCCCAGCGGCTGTAGGCAAGCCAGCAGGCGCCGCGGACCGTGAGCACCAGGGTGAGCAGGACCAGGGCCGTCCCCCAGGGCACGGCCAGCACCCCCCAGGGCACCGCGACCACCCAGCGATCCGCCTGGACGAAGCCACCCAGCACGCCGATGAGCAGGCCGATCAGGGCCAGGCCCGCCATGGTCCCGGCGCGAAGCCATGCACCCCGGGACTCGGTTCGCGGGCGGATGGCTCAGACCTCGATACCGGCGAACAGGTCCCGCTCCCGGCCCTCGACCAAGGCTCCGGGTTGGCCGGCCGCCAGCCGGTAGTACTCCACGGCGAAGGCCTGGGCGCCGACGTTGTCCGCGAGGGCGAAGAATCCACCGTCGACGCTCACCTGGGTGCCGTGGGCCCGCAGGGCGCCGAGCTTGGCCGGCAGGTAGTCAGCAGCCTCGATCTCGGCGGTGACCAGGGCATCGTCCACCGCGAACGGCAGATCGTCCGGATCCATCGCGGCGAATCCCTCGGTCTCGCCCTGGGCCCGCATGGCCTGGATCCCGGCTCGGACCACACTGCGTGGGAAGGCCGTCCAGTACACCTTCGCGACCTGCCATGGTTCCCCGAGCTCGGGCCGGAAGGTCGCCGAGGCAGCCAGGGTGATCGCATAGTGCGTCACCCGGTGCGCCTGGATGTGGTCTGGGTGCCCGTAGCCGCCGAAGTCGTCGTAGGTGACCACCACCTGGGGTCGGACCTCGCGAATGGCCGCCACCAGCTAGGCGGCCGCATCGAGCAGGTCGGCCCGCC
>Ga0172376_10006739_pt1 | contig 12399 bp, 9 predicted proteins | sample Lak35m_FD_121114 | JGI IMG/M metagenome (GOLD analysis project Ga0172376, IMG submission 121114) | Freshwater microbial communities from Kabuno Bay, South-Kivu, Congo - kab_092012_35m | ecosystem: Environmental > Aquatic > Freshwater > Lake | place: Democratic Republic of the Congo: South-Kivu...
AATGCCGCAGATGGCTTCCAGGTTCTCGATACCGCGCAGCGATTCAATCATGGGGACGAAGACGGTGTCTGCGCAGCGATCATTTTCGATGTAATCGCGAGTTTTCTGGCTGGGCCACTGGTTGTCTCGGAGGACTTTTTCCAGGGCCGCTCCTTTGAGCGGGCGAAAGAGAGCGGCGGCGGCCAGTCGGCGCGCGTGATCGGGTTCTTCGACATAAGGCACGACAACTCCGTCAAACGAGTCGCAGACTTTGGAGACATCATCGGGATCGCGGCTGTGTGTGCGGGCGAGACAGGCGATGCCGCGGGCTGCGAGGGCGTACCGGATGGGGAGAAATTCTGCGAGGTCGAGGGCACTGTGTTCGCAGGTGACAATGACAAAGTCGAGTGCATTTTCCGGCAGAAAGTCGACGATGGAGGGCGTGGTGGTGTGCTGCAGGAACGTGCCGAAGACGGTTTGGCCGCGCTGCAGTTTTTCACGCAGTATGCGACCTGTTTTGGGAACTGGCATGGTGGTGCTCCGGGAACGTGAGTTCAGTGGTGTGGCCGGCTGAATGATAATGCCGCAGAGTCGCGGATGAAACGCAGGGGTGATTTTTGGCCGCGAATCCACACGAATCGGGACGAATAACCGGGTGGCTTTGTCGGCTGCTGACAATTGCGTTTTGCCGCGTGTCCGGGGAAGATGATTGCCGGCAGCTCGTGGCGGTCAGCATTTACGGGGTGTCTGAGCCGATTGTGTGAGCAGCCGGTGCTGTGTGCTGACAGCAGTTTAGGGGAAGGTGGCGGGATATGTGCGGGCGGGCTGAACGGGGATTGCTGAGAATATCGCGGGCTGTCGGGTTCTGTGGGTCCCTGCTGGCGGTCTTGCTGAGTGTGTTGGCTGACCGTCTGGTGGCGGCGGAGCAGTTTCTGGCGGGCGCGGCAGAAGCCGATGTGACTCCGCAGGAGCCTGTTCCGATGTGGGGTTATGGATCGCGTCATGCGGCGCTGTCACAGGGTGTGCAGGAACCCTTGCAGGCGAATGTGGTGGTGGTGCAGGCAGGTCAGGATCGTCTGGCGATTGTGGGACTGGATTTGGGTCGATCACCATCAGAGGAGTCATTGCAGCGGATTCGGGTGCGACTGCAGGAGCAGCATGGGATTGCGCATTCATTTCTTGCTGGTTCGCACACGCATCATGGCCCGGTCATGGAACTCAGTGATCGAGAGAATCGGGGGCGTGGTCGGTTTGACGCGACGCTGCGTTATTATCAGCAGCTGGAGGATGCGATTGTGGGAGCAGCGGGGCGAGCGGCAGCGGAGCTGCGTCCGGCGAAGCTGGCGGCTGGCGGAGCTGAGCTGGAGAACTTCAATCGGAACCGGCATGCGAAGCAGCAGCCGGCTCCGCTGGACGCGAAGCTGAATGTGCTGCGACTGGATGATGCCGAGACGGGCAAGCCGATTGCGGTGGTTGTGAATTTTGCAGCACATCCGACCAGTTTGCCGCAGGAGACGCTGAAGTTTTCCTCGGACTTTGCCGGAGCCCTGCGTGCTGAGATCGAGGCATCACATGGTGGTCAGGCGGTTTTCATGCAGGGAGCGGCTGGTGATCTGTCGACGAATCGCGGTCCGTTTGGTGATCACAACAAGTACGGTGCGGCATTGGGTCGAGAGGCCGTAAAAGTTTTGCAGCAGTTGCAGCCTGAGGCGGTTGAGAAGCCTTCGATTCGTGTGAAGGAGGAGCGTTTTACGTTTGCATCGCGGGTTGATTTTCGGAATCCGCTGGTGCAGGCGGTATATGCGACGGCTTTTTTCCCTGAGCTGGTGCTGAATTTTGTGGATGAGTATGCAGACGGGATTCGTCCGCGGCTGACAGTGGCTGTGTTGAATCAGCGAATTGCCCTGGTGGGAGTCTCGGGCGAGTTTTTCTGTCAGCATGCGATTCGTCTGCGGCAGCGAGCGCGTGCCGAGCACGTGTTCTTTTTTGGGTACTGCAATGGGTATCATCAGTATTTTCCGACGATTGAGGGTGCTGCTGAGGGCGGATACGGTGCTGACAATCAGGTGGCACCGGCTGAAGTGGGTGCCGGTGAGCGGATGATGGACAGGGCTTTGCAGTGGATCTTTGAACTGCAGGGGACTCGGTTCTGAAACCAATCTGTAGTTAAAGGAAGACGACAGTGCGACGACTGGTGTGCTTTGCTGTGGTGGTTCTGTTTTCGCTGCATGTGGGTGTGTTGCGGGCGGATGATCCGATTCGTGTACTGATCTGGGACGAGCAGCAGCCGGAGCAGAAGCAGGCGTACGGGGATCGTTTTTTGGGTGAGACGATAGCAGACGCTTTGCGATTACGGCCGGGTCTGCAGGTTCGCAATGTCAGTCTGCGTGATGCTCAGCAGGGACTTTCAGCGGAGCAGCTTGACCAGACGGATGTGCTGGTGGTGTGGAGTCATATCCGTGTGCGTGAGCAGGATGACGCGCTGATTGAGGGTGTGGTGCAGCGGGTGCAGTCCGGGAAGCTGGGGCTGGTGGCGATTCATTCGGCGCACTGGCACAAGGCTTTTGTGCGACTGATGCAGGAGCGAGCGAAAGCGGATGCGGCGGCCGGCCTGTCAGAGTCTGAACGGCAGTCTGCGGTGTGGCAGTACGCCAATGATGCTCCTTATGGCAAGGCGGTGAAGGATGGTGACCGCCGAACACCGTTTTTGGAGCGGGGGGCGGGCAATGTCTGGAAGCTGACGCTGCCGCAGTGTGTGTTTCCGGCGTGGCGTCCGGATGGCGCGGCCTCACATGTGACGACAAAGCTGCCCGAGCATCCGCTGGCGGCTGGTTTGCCTAAGACGTGGGACATCCCGCACACGGAGATGTACGGTGAGCCGTTTCATGTGCCGGAGCCTGATGAGGTGGTATTTGAGGAGCGCTGGGACAAGGGCGAGTATTTTCGCAGCGGGTGTGTCTGGCGTGTGGGTGCGGGGCGGGTGTTTTATTTCCGTCCGGGTCACGAGCTGTTTCCGGTGTTTCAGCAGAAGGAACCATTGCAGGTGATTGAGAATGCGGTGCGCTGGCTGGGTCGGGACTAAGGATTCCGGCTTTAGTTTTCGTGTTTACCGTTTTTGCGGCGGTAGAGTTTTGCTGTGGCCTGCAGTTCTTCGCGGACCTTGCGGACCAGCAGGCTGGGTTTCAGTACGCGGGCCTGTGATCCGAAGCTCAGCACCCAGCTTTTGATCTCGTGCAGGCTGCGCAGGTTCAGTGACATGACTGTGCGTCCGTCGGGTTTGGTGGTGAATTTTTGATTGGGGTGCCAGCGAGATTCCTGCACGGTTTGGGCGGCGGAGCCGTAGAATTCGATTTCGATTCTGTAGCTGCGATTTTCGGGACTGAACAGTCCGAAGCTGCCTTCCAGCCATGCCTGGACGCTGAAGCTGTCGGGGACCTGAAATTTTTTGTGCAGCAGCTGCAGGGCTTCAATGCGATCGACCTTGAAGTGGCGGACATCCTGTGCGTATTCGCTCCATGCGATGATATAGAGTGATCCGTGATGTGCTGCGAGGCTCCAGGGCTGAATTCGATACTGTGCGGCTGCGACTTCGCCGGGTTTGCGGTAATCCATCAGCAGTGTGCGTCGCTGCTGGACAGCCTGCAGCAGCAGATCGATCAGTTGAGCGCGTGTTGAGTAGTCACTGCTGCCGGGCGAGCTGAGGTAGAAAACTTCAGCCAGTTGTGCCTGGAACAGTGCGGCTCCGGAGAACAACTGGGATTCCAGTCGCTGGAAGACGGTGTGAATGCCTTCGAAGAAAGGCGTACCGGCGAAAGGTTCCAGCAGCCTGCGTCCCATATACAGTGACAGCAGTTCGAACAGGCTGAATTTCAGATTTTGAACCTCGGGTGCGATTCGCCAGTATTTGCGGTTATGTTCGCCGCTGTGTTCCTGCAGTGGCAGCCCGATCTTTCGCAGCAGGAGCAGATCACGACGGCAGGTGCGTTCGGTACAGCCTTCAGCTTCTGCGATATCGGCAACAGGCAGGCCGAGTGGTGTTTGTGACAGTCGGAAGATGAGTCGCAGTAATCGTCTGAGTCGCGGGGAATCTTGATTTGACACGGGGTAGATTTCCTGGGCAGCAGGATGAACGGGCAGCGTGGAATGGGTGCTGACGTGTGCTGAATTGTACCGTGGGTGGCTGGACAGCCTTTTGTCCGACCACTGAAACAAAGTGCGCGGAATTTTGGGATTTTCGGAAGCGAGACGGAGCGGCTGTGGTGCGGGTATGGGGTGTGTTGTGAGGTGCGGATGGCCTGGCATTTTGCGGCGATCGACATTCCGGGTAGGATGCGGGCAGGTTGGTGGCTCGGGATTTTCGCTGTCGTTTTCTGAAGGTCAGCTTTGTGAACTTTGTTTTTCGCAGTTGCCTGCTGCTGAGCGGGTTTGTGTGTTGTGTGTCTGGAGTTGCTGCAGTGTTTGCGGACGAGCCGGCGCGTGCGAGTCAGCCGCAGCCTGGTCAGCCTGAGGAAGGTGAGATGGCCGGCTATTTGCTGGTGCCGCACACGAAGGTATCGCAGGACTACAACGCCGGATTTTCGATGTACGTGGCAGCGTGGCCTTTGCTGCAGCATTATCCGGGCAGTCGTTTTCAGACGGGTTTGTTTGGCACCTGGATGTTTGCTCAGTACCCGGATGACAACCACAAGGACAAGTATTCGGACATAGAGGGTGGTCTGGGCTGGTGGCGGGATACACGCTTCGCCACGGAGACTCCGAAGTTCATCATGGGTGGCGTGGCGCGGAATTTTGTGGAGTGGGCGAATGGACCGGGGGCGGGCAAAGGTCGTGACTGGCAGAAGCCGAGCGGGAAGTATGGTGTTGCGCAGCTGAGTCCGTGGATTCTGTGGCCTCCTGACGGTTTGAATCTGAAGCAGGGCACCTGTGGTGAGCTGCTGGGTTATGGTTATTTGCCGCTGCCGCTGACTGAGGCGAAGGCGACGACGAACGGAGCGGCGGTGCCGACGGGCAATCAGTCGTGGACATTGTTTTTGAATGCGGGCAATTTTCGGGGACCAGTGGCTTTTTTTACTCCGAATTTTTGGTCGCGAGCGGGGATAGCGGATCCGGCTGTGAGCGGGATGTTTTTGGATGAGAAGCCATCTCAGCCGAACAAGGCCGTACAGATGGAGACTCAGTATGTCCCGGCGTGGCAGGGTGCGGACAGCAGTGGCCGTCTGTATGCTCGAGTTGCGCCGACGGCATTTCCGCGTGGTGAGGACGGTTCGTCGCCGGTGGTGCATCGTATTTCGGCGTACAATCGGCGGGCGTTGTGGGATGGTGTGCGGGCGTGGTTTGACGGGGGTACAGCGGCCAGTGGTCGAATTGATCCGACGGCAGCAGCGGTGCATCAGTTTACGGGTCAGGGCGGAGCGACGTGGCAGATTTACAAGCCTCCGGTGCCGCGCGAGCAGAAGGTACCGATTGGCTGGTCGACCTTTGCGACTCCGACGGCGCTTGACGCAGAGACATTTGGTTATCGCTGGGATCAGCAGGTGACAGTGCAGGCGGGCTGGGGTGCCGGACCTTTGGTGCAGTTGCCAGAGTATTATCGGATGGGTGAGGGTCGGAACGGTCGACCTCAGTGGCAGGCTGTATCGGCTGCTGACGTTCCGGCGGAGACTGGTCTGGCGGGAATTAAATTTGAGCGAGCGAGTCGTCCGCCGACTGAACCGTATGTGACGCCGGAAGAGTCTGACAGCTGCTGGAAGGTACCGGGTCCCAAGTCTGGACCGTTTCGGGCATTTCCGGGCGATGGCAGTGTGGTGACGTACTACTGGTATCGGTTTGCTGACCAGCCGGCGTTATTGAATGCGGACTTGAGTGAGGTTGAGCGTGAGGAGATTCAGCGTCGAGCGGAGCTGCTGCATCGGGAGTGGACGAGGGATCGGGAGTATCTGCCACCTCCGGCGCGGGGCAGTCTGGCGGACATTGATCCGGCGCTGATTGTGACACCACCGGCTGGTTTTGAAATTGGTTACGTGCCGATTGTGACGCGGCAGGGTGAGGCGGAGTGACGCAAAGGGGAGTCTGACAATGTGGAGATCACTGGCTGGCAGTCCATGGCTGATACCTGCAATTTTGCTGGGACTGGTGGGCACGGCTGCGATTTTGCGTCGGCGTCAGCCGCGAATCTATCGCGACCTGTCTCAGCGGTTGCGGCAGTGTGTTGCACCGCTGATATTGGTGTATGGCGCGGGTGCGGTATCACTGGCAGTCTGGGGCCTGCAGCGAAGGTCTCAGGATGTGGGTCTGCTGCAGCGGATGTACGAAGCGATACAGTTGTTACTGTTTAACATGGAGGCTGACGTTATTACGGCGAACTGGCAATTGAAAACTGCGGCGGTGCTGAGCATTTTATTAACGCTGACAGTGGCGGGCGGCGGAATTTTGCTGTGGTTTCACGAGTCCTGGCAGACATTGGCGTTGCGAGGCACTCGCAGGCACGTTGTGGTGTGTGGTCTGGGCAGTGTGGGCAGTCAGGTATTGCGGGATTTGCTGGAGCGTCGAGACGGGCGGCAGCTGGTGGCGATTGACTCGGATGCAGACAGTCAGATGTATTCGTGGGCCACGGAAATGGGTGTGCTGACCTTAAAGGGTGATGTTTCGCGTGCGGATATACTGCGCAAGGCGCGGGTCAGTGCGGCGAGTGAGATTTTTATTGTCACGGGTCGGGACGTTGTGAATGTGGAGTGTCTGGTGCATGTTCGTGCGAGTTGTCTGTCGGCGTCGCAGTTGAAGCGGCGTGGGCAGACGGTGCGATGTTATGTGCATTTGCGGGATCAGAAGCTGATGGAGGTGCTGTCCAGTCACAACAGTCAGCTTGAGCATCACGAGAACGAGCATTTCTTTGACGTGGTGGCGTTCAGTGCCGCGTCTCTCTCAGCTCAGAGGACTCTGGAGCAGATTACTCGTATCTGGTCACTGCAGCCGCGTGCGAAGCTGCATGCGAAGGATACGGTGGTACATTTTGTGCTGTTTGGATTTGGCGAATTTGCGCAGCAGCTGGCTGTGCAGCTGGCGGGGTTGGCACATTTTCCGAACTGTCGGCGGTTGCGGATGACCATTGTGGCTGCGGACGGGGGGCAGGCGGCGGCGGAGTTTGCGAAGCGATTTCCGCGATTTGGTCCGGCGGTGAACGAGATCCGGGACTGGGGAACTCTGGAGTCTGCGGACGAATGGTCATCGCAGGAGCTGGCTTCAGCGGATGGACAGCCTGCGGATGGTATAAGTGATCGCGGCATTCATTACGTATGCAATGCGCGGTATCTGCAGTCCGGAGTTCAACCGGACGAGAGGATGCTGACGGAGCTGACAGGGGCTTTGAAACTGCCAAATCAGCTGGCGGCGGTGTTTGTGTGTCACGAGGGCAGCAAGGAAGATCCGTCGCAGGGAAATCGCGACAATTTTCTGCTGGCGGAACGACTAAAAACAGCGTTCGACCGGGGCGGTATGAACTGCCCTGTGTTGTGTTATGTATCGCGTGAGGAAGATCAGGAGCTGGGGCAGTTGTTGCTGGAGCTGAACCGTGATGATGGAACGGGAAGTCGTCTGATTCCATTTGGTCATGGGCACGGGACGGTGGGATATCGTGAGATCACCGGGAGCTGGATTGAATACCTTGGTCGATTGACGCATCTGCTGTGGCTGGGAGAGAGCGAGAGTTTGTCGGAGGGCGAGCGGGGGCTGGTCAGGAGTCTGGTGGAGCTGATTCAGGGTGATGGACGCGAGTCGTGGGTGTTGTCGGCTGGTGAGCTGGGCGTGATGGCTCGACTGGATGTGCTGTCGAGTCGCATCTGGCAGAGTTTGAGTGAGTGGGAGCGTCAGTCGAATTGTGCGGCAGCGGTGCATGCGGTGGTGAAGACGGCGGCACTGGGTTATGTGCTGACAGGTCGTGGGGAGGCTGGTCGGTTGCGGCCACTGGAGCAGCCCATGGTGCTGGAACAGGGGCTCGAGGAATCGCTGTTGAAGATGGAGCATTACCGCTGGGTTGCCGAGCGATTGCTGAAAGGCTGGACATTTGTGGATTCGCCAGATCGCAGCAATAAGCGGCGGTGGCAGATTACGTCGTGGGAGGAGTTGCGGTCACCGCCGGCGGGGTATGGGAAAACGGGTGCGCAGGAGCAGGAGAAGGATCGGCGGATTGTCCAGCTGCTGAAATTCCTGATTTCCACGGGGCAACTGGCGACACGACAACTTGCGGAAAATGGCGGGCACTGATTTTGGGCGATCGGCAGAGTTTATGGATATGTCGGCTAATCGGGAATTACTGGATGCCGTGAATCGGAGCGGGGGGTGGTTGCGAGCCCGCAAGACGCGATCGATCCGGGCTCGTTGTGCCGTGACGGCAGAGCTGCTGCAGACGCTGGAGGGACCGGTCCAGGTTCATGCAGGGGAGTATGTTTGCCGGGGGGAGCGGGGCGAGTTGTGGGCACAGTCGGAAGAAGCTTTGCATCGACGTTATGCGGCAACGGGCGAGTTTGATTCTGGTGGCTGGAGGGAATACCGGCCGTTGCCCGATTCGGGAGGGGTGCTGGCAATTCGGCTGGACCGGCCGTTTTCAGTGGTGCTTGATCGAGGCGTTCTGCGAGGCAAGGCTGGTGATTATCTGTTGCAGGATTTTGCTGAAGGGGCAGGCGAGGATCCGAGAGATCTTTGGATTGTTGATGCCAGTATTTTTGCGGCGACCTATCGGGTTGACGAGGGTGAGAGAGGTTGAGTTGTGTCATGGGTGAACGGGTATTGGTTACCATTCCATCACGATGCTGTAGACGAAGCCCTGAGCCGGATTGGGGATCTCCCACATCAGGCTGAGCCGATCGGGGGCTTCGATGAGTCTGAGTGGTCCGGTGTATTCTGCGGGGTCGTTCCGTGTGGAGGGAGCGGTTTGCAGGCGGTATTTCAGCAGTGGTCGATCAGCAGGCATGAGGACGATCATGCGAATGCGGTCAGATCGTGGATAGCCGATGGCTCCGATCCAGCGATCGAGCGGGTCCTGGAGTGAGTCAACGTAAGTGGCGCGAGTGCGGACGAGAAATTCTTCGCCTGTGGGGACGTCTTCCACATCGAGGACCAGCTGTCGGACTTTTGTTGAGCGGGCACCAACGAATCCGGTTTGCTCCTGCAGCACTTCAAACGCATTACTGCGGTGTGAAAGGCTGGTAAGGAATACGTCGGTGCCGTCTGTACGAGCTTCGAACCGCAATTCCTGCGCAGGTGCGGCCTTGAGTATGCGGGCGGTGCGTGTCATGACGACCAGTGAGCGTTCGAGGTTGTCGGTTTTTTGTGAGAGATCTTTCCAGCCACGAAGATCCCAGAATCGTTCGTCGCTGAGAATATCGAAGCTGCTGTAGTCGGGGCTTCCGAGGGAGGCGGCAACGGCCGTATTGGCGGGCCTTTCGGTAACCGGTTCAGCAGGTCGAGCACGCATGGCCTCGATTTCCTTTTCGAGCTTCATGCGGTCGGCCTGTTCCCATGTGTTGGCCACAACGGTGTCAACTCGCCGGCCCCGGCCATCGAATTTTTCACGCAGCCACCAAGTCAGGAACACAGCTGTGATTACAGCAGCCAGCAGAGCGGTAAGGGCAAACGGCTGGCGCAGTGTCCGCAGTGATCTTCCTGCTCGCAGTGCGAGACGTTCGAGGCTGCCGGCATGACGTTCCTGGCGTACCACGAGCGAGTCTATGACTGTGCGTACGGAGCTTTCGAACTGACGGTCGTTGTAGATCGTGAGTGATTCGCGAAAGGCCAGTTCGCGGATGGCTGCGGGAAGTTCATCGGCTGCGGGGTGCCGAGCCGGATGAATCAGCACGGGCAGGACGGTGATATTTCGATCAATGGCGTGATTGATTTCCTGGAAGACCCAGTCGTTGGGGTCGTCAATTCTGCGGCTGCCATCGGGGTTGCAGCCGAACCAGTGCTGCCCGATGACGACCACCATGGCGTCGCAGGTTTCTGCGGCCTGCAGAATCTGCTGGCGAAAGTCATCTCCGGCACAGAAGCTGGAGACATCGCAGAAGACAGCCGAACCGAACTGCTGTCGGATACGTTCGTACAGGCGTTGAGTGATGTCTCGTGTATCACCGCGGCGGTAGGAGATGAAGATTCGAAACATGAAATTTCTTTCGGATGAGTTTCGATGTGGAGCAGAGGCTGGATTCAGCAGAATTATCGAGTGTGAGCTTTGATGAATTCCTGAATAAGGCTGGTGGGTGATTGAAACGGCGTGCAGATGCTCGGTTTACTATGGGGTTCTTGTTTGAAATCCCCTGCAGGAAGTCGGGGCAGGGCAGGGAACTTTGGCCAGTGTACCGAATTTCATCTGAGAGCCCGTGAGTTATGAAGTTGTTTTTCAACTATCGCCGTGAAGACACTGAGGACCTTGCGGGGCGACTGCATGATCGTTTGTGCAGTGAGTTTGGTGCAGAGAATATCTTTACGGATGTCGCTTCGATTCGAGCTTGAGGCGGCGCGCCGGCATGGTCGTCTGGTGATACCTTTGCTGGCTCAGGACGTTAAGGAACCAGAAAAGCAAAAGTTGCCGCCATCGATACCGTGGCTGATGGACTATCAGGCCATCCCAATTCGTTTGGGAAAGTTTTTCAGTGACGATGTTGCGAGGCTGATCGGGGAGTTGAAGCCGTTCCGACTGTGTCTCCGGCAGCGGTACCACCTGTATCACCTGTTGTTGCGGGGGCAACCGGTGCAGCGGCGTCTGGGGGAACAGTGCAGCCGGAATTTATCGGGGGACTGAATTCGTCAGGTTCCCAGGCCCGCGCTGCGGTGGATGAACTGCGGCGTTTGAAAGTGCCGGTCGGGGCTGTTTTTGAGCGTGCGACGGCCGGAGTTTCACAGCAGGCTAAGGCTGCGACTGTCGATTCGCTTCAGCCAGGTTCTGCCGAACTGAATCGGCAGGCTTCGCTGCTTGAACTGGCTGCAATAACCGGGCTGGTGTTCTGTGTTGCCCACAGTCTGGGGGCCGACTTCTGGGACTGGCTGCTGAGGCTGAAGTTTGATGAGTCACTGGCTGGTGATGATCGCAGCATTGAGATTCTGCGGCCGTTGAAATCGCTGATTCCCACTGTGGTCCTTTGGATCTGTATGCTGGCAGCAGAACCGCAGCAGAGCTGGCGCAGAATTTTGCAGACTGGAGTTTTGGGGACGCTGTGCGAGTTCATTATGGCGATTATGTATCCGGCGATTGCGTGGTTGTTTGGATCAGCGACCTTCGCAGCGTTACTGGCAGTTACGATGGCTCAGTTGTTCGAAATTCCTGTGCGACGAATCGTGTCCAGGATTGTTCTGTCGGTTGTCGGCGGATTGTTGTCAATGTCGACCGTGGCAATACCCCTGCTGGTGACTGCAGAGATGCTGGGAAATCCTCTGCAGGGAATCGACGGTCTGACGGTGTCTAAGGTTTCATGGACGGCGGGTTTGATCTGTCAGGTGTTTCTCCTGTTTGTTTCTCAGAGGTCGCTGCTTGTATCGCGACTCGCAGCGGATCTGCCGGCGGTCAGAGGATCACTGGCGACGGGCATTGCCGGGACTGCCGCGTTGTGTGCAGTGCTGCTGGCTGGGGGACTGCGAAAACTGCTGCATTTGGACGTGCAGGATGCAGGTTTCTGGGTGCTGTTGCTGCTGTTGCTGCAGGCCCTGCCGGTTTTGCTGACCGGGGCTGCGTCAGTCCGGCTGCAGCTCTGTTGGCTGGCACTGAGCAGCAGCGTCTATGGCATCATGGTATTGCTTTGCTGGCTGGCCCCAATGGCCGCTTTTCTGCTGCCGGTGACGACGTTTTTATTGTGCTCGAATCTGATCATGTCCGGGGAATCGCCGAATATGTCTGAGTGTGGTGGCCTGCTTTTGGAACAGCTTAAACTGAGGCAGGCGCGGCGTGTGTTTGAATATCGACTGCTGATCGGACGTCGGCGGTGAATCGGGCCGTTCCCGGCCACTGGGTGCCGGGAACTGGCCCTTTGCACCGGGCTCGTTACGGCACAGCCTCAAACACCAGCATGTAATTTTCCTTCAGCAGTCCCTGTACTTCCCTGACGCGTCGAAAACCGGCCTGGGTGAGTTCTGCTTCGAACACTTCCTGGCCGGCGCGCACGTGGTTCATGGTCCATTCGGTGCTTTCACCTTCCACGCGGCGAAAGTCAACCACGATGACTCGACCACCCGGCTTCAGGGCTTTGCGCAGCGAGGTCATGGTTTTCTGCGGGAATTCAAAGTGGTGCCAGGTATCGCGGATGAAAGCGACGACGACGGAGCCGGGGGGCAGCCGGGTCGAGTCATCGGTGCACAGGAGTGTTTCCACGTTGCGGAGGTTGCGTTCGCGGCAGGTAACTTCAATGTGGTCGAGGAATTTTTTGGCGATGTCCACGG
>Ga0172376_10006742_pt1 | contig 12397 bp, 10 predicted proteins | sample Lak35m_FD_121114 | JGI IMG/M metagenome (GOLD analysis project Ga0172376, IMG submission 121114) | Freshwater microbial communities from Kabuno Bay, South-Kivu, Congo - kab_092012_35m | ecosystem: Environmental > Aquatic > Freshwater > Lake | place: Democratic Republic of the Congo: South-Kivu...
ACCGGACGGCTACCGCCGCCCAGTCACACCGTGACGCTTGCTCGCATGACTGCAACAAGCGCTGGTGATCAACCCGTCAGGCAATCCACAACCCAATGGAGGGTCCCGCCGCCTGCGGTCAATACGACGCGCATGGCTACCCGGAACCGCGTCCTCGCGATCAGATAGTGGCGGATTTGTGTGAGCGGCAACAGCTGGTGCGGCACGCTGTAGTAGTGGCCCTCGAAGGCGACGTGGTAGTCGATGTTCACGCGGGCGGGCTTGAACTGCGCCAGCACCATCGCACTGGCCGGCAACGGCTTCAAGGCCGGCGCGTCCAGTGCCGCGAAGGCCGAGGCCCTGCAACCGGGCAGCTTCTTGAACGGGCGCTGGTTGAGGTCGGCCAGCAGCTCGGCAATGGCGCGGTTCAACTCCGCCAGGCTGAAGAAGCGTCGGTTGCGCAGCCGCGCCAGGATCCAGCGCTCGACCACCTGCACGCCGACTTCGACCTTGGCCTTGTCTTGGGGTCGGCCCGGCCGCGCAGGCAGCACGGCCACCGCGTAGTGCTCAGCGAGCTCCTGCATCAGCCGCGCGGTGGCGGGCTCGTAGGCGTCGGGGTTGGCGATCAGCGCGCGGGGCTGGTCGGGCACCAGCAGGCGGGGTACGCCGCCGATGAAGCCCAGCGTGTCGATGATGGCGCCCACCCAGTCGGTGGCCGTCTGCTGCCAGGTGGCGCAGGCGTAGGTGTAGTTCGATGCGCCCAGCACGGCCACGAAGATCTGGGCGCGGCGGATCTCTCCGGTCGAGGCATCGACCACCGGCACCGTCTGGCCGGCGTAGTCCACGAACAGGCGCTCACCGCCGGAGTGGACCTGGCGCATCGAGCGCTTCAGCCGCTTGGTCCAGGCGCGGTACTTCTCGCAGTACGCGCTGTAGCGGTAGGCTTGCTGGCCGACACCGGCGCGGTACTCCTCCCACAGCAACTGCAGCGTGACGCCGGGGCGCTTGAGTTCCTGGTGCAGCGCGGCGTAGTCGGGCTCGGCCCGGGTGGTGCTGCGCGGGCGCGGCGGCGGATACAGCCTGGCCTGCAGTTCGTCGTCGCTGAGCGTGCTGGCCAGCGGCCAGTCCACGCCGGCGTCGCGCGCATACAGCGCGATCTCGCTGATGGTGGTCTTGCTGACGCCCAGTGCGGCGGCGACCTGCCGCATGCTCAGGCCGCAATCGCCGGCCAGCAATTGAAGTGCTTGTCTGATCTTGCTCATGAGGACCCTTGGTGTGGGCATCGCTTCTCCGGGCCAAAAAGCCGGGCAGCCTATGCCTCGTTGGCTCACTCAGGACACCTCGCCGGTGTCCGCGATCAGGATGGAACGCTGTCCGCCTTCAGCGTGGAACGGCGTCCGCCATCACGGTGGAATGCTGTCCGCCATCAGAGCGGAATGGTGTCCGGGATGGCGTGGAATACGCGCACGGATACTCGAACAGCCTGGTCGCGCGCTATGTGAGCAGTGGCTGGCTGGTGTCGCCGGCCCGCGGTGTCTATCTGCGCAGGGGTGGCCGCTTGGAATGGGCGGGCGTGGTCCGCAGCCTACAGGTCGGAGGGGCGCTGCCGCTCCACGTCGGCGGGCATTTCGCGCTCAGTCTGCTGGGGCATGAACACTATCTTCGCCTTGGCCAGGCGAGGGCGATCACCCTGTATGGGCCTGTGCAGCCGCCAGGCTGGCTGGGCAAGCTGCCCATGGAACCAGGCTTCGCGCATCAGGGCAAGGGGCCGTTCGACCTCCCGGCGGTGGCCATCACCCCGGACGTTTCGGATCAGACCCTGGCTTCGGCGGGCTTGGCGTGGCATGCCGCCGCACCCGGAGCCGATGCAGTGGTCTTCTCTGCGCCCGAGCGTGCGATGCTAGAGGTGTGCGACGGCGCATCGAATGCAGCGGGTGTCTACGCGGCCGATGCCCTCATGCAGGGCATGACGACGCTGCGTCCGCATCGGGTCGGATTGATGTTGCGGCACTGCCGCAGCATCAAGGCCAAGAGGCTGTTCCTCGCCCTGGCGGATCGCCATCGGCACGCCTGGCTGGCCCATGTCCCCATGGATGGGGTCGATCTGGGCCGCGGCAAGCGCGCCCTGGTGGCGGGTGGTCGTCTCCATTCCCTCTATCAGATCACCTTGCCAGGCGACCTCGATGAACACCTGGCTTGAGCGCTGGGACCGCCGCTACACCGAACGGGTGCAACTGCTCGTGGACGTCCTGCCGGCGCTTGCGCAGGAGCCACGCTTCGCGCTCAAGGGCGGAACGGCCATCAACCTGTTCGAGCATGATCTGCCTCGCCTGTCGGTCGAGATTGCGGCTTTGCAAGTGGTTATGGGGGAAAAGTGGGTTTCCTTCCGCCGACTCGATGAATTTGTCACTCCGCAAGATGCAGATGCTGCAGGCCTGCAGACCGACCAGCAGAACTGTCGTCCCTTGCCGGAACGCCGAATCAAGCCCCCGAGCCTGAAGCCCTCGCACTGCCGAGCAGCACGCCAAGCCGCTCGCCAAGCGCATCGAACGCCTGTGCCTGCGCCTCCTCGCGACGGTCGCGGATGTAGACCTTGGCCATGCGGTCCTGCAGCATGTGGTTGAGGCACTCGTTGATGACGTCGGTGCCGAAGCCGAGCCGGGCCATGATCGTGGCGGCCGTGCGGCGCAGGTCATGTGCCGTCCACTTACCGCCGGGTAGGGCGAGCGTGGTGGTGGCCTTCGTGCGGTTCGTCAGACGTTGTTCCGGTGGCCGTTGCCGGTCGCCGAGTTGTTTGCCGAAGGATTTGGCGCAGACCGGGTTGCGGGCATCGGTGGCCGGGAAGACCCAGGGGCTCAGCGCACCATCAGCATCCCCCGGCAGGGTCTCTCGCATTTCGGAGAGCGTCCGCAGACGGGCCAGCGCGAAGTCGCTGAGGTGGATCGTGTGGTCGCGTTGGTTCTTGGTCTGCGGCAGGTACCACTGCCGTCTTGCAAGGTCGACGACACCCAGCTTCACGCCAGCGGCTTCGGCTTGCCGGGATAGCTCGTCCAGCCGCGTTGTGCGCTTGCGCGCATCGGTGGGCAGGTCGTCGCCCCAGACGGCGCCCATCAGTTCGCCCACCCGCACTGCCGTCGCCAGGATCAGCCAGATGGCCGTCTCGGCCCTGATGTGCAGCTTGGAGGAGGGCAGTTGCTCCGCCAGCTTCTTGATCTCGTCCTCGGAAAGCGCTCGCTCGCGCTCGACGGCCGGGCCGCCGACCTTGCCCTTCTTCACGGTCGCCAACGGGTTTGCGGCGATGAGCTCGCGCTCCAGCGCAAAGTCCAGCATCTGCTTGAGGTCGGCCAGCAGCACGTTGGCCGTGCGCAGCTTGCCGGCGGAGACCTGCGCATCCAGCACGGCGAGCAGGTCGGTCTTGCGCAGGTTCTCGAGCGCCGTTTCGCCGATCATCGGGAAGACGTGCCGGGTGAACTGCTCGAAGACGTACTGCCCGCCGTCCTTGCGCCCGGTGCGCTTGCCGTCGGCGCGCAGGCGGGGCTGGAGTTCGGTGTCGCGCCAGCGGTCGAACAGTTGGCGGACGGTGAGCCTTCGCTGGCGCTCGAGTTCAGCCTGCGCGGCGGCCTCGAGTTCCTCCCGCAGGCGGCGCTCCTGCGCGGCGCGCTCGGATTCCTGGCGCAGCTTTTCGGTGGCCTTGTGCTCTATCGGGTCGACGCCAGTCCGCAGCAGGGTCGCGAGGCCATCGCGCTCGTCGCGGATGGCCTTGAGTGAAGAGCCCGTGCCATCCCGCCAGGTGCCGATGCGGATTTCACGGGCTTTGCCGCCGAACCGGTAGCGCCAGGAGACGTGAACGCTGACCGCTCCATCATGGCCTACCCGGACCTTGCCGATCATTGAGTCGCCGAGCGAGATCGTCCGTCCGTCGTCGTCAGGCCGAAGGGCTTTGAGGCTAAGCGCAGTGACAGCGCGCCGTTGTCTCACTACCCCTTGATCAATTTTTTGCCCCAACATTTGCCCCAACATTTGCCCCAACAGTTTGGCTGGATCTTATTGTAGGACTCTGGACATCTCTGGCACATGAAATTCTCTAAGTCATTGAAAAAGATATATAAAAAGTCGACTCTTGAACATCAATGAGCGCTGATGGAACGAAAAAAACTTGGCTACGAACCAAGGGGTAGTGGGTTCGAATCCTGCCAGCCGCGCCAGTAAAATCAACGGGTTAGCTCTCACAAGGGGCTAGCCCGTTGTGCTTTTCGGGCTCGCCGGCGGCAGAATCGGTCCCCGGTCGACCTTTTGGGTGTCCCGAGCCCGGGACCTGGACCGAGGGACCGCGCGAGAGGTCGAGATTCAGACGCCGGAGTTCTCGCACGCGGTAGCGGTCATGGCGCTGGGCAGGCCGACGAGCGTGGCGCGCGCCCTGGAGAACAAGGCAGCGGGTCGGATCCTTCGCGCTGCCGACTTGCGCCGTGAGATCCTGTCTGCTCCGGATCGCGACCGCCGCGCGATCACAGGGATAGACCTAGGCGACACCGGCGTGGGGTCGGGTTACGCTTTGATGTTTTGGCGCCAAGGGCTTGCGAGCCCTTGGTTCGCGCCTGCAACCGGAGCTGTCGCATGTCCATATCCCGCCTGGGTCCTTTGACCCTGATCCTGCCGATCGTCCTGTCCGCCACGGCCCTGCAGGCCAAGGAGTTGCGCATCGGCCTGGCTTCCGAGCCGAGCTCGGCCGACCCGCACTTCCACAACCTGGGGCCGAACAACCAGTTGCGGCGCAACATCTTCCAGTCGCTGGTGGCCAGCGATGCGCAGCAGCGCATCTACCCGGAGCTCGCCACCTCGTGGCGGCCGGTCAGCGCCACGAGCTGGGAGTTCAAGCTGCGCAAGGGCGTGACCTTCTCCGATGGCTCGCCCTTCGATGCCTACGACGTCATCTACACCGTGTGCCGCATCCCGGGGGTGAAGGACTCGCCCTCGCTGTTCACCACCTACACCAAGGCGGCCGAGCGCTTCGAGGTGCCCGACCCTCACACCCTGATCGTGCACACCAAGGGCCCCTATCCGCTGTTGCCGGTGGAGTTCTCGAGCTGGGGCATCATCTCCGCCAAGGCCAACGGCGTGGATGGCAAGTCCATCCGCTTCACCAGGGAAGGTTGCGGCAACATCACCTATCCGGGCTCTGCCGCCTTCAACGAGGGCAAGGCGGCCATCGGCACCGGGCCGTACCTTCTGGAGAGCTTCCGCCGCGGCGAGGGTGTGCGGCTCAAGCGCAACCCCGGGTACTGGGGCACGGCGCCGGCGTGGGACACCGTGGTCCTGAAGCCGCTGACCTCTGCCGGCCCGCGGGTGGCCGCACTGTTCGCCGGTGACGTCGATCTGATCGAGAACCCGCCATTGCAGGACCTGGAGCGCATCAAGGCCCAGAAGAACATGAAGGTGGTGCAGGGCATTTCCAACCGCGCCATCTACATCGCGATGTCGTCTGGCAACGACCCGGTAGGCATCACCGATGCGGGCGGCAAGAACCCGCTGAAGGACGTGCGCGTGCGCGAGGCGCTGTCGATCGCCATCAACCGCGACCTGATCGTCTCCCGCATCATGGGCGGCGTGGCGGTGGCTGCCGGCGAGCTGCTGCCGGGGGGCATGTTCGGTGCCCACCCCGAGGGCGAGATGAAGCCGCCCGCGCAGAACATCGAGCGCGCGCGCAAACTGCTGGCCGATGCAGGCTACCCCAACGGCTTCGGCATCACGCTGGGCACGCCCAACGACCGCTACATCAACGACGCGCAGGTGGCGCAGGCGGTGGCGCAGATGTGGACCCGTATCGGCGTGAAGACGCAGGTCGATGCGATGACGGCGTCGACCTTCTTCTCTCGGCGCAACAAGAAGGACTTCGCCGTCTACCTGGCGGGGTGGGGCGCGAGCACCGGTGAGATGAGTTCGCCGCTGAAGGCACTGGTGGCGACCGCCGACAAGGCACGGGGCTTCGGCGCCACCAATCCGACGGGCTACTCCAACAAGGCCATGGACGACCTGCTGGTCAAGGCGCTGGGCACGGTGGACGATGCGCAGCGCGAGGACATGCTGCGCCAGGCCTCGCGCATCGCGATGCAGGACTGGGCCATCATCCCCTTGCACTTCGAGGTGACGCCCTGGGCGATGAACAGCAAGGTCGACTACAAGGCGCGTGTGGACCAGTACACGCTGCCCACCGAGGTGCGCCCCGTTCCCTGATTGGGTGATCCGAGTCCCTCGGCGCCGTCCAGCACCGGGGGGATCTCGCCCGCGAGCGACCGCTTGCATCCGGGGCTGAGGGAAGGAAGCCGCGTTGCTCGTCTACATGCTCAAGCGCATGGCGCAATCGCTGTTCGTGATTGCGGCCATGGTGGTCATCGTGTTCTTCGGGGTCTACATGGTGGGCAACCCCGTGGACATCCTGATCTCGCCCGATGCCACGCAACAGGAGATCGAGGCCACCAAGGCCCGCTTCGGCCTGGATCAGCCGTTGTACGTGCAGTTCCTGCAGTTTGTGGGCAATGCGCTGAGGGGGGATTTGGGTCGCAGCTTCGTGCACGGCGAGGACGCGGTCTCGCTGATCCTGCACTACATGCCGGCGACGCTGGAACTGGCGACGCTGGGCCTGATCTTCTCGGTGCTGCTGGGCCTGCCGCTGGGCGTGTATGCCGGCTACCGCGCCGACCGCTGGCAGGGCCGCGCCATCATGACGGGGACGATCTTCGGCTTTTCGCTGCCCAACTTCTGGGTCGGCATGCTGCTGATCCTGATCTTCTCGGTGCAACTGCAGTGGCTGCCATCCACCGGCCGGGGTGAGACGGTCGAGGTGCTGGGGCTGCACCTGTCGGTGTTCGCGCCCGGCGGCTTGCAGTACCTGCTGCTGCCTGCGCTGACGCTGGCGCTGTACAAGGCCTCGCTAGTGGCGCGCCTGGCGCGCGCCGGCACGCAGGAGGCACTGCTGCAGGACTACGTGAAGTTCGCCCGCGCCAAGGGTGTGTCGGAGACGCGCATCCTGTTCGTGCATGTGCTGAAGAACATCATGATCCCGGTGGTGTCGGTGCTCGGGCTGGAACTCGGCTCGATGATCGCCTTCGCCGTGGTCACCGAGACCGTGTTCTCCTGGCCCGGCATGGGCAAGTTGCTGATCGACTCGATCACCAAGCTCGACCGCCCGGTCATCGTGGCTTATCTGATGATGACGGTGCTGATCTTCGTGACCATCAACCTGGTGGTGGACCTGCTCTACACCTGGCTGGACCCGCGGGTGCGCCTGAGCGGGGTGTCGACGTGATCGCGCGTCGGTCCGTCGCGGCCCTGGCGCCGGTGCTGGAACTCCCGGCCTGGAGCGTCTGGGGTGTCGTCGCCCTGTCGGTGCTGGCGCTGTTCTCGGCGGTCGATGCTGCGTCGCTGCCGGCCCGCATGGCGCTGCTGGCCTGCGGGGTGTGGCTCTTCTTCCGGGCGCTGCATGGTCACCTCGAGCAGTACTTCGACCGTCCGGCGGCCTACCTCAGCACGGCGATGCTGCTCGTCTTCCTGGTGCTGGCGGTGTTCGCACCCGAGTTCTCGCCGCAGAACCCCTACGACCTGGCGCAGCTGAGCATCATGGACGGACGTCTGCCGCCGGGCTCGGCCAGCAGCGACGGCGCGCTGGTGTTCCGGCTGGGGACGGACGAGCAGGGCCGCGACATCTACTCCGGCATCCTCTACGGGCTGCGCGTGTCTCTGACGGTGTCGCTGGTGGCCACCTTCGTGGCCATGGCCATCGGCGTGTTCGTCGGCATGTACGCGGCCTGGGCCGGCGGGCGCGTCGAGACGGTGCTGATGCGACTGGTCGACCTGCAACTGTCCTTCCCGTCCATCCTCGTGGCGCTGATGCTGATGGCGGCCTTCGGGCGCGGCCTGGACAAGGTGGTGATTGCGCTGATCATCGTGCAATGGGCCTACTACGCGCGCACCGTGCGCGGCACGGCGCTGGCAGAGACGAGCAAGGACTACATCGCCGCCGCGCGCTGCCTGGGGTTTTCCGACGCGCGCATCCTGCTGCGCCACCTGCTGCCCAACTGCATCCCGCCGCTGCTGGTCATCTCGACCATCCAGGTGGCCAACACCATCGTGCTGGAGAGCTCGCTGTCCTTCCTCGGCGTGGGCGTGCCCATCACCAGCCCCTCGCTGGGCCTGCTGATCGCCAACGGCTACGGCTACATGCTGTCGGGCCAGTACTGGATGAGCATGTTCCCCGGCGTGGCGCTGCTGGCCATCGTGGTGGCGATCAACCTGGTCGGCGACCGGCTGCGCGACACCCTCAACCCGAGGCTGAAGCGATGAACGTGCTCGAGGTCAGCCAGCTGCAGACGCACTTCTTCACCCGGCAGGGGGTGGTCAAGGCGGTGGACGGGGTCGATTTCTCGCTGGCCGAAGGGCAGGTGCTCGGGCTGGTGGGCGAGAGCGGCTCGGGCAAGTCGGTCACCGGTTTCTCGATCCTGGGGCTGGTCGATCCGCCCGGGCGCGTCGTCGGCGGGCAGATCCGCTTCCGCGGGCAGGATCTGGCCGGTTGCACACCGGCGCAGATGCGCGCGATCCGCGGGGACCGCATCGCGATGGTCTTCCAGGACCCCTTGATGACGCTGAACCCGGTGCTGCGCATCGACACGCAGATGATCGAGGCGATCCAGTCCCACCACCGCGTGAGCCGGCGGGCTGCGCTCGACCGCGCCTGCGACGTCCTGACCCGTGTGGGCATCTCCTCGGCGCGCGAGCGCTTGAACGCCTACCCACACCAGTTCTCCGGCGGCATGCGCCAGCGGGTGGCGATCGCGATCGCGCTCATCAACGAGCCCGACCTGATCATCGCCGACGAGCCCACCACCGCGCTGGACGTCACCATCCAGAGCCAGATCCTCAGCGAGGTGCAGGCCCTGACGCGCGACAGCGGCACGGCGCTGATCTGGATCACCCACGACCTGGCGGTCGTCGCCGGCATGGCCGATCGGATCGCCGTGATGTACGCCGGCCGCATCGTCGAGACCGGGCCCACCGACGAGGTGCTGGCCCGCCCGTCGCATCCCTACACCGTCGGCCTGCTGGGCAGCATCCCCGGGCAGGGCCGGCGCGGGGCGACGCTGGCCCAGATCCCCGGCATGGCGCCCAACATGGCGCGCCTGCCCGCGGGCTGCGCCTTCGCGCCGCGTTGCGGTCGGGTCGGGCAGGGATGCGAGACCGCCGCGCCCGAGGCGCGGGCCTTGTGGGCGGGGCGGACGGTGCGCTGCCATCATCCCGTGGCGTCCGGGCCCGGCCATGGCAGCGTTGATGGCGGGGCGCCGATGCAGCCCTCCGTCGGGACGCCGGTGCCGCCGGCGCCCGTCGCCCAGGAAGGGGGCCGCCCATGACCCCGATGCTGGAATTGCGCGAGGTCTCGCGCCGCTTCGAGCGCAAGCCCGACGTGATCGAGCGCTTCGCCGGGGTGCTGGGTGCCAAGGTCTCGTCTCAGACAGTGCACGCGGTCGACCGCGTGTCCTTCGAGGTGCGTCGCGGCGAGGTCGTCGGGCTGGTGGGCGAGTCGGGCTGCGGCAAGTCGACGCTCGGTCGCATGATTGCCGGGCTGCTGCCACCGAGTGCGGGCGAGATCCGCTTCCAGGGTCAGTCGTCGACGAACCTGGACGCGGCCGCACGTCGTCGGCAGCGCTTGCGCCTGCAGATGATCTTCCAGGACCCGATGTCCTCGCTGAACCCGCGGATGAAGGTGCAGGAGATCATCGGCGAGGCCGCCCTGTACCACCGGCTGACGACGCCGGCCGAGATGCCCGGCTACGTCGCCCGGCTGCTCGATCAGGTGTCACTGGACCCGGCCTACGCCAGCCGCTACCCGCACCAGTTCTCCGGCGGCCAGCGCCAGCGCATCTGCATCGCGCGGGCCCTGGCGGTGCAGCCCGAGTTCCTGGTCTGCGACGAGAGCGTGGCCGCGCTGGATGTCTCGATCCAGGCCCAGGTCATCAACCTGTTCCAGCAGTTGCGCCGGGACCTGCAGCTGACCTATCTGTTCATCAGCCACGACCTTGGCGTGGTGCAGCACCTGGCCGACCGGGTGGTGGTGATGTACCTCGGTCGAGTGGTGGAATCTGCACCCACGCAGACCCTGTTCGCACAGCCTCAGCACCCCTACACCCAGGCCCTGCTGGACCAGGTGCCGCGGCTGCACGGCGGGCGTCAGGCTTTCCGGCCCATCCAGGGGGAGATCGCCTCGGCGCTGAACCCGCCGCCGGGTTGCCACTTCCACACCCGCTGCCCGAAGGCCGGCCCGCGCTGCCGGCGCGAGGCGCCGGAGCCGGTCACCGAGGGCCTGCACACCGTGGCCTGCCATCTGCACCGAGGAGGCGTTGCATGAACCAGGAGATCCCGGGCGTCCTGAGCGTCGAAGGGCACGCGGTCCAATCCATCCCCCTGGTGCTGGACAGCCCGCATTCCGGCACCCACTACCCGCCGGACTTCGCGCATCAGGCCGATCCGGCCCTGCTGCGCCAGGCCGAGGACACGCATGTGCACACCCTGTGGCGCGGCGCGCTGGCCTCGGGCGCAGTGCTGCTGCACGCGCAATTCCCACGGGCCTATGTCGACGCCAACCGTGCCGACGACGACATCGACCCGGCACAGATGGAGGGCGACTATCCCGAGCCGCTGCGGCCCTCCGTCAAGAGCCGCCTGGGCATCGGCCTGTGCTGGACGCGGGTGCCGCCGGACGGCGGGCCGATGTACGCGCAGCCGCTGACGGCCGGGCAGATCCTGGCGCGCGTACAGACCTACCACCGGCCCTACCACCGGGCCCTGCGCGGCCTGCTCGACACCAGCCATGCACGGTGGGGGGCGGTGTGGCACATCAACTGCCATTCGATGCAGAACCACGCGTCGGCGATGTCCACCCAGCCACGGGGCACGACGCGTCCCGATTTCGTGCTTGGCGACCGTGACGGCACGAGTTGCGATCCCGCCTTCACCCAGGCCGTCGCCGACTTCCTCGGTGGCCGCGGCTACCACGTCACCGTCAACGACCCCTACAAGGGCATGGAGCTGATCCGCGCCAACGGCGATCCGGCGCAGCGGCGCCACTCGATGCAGATCGAGGTCAACCGGCGCCTGTACATGGACGAGATCACGCGGCGGCCGCACGACGGCTTCGACGTCCTTCAGTCGACCTTCACCGCGCTGGCGGCACATCTGGCCAGCCACATCGCCACTCAACTCCACAGGTGAGCACCTTGACCAGTTCCGCCACCGGGCTGCCCAACCCCTATGCCGTGGAGATCACGGCCCCCGATCTCAGCGCCTACGCCAGCGGCAACACCGGTATTCCCTATGTGTGGACCTTCGACAGCGGACACAGCGGCCCGCACGTGGCGCTGACCGCACTGGTGCATGGCAACGAGCTGTGCGGCGCGGTGGCCTTGGACTGGTTGTTCCGGATGGGGCTGCGGCCGTCGAGCGGGCGTCTGTCGATGGCCTTCGTCAATGTGCGCGCCTTCGCTGGCTTCGACCCGAAGGTGCCCGACGGCTCGCGCTGGGTCGACGAGGACTTCAACCGCCTTTGGGGCCCCGGCGTGCTCAGCGATCCGGCGCGCCCGGTGACCGCCGAGGTGCTGCGCGCGCGCGAGCTGCTGCCCTGGCTCGACACTGTCGACCTGCTGCTCGACATCCACTCGATGCAGCACAAGACCGAGCCGCTGATCATCGCCGGCCCGCTAGCCAAGGGCCGCGCGCTGGGCCGAGCCATCGGCTGGCCCCACACCATCGTCTGCGACAAGGGCCATGCCGAAGGCGCGCGCATGCGCGACCACGGCGCATTCGGCGACCCGAGCTCGCCGCGCAACGCCGCGCTCGTGGAGTGCGGACAGCACTGGGAGGCCGAGTCGACGGAGGTGGCCAAGGACTGCGTCGTGGGCTTCCTGCGTCACAGCGGGGTGGTGCCAGCCGATTTCGCAGCCGACCGGATGGACAGTCGCCCGCCGAAGATGCCCAGCCGGGTGTTCGAGGTCTCCGGGCCGGTCACGATCAAGACCGAGGCCTTCCGCTTCGCGCAGGACTGGCGCGGCTTCGAGCAGTTGCCCGCCGGCACCCTGATCGGCCATGACGGCGACGAGCCGGTGCTCGCCCCGCACGACCCGACCGTGCTGATCATGCCCTCGCGCCGCCTTTGGCCGGGCAAGACCGCGGTGAGGCTGGCCTATCCCGTGCCGGGCTGAAGCGCCTGCACGCAGGGGCGGGGGCCATTCGCCCACCCCGGGCGACCTCTCCTGCGCCGCAGGCCACGCGCTGCGGTTGCGCGCCTGCCGGTGGTCAGGTGGTCAGGTGGACGGCGTGTGCTTCATGCGTTCGAGATCGGCCAGGGTATTGGCGTTGCAGACGGCTCGCGGGTCCT
>Ga0172376_10006746_pt1 | contig 12395 bp, 19 predicted proteins | sample Lak35m_FD_121114 | JGI IMG/M metagenome (GOLD analysis project Ga0172376, IMG submission 121114) | Freshwater microbial communities from Kabuno Bay, South-Kivu, Congo - kab_092012_35m | ecosystem: Environmental > Aquatic > Freshwater > Lake | place: Democratic Republic of the Congo: South-Kivu...
TATACTGTAAATAAGATAAATGAAGAAATAAAAATAATAAAAAAGTTCATAGAATATTATAAATAAAAGTGTAAGGGATTTTCTTTTAAAATTTCCAACCGATGAACTCCATTAGAACTACAGATGTTGAATATACCACTGAACCTCACATTACATATACACCTTGTTATGTGTAGGTGTGGATTATTAACAACCAATCTTCAATCGGAGAACTGAACAAAATTTTTAAAAGAAAAAGAAAGGTGGGAATTTTAAATTTGAATATTTATATATAAAAGAAAAAGATGAAAGATTTGAGAGGATTTATTAAAACCACGATACGAGAGTTTCTAATTGAGAATAAAAATAATCATTTAGTAGAAGTGATACCTAATAAATATGTATATCACACTTCTAATCCTATTTTCAGAGATAAAATATCAAAAGAAGGGCTAATACCACAAGGTAAGAGTGAATCTTGGTTATCAGATACAAAAATAGATGGTAAAGTCATATTTGTGGTTAATGATAATGAAGAAAATTATAGATTTGATTCAACATACGATGATGATATTTACAGAATTGACACATCAAAAATAAATAATAAATGGTATAATGACCCTAATTTTGACTCAGATGGTCTTCATCTAATTACATTTGATAATATCCCTTTAAGTGCGATTAAATTAATATACAAAGGTAGTTTTACATTAGATGAATCTATAAATATAGAAAATCCAAATCCTGATTCATATAATGATATTTTTGTTGATGGTGAAAAAGTTGGTTATATAATTTTATCACCAGCGAGAAAAGAATATTATTGGGTGGATGTTAATTTACCTAATCCATTAGCGATTGTTGATGTTAAAATATTTAACCAATTTAGAGGGAAAAAATATATGAAAGAAACAATGAATTGGTTATATAATTTTGCGAAAGAAAATGGATATAAATCTTTATTTTTAAGAGTTGATGATGATTCAGAAACAAGTCAAGAAACCTTATTTCAAATTTATCAGAAATATGGATTTTCAGTATATAGAACAACCGATGATGACGATGATATTTTTATGTATAAGTTATTATAAAAAGTGCGTGGGATTTTTCTTTTAAAATTTTTAACCGAAATGTTGATTATAACGATGAACGGAACACTTACACATAACTAATCTATAACCCTCACAAAACTTCTCTTATACAAATGAATAATAAAGAAATGAATGAATTCCTCCAATCAATTGGGGGACTTAAAAATGGTTTTAGATTGGAATTAAATCCGATAGTTAATTCAGATTTCTTTGAAGTTGAATCCGGTTGGTTTCCCCTTATCAAAGAACTTATCACCGACCTGGTTGAACTTGGTTGGAATAAAGAAGTATGTCAAGTTAAAGAAAAGTTCGGAGGACTCAGATTTTATATCAATGAAGGATCTGATGAAATGTTCAACCGAATTATTAAAGCCGAAACAGAAAGTTTGACAATTTGTGAAATTAGTGGTAAAGTTGGTAAATTGAGAACTGATATCGGTTGGTTTAGAACTTTGTCAGACGAAGAATATTTCAAAGTTAAAAACAAACAATAATGGAAAAAGAATTCCTACCATTCGAACAATCAATTGAACTTAAACAATTGGGTTTTGATATCCCATCCGTTGCTGGATATAGTTACCCCAATTCAGATAAGTTACTAACACAAGCGATATTGTACCAACAAGCATTCAGATGGTTTAGAGAGAAGTATAATCTCATTGGACTAATTGAGGGTGGTTATAATTTGAAAAACATATTCACATATGTAATTTGGGATGGGTTCAAAGACATCACCATTGATGAATATTTTGAAACATACGAAGAAGCTGAATTAAATTGTTTAAATGAACTTATAAAAATGGTAAAAGAAAAAAACATATGAACAAATTACAATGGTTAAAATCACAATTGGAAAACAATTACGGAAACCCAGACCAATGTGAAATTGAATGGAAAGAACTTGATGAGTTATTCAAACAAGCTGAAATTTTTGACACCTTGAAAGGAGAAATATTTGAAGTCACAGAAAACCATCTCAAGTTACTTAAACATTCTCATGTTATGTGGAGAGATATGGAATATGGAGCACCAATGATTGATCCCAAACGACCTTATGGTAATTCCTCAGTAGAATCCGATATAACGGAAATATTGGGGTGGAATGAAGAAGATAGTCAAAGAGCTGAAAAAATCCACAGAGAACTTGAAAAAGTCCTCCAAATAGTATTGGTGACACAAAAGTTTGAACCTGGATTATATAACTTGAAAAATCCATATACAACAGATTGGGAAAAAATATAATGTGATAGTAACAATGAAAAAGGTGATAGGTTTAACTTATCACCTTTAATTATTTATGATATTTATCTTTATGCGAAACTTAATCAGAAGAATATTGAGGGAAGAAAATGAGAAAACACCAAAGGCCAAACTAATCAAACTAATTGAAAACCTTGGGATTGTATCCGTAGTTAAATTAATGGGTATGGATAATATTTTGGATGTATTAGATACAGAACCAATTAATTTGATAAATCATTTCCTTATTGATAAAAATTTATCAACAAAGAATTTAGGAATTGCAACTGGTGGATATGATTTTAATTTTATGATTACAGATATTGATTGGGGAATGGATGATACATGGACTGTATATGTAAAAATATTAAATGGTAAAGTTACACTAATTTTAATTGATGGTGAAACATATGACTTATGGGACTCTGATTTGTGGGAAAAAGATTTTTGGTGGGAAATACAAGATGAAATTAAGGATATCATATATGAATATATTGAACCACTTAAACCAAATGAAATAGAATTACAAATAACCCACAATTTAGAATAAAATATGCGAAACTTAATCAGAAGAATATTGAGGGAAGAAAATGAGAAAACACCCAAATCAAAATTAATAAAGCAATTAGAAAGACCTAATGGACTTATTACTTTATTAAAAGGGGGTTTGACCATTGATGATATTACCAATATCACGGAAATACCAGAAAAAGAAATATACCGAAAATTCAACCCATTCAGACAGATTGGTGAATGGTTTGATGACCGATTTAAAGAAGAAGTTAAAATCGTTCTTGGAATGATGCTTTCTCAATCCAATTTTTGGTTTATTAAAAAATATAAAGATAAAGGTGAGGATGAAATCATTGAGCATATAATTTCAATGACTATTGATGCGGTTCATTCATTTCTAATTGATTTTGATATTGAAGATTGGAAAATACCCAACACACCCAAATTATTACAAATTATTTATACTGATTGGATAAAAGAACAAAAAGAATTTAAAAGATTAAACCATATAATACAACATCAATGAGAAACTTAATTAGAAGAATATTGAGGGAAGAAAATGAGAAAAACCCAAAGGACAAACTATTAAAAATGGTTGAGAACTTAGGTCTTCTCCGAGTATTGAAACTTCTCAGTCTTGAAGACATATGTGCCATATTGGAAATGTCAACACAAGAACTATTTGAAAAATATCACCCATATAAAGATAAACTTATTAATGCTGGCAGTAAAGTTAAAAAATTATCATTGAGAAGGATGAAACCAGGACAGTCAATTGATACCATTATTAATGTCGGTGTTGATTCAACAGCAAAAGATATTATACCTTGGCATGATGATGAGGGAGTAGATTTCCCACTAGATGAATATGATTTTATGATTAAAACCGCAAAAACATATCTAAAAAAAGTTTTTGGTGATGAAACTGCCGATTATATAAAAAAAGTAGTATCAGACGAAAACTTTAATGATGATGGCTATAACTATGTGTTCAGAAAACATTCAGAACGTTACGGAGGAACAGGATTTAGTGATGGATACAAAACTTGGGGTGATTTAATTCTCAATCACGCATTTCCAATTAATTGGTGGGAAGTTAAAGATTATTTGGACAATAAAGGTGAAACAACCAAATTAATATTAGAACCAGGTGATGAACATAATAATTATGGTTATTACTTCTCAATATCAAAAATAAGAAAATGAGAAACTTAATTAGAAGAATACTGAGGGAAGATTTATCTAAGACTAGTAATTTTGATACTATACTAACACATTTTAAATCAATAACACCAAAAAGTTATGAAGATAAAATTGAAGATGCTTTTGAAAAGATAAAAAACTATATAAATGAAGAAGGTTTTAATATCAAAGTAATAAACAATTGTGAAACAGGATTTAAGGGAGTAAGAACCAAAAACTTTATAATAATTTGCTCACCAACAAGTTTTAATACAATATCCGAATTTATTTATATACTATTCCACGAAATACAACACGAAATACAAATGGGTAAATTAAAACAACAAAACCCAATGTCAGGTGAAATTGAAGACTTTGAAGAACTATATAAACTTTATTGGGAAATGGAAATGGATGCCCATAATTATGGAATGGAATGGGTTGAAAAATTGGGGAACGAGTTGAATCTTCCAAAACAACATTACCAATTAAGTAACATTATTTTGAATTACCCATCTATGGGACACTCAACAAGAAATATGATGGAAACATTACATAAACAAATACAACAGATGAAAAGAAAGGGTATGGAATATTCAGATATAGCGGATTTACCAATAGTTAAAAAACATATGGATAAAATAGAAGATTTGTTTTAGTCAAAAATGAGAAACTTAATTAGAAGAATACTTAAAGAAGAATTTGATGATTTTGGTGATGTCTCCAACTGGAAACAACTCAGAACTGATTATAGAAAAGATATACAAGGTGATGAAGAAAGGGGAACAACCAAAGTCAAAAAAAAGTTGGGACAAGATACCTTATCCACCCTCACAGATGATATAAAATCAAGTTTCAATATAAACAAAATGAAATATGTTGGAAGGGGGGCTCACGGTTTAGCATTTCAAGTTGATAATAATAAAATAGTAAAAGTAACAAATGACAAAGATGAAGTTGCGGTAATTGAAAGATTATTTAATATCCCCAACTTAAATTCCGGTGTTATAATTGATTTGGACAGAGAAATACCTGGTGTTATCAATTTCTATAAAATCAAATACTATCCCCAATATGATTTCTATGCAATATTAATGGATAAAGCCAATCCTCTACCATTTGAAGAAAAGAAAGTTTATGATATAATACACCAAGAAAATGGAAGTTATGTTGATTCTCCATTTTGGGAGGAGTTCTATGAAGACGATGAGGATATCAGAGATGAATTATTGGACAGAATTAACGATGAACTTGACCAATTTGATATTGACCTCAATGAATATGATCTGGTTGATTATATTGAGAAATATGAAGAACTACTTAAATTACTTGATGAGAATAATATATCAACCCAAGATTTACATGGGGGAAATATTGGTGAAATAAATGGTGAATTAGTCCATTATGATGTGATGGATTATATTAATAGAGAAGAAGAAATATGAAAATAATAATAACCGAATCACAATATAGATTATTAATTGAAGGGAAAAAATCAGATGACAATAAACCAATTATATTAATTGGTCCCCAAGGAAGTGGGAAATCAACAACATCAAAAGCATTAGCAAAAAAATTGAAAATTCCTCACATAACCACTGATATGTCTATGATTAATAAGAAATATGAAAAACAATGTAAGGATGAACCAGGAGTTCAAGTGACAATTAAAAGACACCCAAAAGAAGGGACATATTATGATTCAAATGAAAAATACCCATTCTGTGTATTAAATAAATTGATGGACGAATATTCAAATAAAAAAATTGTATTAGACGTTGGTGGAACTCATGCGTATATTGACAAAAAATTATCCTTTAGGGTTAAAGAATTATTTAATCAATCACCAAATGTTTTCATTTTTAATGTTTCAGATGATGAAGATGAAACTTATGAATTTTTAAAGAAAAGAAGAGAAGGAAGAGGTGAAAAAACCAAGGGCGAAGATGATGAAAAATTTAGAAATGCAATTCGTATGTTAAATAATACTTATAAAAAAACCCAAAAGATTTCAATCATAAAACCAAATAAATCCAGTAAAACAACAAATGAATTGGTCAATGAAATTATAAAATTACTGAAATGAACCTACAAGAACAATTAAATAGAATACAAGAAATGATGGGGGTTATCTCAGAAAAGATTCAAGACCTATCATTCAAATTTGATTATGAAAAAGTCAAAAATGTTAAAGGTGTATTGTCCCACGAAATTATAACAATATCCCCATTCTCAACTCCAGATAGCAAAAAGAAAATCAAAACATTACCATTTCATTTGATATTTGGTGAAAATAGTTTGGCAATCTTTGATGCACTTTATACAGATGAAGTTGCCGGACTCAAAAGAGAAGATTGTATTAAAAAGTTAAATAAAACAAAGTCAGAAAAATATGACGCATTCATTGCCGGATTAACAAATGTTAAAGATGGAAAATTATTCCTATTCATCAATGTTGAACGAATGAAAGAAAAACATATGGCAGATAGAGTTATTCCCCACGAGTCTCTTCATATGGCCAGATTATTATTAACATTTTATGATAACCCAAATATAGATTTAGATAATGAAAACTGGTGGAAGAAAACCAAATTCACCAATCTTGTTGATGAAAATGAAGAAACATTCTCAGAATTATTGGAAAGGTGTAGCACCATTGTATTTAATAGATATAACAAATTAAAATGAGACAAATTATAAGAAGAATATTGAGGGAAGAAACATCCAAATTGGATAAAGAATTATATTATTTAATTGCAAATCATAAACATATAGATGATGCAATGAATAAACTAAAAACTATATTCAATGAAAACACTAGGGGTAATAAAGAAAAAACATTAACCTTTATCGAAGATTTTTGGAAAACTTTGGATGCACTACAAAAACAAGTATTCCTCAATGCTATGTATTGTGAAAAAGTACTTGGATTAATTAATGAATCTCGTCTTAAAAGAACAATAATAAAAGAAGAAGAGTTTGATAGAACAGGTATTAATGAATTCTATGACTATTACAATTATATGGTCAAATTGTATTACCAAGTTCAAAAAGTTTTTAATGAAATTAAACCAACATCAGATAAAGAAACTCTTAAATCAAATATCAACAATTATTATCAACTATTATATAAAGATAATAATTCAATGTTCGAATTAACCAAATATATTAGTCAATTACTTCAAAAAACTTACAACGATATAAGCTCAAACAAAACAACCAAAACATCAAACAAATTTGATATTGATTGGGGTTCAAAAAGAATTATGAAAAGAAGTCCCAACTCAGAAGTAATTTATCTGTCACCACAAAAAGTATTGGAACGAGTTGGCAAAGATATGGGATCAGGATTTGATATCAGAAATCAAGGCGTTAGAATCGGAAATAGATTGGAGAAAGCAATGGAGTATCTTAAAAATACAGATGTGGAAGCATATCAACCAACAGCATTGTATATTGAAAATTGGGGATTTGATGATAATGGACAAAAAGTTGAATATAAAGAACCAAAAGTTGGAATATCAGATGGAAGACACAGATTATTAGCTGCATTTAATCTAGGTTTAGAAGAATTCCCTTTTGAAATACAAAGTCCAACAGAAGAAGAACAAACCGAAAATATAAGTTATTTAGAATCGAATTTAAAATGAAACTACAAGAACAATTAAATAGAATAAAAAAAATGATGAATACAATCACAGAGGATAAAAAAATAACCTGTGATTGCGGACATTCTTGGAATTTAAAAGATGGGGGTGATGACCCATATACTTGTCATAAATGTGGAAATGATAATTCAAAAAAAGAATTAACAGAAAAATGTTGGCCAGGTTATACCCAAAAAGGAATGAAAACAATGTTTGGAAAAAGATACCCCAATTGTGTTAAAAAAACCAAATAATGAAATTACAACAAACCATAAGAAGAATATTGTTGGAAGAATCCAACAATGACAAAAACATATATAATCAAAAATTAAAACCTTGTTCAAAAAAACCAATGACAGGTTTTTATAGAGATGGTTATTGTAGAACAGGAGATGATGATTCAGGAAGTCATACAGTATGTGCAAAAGTAACAGAAGAATTTTTGGAATTTACAAATTCAATGGGGAATAATTTAAGTATTCTCAAACCTGGTGACAAATGGTGTTTATGTGCTATGAGATGGAAAGAAGCAAAAGATAATGGTATCTATATCAAAGTTGATAAGTCGGCAACAAATATAAAAACACTTGATATAATATGAATATAAAACAAACCATAAGAAGAATATTAAATGAAACCATCTCAGAAGGACTGCACGACACATCTTGGGAAAATGAAGATGGGGATAAAGTAACACTGGTTGATTTATTAAAAGTAACCAAAAATATACCAATTAAGAATTATCCAATATCAAAATTAAAACCTCACCTATTAAATTTTGATGATGATAAAGAAATTAAGAAAATTGATAAAGCCAACTTAGATTACCCAATACTTATATTTGTTAATGATGATAATAAATTCTTAACCATAATTGATGGTCATCACAGAGCACAAAAAGCAATCAAACAAAAACTAAAAACAATTAAAGCCAAAGTAATCCCATTGAATTCATTACCAAAGAATATTAAAAAAGTATTTAAACATATTAAATGAATATGATGGGGTAATATCAAGAGAAGTTGAGGATATTCTAATCTAAAGCCAAACATTGTTACCAACCTCTATTTTATCTCTGATTTCTTTTTCATCAACATAATCAGATAATAAAGAACGTTCCAAGTCAAAGTTAAATCCAACATATTCCAAACTTGGCATAGCATCCAAACTTTTTATTCCAACATTATGACGCATATTAAAATCACCAGCAACAGATTTAAGTTTGGGCAAATCGGATATCTTGGTTTCAGAAATAGTTAAATTTGAATACTCTTCATCACCTTCCTCACGAACCTCAACCAATTCAGGTAATGATGTCATCTCCTTACATCTTAATAAATTCAAAGTACCAGCTTTACGTAATTTTGGCAAACTAGTTATATTACTATTAACAAAATATAAATCACCTCTAACCTCAACCAATTCTGGTAAATAAACTCCATCAGTATTATTGAAAAATCCATAATTCTTCAATTCAACCAAACTGGGTAAATGTATAACCCCATTTCTATTACCCGCATCAAAACCATAAGCAAAACGTAATTTCTCAAATGATGTAATTGGTGTTGTTGTAATATCAATAGTGCCATTAACAACAACCAAATTGTCACAGAAATATTCCAATATTTCTCTACCCTCCTCTTTACCAAGTTCGGAAGTTAATAAATAATATAAAATGGAAATAGTTAAATCACCATTGAACTTAATACCAACATACCTACCGGAAGTCTTCAATAACTCAACAATACCAACCACACCCAACTGTTCCATAATATATTCATTCACAGATAATAACTTACCTTCACCCTCATTCTCAACAATCAACCTTAACTGACTTTCATTAATTATTATTTTCATACCAATAATATATTTTTAACACCATATTTTTCCTTTATCTCCTCCTCACTCATTGTCTCACGCAATTTATTCCCAAGCGGAGTATCCAAAATATTCAAAATCTCAACACTCTCCAATGATGGCAAATCCCTAACCCCACTAAACATCAATCCCAAACCATTAGCTTTCCTCAGTTTAGGTAATAACATTTGTCTTTTATGATATACATTTAGTGTCCCAACCTTAACCAAATTAGGGATAATATTAATATCATCACCAACAATCTTTATAATACCATTATACTCAACCAAATTCTCCAATGAACCAACCTTAAGAAATGTAATCACATTTAAATTGGGTAACTTAAATAATAAATCAGGAGTTCTTTTAGTATTAACAACCAATTCATCATCAAACTTAACTATCTTAATCAAATTCCTCTTACTAGGTTTCAACTCAAATATATCAAACAACTCCATATATTCTCCCAATATAACACTCTGTTTAATCTTCATCCCATTCATAATCTGAAAAGCAATCTCAATATTGTCTATATCAAATGTATTAATTAAATCCATAATGGAATTAATATATTCCTCATTCTCAACAATCAACCTTAACTGACTTTCATTAATTATTATTTTCATAGATATATTTCCCCTCCAACATTTATTTTACTTATTAATTCTTCTTTAGTTGTATTTTCTAAAAGTGGGGTATTTTCTAAATACAAATCTCCACCAACATATTCTAAATTTGGCAATGATTTAATTTGACTATAACTTAAATCCAAATACCCGCCAACAGATTTTAAATTTGGTAATGAGTTAATTTGACTTTTTTCTAAACCCAAACTCACACCAACAGATTCCAATTTTGGTAATTCACTAATCTTACTTCTTCTTAAAACCAAACCCCCACCAACATATTCCAAATTTGGTAACTCACGAACATCAGTCATAGACAATGTCAAATCTCCACCAACCCTTTTTAATTTGGGGAAATTAACAATATAATTATTAACAACGTTTAATTCGCCAACAACCTCAACCAAGTTCTTACAAAAGTCATACAACTTATTACCATTTATAAACAATCCACCAAGATACCTAATCCCAACATACCCCTTAACATCCTTATACTCATTATATGTCTCCATAAATGAATCCATATCATCGTAAGTATTTACCATACTACTATGAATGGGGAACAACTTCCCCTGCTTTTCATTCTCAACAAGCATTTTTAATTGTTCTTCAGTTATTATTATTTTCATCTCATTCTTTTTCCAAGTTTATCAAATATCTTTTTTAATTTATCAACATCACCAGACAATGGTGTACCATTAGTACTCAATATACCACGAACATATTTTAATTTAGGTAAATCATTAACCTTTGTATTCTCCAATGCAAATCCACCACCAACATGTTCCAACTCAGGTAATTTATCAATATTAGTTCCACTTATATTTAGATAACTTTCCACATACTTCAAATTACTCAAATCAGTAACTTCACTATACCTTAAATTTAAAAAACCATTCACCCTAACCAAATACTTTAATCCAAACGGAATATCACTCTCAGACTCAAAATCATCATCGTAATCATAGTCATAATTACTATCATCTATATGGCGATTCATTAAACCCAAATTTCTTAAATCTAAATCCCCATTTATGTAATACCCATCATACTTACCACCCTTCTTATTATTCACCATCTCAAACATCTCATCCCATTGACTAGGATGATAATACTTTTTTACTGGAGATAAATCCATTAAATTATCCTCATTCTCAATTATCAACCTTAACTGACTCTCACTTATTATTATTCTCATATTAAATTATTATATTCATATAAATACAATAATGTTATAATAATATACTCACTCACCCCTCTCCTTAATCCATTTTTTCCCCATCCCTACGGTCAAGGGAAAACCACTATCGTTAATGGACACCAGATCCGATGGGCTCACTCTTATATTATTATAACATCCCCCATTTATGGAATGTTACCAAAATCCCCTCTCTAAGACATTATCTCTACCCATAACCTATCAACATACCAATGGACAGTTAAAGTTTCCCCAAATCAAAGAATTTATCATTATCCACCCAAACATAGGATACCATTATAATTCATTATGGTAATTTATCACCATTACCAACATTCTGAACTATCGTTCATCCAAACCATATTATGGTAAATTATATATAAGGGGAAATTATAATGTCCAATTATAATACCATAATGTATAATCATTCAAACATTATCCCACCATCATAGATGGGTTGAAGTAATATCCCTAAGACACTATCGTGTCCCCGCTAACTATTCTTTAACATTTACATTTTTCTCTGAGAAACATATATAGTAAAATAATCTACCCTAATCATATCAATAATGGACATTATTTAGTCTGGGGATAGCAATAACCCAATATTCATATACACTTTTCTTAATATTATGTTATTATTATACTAGTTCAATGTGTATGTGGGATTGTCCCCACCACCTGACATAATGACATTTTCAAATTTTTTAACACTTTTAACATATATAATTCCCCCTCATATACTAATAAACCCATATACAACAATGAATAGCCATCTACAAAATATCCCCACTTCAATAGAGAAGGTAAACGAAGATTATATAATCATATACAAGATAAACGATTATGTGGGGGGATGTACATATAAACAGACAAATACGAAATCTAAACTCCAACCCCAACCAATATACATCTTAACCGAAGTAAATATGATTAATATAATATCATATATAAACGAACAATCCCCACTTAATGATGGGGATCTATATACGATACAAATGGATATACGTAACCACTCACTTAATATACTAAAAGATTATCTGTCTTCCGGATCTACATCACA
>Ga0172376_10006748_pt1 | contig 12394 bp, 8 predicted proteins | sample Lak35m_FD_121114 | JGI IMG/M metagenome (GOLD analysis project Ga0172376, IMG submission 121114) | Freshwater microbial communities from Kabuno Bay, South-Kivu, Congo - kab_092012_35m | ecosystem: Environmental > Aquatic > Freshwater > Lake | place: Democratic Republic of the Congo: South-Kivu...
CAAGCGCAAGGTCCCGGCGGATCGCGACAGCATTCGCAGTAGTTATGTGAATCGCTATGGCGATCCACTGGGGCTTAAATCAAGCACCTGGGTGTCGCTGCTAGCGCCGGTGGCCGATCGGCCCAACCTCGCGATCTGGTGCAACTGCGTGGTCACCCTGCTGCGGCATCAGGCCGATCGGGTGACGGACATTGTCTTTCGAGACCCCGGTGGCCAGGAACAGGTGCTGCAAGTGAAGCCAGGAGCGGTGGTTGTGGTGGCCTGCTCGGCGATTGAATCGGTGCGGCTGCTGCAGCTCTCGGCCTTAACGGACACGGAGTTCCGCCGCCGGATCAATCCCAATGATCTGCTGGGCCGCTACTTTCTTACCCATTGCTTTGGTGGCGCTGAAACAGCGGTTGTGGGCAATCCACCCAGCTTTCCTCCACTGCAGTTCGATAAATCAGCCTCACTCGATAGTGATTGGGCGATCGACTATCCCTCCAGCGAGGACTTTCTGCGGGAGTTTGGGCTGTGGGCAGGCGCCGCGATTTACAACAACACATCTGATCAGGCGTTGCCATTGTCGCTGGCCCGTACTCACGGCAGCCAGGACATAGACACAATCTGGCAGACCTTCGACGCTGGATTCTGGGGTACGGCGGATCCCGGCGTACCGGCAGACAGCCGAGGTCGTCCCCTACATGGTCAAGGGATGATCGACTTCTTCCGGGAAAACTTCGGCACCCGACTGTCAGTGAGTTTCATGGCCAACCAAGTGCCCCTGCCAAGCAACCGCATTGAGCTCCACCCGACCGTTGTGGACAAATGGAAGCGGCCTGTGGCCTGGATCATCAAAGACTGGCACTCCCATGATCGCTACCTGATGGATGTGCTTGCCAACCAGTGCCGTGAAATTCTCAAAGTAGGCAATGCCAACCCTCATCCCGACGGTATCGAGAGTGGAGGGATTTACATGGCTGGCAATGCCCGAGCAAGGATTGCCAATCATATTCTCGGCGGTGCACGTTTTGGACTTGACCGCAACGACTCAGTGCTGGACAGCCATTGCCGGGCCTGGGACCTAGACAATCTCTATGTCACTGATGGCTCCTTCATGCCCACCTCCGGCGGCGCCAATCCAACGCATACGATCGAAGCCAACGCCTTCCGCGTGGCCGACCACCTTGTGAGCAGGCTTTGAACAATGGACACACGATTCGATCAGATTAATAGCACAGTTGAAAACTCAATCTTTCACGTTGTATTCTTTCCGGATAGAATCTATCATGCTCAATATCTTAACGCTACCCGCAGTGAACGCTACCGTTACAACGTGCGTGAGGTACGCGGCCAAGGCGACATCTCTGTTCTCAAGGCGGAAGTGTATGTTGATGGAAGGCGATACAGCAATGTACTCCGTATAGAGTATCGAGCCTCCAGACTTGTAGAGAAAGCACGCCAGAAGAACCGATTTCTGCGAGGCGAACTTCTGGCGTTTGTGCAATTGCTGCCAAGCGACAGTCCAGCCGCCAGTGGTACGCTGAAGCTCACTTATTGCCCATGGATTGACGCCTATCAGGTGGAGTTGTGGGAAACGCTGGAAGCACCGGACACCCAACCGCACGATGCGCGCGTGTTGGACTTGATGGGTTACGAGGGATCGATCACTTCGCTGCCCACCTTGAGGCCAATGCTGGCCAATCTGGCCGACTTGACGCGACTGGAGTTGGCCTTCCGCGAGAACGACCGTGATCTCCCCTTTGGTTTTTCCATCACAAATCCGGAGTGGGACAACAACTACGAGCGTAAGATTCAGGCACCGAATACCAATGCTCCCAGTTCGCCGAGCAACACTATCGATACCTTGAATTACCTCATCGACTTCCAGCGCGGCTGGTATATACAATCGAGCGATATCGCACCAGTGAGGTATCTTAATGCCATGATGAATGATGCGGATTCAGATCGCAGAGCGGATAATCTTATCGAGATGCGCTGGCTGCTACAGCGTGAGTTTGGATCGACTGTCGTGTTCTTCCATGAAGTACTGATCCCCCCAGGCATGGTGGAGGGTACGCACCAGCACATCGGCTCTGAAGAGCTTTACTACATAATCGAGGGAGAAGGAATTGCCTACATGGGCGAAAACGACGACCCCGCTACGCGCAACTTCCCCACAGTAGAACGCAGCATCTTTGGCTTCGACCAACCACGGCGTTGCAAGGAGTTGCCTGTTAAGCCGGGTAGCATCATCTTCACGAAGAGTGGAGGTATTCATGGCATCAGAAATCATGGCCAGTTGCCGCTGAGATTTGTCGCCTTCTTGTATCACAGTAACTGATTTCGCGACACACACTGCCAATTCATTTAACTCCAGCCATGCAGATCATTCATGATTCCAGCACTGTTGTCAGGATACCCAGCGGTAGTTCCCCCAACTACCTCGACAACAACCCTCTGTTGCGGGTGATGCAGATGGTCGAGAGAGTTGAACTCGCTGCAGAGCGGGAACACTATCGCTCCGATAGCTTAGAGTATCTCTTTCCATTCAGCTTTCTGAAGCTCTATGGCCCGAGTGGCGCCAATGCGGATGTGCTTGATCCGCGTGATCAGGATGACAAAAACGACTTTCAGAAGCAGAATGTGCAGGATTTCCGGGCAACCGACTGCCAGCTGACGCGAGGCTGGGTGGCGGCGGGTAACTGGCAGGGCCCCTGTCTAAACATCTCCTATTGGGGAGGCCCCGACTCACTCCTATCCAAGTTGAGTAGTCATCAGCTGGGAGATCGGATTCTCTTGTGGTTACGCATCGGCAATAGCAACCCGGTGTTGCTCCAAGTGCCGTACAACAGCCGCAGCGACCGCTATCAGCTTGAACTTTGGGGTACGGGTGATAGTGACAGCTTGCGCAGTGTGCTTGGCCCAAAAGCGCAAGCGGCCCTGGCGAATGGGTCGCTCCAGCTACGTCCCGATCTGGTGAGAGGCAACCCCAATGATTTTGCAAGAGATGTGGCTGCTGCGCCGGCAGTGTCCGATATGCGCAAGGTTGCTCCAGACTGCACAATGCACCCTATTTTACCTTTGCACTTAGAGCTCGCCTGGGCAAGTCTTGACCAGCAATTCTGGGATTCCAATAACGGTGCCAATTATGACTATGAGTTCTCGATGATCCAGCGAGGCTGGGATCAGTATCTGCAGGTTGGTGTCAGCCCCAGTCCCCATGGAGGCTTTGGTTTCCTGGAGTTTCGCAATCTTCTCTCCAATTATTTCGGCTTCCAGGGCAGCGGAGAGCTGGCACGCAATCTTGAGCCGTGGAACCTCAACGCTTTCAGCCGCAAGGTACTTTCGAGGGAACGTGAGGAGTTCATGGCCGTTGACTATATGGATCTGCATATTCTCAAGCCCGAATGCGGCATTGGCCTGCATCGTCACCGCGATAACCAGGAAGTTTTCCTCATGATGAGTGGGCGAGGCTACATGGTTGTTGGAGACTGGACAAAAATGGACAACCGCGAGCGTTGTTTTGAAGTGCGTACGTTGCGGGCAGGTAGCTTGGCGATGCTGAAAGGCGGCAACTTACATGGGCTCATGAACAGCACTGATGAAGATTGTTCATTGTTTATGTTTGGTGGCTACGACTAGCCACCTAAACACTTGTCCTGGAGTTACATCATGGCATCATCCCGGCCCGGCATGGGGGCTATCCCCTACCCAGGAGGAGTCGCATTCCGCGTATGGGCTCCAGATGTAGACGATGTCAGCGTCGCTGGTGACTTCAACGGATGGTCTCCTGGAAGTACACCACTACAGTCTGAATCCAATGGCTACTGGTCCGCGGATGTCGACGGAGCCGCCATTGGCCAACACTATAAATATGTTATTCACGAAGGTACTGAGCTTGTTTTCAAAAATGACCCTTATGCCCGCGATGTCAGCAGCTCTATGGGCAACTCCATAATTACTGACACCAGCTATGAATGGCCTCTTGATGTGTTCTCAATGCCAAGCTGGAACGAGCTGGTAATCTATCAGATGCATGTAGGTACATTTAACGATGACGTCGATCCGGGGCTGGGCACCTTCCGCAGCACCAAGGCTCGCCTTCCTGATTTGGAGATGCTGGGTGTTAACGCGATTCATATCATGCCTGCATCTGAGTTTCCTGGAGATTTGTCGTGGGGCTATAATCCGTCACACCCTTTTGCCATTGAGAGTGTCTTTGGTACTCCTGCAGACTTTCAAGGCTTCGTGCAGACATGCCACGATCATGGTATCGGGGTAATCATCGATGTCGTCTATAACCATTTCGGTCCAGCCGACCTTGATCTGTGGAGATTTACCTCGTGGAATCTGGCCAACAAAGGAGGTATTTACTTTTATAACGATCGCCGAAGTGCAACGCCTTGGGGTGATACCCGACCCGATTATGGCAGAGGCGAAGTGCGGCAATACCTTCGAGATAACGTACTGATGTGGCTTGATGAGTACCGTTGTGATGGATTAAGGTTTGACGCGACTGCATTTATTCGCAATGTCCATGGTAACAATAATGATCTTGGAAATGATATTGCTGATGGCTGGAGTCTAATGCAGTGGCTGAACACAGAGATTGATAGCCGTTTCCCTTGGAAGATCAGCATCGCTGAAGACATCAGGAATAACGAATGGATCACAAGGGATGCGGGAGCTGGAGGAGCCGGTTTTGATGCGCAATGGGCAACCGAATTTGTACGGCCCATACGGGACGCACTGATCACCCCACGCGATCATGATCGCAACATGTTTGCCGTCCGTGATGCCATCTACCACCGCTTTGGCTCAGATTGCTTCACGAGGGTGATCTACGTCGAATCTCATGATGATGTTGCTGCCTCTCTAAACTCACAGGAAAGACAAGATCACTATCGCCTACCAGAAGCAATTTACAGGGGCAATGCGGATAGCTGGTACTCGCGAAAACGCTCTACCCTGGGTGCCGTCATGACATTCACTACGCCTGGCATCCCGATGATCTTTCAGGGGCAGGAGTTCTTGGAATGGGGGAGCTGGCGAGATAACACCCCCTTAGACTGGCAGAAGAAAACAACCTATTCTAGTATCTGGGATCTGTACCAAGCTTTGATCCGCTTACGTCGCAACTGGTTTAACAATACGCGTGGATTACGAGGGCAACATGTCAATGTTTATCATGTCAATAACGCCGACAAGTTGGTAGCTTTCCATCGTTGGGAGAATGGAGGTGGCGGTGATGATGTAATCGTGATTGCCAATTTCGCTGACCGCAATTATAGCAGTTATACTCTTGGTTTTCCGCGGGAAGGTTCTTGGTACGTGCGCTTCAACAGCGACTGGCAGGGGTTCAGTCCGGATTTTGGCAACACACCTGGGTACGACACGACAGCAGGCAGGGCCATTTGGGGTGATACGGATGGCCTTCCATTTGCTGGGAATATAGGGATCGCTGCCTACAGTGCTCTAATTCTCTCTCAGTAGCTCATCCCTCTTGTACGTCTTTATTCAGCGAAACGATATTTCTATAGGAGGACAATACTTCAAACAAGCCCCTCGAGTGGACAGGCCACCCCTGGCTCAATGCTTGGTCACCACAGGATTCTTGCCTGCCACTCAGGGGCAGCGTTCGATCGTCGTCCCAGCCTTACCGCCTCAGATTTCTCTCCAGTTCAGCCAAGATCCCATTCGACCAGTGAGGGCGGTACATCCCATCCCAGGCTGCCTCGAGCAGGACATCCCGCAACAGAGGTCCAAGGAGCGCGCAGGTGTCGAGCAAGACCGGAAAAATTCCCGACGACCCGACGACACTGGTAAAGAGTGAGGGCGTCACTCTCGTGATGGTTCCCCGTAATCATCGCCATAATCATCATACTCCTGATTGAGGGTGACGATGGCATCGAGAGCCTTTCTGCTCTCGGAGCGGCGTCGCTGACGCAGCGCTTCAACGTCAGCCAGGCGCAACTTGCGATGCGTGCCTATTCGAATGAAGGGAATCTCACGCGCATCCAGCAACCTGTAAAGGTAAGGCCTGGAGATGTTGAGAATCTCGGCCGCTTGCTGCGTGGTGAGAAGTGTATCGTCCGGAATCAACGAGATCGCCTGTCCATCTTTAAGATGCTGGAAGACTTCTCGCAGCACCGCGTAAATCTCTAGAGGAATATCCTCGGCAATACCATCAGGCCCGATCAGCTGGAGATGCTTGTCTGGCTTGTCATTGACAAAATATGTATGCAATAGATGGCTGATATACTCGACACTTGCAGCATTTGGCTCAAATCTGCGCACAGACGGGGAAACGGCCCCCTTGCGTGGAGGATTCTGAGTAGCGATGATAATTATCCCCAAAGTGGGGGTAGAAGGTACAGAGCGGGCTGGGGCTTGGAGTGCTGACGAGGGCGCGTCACAACTGAAATAACTGTAACTTACGGGTTCTGGCACCTGTGCGATGGTGAGCATTTCGTTGCAGCTGGCCGAGAAGCCCTGCACCGCAAGGGTTCTCGATGATCCGTAGCCCGGGTGCCCACGTCCCGGCTGAGGGGGCCCTTCATGCAGCTGAACCAAGCCGGCCTTCAAACGCCCGCTTCAGGATGGCCTGCCGCAGGATGCCGCAGCGCTGGAGGCTGGCCTGCACGGTGGCTTCGACCTGATCGAGGACGGAGAAGCGGCGGTCGACTTCGGCGATAATCCTTCGCCTTTCATTCTCGGGTGGAAGCCCAAGCTCAATACATTCAATTTTGGAAATGCTCAGCGTGTGAAGGCCTGATGTGCTTGAGGATACTTCTTTGATTTGGCTGCGGCCATGAGGCGAATTGAGGTAGGCGAGTAAATACTTGGCTGTCGATGGTGAATGGGGCCGTGCCTTGATAAGGTGGTTCTGATGGACGCAGCTTTCTATGGAGCCATCCCAAATCGCAACTCTGCCGAGTTGATCGATGCTGCCATTCCCTTCGACAATGAGAAGATCACCCTTAGCCAATAGGTACTTTTGAAGGAGGTGATTGGGCACAAGTATTTCTTTTACCTCGGTTAAGACGAGCTCATTAGTGTAAACGTTCGCGACTCTCAGGTACGGAAGCAGGGAGCCCCCGTGATCCTTTGAGGCATTTTTCGTAATTCCCCCAGAGACGTCGCAAATCTTTCCAATAGACGTTCTTTGCCAGTGAGGAGGAAAGTCTTCTTCTCTATCTAGATCCGAAAGAGTTCTTGATTGGGATGATTCGGCATGATTAAACTCCACCAACCTCCCCTCCACCGCCGCCTTCAGGATGCTGGCGCGGGCCTGCTTGAGTTTGGCCTGGATGCCCTGCAGGGTGCTGACGGTTTGATCGAGGCGGGAGAGTTGGGTGTCGAGATCATCAACTATCTTGAGTTGCTTTTCTACAGATGGAATCCAAATTGGCAGGGCTTGAAGTTGCTTGGTCTCAACGCTGGCTACAGTTGTGCCTGATTTAGTGCATGTCTTCAGAATCCGCGGGCCCTCTGCCCTGAGTTGATAGGCCAGAAATTTGGAAGAAACACCTGCTCCTGGTGTGATCGCTTTCATGTCCTGATTCAGGGTGACAGCCGTTCTCGCTATTGCAACCGGGAATGTATGGGCGAGAATGCCGCTTCGAACCACCATCAGGACCGATCCTGCAGGCACCAGTTTGGCTGGACTCTCATCAACTGCTCTGGCGGTGATTTTGTCCTGGCTGTCATGCAGCTCAAATGTCTTCATGTCCTTGGGGGAAACCCAAGGGATGTCACCGTTGTCCCAAAAATCGGGATTGACCTTGCTGGGTGTGCCACCGCCGCTCTAGGTTCCTGCATCCTTGAGAGCAATGATCTCGTCCGCGAAGGAGCTCACGCCGCCACCACCTCATTCAGCTCCGCCACGAGCGACCCCAGTTCCTCGCCAAACAACGCATACACCTTTCCCAATCCACCCTGCTGCGCAAACGGTGGTTCGTCCAGATCCTCCAGGCGCACCTCCAGGTCCACCACGATCTGGTCGCGGATCAGCTCCAGCCAGCGCAACTGTTCCTCGCTGAAACTGCGGCCCCGATTGGCCTGCTGGGCCAGCCAGCCGGCGAAGCGTTCGGCAGCCTGATCCTGGAAGCTCACCAGCTGCTCCTCCACCCCCAGCGCATGGCGGGCCAACGAGATCAGATCGGTGAGGTGCTTGCCCTTGCTGGCGCCTTTCACCCGGTTGGCCTCCACCTGCTCATAGGCCTGCCACAGCGCTTCGCTGGTCCACTGGCGCGGCGGCCGCTGGATCGCCTGGGCCAGCTCCATCAGCTTCGCCCGCGTGATCCGCTGCCGGTAGGGCTTGGCATACAGCACGCTCAGGGCATCGAGCTGGTCGCGGTTTTCGCGGCAGTAGCTCTCAAACGCGCTGGTGAGGCCTTCGGCCGGAGTGGCGTAGCCGAGCTGTTGCTCCGGCCGTGGCCCAGCGAAGGTCACGTTGTCCACCGTCAGCACATCCACGGTGATCTCCAGGGCCTCGCGCACCGTGAGCAGCGCTTCGCAGTAAGGCGGGTTGCTCACCAGGGGCTCGGCCGCCTCATCGAGCAACTGCTCGCGCGCCTCCTGCCGCTGCTCCTCCGTGGGCGCGTTCCCTTCTGGCACCGCAAAGATCTCCCGCGCCCGCGCCACCTCCTGGTCTGCATCCAGGCATCGGAGCATCCGGGCCACCAGCTTGCGCAGGATGGGAGCGGCTGGCACCGCCGCCAGATGGTCGTGCTGCTCGGGGGTGAGGCGCCGATCCATCCGATCCAGCCGGCCCGCCAGGGCCGAGATCACCTCCTCATCGCGGTTGCCCATGCGCACCAACTCCAGGATCTTCTTGAATGGCACGCTCGGGTCGCGATCCAGCGGGGGATCGCCCTTCACCGCCTCCATCACGCCCACGCAGTCGATCAGCACGAACTGGGTTTTGCTGCCGCTATCCGGGCTGATCGCCTGGAAATCCGCATCCGCCATCACCCGCACCGCCCGGCCCTTCATCTGCTCAAACAACGCCTTCGAGCGCACCACGCGCAGGAACACCACCCCCTCCAAGGGTTTGATATCCGTGCCGGTGGCGATCATGTCCACCGTGACGGCCACGCGCGGGTTGTAGCTGTTGGCGAAATCCTTGATCAGCTTCTCGGGGCGGCTCGACGGGGCCAGCTTGCCTGTGCCATCCAGCTCGGCTTTGTAGGTGATCTTCACGGCCTGCTCATTGCTTAAACACCACTCCTCCCGCAGGATCCTGCGGATGTCTTCCGCGTGGCTGTCGCTCTTGGCGAAAAACAGCAGCTTGGGGATCTCCGTGCGGCCCGGAAAGATCTCCGTGAACAGCTTCTGCCGGATCGTGCGCAGCACCGTGCGGATCTGATCCGGCGCCACCACGCTGCGGTCCAGCGCGTCTTTTTTATAGCTCAGGTCGTCCTCCTGGGCTTCCCAACGCTCTTCCCTGCTGAGTCGTTTCCGCTTGATCACCCCCAGCCCCGGCCCCGCCTCCACCGTGGCCCCCTGATCGCCCACCCGGGTGCGGATCTGATACACCCAGAAGGGCACATTCACCTTGTCGCGCACCGCCTCTTCGTGGCGGTATTCGCTCACCACATTCTTTCTAAAATAAGCATAGGTATGGCCACCTGGCGTGGCGCTGAGGCCGATGATCGTGGCATCGAAATAATCCAGCACCTGGCTCCAGAGGCTGTAGATCGAGCGGTGGCATTCATCCACCACAATCACATCGAAAAACTCCGGCGGGATCTGCGGGTTGTACACCACCGGCTGCGGGCTGAATGCCAGGGCGGCGCCATGGCCATCGAAGGCCGATTCCTCCTCCAGCGCCGCATCAAACTCCGGCTCGCCCTTGAGGATCGAATACAGCCGCTGGATCGTGGTGATCACCACCTTGTTCACCGGATCGATCCGGTTGCTCTGCAGATTCACCACGTTGTACAGCTCGGTGAACTTGCGGCCGTCATCCGGCGTGGAATAGGCCTGGAATTCCTTCAGCGCCTGGCGGCCCAGGTTGGCGCGATCCACCAGAAACAGCACCCGCAGGGCGCCGCCCTGCGTGATCAGCCGGTAGCCGGCCGTGATCGCGGTGAAGGTTTTGCCGCCGCCGGTGGCCATCTGGATCAGCGCCCGCAGCCGCCCCTCGCGCATGCTCGCCTCCAGGTTTTGCACCGCAAGGATCTGGGCCGGCCACATGCCGGCGTGGTTCAGCTCCTGGGCCAGCCGCATCCGGCCCTTCAGCGTGGGCGCCGCCGGCGCATCCGCCTTGCCCGCCCGGCGCAGAACCTCCGCCCGCAGCCACGCCCCCAGTGTTTCGGGCCGGTGGAAGCTGAACACCCGCCGCGCCGTGGCATCCGGATCCAGCCCATTGGTGAAGAACGTCTCCACCCCCGTGCTCTCGTAGCGGAACGGCAGCGGCTGGATCGGCACCTGCAGCCCCGCCAGGGTTTCGCTGGCATACGCCAGCGTCTGCGCCTCCACGCCGCCCAGGGTCGCCCCCACCTTCTTGGCCTCCACCACCCCCACCAGCTCCTGGCCCAGGAACAGGCCGTAATCGGCCTCGCCCCCCGCCGTTGGCAGTTCGCGCACGGCCACCCCGGGCCCGGCACTCAGGTTGATGGTGGTGCGGTCCTGCACCGCCCAGCCCGCAGCCTGCAGTTGCGCATCGATCCTCTGGCGGGCCTGAGCTTCCGGGGTGGCCGGGAGCGGGGGGGATCATTCATGGGCTGATTCTGATCGTCAACTTCCCGCCGGACCAGGCCGTCTCCGGGCGGCCTCAGCGCCCCTCCCCCTCGCCGCGCATCCGCGCCGACACCCTTGCTTCAGGGTCCACACCGGCGAAGGTGGGTGGCAGCCAGGCGCGCACCACCATCAGCAGGGCGGCGGTGGCCAGAAACAGGCAGACCCCCAGGATCTGACGCCAGTCGGTTTCGAGGATGCCGCGGACGATCACCTCGCGCAATACCGAGACGATCGCAATCTCAACTGACACGCCGATCGAAACGCGCTGCTGTTGAGGCGCGAATCATGTTGCCGTGGTCATCATCGAGCTGGGCGTTGAATCCTATGGCCTGCGAGGCTGGATCAGAGCGGTTCGTGATTGTGGCTGCTGATCGCCAGCATTGGGATTGCCGATGCCGGCTGCCACCCCCGCCTGCTGCTGGCTCACCTCTGACGACCCAAGCCGCGGAAGCTCAGGGCTGCATTCTCTGGCACTCGCATTCATCGACTGCCAGATCATCCACCAGCATGACGATTGTTTGTGGTGAACAACAAGCCCGGCCTGTTTCCATACGATCAGCTCCTCGCTTTTCGGGAGGCAGCGCCATGACCTATCTCCTGCAGTTCTGTGGGGTGAGTGATCCCTTGCGCCTCTTTCATCTCGAGCAGAGCAGTCAGGCCATTGCCGGTCCGGCCTTCGCCGGCTTTCGCCCCTTTCAGCTCGATGATCTGCTCGGCTGGGCCCTGGAGGCCGCCCGCCAGCGCAGCTGGGATCTGGAGCTGATCCAGCGCACCGTGCTCGATGGCTGGATCGAGCGGGCCGAGGCGATCCGCCAGTGGCAGCTGCACCTGCGCGAGGAGCCGAGCGACCATCGCGTAGTGGCTGGCCTGGGCACCCAGCGCGACTGGGAGCGTCGCTGCGAGGCCTTGCTGCGGGTCTGAGGGCGTGGCGCCGGGGCAGTGTGCTGCGGCGCGGAGCGCCTGGCCTGAGGCTGGACGCCAGCACTGCAGGATGCTGAGCGGATGACCAGCCCGCTCACGATCCGCAGCCTGCGCGAGGCCGACATCCCGCTGGTGTGCGACTGGGCCCGTCGCGAAGGCTTCGCGCCTGGGTCGGGTGACGTGTCGATCTACCGCCAGACCGACCGACAGGGTCTATGGCTGGGCTGGCTGGGTACGGAGCCGGTGGGTTGCATCGCGGCCGTTCGCTACAACGCGGGCTATGGCTGCGTCGGCCTCGAGGCCGCGCCCGATCGCATCCGCGATTACGCCGGCTGGGGGTTCCGGCCGGCCTCGCCGACCACGCGCTGGCGGCGGGCTGGCGCCGGCCGCTCTGAGGATCCGGGGTCGCCGGGGCCGCACTGCGATCTGCCGGCCGCTGATCCGGCCAGGCCCGGCGCACGTCTGCCGGAAGCAACCGCGGCCTCCCCCCGTTCGCCGTCTCGTCCTTGCTGCCTGCTGGAGGGAGCCTCCCTGCCGCAGGAGGCCGTGCAGCGCTTTGATGCCCAGCGGGAGCCCTCGCCCCGCCCCCACTTCCTGCGCCAGTGGCTGCGGCACCCGGCGGGGCAGGTGTATGCCCTGGTGGATGCCCAGGGCGCCTGCCACGGGTTCGGGCGCATCCGGCCCTGCCTGCTGCAGCACGGCGAGGGCTGGCGCCTCGGCCCTGTGGTGGCTGATGATCCGGCCG
>Ga0172376_10006751_pt1 | contig 12388 bp, 10 predicted proteins | sample Lak35m_FD_121114 | JGI IMG/M metagenome (GOLD analysis project Ga0172376, IMG submission 121114) | Freshwater microbial communities from Kabuno Bay, South-Kivu, Congo - kab_092012_35m | ecosystem: Environmental > Aquatic > Freshwater > Lake | place: Democratic Republic of the Congo: South-Kivu...
CGATACGGTCTGCGGCAGCCGGTTCGTTCAGGCTGTAGCGTAACAGCATCCCCAGCGACAGAATGGTGGCGATGGGGTTGGCAATGCCCTGGCCCGCAATGTCCGGTGCCGAACCGTGTATGGGTTCGTACATGCCCTTGCCCTTCTGGTCGAGCGAGGCCGAGGGCAGCATGCCGATCGAACCGGTCAGCATGGCGGCACAGTCGGATAGAATGTCGCCGAACATGTTTTCAGTCACCAGCACATCGAACTGTTTGGGGTTGCGTACCAGTTGCATGGCAGCGTTATCGACATACATGTGGCTGAGACTGACATCCGGGTAGGCCTGACCCACCTCGATCATCACTTCGCGCCATAACTCGGTGCATTCGAGTACGTTGGCCTTGTCGACCGAACACAGCCGCTTCTGGCGTTTTTGTGCCGCCTGAAAGGCCACGTGGGCAATCCGGCGGATTTCGGACTCGTTGTAGGTGAGGGTGTTGTAGCCTTCGCGCTGACCTTCGGCATCGAGCCGTCTGCCCCGGGGGGTGCCAAAATAGAGACCACCGGTCAGTTCGCGGACGATCAGGATGTCCAGCCCCGACACCACCTCCGGTTTGAGGGTGGAGGCGGCCACCAGTTGCGGATACAACAGGGCCGGACGCAGGTTGGCGAACAGGTTGAGTGCCTTGCGGATGGCCAACAGCCCGCGCTCGGGCCTCACCGCATAATCCAGCGGTTCCCATCGGGGACCCCCGACTGCCCCCAGCAGCACCGCATCGGCGGACAGGGCCAGCTCCAGGGTAGCGGCGGGCAGCGGTGAACCGGTTTCATCATAAGCCGAACCCCCGATCAGGGCTGATTCGGTCTCTACTGCCAGACCGTACGCCTGGCGAAGACAGTCCAGCACTTTCAGGGCTTCAGCGACAATTTCTGAACCGATACCATCACCGGGCAATACGGCTATTTTTTTCTGCATGGTTTTTGTCTGCGTCGTGGTTTGAATCTGAAAAAGCGGGTCATTCTGTCATAGACATCCGGGGTCAGCAAGACAGGCCATCAGACCCCGCGCAGCACGGACAAGGGATCATCCCGGGTGCTGCAAACCAGAAACCGGAGCCGGTGACGCAGGGCAAATTGCTCGAGCTCAGCCTTTCGTTGCATGAACGCGGCGGTATGTAATGCCTGAATGCGGGCATCGGTGCTCAGGGTGATCTGCCGCTCACCCTGAGCAAAATGGAGACGGCCCAGGGGTAAGCGGGCTTCCAGGGGATCATGAATGAAGACCAGCACCACTTCGGAATGACGGGACAACCGGGCCAGACTGATCCATCCCTGTGCATCGATATCACGAAAGTCACTCAGAATGAAAAGGAGGCTGCCGGGTCTTGCCTGTTGCGGCAGGCGGGTCAGTGTATCGCGCAGGGCAAGACCCGGTGTCCGGGCCGTGTCTGTGGTGGGTTCGGGGGTCGCCTGTGCGACCAACCGGTCCAGCCAGCGCAACACAGCCGGTTTGCCCCGCTGCGGCCTGATTTCCAGCCTGCCCTGTTCGGAAAAAATACACCCCCCGACCCTGTCACCTTCCTGTTCTGCCCGCCAGGCCAGCACGGCGGCCAACCGGGCCGCGACTACCGTTTTGAACGACCCCTGGGTGGCGAACCGCATGGTGGCCCGATAATCCACCGCCAACAACACCGGTCGCTCCCGCTCCTCGCGGAAAAGCTTGGTGTGTGGTCTGGATGTACGGGCTGTCACCCGCCAATCCAGGTAACGGGCATCATCGCCGGGCGCGTAGGGGCGGGACTCATCAAATTCCATTCCCCGTCCCCGAAAAACCGAGGTATGAGGCCCGGTGGAGATTGCGGTCGGTCGTGAGGCCACCTGCCGGCGCAGCAGACTGGCGGTGCCGGCCAGCCCCAGCAAATCGCCCAGTGTCGGTGCAATCCGGTTCAAAATTTTCTGATCCTGGCGATGAGTTCGTAGGCTCCACGAATCTGCTGGGTCTTTTCAGTGGCGAGCCGGATGCTCTCGGGCGAAGCGCCCTGAGCGGTCAGTTTGTCGGGATGATGCAGGCTCATCTGCTTTCGGTAAGCCTTCCTGATATCATTTTCGCTGGCCGCCACCGGCACGCCCAGCAAGGCATAGGCCTGTGCCAGTTGCACGGCTTCGCTGGCAAGATTACGGAATCTGCGTTCCTGCTTTTTTTGTTTGCGTTCCTGCGACAGACGTAGCTCGGTTTCGGCACGGGTTTTGATGAGTCGATATTCAAACCGGGTGATGCCGAGAAAATCGGCGATACGCTGTAAAACCAGTTCCCTGGATTCTGCCAGCACACCGTCAGCGTAGGCACATTCCATCTGCCATTCGAGAAAACGCCTGAACAAGGCATGGCGGCGGCTACAATCGGTACGAAACCGGTCCAGTGCGTCTTCCAGCACAAAATCGGCCTGCTTGCCCTGATTGTAAAGATTAATCGCAACCTTGCGGATTTCCTCGGGCAGTTCCATGCGGTTCATGATGGTACGGGCGGCATTGAGTTCTGTTTCCGTGATCCGCCCGCCCGCCCTGGCCACATGCCCCATCACCAGAAACATGGTTTCAAAAAAGGTCCACTGCGCCCTGTTGATGTTTTCAGGGGTCAAATCGGAATCCAGCAAGCCGATATTTTGCAGGTTACGATCGAATTGATGACCCAGGGTAGCCCCCAACAAGGCCCCGACCGGCCCTACCAGGGAGAACCCCAAAATGCCACCCACGACTTTTCCCAGCCAACTCATAGTATTTTCCAGCGTGTAGTTCTTGCAAAGAAGAGATCAAAATTACATGATTGCCGACTTTTTCCCGCAGCCCATCATGAGTAACCCGAACACTTTGTACCAAAGCCATTTGACCCACCTCAAACCGGTGGGACGCGGCAAGGTTCGTGATCTTTACGAAATCGACGCGCAACACTGGTTGATCGTAACGACCGACCGCCTGTCCGCCTTCGACTGCATATTGCCGGATCCCATTCCCGGCAAGGGCCAGGTACTGACCCGGGTTTCCCGCTTCTGGTTCGAAAGACTGGGGCACATCATTCCCAATCATTTGTCGTCGATCCGCCTTGAGGATGTCATCCCTGACCCACAGGAACGGGCACAACTGGAAGGTCGCTCGCTGGTGGTGCGCAAACTGAAGCCACTCCCCATCGAAGCGGTGGTCAGGGGCTACCTGATTGGTTCGGGATGGAAAGATTATCAAAATCGGGGCAGCGTGTGTGGCATAGAATTGCCGACCGGCCTGCAACAGGCTGAAAAGCTGCCGACACCCCTCTTTACGCCGTCCACCAAAGCGGAACAGGGTCAACACGATGCCAATATAAGCTTTGAGGAAATGACCCGGCTCACCGGCCTGGAACTGGCCGAACGTATCCGGACCATCAGCCTGGCCCTGTACAGCGAAGCGGCCCTTCATGCCGAACGGCAAGGCATCCTGATTGCCGATACCAAATTCGAGTTTGGTCTGGATGAGGCCGGTGTCCTGTACCTGATTGATGAGGCATTGACCCCGGATTCGTCACGTTTCTGGCCCTTGAGCGAATATCAACCCGGCATCAGCCCGCCGAGCTTCGACAAGCAGTTCGTACGGGATTATCTGGAAAGTCTGGACTGGAACAAACAGCCACCGGCCCCCCGTCTACCGCCTGACATCATTGAAAAAACGGCTGCCAAATACCGTGAAGCCGAGATTCGGCTGACGCAAGCCTGATTTCGGCTACAAATCTTCCGGATTCTGCTGTAGAATTCGGGCCGTTCAAAACACGCTGGCGTAGCTCAGTCGGTAGAGCAGCTGATTTGTAATCAGCCGGTCGCGAGTTCGAATCTTGTCGCCAGCTCCAGTTTTCCAGAGGCCTGCAGAACCTTGCGTTCGGCAGGCCTTTTTGCTTTCCGGGACAGGGCTCCCTGGCCTGGAGGGCATCATCCACCACAGGAGATCGTTCATGAAACCTGAATCCGGCATACCCTTTTTTATCCCCCGCAAGGTCGTTCTCGCCATGCTGCATCATGTACAGCAGCAACCCGAGCAGGAAGTCTGTGGCCTGGTGGGTGGCCGTGGAGGCAAAGCCCTGTCGTACTATCCGGTGGAAAATGTCGCAGCGTGCCGATCAAACCGGTTCAGCCTGGATGAAGCCGGCCAGATAGCCGCCATGAAAACGATGCGAACCCGCCAGGAAGAATTGTTGGGTATTTTCCATTCCCATCCAGAGGGACTGGTCGAACCGTCGGTCATGGATGAGGCACTGTCGGGGTATCCGGAGGCCTTGATGTTGATAGGTTCAGCCGGAACCCGGGGAGTACTGGAACTGAGGGGATTTGATCTGAAGACACCCGACCGGCGCGTCGAGGTGGAACTGGTGATGGAAGGGTGATTCGGGAACTGCGGCCCTCCTGGCCGCAGGGCGGGTGAAGACACCCGCGCTCCCGGAGAATCAGAAGCTGACGACTACGTCAGTAGAAAACAGGAACTGGTCTTTTTTGGTGGCCGCATAACCGGTTGCTGCACCGCCGTTGTCGAAAGCAGGCGGACCGTCGTTCCAGTCGTAGCGTACGTTGGGACGCACTGAAACCCAAGTCAAAGGCTTCCAGTTCAGACCGGCCGTGAAGGCATAATAACTGTTGGCACCCGGGAAGTACGTCAGGGTTCTGCCGGGAGAGGCCACGCGGAAGCCGTCGTCATCCCGGAACCACTCGCCCCTGAGCCCTACCCCCAGTTGATCGTTGATGTCGTAGACCAGGTAGTTGTTGATACCGTACCAGGTCGCATCCTGACCGCCTACCGCCTTGTCAGCAAAGCCATGATCGTGCTGGAAGGTATAGTGCAATCCTTCCATCAGGTCATGCTTGATGACAATGCTGTACATGCTCCACTGATTATGATCCCGTTCGGATGTCTCACCGGTAGTACCGGTTACGGCCACCGACGTGCCCTTGTCATCACTGGCCCAGGTCACGCCACCGAGACCGGCCCAGTTGCCCAGTCCGTCATCGAAGGCACCATCCCAGCCGCCGGTTACGCTGCCCGTCACGGCACCACCACTCAGTGACCAGTTCGGATCGAGCGGGTAACTCAGCAATACACCCGTGTGGGTGAAGGGTTCACCGTATTGCATGGTGTAGGCATGCGAATAGAAGAAGTTGTCCGGTGCGGTGACTACTTCGTTACCGATGATGGTGTAGAAGTGACCGACCTTGGCCGTCAGGCCATTGCCGATGGGAGCGAAAATTTCAGCGTAGACCTGCGGGAAAGCAATGTCATAGAAACGCTCACCCTCCTGGGCCAGGATACCCAGATCCCAGGTACCCTTGGGAGAACCATAGGCCTGGGTGAAAACCGAGTCAGTACCAAACATGAAATCAGCCCTGAAGCCGAAGTCCCAGTCACTGCCTTCGGTGTTGACCGCCCGTTGCAGGTAGAGATAGAACTGGTTGAGCTGAAATTCGGATTCACGGTCACCAAACGTAACGGGACCGTTGAAACGACCGCCCGGAGCCGTGGCATTGTAGGTGATACCGGCATTGGCCCAGCCGCCAAATTTCAGTCCGTTGTTCTTCATGAAACCGGTTTCATTGATGTCCAGCCCACCGTAGCTCAGCAGACCCGTCGCCTCATCGGCTCCGGCATGACCGCACAGACCAACCCCCATCAGGGATGTCAGAATGGCGACGGCAGCGGGTTTCAATCGTGATTGTGTGATGGATAGTCTCATCTTGAATACTCCCGTAAGGTCGGCTTCCACGGGTTGATGTAGAGAAGCCAAGGCAATAAAAAACGCAAAAAATCAAGGTTTTTGCGTAACCATGTCAGAGGAAAAGCATAAAAGCTGGCTGGATCATACTTATTTTTTTGCGTCAAAACAACAATTTGTTGTAAAAAAACGATTAACGGCGACCAACAGATGCCGAGTCAAAAGAACGGGCTCAATGTTTGGGCCAGACCGGTGAATAATCGTGTTGAAAATCTGCAAGATGCTTGCCGTCGACAGACAGGAATGATTTTGCCCACAGGCAACACCTGACATCCAGGGCTTTTTTCCACCGTGTTTCAATGGCAAAAAATCAGGGCTGACGCGAATAAAACGCAGTTTTCCACAGCCTGGCTGCTCATTTATAATGAAAAAAGCTTATTTTTTTGATTTATCATTACAAGGACAGTGCATTTTGTGATTTCCCCAGCGAGGTGACCGACATGTGTTTAGCGATACCCGGACAAATCATCAGCCTGGGCGAGACGGCAGGTTCCTGCTTGTCCGGCAAGGTCCGTTTTGGTGCGATCATTAAAGAAGTCAACCTGTTTTGTACGCCGGAAGCCGTCCCCGGTGATTACGTAATCGTTCATGCCGGTTTGGCCATCGCCGTGCTGGATCAGGAAGAAGCAGTTGCCGTACTGGATACCTTTGCCGAAATGGCTTCGTCATGAGATTCGTCGATGAATTTCGTAATGGTGCCGAAGTCCAACGTCGGCTTGCCGACATCCAGCAACTGACCCATCGACCCTGCACCCTCATGGAAGTCTGTGGCGGGCAAACCCATGCCCTGTTGCGTTACGGTATCGATCGGTTGTTGCCAAACAACATCGAACTGATCCACGGCCCCGGTTGCCCGGTTTGTGTCACGGCCATCGAATCCATCGACAAGGCATTGGCTCTGGCGGCCCTGCCCGGCATCATTTTTTGCTCGTTTGGTGACATGTTGAGAGTGCCGGGTTCCTCGGGCGATCTGTTGACCCTCAAAGCGACCGGTGCCGACATCAGAATGGTTTATTCCCCGCTGGATGCGGTAAAACTCGCTGCCCTTCACCCTGACCGCGAGGTCATTTTTTTTGCGGTAGGCTTTGAAACCACAGCCCCGGCCGTGGCACTGGCTGCGGTGCAGGCGCAAGAACAAAAACTGACCAATTTTTTCTTGCTGGTGGCGCATGTACGGGTTCCCCCAGCCATCGAGGCCCTGTTGAAAGCGGACTACAACCGGGTTGAAGCTTTTCTGGCCGCCGGTCATGTATGCACCATCATGGGTCATGGCGAGTATGAAACACTGGTTCAACGCTATCGGGTGCCCGTCGTCGTCACCGGTTTTGAACCACTGGATCTCCTGAACGGTATTTACCGGTGCGTAAGACAACTGCACGAAGGCCGCCATGAACTGGAAAATGAATACCGTCGTTCGGTGCGGCCAGAAGGCAATGCGGTTGCGAGACGTTTGCTCGAGGCGGTTTTCGTGACAGTCGAGCGGGATTGGCGCGGACTGGGCCGTTTGCCTGAGAGCGGTTTGGGCCTGTCACCGGCGTTTCAGTCGCTGGATGCCGAAAACCGTTTCGAAATTCGCGTGGCCCGCGTCGGCGATGGAGGCGTTTGTCTGAGTGGTAAAGTGCTGACCGGCCAGATCAAACCGCCGGACTGTCCGGCTTTTGCGGCCCGCTGTACCCCTGAACACCCACTCGGTGCTACCATGGTTTCAACCGAGGGAGCCTGTGCGGCTTATTATCACTATCAGGGCGGGCAGGTGAACCGGTGTCAATGATTTTTTCCGAGATGAATCACCATGTATTTTTCTGATCGATTCGATGTCATCGTCGTTGGTGGCGGTCATGCCGGTACGGAGGCGGCCCTGGCCGCTGCCCGCATGGGGCTGTCGACCCTGTTACTGACCCAGAACATCGAAACTTTGGGGCAGATGAGCTGCAATCCGGCCATAGGCGGCATCGGCAAGGGTCATCTGGTGCGTGAAATCGATGCCCTGGGGGGATTGATGGCTACGGCGGCCGACCATGCCGGCATTCACTTCCGTACCCTTAACGCCAGCAAGGGCCCGGCAGTGCGGGCTACCCGGGCCCAGGCCGATCGCAGCCTGTATAAACGCTACGTCAGGGCCGCACTGGAAAATCAACCCGGCCTGCGCCTGTTCCAGCAAATGGCCGCCGATATCCTGATCGAGGGCGATGAAGTCGTCGGGGTCGAAACCCAAATGGGACTGTGTTTTGCGGCCCGCAGTGTGGTGCTGACCGCCGGTACCTTTCTGGCCGGGCGGATTCACATCGGGATGCAAAACTACGAAGGTGGGCGGGCCGGTGATCCGGCTGCGCAGGGTCTTGCGGCCCGCTTGCGCGAGCGGCCCTTCCGTATCGATCGCCTCAAAACCGGCACCCCGCCACGCATCGACGGGCGCAGCATCGACCGTTCGGTCATGCTTGAACAGCCCGGTGACACACCCACTCCGGTCTTTTCCAGCCTGGGCCGGATCGAAGATCACCCGGCGCAGGTGTCGTGCCATATTACCCGCACTAATTCAGCCACCCACGACATCATTCGTTCGGGTCTCGACCGCTCACCGCTCTATGCCGGGGTCATCGAAGGCATCGGTCCCCGTTATTGCCCCTCCATCGAAGACAAGATCGTGCGTTTTGCCGACAAGGACAGCCATCAGGTTTTCGTGGAACCGGAAGGCCTGGACACTCACGAAATCTACCCCAACGGCATTTCCACCAGTTTGCCGTTCGATGTGCAACATGCCCTGGTGCGTTCCATCCGGGGATTTGAACAGGCTCACATCACCCGCCCGGGTTATGCCATCGAATATGATTTTTTCGACCCGCGTGACCTCAAGCCCTCGCTGGAAACCCACCTGGTGAACGGCTTGTTTTTTGCGGGCCAGATCAACGGCACGACCGGCTATGAAGAAGCCGCTGCCCAGGGTCTGATTGCCGGACTCAACGCCGGTCGCTACGCCCGGCAACAGGCGGCCTGGTACCCTGCCCGTGACCAGGCTTACATGGGGGTTTTGATCGACGACCTCATCACCTGCGGTACCAACGAACCCTATCGCATGTTCACCAGTCGGGCCGAGTATCGCCTGCTGTTGCGGGAAGACAACGCCGATGCCCGCCTCACTGAACAAGGCCGCACACTGGGTCTGGTCGATGAGCAGCGCTGGCGGATTTTTTGTGAAAAGCAGGAAGCCATCGCCCGCCACCAGCAAACCCTGGCCACCCACTGGATACAACCGGGTTCTGCCGCTGCCCTGAAACTGGCCGATGACCTCAGCAGCCCGCTGGGACGCGAAGCCAGCCTGCTGGATTTACTCAGGCGACCGGAAATCAGCATCGACAGGCTGAGCCAGTGTGCCGATACGCTGGCGGCGGAGACTAACCGTCAGGTACTCGAACAACTGGAAATACAGGCCAAGTATGCCGGTTACATCGACCGTCAGCAGCAGGAAGTCGAGCGGCAACAACGGCATGAAGGCTGGCGATTGCCCGCTGATCTGGATTATCTCGCGGTGCGGGGGCTTTCCAATGAAGTCCGGGAAAAATTGCAGCGACAAAAGCCCCAGACCGTCGGTCAGGCCGCCCGCATTCCCGGCATGACCCCGGCGGCGGTATCGCTGTTGCTGGTTCATCTCAAGCGGAAAACGGCTGAAGTCCGGGTTACTTCGCCATGACCCCGGCTATCGAAGCCTCTCCCGGACTCAACCGTCCACTCCGTATCGGCCTGACCGGGGGTATAGGCTCCGGCAAAAGCACGGTCGCCCGCCTGTTTGCCGAAAGGGGGGTGTCTGTGCTGGATGCCGATCGGGTCGCCCGTGACCTGCTGCAACCCGGACAACCGGCCCTGGCGGTTCTGGTGGAACGGTATGGGCCCGGGCTGCTGAAGGAGGGCCATCTCGACCGGTCATTGTTGAAACAACTGATTTTCACCCGCCCGGCGGAACGGCACTGGCTGGACACGCTGTTGCATCCCCTGGTCTACCGGCAGCTCGAAATCCTGATGGCCGCCGCTCCCGATACGCCGTATCACCTGCTGGTCATTCCGCTGCTGATCGAATCCGGTCGACGCGATTTCGTCGATCGGCTGTGGGTAGTGGACTGTGCCGAGACCCTGCAACGTCAGCGGGTGGCGCAGCGCGATGGTCTGGATGCCGCATTGATCGAGCGGATCATGGCCAGCCAGTGTTCCCGTACCGACCGGTTGGCCGCAGCCGATGCCGTCATCGACAATACCGGTTCCTGCGAAACCCTGTATCCACAGGTCGAACGCCTGCATCAGGCCCTGCGGCATGACATTGAAATCACCCCCGTCCCTGTGTGATGACCTGGCCGGCCTGGCCGGTATCGGTAGTCAAACCCTGAGCAAACTGGCCCGCCTGGGCCTGTTTACCCGGCAGGATTTACTGTTTCATCTGCCGACCCGCTACGAAGACCGCACCCGCCTCACGCCCATCGGCCATCTGCATCCCGGACAATCGGCCCTGATCGAAGGACGACTGGAACTGGCGGAACTCACCAGCGGCAAGCGACGCACCCTGCTCTGCCGTATCAACGACCAGACCGGTCGTTTGCATCTGCGCTTCTTTCACTTCAACGCCCATCAGGTCGAGCAACTGACGGCGGGTGTTTTCGTTCGTTGTTATGGTGAGATCAAGGCCGGATTTTATGGTCTGGAGATGACCCATCCCGATTATCACCTGATGACGGCGGGAGATCGGGAGCAACCCGAATCCACCCTGACACCGGTCTATCCGGGTACGGAAGGCCTTCATCAAAAGACGCTGCGGCGATTGATTCTCAAGGTCATGGAAAACCTTTCACCCGAGACCTTGCCGGACTGGCTGCCGCCGGATTTACCGGGTTTCAATGCCAGACTGTCCCTCTCCGAAGCCCTGCACCTGCTGCACCAGCCGCCGGCTGATTGCCCGCCGGATTCCCCCCGGTTGCAGGATGCCCGTGAACGCCTGGCCTTCGAGGAATTGCTGGCCCATCACCTGAGCCTCAGCCGCTTGCGTACCCTGGCCCGCACCCAGACAGCCCCGGCTTTGCGCCTGGCCCCGGCAACAGCCCGTCGGTTTCTGGATGGTTTGCCCTTCACCCTGACCGGTGCCCAGCAGCGGGTCATCGATGAAATCAGCCATGATGTAGTGCAGACCCGTCCCATGATGCGGCTGGTACAAGGGGATGTGGGTTCCGGCAAGACCGTAGTGGCCGCCTTTGCCGCCCTCATGGCCCTCGCCTCCGGCTACCAGGTCGCCCTGATGGCCCCGACCGATTTGCTGGCCGAACAACACCACCACAATTTCAGGCACTGGCTGGAGCCCTTCGGGGTGCAGGTGCTGTACCTGTCCGGGCGTACCCGGGGAGTAGCCCGTAAAACCGCGCTCACCGCTTTGGCCGAAGGGGTGGCCGGCATCGCCATTGGCACCCATGCCCTGTTTCAGGAACAGGTAGGATTTCAGCGACTGGGGCTGATCATCATCGACGAACAACACCGCTTCGGGGTGGATCAGCGGTTGGCCCTGCGGGGCAAGGGCGAGGCAACAGGTCTTTATCCGCATCAACTCATCATGACCGCCACCCCCATACCCCGTACCCTGGCCATGCTGAACTACGCCGATCTCGATCTTTCGGTCATCGATGAAAAGCCGCCGGGACGTACGCCGGTCACTACCCGGGTCATCCCGACCCTGCGTCGCCCGGACATCATTGCCCGCATCACCGACTGGGTGTCGCTGAAGCGTCAGGTTTACTGGGTGTGTCCGCTAATTGAAGAATCCGAGGTACTGACGTGCGAAGCGGCTGAAAAAACCGCCCTGCTGTTGAGCGAAGCCTTGCCGGAAGTCAGGGTAGGTCTGGTACACGGACGGCTCAGGGCCGCCGACAAGGAATCACGCATGCAGCAGTTCAAGGCCGGAGCGATTGACGTACTGGTAGCCACCACCGTTATCGAAGTGGGGGTCGATGTACCGAATGCCAGCCTGATGATCATTGAAAATGCCGAACGCATGGGGCTGTCGCAGTTGCATCAGTTACGGGGGCGGGTGGGGCGCGGGGCGACCGAATCACACTGTATTTTGCTGTACCAGCCGCCGCTGTCGGAAACTGCCCGCCTGCGACTGGGGGTGATGCGGGAATCCGACGACGGTTTCGTCATCGCCGAACAGGATCTGAGACTCAGGGGGCCGGGTGAGTTGCTGGGCACCCGCCAAACCGGGCAGGCGGCTTTCAAGGTGGCGCAACTGGAGCGGGATAACCATCTGATCGAGTTGGTTAGCACTGCCGCCCACCACCTGCTGGAAGTCGATCCAGATACCACCGCCCTGCTGGTCAAGCGCTGGATTGGTCGGGATACCCGTTTTGCCGATGTCTAGAATAATCCTCGATTTCGCTTCGCTGCATCAAGGCTACGAAAACGCAAAATATACACAGAGACACCATGAAATTTCCCTACGGTATCAGCGATTTTGCAGCCATCCGGCTTGGCAACTATTTTTACCAGGACAGAACCGGTTTGATTCCTGCCCTTGAGGACACCGGTAGACAGGTACTGTTTCTCCGACCGCGTCGTTTCGGTAAAAGCCTGTTACTGAACATGCTGGAGAATTAC
>Ga0172376_10006752_pt1 | contig 12384 bp, 20 predicted proteins | sample Lak35m_FD_121114 | JGI IMG/M metagenome (GOLD analysis project Ga0172376, IMG submission 121114) | Freshwater microbial communities from Kabuno Bay, South-Kivu, Congo - kab_092012_35m | ecosystem: Environmental > Aquatic > Freshwater > Lake | place: Democratic Republic of the Congo: South-Kivu...
CGACCACCTGGTGAACGCCTGGCACCACACCTACGGCCTGCCGGTGGTGCTCACCAACTGCTCCAACAACTACGGCCCCTGGCAGTTCCCCGAGAAGCTGATCCCGGTGGTGATCCTCAAGGCGGCCGCCGGCGAGCCGATCCCCCTCTATGGCGACGGCCAGAACGTGCGCGACTGGCTGTATGTGGAAGACCACGTGGACGCCCTGCTGCTGGCGGCCTGCCGGGGGGAGCTGGGCCGCAGCTACTGCGTGGGCGGCCATGGCGAACACACCAACAAGCAGGTGGTGGAGGCGATCTGCCAGGCGCTCGACCAGCTGCTCCCCGCTGGTGCCCCCCACAGCCGGCTGATCACGCCGGTGACGGACCGCCCCGGCCACGACAGGCGCTATGCGATCGATCCCACCCGGATCAGCACGGAGCTGGGCTGGCAGCCGCGCCACAGCTTCGAGGAGGGCCTGGCGGCCACAGTGACTTGGTATCTCGAGCACCAGGACTGGTGCCACCGGGTGCGAGACCAGGGCGGCTATAGCGGTGGGCGATTGGGGATGCTGGCGGCAACAGGCTGAACCGATCCGAGGCCGCACGCACGCCAAACGAGAACTAGGCTTCAATGAGAAGTCACTTTTTGGAGTTGCGCTCGTGGCTGCCCGCCTCACCACTGCGGCTGGAGCGGCGTTGATTGGTGCCGATGCCAAGGAACTGCACCAGGAGTTCCGGCGGGTGCTGGCAGCAGTGGCCCCGAAGCCCCTGCGCGGGGACGAGGCGATGGGGTTTCGCGAGCTGTTGTATTTCCGTGTGGTGGGCTGCCTGGGTGAACAGGGGGTGCGGCTGACACCCGAGCAAAAACGTGAGATCTATGCCGTATTCGGGCGCCATCGCAGGCCGCCTCAGGGAAAGTGGTTGCGCCGTGAAGGGCAGCTGGTGATGCGCGGTGCCGTGCCGTTGAGCATGGATCTCTCCAGGGTGACCCAGGACCTTCGCTACCGGTACCGGCTGCTCCAGCGACCCCAAGGCGTGGTGGAACGCAACCCCGCGATCTGCTCAGGACAACCTGTGTTCAGCGGCACGAGGATTCCCGTGGCCGTGGTGGTGGAGCAGTTGCGTGCTGGTGTGTCCCGCACCGAGCTGGAGGACGACTTCCCCCAGCTCAGCCACACCGCGCTGGACTACGCGGAGATTCAGGCCCGCATCCCCAAACCGCCCGGGCGCCCACGCAAGGCACTGCGCCTCCAGCGCGGCTGATCACCAGCGCCTTGAAGCTCCTGATTGATGAAAACCTGAGCCCACGCCTGGCGCGTTGGGCCTGTGAATCTGGCGTACCGGCTGAAGCCGTGGTCTACGTGGGGCTGTCTGGTGCAACGGACGACGATGTGTTTGCGACTGCCTTCTCTCAAGACCAGGTGGTGGTGACGGTGAATGTGGGGGACTTCATCACCCTGGCAGCGGGCATCGATCTGCATCCTGGAGTGATTGTGCTGAGGGAGGCAGAACTCAGCGCTGAGCTGCAATGGGATCGCCTGAAAACAGCCCTGGAGTTTGCCGAGAAAACTTGCAAAGGTGATCTGATCAATCGCGTTCTGGAAGTGCAGGAAGGAGGGGAGTGCTTGTTGCATGCCATCCCGGCACAACACACCAACTGATCCTCAAACCCCCGCCACCTGCAGCACCCGCCGGTAGAGCTCAGGCGGGCTAAGGCTGGGGATCAGGTCGCCGCGCTCATCCAGAGCGCTGAGGCTGGGGTATTGGCCGATCAGGCGTTTGGGAAGCTGCTCGCCGAAGAGCAGGGCCACCGAGGCGCTGCCGTGGTCGGTGCCGCGGGAGCCGTTTTCGCGCAGGCGGCGGCCGAATTCACTCACCGCCAATAGGGTGACGGCCGGGCGGTTGGGCAGGCGCTCCAGGCCAGCGGCGAAGGCGGCGAGGGCCGCTGCCAGCTCGCTGAGCGCGCGGCCGTGGCGGGCGGCCTGGTTGGCGTGGGTGTCGTAGCCGCCCTGGGCGAGCTGGAGCACGGGCGGGCAGGCGCCGCTGCCGATCAGGCGCAGGGCGAGGGCCACCTGCTGGCCGAGCGCCCCGCGGGGGATCGCCAGGCCGGGGGGCAGGGACGCCAGCTCACCGCGCAGGCGCTGCAGCTGCTGCGCACCGGCCTGCTCGAGGGCGAGCATCTGACGCAGCACGGCATTGGCGCCGGCCACCGCTGGATCGAAGCTGGCATTGGGGCGGCCCTGCAGCTCGGCGGGCGAGAGCTGCAGGGCCAGGGCCTCGCCGCCCTCCATCGCCAGGCAGCCGGCGGGGCCCAGGGCCAGCAGCGGACCTGGCTGCTGGCGATGATCGAGGGCAGCCGCCAGCCAGCCGGTGCCTTCACCAGAGGGGGATGCGGTGGCCCACTGGTCGGCGGCCTTGAAGTGGCTGCGGTTGGGCCGGGGCCAGCCCACCCCGAGGGCAAAAGCCAGCCGCTGGCTCTGCCAGAGGGGCAGCAGCGGCGCCAGGGCGGGATGGAGCGCCAGACCGGCGGCCAGGGGCAGGGCCTCATCACCATCGAGCGCAAGGGTGGGCCTGGCCTGGCGGTAGAGGGGATCGGCGATCGGGGCCAGGGTGTTGAGGCCGTCGTTGCCGCCGCGCAGCTCCAGCAGCACCAGCACCGACTTGCTGCGGGGCGAACCAGCTCCACCCGAGCCCAGACGCCCACCAGCAAGGGCAGCCCCGGCGGAGCTGGCGAGCAGCAGCGAGAGCAGGGAGCGGCGCTTCATGCCAGTTGCCACACGGGATCGGCAAACAGGGCCGAGAGCGTGGTGCGGCTGGGCGCCGCGGGCAGAGCCAGGCCGAGGGGCGGAATCGGCGTGAGGGTGGGGGGCAGTTCGGCGGGCAGCTGGGCGCTGGCCCACACCTCCTCATCGGCGAGCAGGGCCTGGAAGCTGCGGCGGCGGGCCTGCAGCCAGCGCAGGTTGAGCCACTGGGCGTTGTGGGGCCAGCCCTTCACCGACGGCGGCTCGAAGGGCGCCTGGCCCATGGCGCGCAGGCCGCGCAGGCTGATGGCCAGGGCATCGGGGTGGCGGCTGCCGAGCAGGCGCAAGCTGCGGGCCACCACTTCGAGTGGATCGGCCAGGCGCAGGCCCTGCTGGCGGCTAGCGATCGCTTCCGGGCTGGCCTCAATCGCCTGGAGCAACCAGGGAATGGCGAGCTGCTGCTGGCGCCAGCCATTGGCGAGGGCCTCCAGCCGCTGGGGCGGGGGCGGTGTGCCCACCCGCTGCAGCCAGAGGCGGCGGGTGATGTGGCGGGCGGTGGCGGGCTGCTCGGCCAGCCAGGCGGCGAGGCTCTCTCCATCGAAGGCAGCGGTGCGGCCGAGGATGGTTTTGGGGCTGGGATCATGGCGGCGGGGATCGAGCACCAGCTGCCGATCGGCCGTGAGGCGGTAGCCGGTGAGGGCTCGGGCCGCTTCCCGCACATCGCGTTCGCTGTAGTGGCCCTCACCCAGGGAGAAGAGCTCGAGCAGCTCGCGGGCGAGGTTTTCGTTGGGGTTGCCGCGGTGGTTGGCCGGGCCGTTGAGCGAGAGCTGCAGGGCCGGATCGCGCACCATCGCCGTGAGCAGGGCGGTGTAGCTGCCGGCCTGGTACTGGCGGATGGTGGCGATCTGCTGCTCCAGCAGGGCGGGATCGGCCAGCTGGCGCCAGTTCACCGGGAAGACGCCAAGCCAGAGCTGGATGCGGACGGCTTCTGCCGCCGAGACTGTGCCGTCACCCCAGGCCAGGGCAGTGAGCCACTGGCTTTGAAGCGCCTCGGCCCGCTGGCGCCGGCAGGCGCCGCGTTGCTCCCGTGGCAGGGCCGAGCAGGGGATCGCGGCAATCGCGGAAGGCATGCCCTTCATGATGGCCCCAACCACATCATCAGCGCGGGCACGGTGAGGGCATAGAGGAGCGAGAGGGGCCGGGGCCGAAGACCATCAGGTTGGTCTGGTAGCCGATGGGGAGAGAGGAAGCTCTGGCTGGCGGCGTCACCACGGCGATCGGCAGTCGCAGGGCCGCGGAGGCGGCATTGCTGAGTAGCTCGGCGGTCCCAGCAGGGTGGGTGCAGGGTCAGAGCCGGCGCCACGTCCGTGCCGGCGAGGGTGACCATCCGATCCTGCTGGAGGCGCAGCTGGGCCAGGAGGGGCTGCAGTTTCTGACTGCCCCGGTATACCTCAAGCACATCCTTATCGGAGCGCTATAGGCGGCAGCAGAACTTCTTTGAGGTAGCCCTCGCGGCTGAGGTCGGCCAGGTTGAGGTTGACGCCATCAGCCGGGCCGCGACCGGGCAGCCAGCGGCTGGTGAGCAGCAGGTGAATGCTGGCAAGCGGGTTGGTGGAGGTGCCGATCAGGGTGAGGGTGCCGCCGGTAATCGTGGCAAAGGAGAGGGGCAGCAGCACCCGCGAGGGGCGCTACCACCAGGGCGAGCAAGCAACCAGCTCCGGCGACAGCCAGCCGCCGATGAAGGCGGCCACGGCGGCAAGGAGCACCGCCATGTTGATCCAGGCCGATGGCGTGATTACCGGGCGGGCGGCAGACGCCGCACCACCCGCGCGAAGCGGCGCTGATCGGGCCGGGTGATCACGTTGAAGCTGAGCATGGGGGAGGTGAAGCCCTGGTCGTGTTCGATCAGCTCGGCGAACTGCTGAAGCAGCCGATCACACACCTGGCGCACCTGCTCAGGCGGCAGGCCAGTTTCGGCCACGATCAAGGCCACCAGTTCCCCGTAGCGGAGCTGGGGCGGCTTGGGCTTGGGTTCGGATGGCGGTGGTGTCGACAGCGGAGGCAGTGGCGCCGGCACAGACCCCTGCTGGGGCCTGAACAGACGCCGCAGGGCAGCCCGGAGGGCATGCACGGGCATGGCCGCGACCTCAGCCGGCGGCAGGAGCAGCAGGCTTCTTGGGGCGAACGGCCATGCGGGCGAACTTGCGCTCGGGCAGGGCCGGCTTGCCTTCTGTAGCCGGCTTGGCCGGAGCCGTAACGGCCGTGAGGGTGATCACGGGCGATACGAAGTTGGTTTGGCTGTCGATCAAGCCAGCGAATTTATCGAGCAGCGCCAGGCTCACCTTGCGCACCTGGCCTGCAGGCAGCTCGGTTTCTGCCGCGACAACGTCGATGAGTTCTTTGAATGTCATGGGATGGGTCTGCCAACGGCGCGAGGGTGGATGGAGGAGTGACTGGGCTCCGTCAACGACGGCTGTTCTCCATTGCCACCCTAACAGCGGGGACCTCCGCTGGCCCCCTCACCGATGACCGCCACCATCTACCTGCACTGGGCCGCCACCCCCTACATCTGGTTGCGCTCCGGGTTCTATTACACGATTATCGGCGGCGACGGCACGCTGCACCACCTGCACGCCTACAGCATCGACCTGCCGGCCCACACCTGGCGCCGCAACAGCAACGCGGTGGCCCTCTCCTGCGCCTGCATGGGGGGGCGGCCCGATCCCTGGGCGATCCCGCCCACTGAGGTGCAGCTGGAGGCACTGTGCCGCGAGGCCGCCGAGATCGCCCGCAGCTGGGGCTGGCGTGAGGCCGACATCACCATCCAGCGGGTGATGACTCACGCCGAGGTGGCCTCCAACCGCGACGGCCGCTGGATGCACGACAACTACGGTCCGGTGATCTTGGGCGGCACCGGCGAGCGCTGGGATTTCCTCCAGCTCAGCAAAAGCGGCCCGCCCACCGGCGGCGAGGAGCTGCGCTCGCGCATCCGGCAATTCATGGCCGAACCCGAGCCGGTCGGCAAGCCCGGCGTCGAAGCCAGCGGCCCCGCCCCCCTGACCTTCCGCCGCGCCAGCAGCATGAGCGCCCGCGGCCAGGAGCTGGCGGTGGAGCTCGAAGCCAACGGCAGCTCCTGGGCCCTGGCCGCCGATCTGCTCAACCTCTACGAAATCCCCTACGAGTGGGACGCCAACCGGCGCCGCATCCTGGTGGGCAGCCTGGATGTGGTGCCCAGCTTCCGCGACGACCAGGTGCAGCCGGATGTGGGCTGGCCGCTGTTCGAGATGACGCTGCAGAACGGCAACGCGCCGGTGATCCTTCGCGGCATCCTGCGTGAGAACCGGGCCTGGTGCCGGGTACTGGAGTTCCTCGGATCATCACAGCCTGCGGCTACAGCGTGAGCTTCCAGCCATTCACGCAGCTGGGGCGGCGGGATGGGTGAGCGCTTGCGTCACCAGAGCAGACAACAGGGAAAAGCCTTGAGGGCGGGATCGAGGCTCACCAAGGTGAGCCCGGCCAGCTCGGCCTGGGCGGCCAGGAGCCGATCAAAGGGATCGCGATGGGCCATGGGGTAGCCGCCGGCATGGAGGCCATGCACCAGGCTGATCGGCAGGAGCTCAAACCCCTGGGCTGCCAGCAGCTGGGGCAGATCGTTGAGCAGTTCGCTGGCTGCTGGCAGCTTGCCCAGGCGCACCTTGGTGGCAATCTCCCAGCCCGACGCCGCGCTCACATGCACCAGGTTGTCAGGGTCCGCAATGGCCCCATGGGCAGCCGGCGACAGACGTTCGGGCTGGGCCAACCACCACAGCAAGGCATGGGTGTCGAGCAACAGCGCAGGCGGATCGCTCCGGCTCACAGCAAAGGCTGCTCCAGCGCGGCGAGCTCCTCCTCTGGTAACGGCTCCAGCAGCACATCCAGGGGCGGAAGCGTCAGTCGATCCGCGAGGACCCCTGGAACGCGGCGTGGCAGGGGTGGCTCAAGGGGCACCAGCCGGGCCCAGGGCTTGCCCCCTTTGGCCACCACGATCGTTTCCCCCGCATGGGCCGCATCGATCAGGCGGGAGAAATGGGTCTTGGCCTCGTGCACATTCACGATGCGCCCAGGAGAAGCGGCCATGGGCAGAGTTGAACCCAGCGATCGGATCAGCTTAGTCAACAGCTGGACCAGGTCGGACGCGTTCAGGACGTTTCCCCCTGAGCTGCGCGGCGGCGATGACGGCCCCTGCAGGGGTTAACTGCAATCCAAGCCGTGGAGGGTATAAACTGAGTTTATTCTCAGGAGGGGATGAGCCTTGTCCCATGCAGCCCGACTTCCTGCGCAGCTGGGCATTGCCCTTCGCAGTCGCCGTAAGGAGCTGGGACTCTCCCAGCAGGAGGCAGCCGCTCAAGGTGGCTTGCAGCAGAAGACGGTGTCGTCCCTGGAAAACGACCCACAGCGCTGCCGGATCGACAGCCTCTACCGGCTGATGGCCGCGTTGCAGGTGGAGCTCCTGCTCCAGCCCCGTGAGGCCTCGGTGAACAGCGCAGAGGACGACTGGTAGCTATGGCGCGACCTCGGTTGGGCCATGAACTCGACCTGTGGATGAATGGTGAGCTGGTGGGTCAGTGGCAGGTCACGTCCACCGGCCAGCACCGGCTCCACTACGCCGCCAGCTGGCTGGCTTCAGCCCGTTGCCGGCCGATTTCGCTCTCGTTGCCCTTGCTGCCTGCAAGCCAGGCCCATCAAGGGGCCGTGGTGGAGAACTTCTTCGAGAATCTGCTGCCCGACAGCCGCGAGATTCGTCAGCGGATGCAGCGGCGATTTGCCGCTGCCAACGCCAGTGCCATGGCACTGCTGGCTGCGGTTGGGCGCGACTGCGTGGGAGCCCTTCAGCTGCTGCCGGAGGGATCATCGCCGCCCAACGTGCGTGCCATTGATGCCGTTCCCCTCGATGAGGCCGGAGTGGCGAGGGAATGCCGGCTTGCGGTGGAGGGCAAGCCGCTGGGGCAGAGCGATGGGGAGGCGATGCGCTTGTCGCTGGCTGGAGCACAGGAGAAGACGGCCCTTCTTCGCCATGGCGACCAGTGGTGTCGGCCCCGGGGGCCAACCCCATCCACCCACATCTTCAAGCTGCCCCTTAGCCGGGTGGGAGTGGAGGGCCTCGATCTTTCGCTGTCGGTGGAGAATGAGTGGCTCTGCGGCCGCATTGCCGCCGGGTATGGGCTGCCGGTGGCCGCCAGCACGATCGCCTGCTTCGAGGACCAGAAGGTGCTGGTGGTGGAGCGCTTTGATCGTCGCCTACATCGCGATGGCAGCTGGTGGCTGCGGCTTCCGCAGGAGGACGTCTGTCAGGCGCTGGGACTACCGCCTGGACTCAAATATCAGCGTGATGGCGGGCCAGGGATCACTGATCTGATGACGCTGCTGCGCGGAAGCCAGGCGCCGCAAGAGGATCGGATGCGGCTGTTTCGCACGCTGCTGCTGTTCTGGCTGCTGGCCGCCATCGATGGGCATGCCAAGAACGTGTCGCTGGCGCTGGGTGCAGGCGGGGCGTTTCGCCTCACGCCTCTCTATGACGTCCTCTCGGCCTATCCGGTGATCGGTAAGGGCACCCACCAACTCGCTGCACAGAAGGTGACGATGGCGATGGCGCTGAAAGGACGAAAACCACGCTACGGGTGGGATGGGATTCAACTCCGGCATTGGCTGGCCACAGCCAAGGAGTGCGGCATCGACGAGGAGGCTGCAACCCGGGAGATGGCTCAGATGGTGACCACCACGCCCCAGGTGATTGCGGCGGTGAGCAGCCCTATCCCCGCCGATTTTCCTCCTTCGGTGGCTGAGCCGATTCTGGGTGGCCTGCAGAACGCCGCCCATCGACTTGAGCGGGCCATCGGCCCGCTCCCTCACGACAACCACTCCTGGGCGACGCCGTCGATGGCCTGAAACTGGCAGCTGCGGCGTCATTGGAGGAGAAGAGCGCAATCAGGCCAACGACAGTGCCAACGACGGCTTCCAGCAGGGCCTTGCCGTCAAACCCCAGGCGCCACCAGGGGAGCGGCGCATCCAGATCCTGAAGAATTTCATCCACCCTAAGCAGCCCAGCCCAATCCCGATACCCACCAGTCTAGTACATGCGTACGCCCATGCCCACCGCCACCCCGCCTGAGGTTTCCGCCCTGCTCGCCGGCCGCCGCCGCATCCTGGTGACCGGCGCCGGCGGCTATGGCCTCCGGCCGACTGCGTGAACATCGGCGGGGCCGTGGTGCGCCGCCTGCTCACAGACAGTGAGGCGCTGGTGTTCAACCTCGACAAGTGCGGCTACGCCAGCGATCTCCCCAGCATCGAGCAGGTGCTGGCGGAGTTGGGCGATCGCGCCTCCACACCTGAGGGAGAGAGCCGCCACCAGCTGCTTCAGGTGGATCTCTGCGACGCAGACGCCACGGCGGCGGCGGTGCGCCAGGCCGATCCGGATCTGGTGATGCACCTGGCGGCCGAGAGCCAGGTGGATCGCTCGATCGAGGGCCCCGGCGCCTACGGCTCGACCAGCTCGCCGGACTGCGTCAACATCACCAGCAACGTGAATGGCACCTTCCAGCTGCTCCAGGCGGTGCGCGCCCACTGGCAGCAGCTGCCGGCCGAGCGCCAGGCGGCCTTCCGCTTCCACCCCATCTCCGCCGATGAGGTGTTCGGCTCCCTGGGGGCCACGGGCCGCTTCTCGGAAACCACCCCCTACGACCCGCGCAGCCCCTACTCGGCCAGCAAGGCGGCCAGCGATCACCTGGTGAACGCCTGGCACCACACCGACGGCCACTGGCAGTTTCCCGAGAAGCTGATCCCGGTGGTGATCCTCAAGGCTGCCGCCGGCGAACCCATGCCGCTCTATGGCGATGGCCTCAATGTGCGCGACTGGCTGACTGTGGAAGACCACGTGGATGCCCTGCTGCTGGCGGCAACCCAGGGGCAGCTGGGGCGCAGCACCTGCGTGGGCGGATCTGGTTCAAATGGAAGAGCCAGCGAGCGCGTCAACAGGGAGGTGGTGGAGGCGATCTGCCAGGCGCTCGACCAGCTGCTGCCCGCTGGCGCCCCCCACAGCCAGCTGATCACCCCGGTGAGCGACCGCCCCGGCCACGACCGGCGCTATGCGATCGATCCCACCCGGATCAGCACGGAGCTGGGCTGGCAGCCGCGCCACAGCTTTGAGGAGGGCCTGGCGGCCACGGTGCGCTGGACTCTGGAGCAGCAGGGCTGGTGCCAGCGGCGGCCGGCTGGGGATGCTGGCGGGGGTGCACTGATCTCCTCAACCAGCCTATGCTGATCCGTACACCTGTACGGACATCGAGAACCATGAGCGACTCCCGCTTTGAGGTGCGTCTCAACCAAAAATTGGCCGAGGATTTTGATCAGGTGGCGCGGTCCTCTGGTCTCAGCCGCGCTGAAGTGTTCCGCCGGGCCATTGCACTTTATAAAACTGTGAAGCAGGAGGAAGTGCAGCAGGGCCATGTGATCCTGCGATCACGAGATGGAGCTGAGCGTGAGCTCGTGAACTTCTGATGCCTGCTCCCAAGCCAGCACCACCTCAGATCGATCTCGCCTAGGATTGGCTTGAGTATTCGGCAAAGAATCATGGCCAGCGTCTTGAGATCCTGCGCTTCTCATTCGCAGCATCCGTTGCTGTTCTGGTGATGATCGGCAGTTTTGTGGTGGTGACCGATCGTCGCCAGCAACCCGATCTTCAGAAGCTGGCCATAGGCTTGATCGGTACGGTGCTGGGAGCAACTCTCACTCCGCTACGACGCGACTGAACAGCTACCGCATTGCTGGTGCAGAAGCCGAGCATGAACAGCCTTCAAATCGATTGGTGGTGAAGAGGTGCTCGCCTTGATCAGGCCCCGATCAAGGAGCTCTTCAGGCAAGCGTTACCGGCCCGCGATTGACCAGAAGCCGTTCGGAAGACCTCAGCTTTGCCTCGATTTCACCATCTGGCTCACGGATTTCGATGGCCGTGGAGCTTGCGACAGCACGAATGATGCGCTGCTCCAATACCGACAATCTGGCATCGGTTGAGCGGACACACGAGCCAGCGAGCGTGTGCTCACCCACGGATGGGTCAGCACCCTCAAACCCCCGCCACCTGCAGCACCTGCCGGTAGAGCGCAGGCGGCGAGAGACTGGCGATCAGGTCACCCCGGTCGTCCAGCTGGCTGAGGCTGGGGTAGCGGCCGATCAGCCGATCGGTCAACTGCTCACCGAAGAGCAGGGCCACCGAGGCGCTGCCGTGGTCGGTGCCGCGGACCCGTTTTCGCGGGGGCGGCGGTTGGGCAGGCAGGCGTTCCAGGCCAGGGGGCAGGGGCGCCAGCTCAAAGGGTGTGCAACGGGCCTGGCTGCTGGCGCTCGCCGGCGATGGGCCGGCATGGGCCGGGCTCAGATATCGAACGATGCCTGGAGGGCCCGGCGCTCAGCCACAACGATCGCCTGGCGAAGGCAGGCCATCCCTGGGCTATTGCAGCTCGGCAGACACCCCTGATGACATGAGGCACACGGGATGGCTAAGCTGCGCGCATGAAACCGTTCGCCTGGAGTGCGGAGAAGAATGCGCAGCTCATGGCCGATCGAGAGCTTTGTTTCGAGGCGGTTGTGGTCGCCATTGAAGCCGGAGAACTCCTGGATGTGCTGGAACATCCCAGCCAGGCGCGGCACCCAGGCCAGCGGATTCTGGTTGTCCGGATCAACAGCTACGTCCATCTTTCTCCCTACGTGGATGCAGGCGACCACCTATTCCTGAAGACCATCATCCCCAGCCGCAAAGCCCAGCGTCACTACAACAACGACTCTTCTCCTGGTGAAAGCGATGCCTGACACAACATCCACAGTTCAACTCGACGCAGAGGAACAGCAGGTACTTGATGATTCTGAGCACGATGCACTACTCAGCGTGGCGACACCTTCCCTCCTGGAGGGTCTACGTGAATCCGCAAGAACGACGGGTCAGAAGGATCAGCGCATCAACATTCGCCTCTCCAGCGGCGATCTCCAGGCAATCCGTACACGAGCATTGCAGGCTGGAATTCCCTATCAGACCTTGATCAGCAGCATCCTGCATCAGTTCGCGAATGGCGACTTACAGCAACGCTCCGCCAGGTGAATCAGATCGTCTCCCCCGGGAATTCATCGAAGGCGTAGTTCTGGAGCCCTGTGAGCCCTCCCCTCCGATCAAGCTTAGTACGCCAGTACTGCAGACGCCAAGCAGGCCCGTGGCGCAAGCAGGCGAGGCATGCAGTAGCGGCGCCACCCGTGGGCGTCGATGCTCTCTTACGTCGTTGACATCGGGCACGGTGGTGATGCGCAACCCCGCGATCTGCTCGGGGCAACTTGTGTTCACTGCTCAAGCTCGCGCTGCAGGCTCTCCCAGTCCTCCGGCAGCTCGCCGCGCTGCACCAGGCGCGAGAACACGGCGTAGCAGTCGTTGCGGTCTCCGTCCTTGCGGGGGAAGCCCAGCCAGAGGATCAGCAGCAGGCGCCGGCCGTCTGCTTCAAAGGGGCGGAAGAACAGGCGGTAGCGATCCGGCAGGCCCAGGCCCTTGAGCCGGCCATAGCGGCGCAGCGGGCCCGTGAGAGCAAAGCGGCTGGCGTAGGGATCGGCGGCGATCCGCTCCTTGATCCCCTCCATCACCGCCGCCAGCA
>Ga0172376_10006755_pt1 | contig 12383 bp, 7 predicted proteins | sample Lak35m_FD_121114 | JGI IMG/M metagenome (GOLD analysis project Ga0172376, IMG submission 121114) | Freshwater microbial communities from Kabuno Bay, South-Kivu, Congo - kab_092012_35m | ecosystem: Environmental > Aquatic > Freshwater > Lake | place: Democratic Republic of the Congo: South-Kivu...
CGTGCTGCGGGGCGCCTGGCTGCTCGAACGCATCCTGGGCACGCCCGCTCCGCCGCCGCCACCGGACGCCGGCAGCATCGAGCCGGACACGCGGGGGGCCACCACGATTCGCGAGCAGCTCGCCCGCAGCCTCGTGCGGACGCTCGCGACGTTCGCGACCGGCGCCCACGTGGAGGTCGGGGACGAGCTCGTCATCGACTCGATTCTGGAGCGGTCGCGGGCCTCCGGCTTCGGGGTCCGCACCCTGATCCACGAGGTCGTGCAGAGCGATCTCTTCCGTCGAAAGTGATCCTGCATCCCGAACGACTCCACGCACCCCCGGACGTGCCATCATGAAACCGCTCCCCCGCAGGCTCCTGCTGAAGCATGCCGGCATCGCGATCGGCCTGCCCATGCTCGACGGCATGCGACCCTCGGCCCGCGCCGCCTCGGCTGCCGCCCCCCCGCGTCGCATGGTGTGCATCGGGGTGCCGTTCGGCTTCGATCCGACGGCGTTCGTGCCGGTGACCGCGGGCCGGGACTACGAACTGCCCTCGCACCTCGCGCACCTGGCCGCCCATCGTGACCACGTCACCGTCATCAGCGGCCTGAGCCATCCCAACACCGGCGGCGGAGGGCACAAGGCCGAGGCCGTGATGCTCACGGGCGCGCCCTACCCCGACTATTCCCACAACCTCAAGAACACGATTTCGGTCGATCAGGCGTTCGCGAGCCGGTTCCGCGGAGAGACCCGCTACGAGAGCTTCACGCTCACCACGCAGGGGCCATCACTTTCGGTCACGTCGAATGGCGTCTCGATTCCGGCCATCAGTCAGCCATCGGCCGTCTTCAAGAAGCTCTTCCTCGTCGCCAACCCCGCGGAGATGGAGGCGGAGTTGCGGCGGATCGACGAGGGACGCAGCATGCTCGACTTTGTAGGCGAGAGCGCCGCGAGCCTGTCCCGCCGCATCGGCAGCGACGACCGACAGCGGGTCGACGAATACCTCGAGTCCGTCCGCGACGTCGAGCGGCAGCTCGCGATGGCGCGGGAGTGGGTGAACCGACCGAAGCCGGAGGCCGTCGGCGGAGAGCCGCGGGACGTCGCCGACGCCCAGCAGCAGAAGGCCCGCTTCCAGCTCATGATCGACATGATCCACCTCGCGCTCGTGACCGACTCCACGCGGGCCGTCAGCCTCATGACCTTCGGCATGCATCACGACCTCTCCCACCACGGCAAGGAGCCGAAGAAGCTCGCTGCCTGCCGCGAGGTCGAGGTGGAGCTGATCCAGGCCTTCGGCGGCCTGCTCGACAAGCTCGCCGGGGTGCAGGAGGGGGAGACGTCGCTGCTCGACTCGACCACGGTGCTGATGACGAGCAATCTCCGCGACGGCAACACCCACTGGACCTACAACCTGCCGGTCATCCTCGCCGGTGGCGGATTCCGTCACGGGCAGCACCTCGCCTTCAACCGGCCGTACCTGGAGGAGGTGAAGCAGGAGCTGGCGGCCGCACCGGGAGACAAGGCCGCGCCCGGCAAGCTGATTCCGCTGATGGGCCAGAACCAGCAGCCGCTGTGCAACCTCTTCACCTCGATGCTGCAACGCGGGGGCGTGGCCGTCGATCGATTCAGCTCGGCGACCGGACCACTCGACGGACTCTCGTGAGCCGCGCGCCACCCGCATCACGCGCTGCCGGATCGAGCCCCACCGCCGGTCACGCCGGCCAGTGCTGCGCGATCTTCCGTTTGAGGAATGCCACGCTGCGCCGCAGTTCGTCGATGCCGTCGACACCGTCCTCGATGCTGATCCAGCCGCGAAAGCCGCGCCCGGCGAGGATCGAGAAGATTGCATCGTAGTCGTTGAGACCCTTGCCGATTTCGCCGTGCTTCAGCCGCCGAGCGTAGCCCTCCACGCCCCCTTCCTCGCGACGCAGATCCTCGAGCGTGCCCTCCACGAGTGAGCGGTCGCTGGCGTGCATGGTCACGACACGGTGTGCCACGCGCCGCAGGAGTTCGAGCGGGTCGTCACCGGCGAGAAACGCGTTGCTCGGATCGTAGTTGACGCCGAAGTGGGGATCGTCGATCGCCGCCACGAGCGCGGAGAAGACCTCGAGCTTCTGGGCGAACTCGGGATACTGCCAGAAGTCGTCCTTGTAATGGTTCTCGAGGATCAGCGTGACACCCTTCGCGGCGGCGTGTGGCAGGCAGGCCCGGATCGATTCGGCCGCCAGCCGCACCCCCTCGTCGACCGACAGCTCCGGCCGTCGTTGCCCCGACAGGACGCGGCAATAGGAGCCCCCGAGCGTCGCCGTCATGTCGATCCAGCGGATCTGCTTGGCGATCTCGGCGGCGCGGAACGCGGGGTCCGCGTGGGTGAAATCGGGAGAGCAGCACATCATCGGGATCGTCATCCCGTGGGCCTCGACGGCGGCGCGAAACCGCGGCCAGGCCGCCTCGTCGGCCATCTCGAGAAAGCCCGCATACCACTCCACGCCCTCGACGCCGAGCGTGGCGGCCAGGTCGATCCACTCGGCGACACGCATCGAGCCGTCGCGGCAGAGCGCCCGCATGTAGGCCTTCGGGAAGGCGGCGAGCCGGGGCCGCGCCGCGGACGTGGTCGCGCTCATGCGGGCTTCCCTCCCGGCACACGGTCGATCGTCTTGGCGGGGTTGCGGCCGATGAAGGGATGCTGCTCGAGGTCGACCACCTGCCCGCTCATCGGCCCGCACTCGTCGGCGAGCCAGTAGACGGCCGCCGCCGCGATCTCCGCCGGATCGATGAGCCGGCCGGACGGACAGAACTCCCGCGGCAGATGACGATGCCAGTCCTCGGCGAGGCCGTGCGACCGCTTGCGCAGGATCTCGTTCTCCGTGAGCACCCAGCCGGGATTGATCTGGTTCACCCGCACGCCGTCCTCGCGGAAGAGTACGTCGCCCAGGTTTCGCGTGAGCGTCATGAGCGCGCCCTTCGACATCGAGTAGGGCAGCAGGATCGACTCACCGCAGTAGGCGTTGACGCTCCCGATGTTGAGCACGCTCCCGTGCGACGACCGCAGGTGCGGCAACGCCGCCTGGATGAGCCGCAGCGGCGCGAGCGCGTTGACGGCGAACATGCGCTCGAACAGCGGCACATCGGTGGTGTGGATGTCGCCGGTGCCCACGCAGGCGGCGTTGTTGACCACCCCGTCGAGCCGGCCGAAGGTGCCGACGGCCAGCCCGACCAGTCGCTCGGGACAGCCTGCCACGGTGAGATCTTCGATGTGGCCGACGGCAGCCGGACGGCCCGCCGGGCCCGCGGTGCAGAGGTCCGCCACGACCTGCGGCACGAGGTCGGCCTCGAGGCCGTGGACGACGACGCGGGCGCCCTCCGCCACGCACCGCGCGGCGATCGCCCGGCCGATGCCCGTGGCGCTGCCCGTCACGATCACCACCTTGTCACGCAGGCGCATGCGGCAAGTCTCCCTCGTTCGTGTCGTTTCCATCCTCCGCCCCGTGGGCGTGAATCGCCCGGCAGATGAGCCGCAACGAGCCCTCGAGATCGCCGTCGGCCGTGCGGAAGGCGTCGGCGTCGACCGTCAGCGGGGCACCGAGCACGACCAGGGGCGCACCGTAGGCGGGGCAGCGGATCGCCTGCTCGAGCGTGAGGCCACCCACGGCCTGCACCGGCACCCGCACCGCCGCCACCACCTCCCGCAGCTGGTCGAGCGGGCTGGGCATCCGCTGCCCGGCCGCGGCGATCCCCCGGCGCTCGTCGTAGCCGATGTGGTGGATCACGTAGTCGCAGCCGAGGTCCTCGATGAGCCGCGCGCCGGCCACCATGTCGGGGCAGCCGAGGTTGTCGCCCATCACGCGGCAGCCGAAGTCACGCCCCGCCTTCACGACGCACCGGATCGTCTCCTCGTGCGCCCGCGCCATCACGACCACGTGCGTGGCCCCGGCCCTGGCCATCATCTCGGCCTCGAGGTAGCCGCCGTCCATCGTCTTGAGGTCCGCCACGATCGGGACGTCCGGAAAGGCTGCGCGGAGCCGGCGCACGCCGTGGAGCCCCTCGGCGAGGATCAGCGGCGTGCCCGCCTCGAGCCAGTCGACCCCGGCACGCAGGGCGAGGGCCGCTGTTTCCAGCGCCTCGTCGATATCCACGAGGTCGAGCGATATCTGCACGATCGGCCGCATCGAGTGCTTCCCAAACCAAAAACGTGAGTCGATGGCACCAGAGCGTACACTTTCGCAAGGATGGAGCGAACGTCGTGGTTTGTCTGTCGCAGAAAGTCTTTTGCCATGGTCCGGCGCAGCTGGTTCCGCTCGATTTTTCCGGTCCGTACGCGTGCCGTCCGTCGCACCAGCCGGGCTCGGAGGCGGTTTGATCTCGAGCAGCTCGAGCAGCGGCAGGTGATGGCGGCAGAAAACGTCATTTTCCCCACGGGATATGAGTCGCTGCAGGCAGACCTGCGGCCGATGGACGTGATCACGAGCCGCAACGGCGTGCTCGAGGCCAGCGTCAAGATGGTGACGGCGGGCTTCGCGTCCGATCCGATTCTCTACGGCGGACAGGAGGTCTACAGCAGCGGTCCGGATGAGGACCGCGACTTCAACTCCTACGCCATGGCGTACCAGTTCGACGCCTACGGCGTGTCGTATGCGGCCGGCTTTCCGGGCACGATGCTGCAGATCAACACCGGCGACACGCTCAAGCTCCACCTGACGAACGATCTCGCCGGCGACGGTGATTCATCCGATCCGATCTTTACGACGAATTTCCACTACCACGGTTCGCATGCGCCCGACCTGAGCCAGGGGGACAATGTCTACGTCGCGCTCGAGCCAGGCGACAGCATGAACGTCGAGATCCCGATCTCGACCTATCAAAACAGCGTGGGTGTCAACTGGTATCACCCGCACCAGCACGAGGCGACGAGGCTCCAGGTCGAGGGCGGTCTGGCCGGCATGATCATGGCCGGTGATCCGCTCGACCCGTGGCCGCAGTACAAGGGATCGCTCACGCAGGTGAACATGACGCTCTCGGAGGTCAACATCACCCCCGATGGCCGGTACAAGATGATGACCGGCGCGGACAGCAGCACCTTCTATGGCGCGGGGTACACCGCGGGCTGGCAGAAGCGGGTCAACGGCCAGGTGAATCCGATCATGCGTGTCCGCCCCGGCGAGACACAGATCTGGAACATGGGGCAGTTCGGCGCCCGCGGCGCTACGAACTTCGTCATCGCCGACGACAACCTACAGAACCCCTGGACGGCCACGATTCTTTCCCGGGACGGGGCCAGCGTATTCGTAAACCCGTACACCGTCGAGCTCGCCGCCAACGCCTCGCGCATGCAAGACGTCGCCGCGCTGACCGTGCTCAGCCCGGGCAATCGAATCTCGATGGCGGTGACGGCCCCCACGACGCCCGGCACCTACTACGTGATGGATGGATGGGGCGGCGAGGAGTCGCCGAACAACGCGAGCGGCACCAGCTATTACTACGTGCTGGCCACGATCGTCGTCGCAGGGGATCCCGTCACGGCCGAGAGACCGGTGTTCGCCCCCCAGCCGGCAGATCCGCTCTGGCTCGAGACGCCGGACTTCCAGCGGACGTTCTCGCTGGAGCAGTTGCCCACCGTCGATGGTGTCGACCCCACCACGGGCCAGCCGATCATCAACATCGACAACTTTTACATCAACGGCAAAAAGTTCGGCGAGGGCGTCATGCCCCAGCTCGAGATCGGCACGGTCGAGGAATGGACGATCCTCAACGCCGGACCGTTGAACCATCCGTTCCACATCCACCAGGGCCTCTTCATCGTCACCAAGATCAACGGCTTCCCGATCGAGCCCGACAAGCGGCTCCCGAATGCCAACGCCGCCAACTACGTCTCGCCGCTCGACGTGATCATGGTGCCGGCGTTCGGCAGCGTCACCATTCGATTCCGGGTGTTCGACTTCCCCGGCAAGCACGTCTTCCACTGCCACATCCTCGAGCACGAGGACGAGGGGATGATGTCGCCGGTCTTCCAGTTCGGGGCCACCGAGGGCCTGCGAGTGCCGCTCGGAACGGAGTCGCCGTCGACGCTCGTCCTCAACGGCAAGGGCGATACGGTGGGCACCGTCCGGGCGTTCCCTGGCTATCGGGGGCCCGTGGTGACCGCCTCCGGCATCGGCACCTCCACCGACAGCAGGCCGATGCCCCCGCTCACCGCGACGGCCGCCGAGATCAACGCGTTCTTCAGGACCGACGTCACCAAGGAGACGATGGCCTTCGGTACCGGCACAAGGACTTCGCTCGTGAAGGTCTATGAGAACGGCTCGCTCACGCCCACGGCGGCGTTCCGCGCCTTCGCAGGCAAGGCGGGCGTCGGAGGTGTGAGCCTCGCGGTGGGCGCGCTTGGCCAGTTGGGTACCGTGAACATCGTCGTCGGGTCGCGGACGGCTGGTCCTGCCAACGTCCGTCTCTTCGACACGAGGGGCACACTCCTCCGCGAATTCAAGGGCGTGCTGCCCGGCAGGTTTCCCAAGGGGGTGAACGTCGCCGTGGGAGACGTGGACGCCGACAACTACGACGACGTCATCGTCTCCGCGGGGGCCGGCCGGGAGGCCATCATCACCGCGCTGAGTGGCCGTGACATCGTCAACGGCGTTCCCAATCCCGAGAGGTGCTTCACGTTCGTCGCTCCAGGCGGAAGCCGTGATGGCGTCAAGGTGGCCGTCGGCTATCTGGCCCCCTCGACGGTGCCCAGTTACAAGCCGAACCTGATCACGACACCGGAGACCGGCAGGAACGTCGGCTTGGTGAGTGTCTGGAACATCGCGGATATCTGCCAGTGCTTCGGCCACGGTGGCCACGCCATGTCGGGCATGGCCGCGATGCATGAGCACCCTGCCGAGGATGCCCCCCCCAGGCCCTTGGCGACGTTCCGTCCCTTCGGGGCCCGTCGCGGTGCGGTGAATCTCGCCGCCACCTACCAGCGCCAGTTGGGCGGGCAGGCCCAGGCCGTGGTGGCGGCCTGGCAGACGCCGCGCGAGGTGGCCTTCACCGCGATCGGTCTCGACAACCAGCCGCAGACTGTCAGACGCAGATTCTGACCTCGTGTTGTCACGGGTCGCCCTTGGGAGCGGCTCGTTCCGCGGGTTGCCGCACTGGCAGCCGACTCGGTGGATACTGCCGACCCGCCCGCCGATGGCAACGAGCGGGCGGCATGCTCGCCGACCGCCCTGCCGCCGTCTCAGCCCTCACGAAGATCTTCGTCGCAGCGATCGAGCGACTGCTGCTCGGCGCTGAAGGGCTTCCCAGATCTGCTTGCCTTCGACCGTGACGGCATGTCGGAGATCGCTCGGGATGGAATCGAGAACGGCCGAATCCAGAAGTTCGAGTATTGCGCGGGAGCATCGGCCAAGCGGCTGCGGAGCGGCTCGACGTCGGCATCGTCACCGATCTCGCCCGATGAGCTGCCCGTGATCGACGTCCACAGCCTCTGAGTCCTGCCGGACGCGACGCATCAACGAAGCCGCCACGTGGCCGGCCTCGGAGAGACTCGCGCCAACGCCAGAAAAAGGCCGCTCCGGAGCGGGAAGCCATGTGGGCCATGCGGGCCTGGAACGACTTTGGGGGCCAGGAAGACCGCGCCCTCAGCTCACGAGCCGCTCATCGGCTCGAACATCGTTGAGGAAGCGCCATTGGCCGGGCTATCCTCCGCCCATTCTGGCGGCGGGCCACATGCGTCACGCGGGCGCGAGCACGCTCTTCACGACCTGCCCGGAGTGCATCTGCTCGAAGGCGTCGTGCCATTTCTCGAGCGGCCAGACGCCACCGATGATCGGCCGCACGTCGAGCGCCCCTGATGCGAGGAGCGCGAGCACCCGCTCCCAGATCGGCCAGTTGTGACTGAACGATCCCTGGAGCGTGACGTTCTTCTGCACGAGCGGGTCGAGCGAGAAGCCGAGCGGCTGCCGGCCCCAGCCCACCTTGCTGATCCATCCGGCGGGACGCACGAGGTCGATCGCAAGCTTGAGCGTGGCGCTCACACCGGCCGCGTCGATCACGCCGTCACAGCCGAGGCCGTCTCGGGCACGCGCCCACGCGGCCGCGTCGCCGGTGATCACCTCGCAGCCGTAGCGACGTGCCACGTCCAGTCTGCCGGCATCGGCGGGCAGGCCCACGACCGCCACCTCGGCACCACACAGCCGCGCCAGCGCCGCGCAGAGGATGCCGATGGTGCCCGGTCCGAGCACGACCACGCGATCGCCGGGCTCGATCCGCGCGTTCTTGACCACCGCCGAATAGGCGACGCAGCAGGGTTCCGTCAGGCACGCCTGCTCGAAGGGCAGCCCCTCGGGCACGCGGTGGAGGATCCGCGACGGCACGCGCACGAATCGCGTCATCGCGCCATGGACGCCATACCCGAACCCCTTCCGCGATGGATCGAGGTTGTAGAGCCCACGACGCGAGAGCGGACTGTCCGGGTCGATCACCGCCGCGGTCTCGCTGACGACGCGGTCGCCGGCGTGCCAGCCGACGACGTCGCGACCGACCTCGACGATCCGCCCGCCGAACTCATGGCCGAGGACGACGGGGTAGTTCACCGGCCAGGAATGGTCACCGGTCCACTGGTGCAGATCGCTGCCGCAGACGCCGACGTTGGCCACCTCGAGCAGCACGTCGAGTGGGCCGATCTCCGGCGGGCCGACGTCCCGCAGTTCGACCGATCCGCGCTCCGGCGCGAAGTTGACCACGGCTGCTGGCATGGCGGATGACCTCCCGGAAGGCCGGCCCTGTGCCGACCGCCGAGACGATAGCAGACTTTCGTGTCCGTCGCGTGCCTTGACGGCGCACGGCGGCGCGAGTGATGCCGGCGGGGCGATGCCGAGCCGTGGTAGCGTGGGGGTGATGAGGCGGACATGAAGGCTGTGACCACACGGACGATCCTGAGCGCGGGACTGGTCTGGTGCTGTGCGGTCGCGGCCTCGGCCGCGGATCTCGCCGCGGGCCTGTCGGCCCGTCTTGCCGCCGAGGAACCCGCGACGCTCGCCGCTGCGGTCGTGCGGGAGGGTGACCCGCAGCGGGGATCGGACCTTTTTCACACGCGGCAACTCGCCTGTGTCCAGTGCCACGCGACCTCGGATGCCGGCTCGCGCCTGGGCCCGAACCTCGCGGCGATGCCCTCGGGCGTCCCGCGGGATCGACTCGTCCCGCATCTCGTCGAGGCGATTCTCGATCCGTCGGCACACGTGCGGCCGGAGTATCGCGGCGTCACGATCCTCACCACCGACGGCGAGAGCGTCTCGGGGCTCGTCGCGAGGGAGACGGCCGACGCGGTCGTGGTTCGCGACATCTCCGGCGGAGGCCGTGAGATCGCGATCCCTGCCGCCGCGATCGAGGATCGCGTGCCTGCCACCGCATCCCTCATGCCTTCGGGCGTCGCCAACCTGCTCACCGATCGCGGGCAATTCCTCCACCTCGTCGCCTATCTGGCCGAGATCGCGGAGGGCGGGCCCCGTCGCGCGGCTGAACTCGCGCCCGACCCCGTGCTGCTCGCCGCCCAAAAACCGGCACCGTATGAGGAAGTGATCGATCATGCGGCCTTCATCGCCGACTGGAGCGACCCGGTGAAATCAGCGGCGAGCTTCGAACGTGGTGAAGAGATCTTCGGACGTGTCTGCGCGAATTGCCACGGCACGATCGACGCGCCCGGCTCGCTGCCGACCGCGACACGATTCGCCGAGGGGACATTCAAGGCGGGCAGCGATCCGTACGCTCTCTACCGCACCCTCACCTACGGGAACGGAATGATGGTGCCGCAACCGTGGATGGTGCCGAGCCAGAAGTACGACGTCATCCACTATCTGCGCGAAACGTTCCTCCGAGAACGGAACGCCCGCTGGTATACGGCGGTCACGCCGGCGTACCTCGCTTCACTTCCGCGAGGCACCAACCGTGGTCCTGAGCCATCGCAGATCGAGCCGTGGCGGCTGCACGACTACGGACCCTTCCTCGCCGGCACCGTCGAGGTGGGTGGCGCAGGGGGCAACATCGCCCGCAAAGGTCTCGCCGTGCGACTCGACGACGGCCCCGGTGGCGTGGGACGTGGCACCGCCTGGATCCTGTACGAACTCGACACGCTGAGGGCCGCGGCCTTCTGGACGGGTGAACGCTTCATCGATTGGGCCGGAATCAACTTCGACGGACGGCACGGGGCCCACCCCCGGGTGGCCGGGGACGTGCAGGCAACCGTCGCGACTATGCCCGGCTGGGCCGAGCCGGTCAGCGGCTCCTTCACCGATCCACGGCCAGTGGGCCGCGACGGGCAGCCGTATGGACCGCTTCCGAGGACCCACGTTCGGTTCAAGTCGCTTCATCATGTGGATCGCGGCGGCACGTCGGCCGACCCACGAAGCGGCGTGGTGCTCGACTACCACGTGGGGGACACGCCGGTTCTCGAGACACCCTCGCTCGGGAGGCCGCTTCTCCTCGGAGACAGGCTGGTCGCAGTCCTCGTGCGGTCGTTCTCGCTGGGACCACGGTCCCGACAGCTCATCGTGCGACTCGCGGCCGAACCGGCGGCTGCGGCGGTCGTGGGCGCTGCCACTGCCGACTCGACCCACGTCCCGAGGATCGTTTCGCAAGACGGCCACATCGACCTCGTGATCCCGGCGGGAAATGCCCCGCTCGACATTGCGGTCGCCGTCGCGGCGGCCGACGCGGACGTCCTCGCGCGGTATGCGGCGACGCTGACGGCCCCGGGCAGGGTCGTCACTGACAGGCCGGCCCCGCGACTCTGGGACGCGACGCTCGAGACTCGCAGCACCGCCGGCCGGGAGCATGGCCCCTTCGCCGTGGACGTGCTCTCGGCACCCGAGGCCAATCCCTGGAACGCACAAGTCCGGTTCTCGGGGATCGACTTTACCGGCCCGGACGAGGCCGTCGTCTGTTCCTGGGACGGCGACGTCTGGAGGGTGAACGGCATCACCTCGGCGGCCGGCACGCTCGCCTGGCGGCGGATCGCGTCGGGCCTCTTTCAGCCGCTCGGCGTGAAGGTGATCGGGGGCGTGATCCACGTCGGCTGCCGTGACCGCATCGTGAAGCTCGTGGATCACGACGGCGACGGTATGACCGACCGCTACGACACCTTCAACGACGACCACCAGGTGACCGAGCACTTCCACGAGTTTGCGATGGGCCTGGAGACCGATGCGACGGGCAACGTCTACTACGCCAAGAGTGCCCGTCACGCCCTGCCGGCGGTGGTGCCCCACCATGGCACGCTCCTGAGGGTGACGGCCGATGGCAGCGCCACCGAGATCGTCGCGACTGGGTTCCGGGCTGCCAATGGTGTGTGCGTGGAGGGGGACGGCACCTTCTGGATGACCGACCAGGAAGGTCACTGGAACCCGAAAAACAGGATCAACCACGTCCGTCCCGGCGGCTTCTACGGCAACATGCTCGGCTACCACGACGTGATCGACGAGAGCGACGCCGCCATGGCGCCGCCTGCCTTCTGGATCACCAACGCCTTCGATCGCTCGCCGGCCGAACTGCTGCGCGTGCAAAGCCGGAAATGGGCACCGCTCGACGGCGGGCTGCTCGAACTCTCCTATGGAGAAGGACGGTTGCATCTCGTGCTCACCGAGCCGGTGACGAGCAGGAACGGCCGAGCCGGCGTGGTGCAGGGGGGCATGGTGGCCCTGCCGATTCCCGATCTCCCCACCGGCATCATGCGGGGCCGCTTCCATCCGAGCGATGAGCAGCTCTACGCCTGCGGCCTCTATGCCTGGGCCGGGAACCGCCAGCATCCGGGAGGCTTCTATCGTGTGCGGCGCACGGAGCGTCCCCTGACGATCCCCATCCGCCTCCACGCGGAGCCCGGCAGGCTCGAACTCGGCTTCGCCGAGCGGCTCGATTCCGCCGTCGCAACCGAGCCTGGAAACTGGACGGTGCGGGCGTGGAACCTGCTCCGCTCGCAGAACTACGGCTCCGACCACTTCGACGAGCGGGTCCTCACCGTGACGGCGGCCACCATGATGCGTGATGGCCGAGGGACGTCCCTCGTCATCCCAGACTTCGAGCCGACATGGTGTTATTCGGTCGAGTGGAACGTGACGACGGCCGCAGGCACACGCTTGAGAGGTCGGCTCCACGGCACGCTGCACCACGCTCCATGACTTCCGGCGGTCCTGATGCGGACGAGCCAGGAAAACCGAGGGCGCAGCGGGCCGTGGTCCGCGCACGCGACGGGACCAATGCTCAGAACTTCTGGATCATGTCGAAGCCGAGCATCGTCTGCTGGTTGGCAACGCCGTCGTCGTAGGGCGCGCGTGGACCACCAGAGGGACCGCCGAAGAAGTCCCAGCGAAAGGCCGGTCGCATGAGGAAGTTGCCCGTGGGCGACCAGTTCGGGCCGAGGGTCAACGAGTAG
>Ga0172376_10006758_pt1 | contig 12381 bp, 12 predicted proteins | sample Lak35m_FD_121114 | JGI IMG/M metagenome (GOLD analysis project Ga0172376, IMG submission 121114) | Freshwater microbial communities from Kabuno Bay, South-Kivu, Congo - kab_092012_35m | ecosystem: Environmental > Aquatic > Freshwater > Lake | place: Democratic Republic of the Congo: South-Kivu...
CTTGAGATTGCGCAGTTCTGAGTCGTTAAGGTCACCGTTCACGTGGTAGACCACCAGCTGGCTGGGATGCCTGGCTCTGAATCCACATTTGTCGCACGTGGGCTTCTTGCGATAGCCCGCTGACTCCCATCGGGGACGATGTCGCTTGGGCTGCCGCCCGCGCCTGATGCAGGCATTACATCGGCTCCTGTAGTAGATCTTGTCACCATGGTGCTGATTGATCGCTGCGGCGTTCTTGCCGCAGACCTTGCATAGCGGCCTCATACACATAGTTATGCCTTAGGCCTTGATCAAGGCACCGACAAACCCACTGGTTTTGCCTGGATCCAATAAATATCGATAACCATTTATAAGGATGACACCATGGCACTCGTATCACCTGGCGTAGAAGTAACAGTAATCGACGAATCCAATTACTTGCCCGCGGCCACCAACTCGGTACCCTATTTCCTCATAGCCACCGCGCAGAACAAGATCTCAGGTGCAGGTGTAGGCGTCGCAGCAGGCACGCTGGCGGCCAATGCTGGCAAGGTCTACTTGATCACTAGCCAGCGCGATCTAGCAGCCACATTCGGTGTGCCGTTCTTCTACAAGACCGCGGCTGGCACACCCATCAACGGATACGAGCTGAACGAATATGGCTTGCTGGCAGCTTACTCGGCCCTGGGCATAAGCAACCGGGCCTATGTGCAGCGGGCCAATGTTGATCTGGCCGCGCTCACAGCAACCTTGGTGCGTCCCACTGGGGCTCCAGACAACGATACCTATTGGCTAGATACCGCCCAGACTTCCTGGGGCGTGTTCCAATGGAATCAGAGCACCGGCGAATTCACAGTGCAGACACCTATCGTGATCACTGACACTGCCAACATCAGCGGCACGGCGCCTGCTCCGGGCATAGGATCTATCGGCCAGTATGCCGTGGTATCGGCCTTCGTGACCAATGCAGGCACTACGAATCTCAACGGCATTTGGTACAAAAATCTTGACAACACCTGGGTGGAGGTAGGATCAGACGCATGGAAGATGAGCTGGCCGACCCTACAGGGTGCGAACGCCGTGACTGGCGGTTCTTTGACCGGACGTATCGTGATCAACGGCACCACTGTACCGGCCCTTGTGGATCCAGCCTGGAGCGATGCGACCTTGGCTACTGTTATCGCCAACATCAATAGTGCAGGCATCACTGGTGTGACTGCTGAGACCAATCTCACGCGTACCGGCAATAAACTTTGGTTGTATGCCGATTGCGAAGCCACCAGCGACGCATCCACCGCAGACGGTGGTGTTATCAACATTGATCCATCTTCTACGGCCGGTCTCCTGACAGCCTTGGGCATCAGCCTCACTCCCAGCAATCTTTTCCTGGCACCCGATCTGCAGCAGAGTCCCAACTACACAGTGCCTCGCTGGCGCACCACTGATACCGATGGTGGCCGTCCCACCGGTTCAGTCTGGAACATGACGACTAATGTCAACTCCGGGGCCAACTTCGTGGTCAAGCGCTATGACAGCACGCTGGGCGCGTTTATCACCCAATCTTGCCAGCTGTTCTCAGGAGGTACACAGTCCCTCTTCGTGTTAGATCCTGCAGGCGGCGGCAAAAACATTTCAGCTGGCACCGTGGTGGGATTCTGGGACAGACAACCTGAAGCCTGCCCGGGATTTGGATACAATAACATCTTGACCACGGAGCTGAGAGTGCGATTGGCCACGGGCCCAGTCATCATCTCGGGCGATGTTACCAATCCCACGTTCACCATCGGTGACGAGTTCACCATCAGATACAGCACAGCTGGAACCCAGACCTTGACCGGACCTTTCACAGTCACCCTGTCAGGCACTAGTGCGGCTAGTTTTGTCACAGATGTGTCGGCTGCATTGCCCAATGACATAGTATCAGCCTCAATCGATTCCGACGGGGCCATCACGTTCACCCACAGCCAGGGTGGTATGATAGTGCTAGAGGATGCCTCGGGCGATTCTGCCGTGGCGGACGCTGGATTCAACACCAGCGTGACCGGAGTGATCGAAGGTTATGGCAACTTGACAGGCGCACTGATCTTGACCTATTGGGTGAACTTAGAATACACCTCCAGCTCGTCGGCGCCCGATCAAGATCCCGTAGACGGTACCTACTGGTACTATTCGGCTGTGGATGAAGTGGACATCATGATACAGGATGAGGGTGTCTGGCAAGGCTATCGCAATGTTTCAAATGACATCCGCGGTTACAATCTCACCCAGACCGATCCTGCAGGGCCCATCATCAGTGCTTCTGCTCCCACTGAACAGAGCGATGCAACAGCACTGGTGCAAGGTGATCTCTGGATCGATACCAGCAATCTCGAGCTGTACCCCGTGATCTATCGCTGGCAACAGGTGGATGGCGTGCTGCAATGGGTCGCCATCAACAATACCGATCAGACCACATCCAATGGTGTGCTGTTCGCAGATGCGCGATGGGCACCTAACGGCACTACCAATCCCATCACGGACAACATCCCCACTATCACCAGCCTGCTCACCAGCGATTATCTCGATATCGATGCTCCGGATCCGGACCTGTATCCGGAAGGCATGCTGCTGTTCAACACCCGCCGGTCGGGTTTCAATGTCAAGACCTTCCAGTCCGACTATTTCAATGGCCAGGACTTTGCGTTTGACAGCTACAGCTCATCTACCACCTACTCCGTTGGCGACCCAGTGCTGTTTAACGCTGTGTTGTACGTGTGTATCCTGGCATCGACCGGCAACGCTCCCACCAACACTACCTACTGGTCACCTCTGGAGACCAATGCATGGGTCACGGCCAGTGGCAATCGCGCGGATGGATCGCCTTACATGGGACGGCAGGCCGTGAGACAGATCGTGGTCGCGGCCCTGCGCTCGGCCATCGACACGCAAGATACCTTGAGAGAAGAACAGGTTGGATTCAACCTTCTGGCTTGCCCGCAGTATCCCGAGCTCATGCGCAACATGGTCGCCCTCAACAACGAGCGCAACAACACTGGCTTCGTGGTTGGCGATACCCCCCTGCGCTTGCCTGCCACTGGCACTGACATCACTGCCTGGGCTGACAATACCTCAGGTGGTACTGATGGTGAGAGCGGTATGACCTTGAGTGACCCATATCTTGGTGTGTTTTACCCCTCATGCCAGACCACCGATCTTGGTGGAAGCATAGTGGTACAGCCTCCCAGCCACATGATGGTACGTACCATCATCCGCAACGACGAAGTGGCCTTCCCCTGGTTGGCCCCAGCTGGTGTGCGGCGTGGAGTGATAGACAATGCTGACGCCATCGGTTATGTCAATGGCCAGACAGGCGAGTTTACCACCATCGCTACCGGTCAGGGCCTGCGCGACACCCTGTATGAGAACAAGATCAACCCCATCACGTTCATACCAGGTGTGGGCATCACCAACTATGGTAACAAGACCGAAAGTGCTGTGACATCGGCCCTAGACCGTATCAACGTTGCTCGCTTGGTTGCATTCATCCGTGGACGCCTGGAAGAGATTGGCAAGACCTTCGTGTTCGAGCCCAACGACCAAATCACCCGGAACGAGATATCCAATGCGATCGACGGGCTCATGATCGACTTGGTGGCCAAGCGTGGTATCTATGATTATCTGATCGTGTGCGATGAGTCAAACAACACGCCCGCTCGGATCGATCGGAACGAGCTGTATGTGGACATCGCTATCGAACCGGTCAAGGCCGTGGAATTCATCTACATCCCCTTGCGGATCAAGAACACCGGCGAGATCTCCGCAGGCAACGTATCCAGCGCAAGCACCGTCTAACGGCACCGCTAGCCGCGAAAATGGGGGTCTCGACCCCCATTTTTTTTGGTCTCATCGACAATAAATAATTGCATCAAGGAGAATTACTATGGCTGTCGCATCTCTAACCAGAATGACTGTGCCTTTGGCAAGCGATCAGAGCAATCCCAATCAGGGCCTGCTCATGCCCAAGCTGAAATACCGCTTCCGCGTGATGTTTGAGAATTTCGGGGTATCAACACCTCGGACCGAACTGACCAAACAGGTCATGGACTTCACCCGGCCCAAGGTCGGCTTCGAAGATATCACCATCCCGGTCTACAACAGCACGCTGTATCTCGCTGGCAAGTACACCTGGGAGATGGTCACTGCCAACCTCCGAGACGACGCAAGCGGTCAGGTCGCGCGCCTGTGTGGCGAGCAGATCCAGAAACAGCTGGACTTCATGGAGCAGGCATCAGCAGCTTCAGGCATCGACTACAAGTTCACAACAAAATTCGAAGTGCTGGATGGTGGCAACGGCGCCGCGCTCCCAACCGTGCTTGAGACCTGGGAGCTGTATGGCTGCTACGTTCAAAACATCGACTACGGCAATGCTGACTACAGTGCCAGCGAACCCATGACCATCGCCCTCTCGATAAGATATGACAACGCCATCCAGACCCCTATCGGCAGTGGCATCGGTGCCGAAGTCGGCCGCACAGTCAGCAACGTGATCACAGGATAATCCTGCTATGGCCTTTGGGCAGGATTTCCTCAAGGCGTTCTTTGGGAATGACTATCTCAAAGATTACACCCACGCGTCAAAGACGTTCCGCAGCAACGGCTACGAGAACACCCCCAAGCTCAAGTTCCTGTTCCATGTGTACCTGACAGTGAACCTGCAGGTACCTGCGCTCCGGCAGGTCTACACCAACAATGAATCAGCTGTGCTGGGACTCCTTTGCAAGACAGTGGATCTGCCACGCTATCAGATAGACGTGGAAGTCTTGAACCAATACAATCGCAAGCGGCTGGTGCAAAAGAAGATCAACTACCAACCAGTAACTTTGACCTTCCATGACGACAACGGCAACGCCATCCGCAACATGTGGTACAACTACTACGCCTACTACTACAAGGATGCCAACCAGCCCTACAAGGGTGTGCCCGCGCAATCAGGTTCGATGGGAGTGAACCGGACGCTCACACAAGGTTTTGGCTACAACGTCATGGACATCTACGAGAATGCCAGGACCGGTGGTGTGTACGACTGGGGCTACATCGGCGAGAGCTATTCAGACGGTGCGAGCGGATCACCATCGGGCAAGGCGCGATTTTTTTCAGACATCACGATCTTTGGCTTCAACCAGCACAAGTACGTGACCTACACCCTGATCAATCCTCTCATCTCGGAATGGTCACACGATACCTACAACTATTCAGAAGGCGGCGGTACCATGGAGAACCGGATGACCATCCAGTACGAGACGGTCAAATACGGCGAAGGTGCCATCGGTCGGTCTACTGCGGGCACAGTGCCGGGCTTTGGTACTCCGGAATACTACGACCTGGTCAAGAGTCCGCTCAGCAGGCCTGGCGGTACGCAGAGCATACTAGGCCAAGGTGGATTGCTAGATGCTGGCATCGGTATCTTTGAGGATCTGAACAGTAAAAGCCTAGCCGGCGTAGTTGGAGCTGTACAGACCGCTGGCACGGTATACAATACCTTCAAGGGCAAGGATTTACGATCCATCGCCCGGGAAGAAGCTAATCTAGGTCTAAAGGAAGTGGTCCGAGATACCTTGCCTGGCGTGATCAGAGCCCAGCCAAACGGTCCCGCAGCTGGTTCGACCAATCGAGTTAATTCCTCGCTGTTCCTCACACCACCTAAAGGACGATGATGGGATCCGTAAACACGCTCAACCCCGCTGTAGATCCCACCGTCCGCATATTCGATCAGTTCTATCAGTATGAGACCGAAGTAGATGCCAACGAGTATGATGTGGTCAACAGTTTCTTTGAATCTGTGTTTGGCACCAACCAAGCAGCTGCCAACTTCTCGGTCACGCTGTTCCGCATAGCTGAAGAGACGAACACTCCTGTGCTCACGCTCCTGGCAGAGATCGAAGATCAAGACAAGATACAGCTCACGCAGACTCTGTCCTACTATCTCAATGGATTGCGTAGCCCCACCACGCTCTTGGGCATCACAGGGGCCGCCACTCCCAACTTCTGGGCGGCCCGCAACGTCATGCCATGAGCCGCTTCGCCCAGGGCATCTATAGGCTGACCAACCCTGGCAAGTATACGGGCAATCGCCCACCGCGCTATCGATCTGGATGGGAGATGGCGTTCATGCGCTTTTGCGATTCAAACGACAACATCGTTCAGTGGGCTAGCGAAGCCATCTCCATCCCCTATCGGCATCCGCTCACTGGAAAGCAAACGATCTACGTGCCGGACTTCTTCGTGCAGTATCGAGACAAGACTGGCCGCACCCGCGCGGAGATAGTGGAGATCAAGCCCAAGAAGCAGAGCATCATCGAGGACAAGGCATCCGCGCGGGATCGCGCAGTGGTCGCGGTCAACTACGCCAAATGGTCTGCTGCCCAAAAGTACTGCCAGCGACAGGGCCTAGTGTTCCGCGTGATCAACGAAGACCAGATCTTCCGGAATGGCAAAAAGTAGCCGGTAAATACCGGATGACACAACGTCTGGAAGAACTTTTCGACTTACCCAACAATGACACGATCGAATCCAGCCCAGACCCGGCTGAACCGGGCAACGACATCGAGACGAACCTGCCGGTTCTGCCAGACACTCTGGCAGCTCTTGACAAGATCGAAGCCGCCCTCCCCGCAGTAAAAGGCCTGGAAGCCTCGGACCAAGAGATGGACGAGCTGGCCGACAAGGCCAAACGCGAGTTCGACAATCTCATGGATCTCGGCATGAACGTGGATAGCCGCTATGCTGCAGAGATCTTTGGCGTGGCCAGCCAGATGCTGGGCCATGCGATCACGGCCAAGAACGCCAAGCTCAATAAAAAATTGAAGATGATCGAGCTCCAGATGAAGAAGATGAAGTTGGATCAGGACAGTGGCAACGACAACATCCTGCCCACCGCACAAGGTCATGTGCTGGACAGGAACGAACTGCTCCGCACGCTCTTGGCTAACAATAAGGATAAAACATAAAATGTCCTTCGATAAAAAAAATTTACCAATTGACTATTATGTTTACACCTATCTCAGGAATGACCAAACCCCATATTATGTAGGCAAAGGCAAAGGGAAAAGAGCATACATCAAACATGGATATCTGCCCGTTCCAACAGATATCAGTAAAATAAAAATTATTGCCCATAAACTGACATCTGGTGAAGCTTTCTTACTTGAGGCCAAACTAATCACCAAATATGGTCGAAAAGACATAGGCACTGGTATTTTGAATAATAAGACAGATGGTGGCGGATCATCCGGAGCAGAAGTCTCTGAAGAGACTAAAACGAAGATGTCTATAGCTGCTCGTAACCGAAGCCCACGGTCATTTGAAACCAGACAAAAAATTGCTTTAGCTAACAAAATGCGACCGGCAATAAGTGAAGAAACTCGAAAAAAATGTCGGAGTCGGGTAAAAAACGCGCTCCGCGGTCTGCCGAAACCCGTGCTAAAATGTCGGCATCACTAACTGGTAAGCAAAGGTCTCCTGAAGCACGAGCAAGGATAAAGGCCGCAGCTATAAAAAGAAGCATGGGCAAGCCTTTATCGGCAGAAGTCAAGGCTAAAATATCGGCAACGAAAAAGGCCAAGATGCTAATAAATAATGAACAACACGGAATTGACCGCAATGAAACAATTTAGAGACTATTTGGCTGAAGCCCAACGTACTTTTGACTACAGAATCAAAATCGTGGGTGATCTGCCCACAGGCTTTGAGAAGGAGTTCAAAGATGCCCTCAAGCAGTTTGATCCAGTGAGTGTGGGGTCGTTCAAGACCACGCCCATACTGGCCAAGCCCCAAGGTTTCGCGAACTTCCCCAACAGCCCCGTCAACATCATGGATGTTGAGTTCCGCTATCCCGCAGCACCTCCACAGATCACCAAGATCGCGCGCTTGCTGGGCGTGGACAGCGATGACCGAGTGATGACGTTTGATCGTGCTTGGTCGGATGGCATGGACCGGGAATTGCTGGGTATCGAAGATCAGAACAAAGATCTCTTGAACTCACCTTACCCCGCTGACTCTGCCGAACAGAAGGCCCTCAAGGCCGACTACGCTGCCGTAGGAGTGGACAAGCAAGTGGTCAAGAACTCGGCAGGTGAAGCACGATTCACCGTGGCTGGTGGTCGCACACCGCCCGCCGAAACAACCAATGACCTACCCGTGGGAGTGAAAAGTCCCATCTCTAACATCAAGCGTCCGCCGAAACCGGCCACGGGCGCACAACCTCGAGGCTGATATGGATAACATTTACGACATTCTCAACAAGTTCAACTCTGTCACGCAGGACCGGCCTCGCGAGCAGATCACCGAAAGCGTGATGGAAGTGGCCATCGAAGAAGTGGGCGGCGAGCCCATGACGGCCAAGCAGAAGAGCTTTGCCAAGCTGGCTCCTCCCGCGGACAAGATCACTTTCGCCGACAAGATCGCCGGCGCCAAGAAAGAAGTGGACGAGATGCTGGGCGATGTGGCCGCCGAAGCCATGAAGAAGGCCGTGGTCGGCCTCAAAGGCGAGCAAGGCATGGAAGAAGGCAATGACTTTACCGGTGCGCGTTTGGCAGCCATCAAGGCCGGCAAGCCCACATTCTCGGTTGGCGGCAAAACATTCAAAGTCACGGGCGACACATCAGATGAAAAGATGATGGAGAAGAAAGAAAAGACCCTGTGGCCCGGCACACCCGAATACAAGGCCAAGTTTGGTCATGAGATGAAGACCGGCGAGAAGAAACGCTCGTCTACCGGCGGCGAGATTGAAAAGACTGATACTGGCGTCAAGCACACCAAGAGCTATGACGACGAAGAAGGCGATGATGCCAAGACCGATGATGGCGCACCCAAAAAACGTGGTCGTCCCAAAGGCAAGGACAAAGGCCCCGAGCGTGTGACAGCCAAGGCCTGGAAGCACAAAGGTGGCCGGGTGAAAGAAGGCATGGAAGATGAAGAGTCCATTGCCGTAGTCGACCGGGGCGAATACGATCGCGAAGGCGACATGGCAAAAGAACAACTGCATACCGCGGCTGACGCTGCTCGCGAGCTGCACGACATCCTGGATTCAGATGAGAATCTGCCAGAGTGGGTGCAGAGCAAGATCACCAAGGCCATGGACTATCTCGACACTGCCCGCGACTACATGAAAGCCTCTGACTCGGAAGACGACGAAGAACAGCCCATGATGGCGGAAAAATTCGCCAGCAAGGCCCAGGCACGCCTCATGCATGCTACAGCGGGTGGTGCCGACACTGGCGTGAGCAAGAAGACCGCCAAGGAGTTCATCAAGAAGAGCCATGGCCAGAAGGTAGGAGACCTACCAGAGAAAGTGAAAAAAGACGAAGCCGTGGAAGAGACCACCACGTCTGGCGCAGTGGCCACGTCCGATGAAGCTCCCAAGTCCAAAGGCAAAAAAGGCATGGTGTTTGGCAAGGGTGTGTATGAAGGTTATGAAGAGAAATACAAGCGACTGCTAACAGAAGGCATGAGCGTGAACATGAGCGTGGGAGAAGATGGCAAGAAAAGCCTGAACGTCAACGCCACGGACGAAGATGCTGTGAAACTGGCACAGATACTGAAACTGGCTGGCATGGAACAGGCCCATGGTTGTGGCAGCCTGGAAGAGGCCGACTATGCCAACTCACCCGAAGAGACCGGCGCCGACATCAACACCTTGGTCAACACCTACAGCGACGGCCTGGATGGACAGAAGACCACGGGCCAGACCACCATCCCCGTGGTGGCAGGACAGACCCAGAGGATGATGAGCCAGGTGCGGGAACAGGCCGAACAGCGCCTGTGGGATCTCTACAAGCGGTATGAAAACAAATGAAAACGCTCCAGGACTACATAGCCGAGACAGAAGAATGGATGGACGATCCCCAAGTGGGAGATGCGTTTGACATCGAGTTAGCGCCCGATCACCTGATCGAGACCGTGATCCTCGAGACCACGGCGGATGGCATCGTGATCGAAGCGGACGAGCATCTTGAGAGCCTGCTGGAAAGTCGCGGCTGGATTGGAGAGAGGATCGGCACCTACGGCGCCGTGGGCTATGGTGGCATGGGCCAGACCTTCTTCGAGAAAGACCTCGGCGAAGGTGGCATAGACCCCAATCGCCATCCGCAGACCCGTGACTATGGAACTGGTCATGACGAACACAAGGAACCGGACGATGCGCCTTTTGAGCCGGACACCAAGACTTCGGACCGAGATCAGTTTGGCAATCTCATCAAGCACCGGGCGCGACATCTCGCACGCAAAGGTTTGTCAGGTCAGTCGCAAGATGTCAAAGACAAAGATGTGGCGGAAGGCGTGAATGCTAAACAGATAAAAAAAGATCTCGACACCGGGATGTCACATGACGCAGTCATCGGAAAACACGCCAACAAAAGAATGACAAACACCGATGAAATCAGACGGGTGATCCAGCAACACGCATGGGACAAGCGCACAAAAACTAATACAAAACAAGAGCAAGGTGTGGCGGAAGGCGCCATGAAAGAGTTAGCTATAGAACTGGAAGATTACAAACGCATGAGCCCCCAAGAGTTCGAGCGTGCGTATGGCATGAAGAAGGCTGACTGGGCCATGAAACACCATGACATCATCGGCAAGGAAAACCTACAGGTAGATTGGACCGGCAAGACTGGCTTTGACTACGTTAAAGAAACGTCGGCCTACATGGCACGCATGCTGGAGCTGGCTGGTCTCCCACGACCAGTGGAAGAAGATCAATCAGCCGGTGTAGTGGCCAAAAAAGAGTTAGATATCGATGCCGCACGAGACTTGGGCGAAGGATCCACCTGCAACATGACAGCTGAAGGCGAATCATGCCCGGTGCATGGCCTGGAGGAATGCGGATCGATCGAAGAGGCCAAGTATCAAGGTCGTGAAGTCAAGTTAGGAAAACCATTCCTCACTCCTGGCGGACCGAAGAAGCGCAGCGTCTATGTGAAGAATCCCAAAGGCAATGTGGTGAAAGTGAACTTTGGTGATCCAAACATGCGTATCAAAAAATCAAATCCGGGCCGCCGCAAATCATTTAGATCTCGCCATAATTGTGCCAATCCAGGTCCTCGCCACAAGGCCAGATTTTGGTCATGTAGAATGTGGTGACATGCGATATCTAATTTATAAAATCACCAACCGCCTCAATGGCAGATATTACATTGGTCGTCATAGAACCAACAATGTTGATGATTCTTACATGGGTAGTGGTATTGGTATCATCAATGCTATCAAGAAATATGGGGTAGAGAATTTTTCTAAAGAAATCATAGCCGAATCCTGGGACGAGACAAATCTTTGGGAATTAGAAAAATTGATCATCGATGAAAAAATAGTCAAAGATCCTCTCTCATATAATGTTGGTTATGGCGGCAAGCATTATCTACATGGATTGAAAACTTATGATCCAAGTGCTTTTGTTGTCCATCAGAGATCAGCAGGTAAAAAAGGCGGACCTGCTGCCTACAAGAAAAAAACCGCTAAAGAAAAGCGCCAATGGCATTCCAAAGGTGGTAAAGCCGCTGCCGAGAAACAAAAAAATGATGGGACACATCCTTTCTACAATGGCACAGCAGCTTCTGCTGGGGGCAAAGCCTTGATAGGAATGATTGAATTGTGGAATCCAAATTCAATAGCTACAAATAAAAATCAAACGGCTTACAAACCTGGTGATTGTAAAAGAGTATTTTCGCACACTAAAAAGTTTGAAGACTTGATGAGTCATGGCTGGTCACCAATTGACAAACATAAAATAAAGACCAGTGAAGGGAATCTATAACATGCCACAAGCGAATGTCTACACTTCAGCAGCTAACGCTACAATCTACACAGACAAGGTCAGGATAGCCGCTAACACCAGCCCTGTGACCTACCAGGTCTATGTGCTCTATCCTGGCAACACCGGCAATTTATATTCAGCCGCGCCTTCGGTGCCGGCCAACTCATACATGGACGTGTTCGTGGGCTACCAGAACAAGTTGACTGTGACCGGCACCTGCACCATCACCGAACTGGGCACGGTCACATCCGGCAACGTCACCACCAACCCCTAGCATGCGGGCGCGCGAGTTCATCACCGAGAATGGTGTCAGTCGCACTCGCGCTAAAGCCAGCCACGAGTTTGACGTGGCGCACCCGGGCCTGATCGGACCCGCAGCCTCGGGCGATACCTACTGGGGCCGCTACTACGATTTCTACAGGGTGGCCAGCCTGGCCGGAATGGATCCCAAAGAACTGGCCAAGACCGACGACATCAGTTTCTTCGGCAATCTCCCCATATTCTCGGCCTACACCGAACCCGATCGGCAGAAACTGATCGCTATCATGACCAAGCTGGGCATGAAACCAGAAGAACACGTGGAGCCCGGCAGCTTCGAACCCGACTATGTGAAC
>Ga0172376_10006759_pt1 | contig 12379 bp, 21 predicted proteins | sample Lak35m_FD_121114 | JGI IMG/M metagenome (GOLD analysis project Ga0172376, IMG submission 121114) | Freshwater microbial communities from Kabuno Bay, South-Kivu, Congo - kab_092012_35m | ecosystem: Environmental > Aquatic > Freshwater > Lake | place: Democratic Republic of the Congo: South-Kivu...
ACAGTTTCTTAAAAAAGGCGGGCAAGTAAAAAAGACAAAGAAGTATGCAAGTGGCGGGACCGTATCTTCTGCGTCTAAACGCGGAGATGGTTGTGCACAGCGCGGTAAAACGAAAGGCAGGATGGTATGAGACCGTGCCGTGGTATGGGTGCCGTTAATCCGGATAAGTTGCCAAACCGCACTAAAAAGCGTGATGGTAAACCGCCGGTTGAATTGTTTGCCGCAGGCGGTGAGTCGCGTGTAAACGAAGCAGGCAACTATACCAAGCCGGGTATGCGTAAATCTTTGTTCAACAGCATCAAGGCTGGCGGCAAGGGCGGCGCTCCGGGTCAGTGGTCGGCCAGAAAAGCTCAAATGTTAGCCATGCAGTACAAGAAGCGTGGCGGTGGATACAAGGATTAGGAGAATAAAATGGCTGGTCTTGGTGGGATGAATGTTGGCAATGCATTTGGTGGCGTTCCTCAAAATACAGGAACTACCCAACAGGGCGGCACCCTTCAGGCGTTGCCGGGAATGGGTACATCTACCGCTCAACAAACACAACAAAGTGCTGCGCAAAATCCATTAAATTCATTTAATCAAATGACTTATGGCAGTAGAACGCCAAGCACATTAGGATATACACCACAGCAAAATATTTATGGTTATAACATGAGTAGATTGGGTCAAATGATGGACCCATCCGCTACCTTGCCATATCAAAATATGGCCTATTATCCCAATCGGCAACAATATAATCCTTATTCTGGGTTTAATGATTTTTTAGGTTCTTTGGGTGGATTTTTTTCGCAAGCACCAAGTTTTTTTACCCAACCACAAGCGCCTGCGCCTGCGCCTGCGCCCTCTCCATTTGATACATCTGCGTTTGACAGACAAATTCAAGAACTTCAAAGACAGATTGAGCGCTTAACTAATGCTCAAATACCTGCAACACCTGCAACACCCGCAACACCAGATAACAGAGATTTGGATAAAGATGGTTTCCTTTCTCCAGATGAAATTGTTGCTGGATTATCTCCGTCAGACAGGTCCGCGCTTGAAGCGGCAATGCCGGGTCAAATAAGTGCTTCAGCGTCTGTTCCGGGCGCATCTGCTGGTGATGTTGCATATCGTCAACAAATATTAGATTTGTATAAAAATGCAAATATCGGAAGAAATGTAACAGAAGCAGATTTGGCTGCTTCTGCTGGTTATTTTGGCTCCGAAATCAGCCCAGAAGAAATTCAAGCATTTAATCAAGCTGTTGAAAAAGAAAAAGCAACCAGAGGTTATGCAGATGGGGGGCAAGTCCAAAAATTTGACCCGGCGATGAACTCTGGTGCGCAGTCCAATATGAGAAGTTCAGCAGAACGTGTTTATGACCTTGGTCCGGGCTATCGTGAGCTTGGCGTTCTTCCGGGAAATACAACAAATCAAACTGTTGAAGGTTTATATCGAGATATTCTTGGCCGCGCTCCAGAAAATCCTGAAGTTTCTCAATATTGGCAAGGCAAATTTGGCCCAAATATTGATTTTGATGAAATATCCCAATTTAGAAAAGCGGCTCAACCAGAACTTAATATTCGTCGCGGCACAACAGAGCAAGAAATTGGTGGTATTGCATCTGGTCAAAAAGGTCCGGGCGGAGAAAATTTAACTTACAGAAATGGCGTGCTTGGATTTTATCGAGACCCAGAAGCTGGAGAAGGAAGTTTTTTTAATTTTGCAGGATTAAATCCTAATTATGACCAATCAACAGGAAAAGTTTTTGTTCCTTTTTCAAATATGAAAAAAGGCGGAATGGTTCACAATGGAATGAGCAACCGTTTAAAGCATATGTTGAAATGAAAGCTCCTCAAAAAAGTTTAAAAGCATGGACAGAACAGAAGTGGAGAACTCGTAGTGGAAAGCCATCGACGCAAGGTTCAAAAGCAACAGGAGAGCGATACTTACCGGAGGCAGCGATTAAATCGTTATCTTCGGCAGAGTATGCTGCAACAACTAGAGCAAAAAGAGCAGGACGAAGAACGGGAAAACAGTTTGTTGCACAACCAAAGAAAATAGCCCAAAAAGTAGCGCCGTTTAGGAAAACCAAATGACCACAAGTGGAACAAATACATTCAACCTTGATTTAAATAATCTTGTTGAAGAAGCATTTGAACGCTGCGGTTCAGAGTTGCGCACGGGCTATGACTTGCGTACCGCTCGGCGCAGCCTTAATTTGTTGACGATTGAATGGGCTAATCGTGGCATCAATTTGTGGACAATTGAGCAGGGTTCTATTCCATTAACAAGCGGAACTGCAACATACAACATACCCATTGATACTATTGATTTGTTAGACCACGTTATCCGAACTGGAACTGGAACAAATCAAACCGACATCACTTGCAGCCGAATTAGCGTTGAAACATACCTGACAATTCCAAATAAAAATGCACAAGGCCGACCCATTCAGGTTTGGTTTAACAAACAGTCTGGCGCAACCTATCCAGATGGCGCTGGCACTGTTGTAGAAAGCCCAACAATTACTGTTTGGCCCGTGCCAAATGTTGACAACACTTATACATTTGTTTACTGGCGTATGCGCCGCATTCAAGATGCCGGAGACGGCGGCACCAGAACTCAAGACATTCCATTTAGATTTCTACCGTGCATGGTCGCCGGTCTTGCATATTATTTGTCAATGAAACTTCCAGATGCTACACCGCGTATTCAAATGCTTAAGGCCGACTATGAAGAACAGTTTAGGCTTGCGGCAGAAGAAGACCGAGAGCGTGCGCCAATTCGATTTGTGCCACGCACTATGTTTTATAGGTGATTAAATGCCTAACAGGTTTTCATCTGGCAAGCATTCAATCGCTGAATGTGACCGATGTGGTTTCAGATTTAAACTGAAACAACTTCGTAAACTTACGATTAAAACAAAACAAGTCAGCATTAAAGTTTGCAACGAATGTTGGGAACCGGACCAGCCTCAATTGCAATTGGGTATGTATCCGGTTAATGACCCTCAAGCAGTGCGTGAACCAAGACCGGATAACAGTTATTATGTATCTGGTCCTGATTTTGAAGGTAATCCATCCGAAGGTAGCCGTATTATTAATTGGGGATGGAGTCCTGTTGGTCAGGCGGATGATGGCGGGTTAACACCCAACCCATTACAGGGCGCTGGACAAATAGGAACCGTAACAGTAAATATCACTTAGGAGTAATCATGGACAAGAAAGAAGTTAAGCAAATTGCTGACAAAGAAGTGAAGGCGCATGAAAAGCGTTTACACGGCAAGGGTTATCGCGCTGGCGGCAAGACTAGCCTTGAAATGAAGAAGGTTGGTCGAGGCATGGCAAAGGTTTTAAACCAACGCGATTCGATGGGTAAAGTGAAAAAGGTGGGCATTTAAATGGATAACTTTAACTACTTCCCTGCGGAAACCGCCGACCCTATTGGTAAATATACTCAACCTAAAGAATATTCTGTTGATATGGGTGGCAAGGAAAATGTTGGATACCCGACTGAACGTGTAAACACTCAAACCATCCGCACTCGCGGGTGCCGCGCTTGCACGAAGGGCAACAGTCACAGCAAGAAGATGGGTTGATATGAACTACTCAGAGTTGGTATCAATAGTTCAGGATTACACAGAAAATGTGTTTTCAACTACTGATATCAATACATTTATTGAACAGGCCGAACAGAGAATCTATAACTCTGTTCAATTACCCGCGCTTAGAAAAAATGTAACTGGCAATACAACCCAAGATAATAAATATCTTGCAGCACCATCAGATTGGTTATCTACATTTTCAATGGCGGTTGTTAAGGCAAATGGGAATTACGAATATCTTCTTAACAAAGATGTAAATTTTATTAGGGCGGCTTATCCAGCGCCGACAGATACCGGAACTCCAGAGTATTATGCTTTGTTTGACCAGAATACTTTTATTCTTGGTCCAACGCCTAATTCAAACTACACAATTGAATTGCATTATTTTTATTACCCAGAATCAATTGTTACCGCAAATACAACATGGCTAGGTAATAATTTTGATTCTGCTCTTTTGTATGGAACGTTATTAGAGGCGTATACATACATGAAGGGCGAATCTGATGTTGTTGCTCTTTATAAACAGCGTTATGACGAAGCAATGACTTTGCTTAAACAGCTTGGCGAAGGTAAAGACCGTCAAGATGCTTATCGTAGCGGTCAAGTTAGATACAAGGTGCAATGATGGGAATTAGCGTTGAACTTCCAATTCTTCTTGGTGGTGTAACAGTACATACCACAGAAAATCGCGGGTTTACGCCAGAAGAACTTGCTGAGATGGCCCTAGATAAGATTATTTATGTTGGCAGTCAAAGTCATCCCGTAATTCGTGACCAAGCAGAGGCGTTTAAAGGTCATGTCAGGTCGGTGCTGGTTGCTTACATGAAACAAGCGGTTGTGTGTCACAACACAACAATTGCTCAACGCCTCACGGATGCGGGTCATCCTGAGTTAGCAAAACTTTTAGATTAAGGAGCCTATTATGGCAATTTCGCAAGCGATGTGTACTTCGTTCAAGGTTGAACTCTTGACGGCTACGCACAACTTTACTGCATCTACTGGCGATACTTTCAAGATTGCGCTGTACACCTCGTCAGCAACTCTTGGCGCTGGTACTACTGCCTATACCGTATCTAATGAAGTCTCGGGCACTGGTTACACGGCCGGTGGTAATACCCTGACTAACGTTACCCCGACTTCTTCGGGCACCACGGCTTTTACTGACTTTGCTGATACGACTTGGAGTACCGCCACTATTACGGCTCGCGGAGCTTTGATTTACAACAGCAGCAAGTCAGACAAGGCTGTGTGCGTTCTTGACTTTGGTTCGGATAAGACTTCGACGGCCGGAAACTTTACAATCGTAATGCCCACAGCAGATGCATCAAATTCCATTATACGAATTGCTTAAAAAATGAAAAAATGTGTAACGTGCCTTGAAATTAAACATCTGGCAGATTTTTACAAACGTAAAGATTCTTTAGATGGGTTAAGAAATGACTGCAAATGCTGTCGCAAGGCACGTTCTGTACAAAATTATTTTGTAAAACATGAACAAAACAAAGAAGCAAAAAAAAAGCAATATCTCCGTAGGTTAAAAGAAAATCCAAACTACAACGCCGAGCTGTACATGCGTAACCGCGATAAAAGCCTTGCTATCAGTAAAGAGTATTACAATAAAAATAAAGAAAAAGTAAAAGCAAAAGTTAAAGAATGGGCGAGAAATAATCACGGAAAAGCATTGTCTTATTCAAAAATGTATAAGACTAAAAAAATTCAACGCACTCCCACATGGCTTACAGAAAACGATATGTTTTTGATTTCTGAAGCCTACGAATTAGCGGCGTTGCGTACACAGATGTTTGGATTCTCTTGGCACGTTGACCATATAATTCCGTTGCGTGGTAAGACTGTTTCTGGCCTTCATGTGCCTTGGAACCTGCAAGTAATTCCGGGTACCGAGAATATGAGGAAAAGCAACCGATATTTAGTTTAAGGAACCCTCATGGCCGGATGGGGCAGCAATGGATGGGGTCTTAGTTCTTGGGGGGCGGGCGAAGATGTCGTCGTGCCGCTCGGGGGCTGGGGCGCTATTCCGGGCTGGGGCCAAGGTAGTTGGGGTGAAACAAGCAGTAGCGTAAGCGCAGTAGGTGCGGTTGGCACTGTAGAAATACAGACCAGCGTTAATGTAACTGTAGATGCTACTGGCGTTGAAGCAACCGGCGCAGTCGGGACCGTAGATTTTGTTCTTGACTGTGTATTTGAAGTATCCGGAGTTGCGGGCACTGGTGAAGTTGGCGATGTTGCTGTTGAAGGTATTGCCAATGTAGATGCCACAGGTGTTGAAGGCGCGGGTCAAGTAGGCAATGTAGTAGTAAATGCTGCTGCTGTAGTTGATGTAACCGGCGTCGAAGGAACTGGTGTTGAAGGGAATGTAGTAGCCGAGGCAGGTTCAGAAGTTGATGCACTAGGCAATGCCGCTACAGGATTTGTTGGTGATGTAGCAGTTGAAGGTGTAGCAAATGTTGATGCTACTGGAGTTGAAGGCACGGGGCAGGTTGGTACTGTAGTCGCGCAAGCCTCCGCTGTAGTTGATGTAACTGGTGTTGAGGGCGCGGGCCAAGAAGGTACGGTAACGGTTGAGGCTAGTGCTGATGTAGTTGTTACAGGTGTTGTTGCTTCTGGATTTGTTGGTGATGTAGCAATTATCGGCGTTGCAAATGTTGATGTAACCGGCGTTGAAGCAGTAAACGACGAAGGAGATGTAACAGTTCTGTTGAGTCAGAACATACCTGTAACTGGCGTATTTGCTACAGGACAAGTTGGCACCGTTCAAGTATCAGCAAGAGCGCGAGTAGACCTTACCGGAGTTCAGGCAACTGGACAAATTGGCACAGTTTTGGTATGGAGTCAGATAGATGATAACCAGACCCCGAACTGGCAGAATATAGATGACAGCCAAGCCTCTGTTTGGCAAAATATTAACGACACGCAAACACCCTCTTGGGTGCCGATAGCGGCATAGGAGTTTTAAATGGCGAGTACATACTCAAACCTAAAGATTGAACTAATCGGCACCGGGGAGCAGTCGGGTACTTGGGGTACTACGACCAACACAAACCTTGGCACTGCCATTGAAGAAGCGATTGTTGGTTATGCCACGGCAAACTTTACTAGTGATGCCGACCTGACGATTTCGCTTACTGATACTAATGCTACGCAGACCGCCCGTAATCTGGTGTTGAATCTAACTTCTTCGGGTTCTCTTAGCACTACGCGAAATCTGATTGTGCCGACGATTGAGAAGCCGTACTACATCTTCAACAACACTACCGGCAGTCAAAGCATCGTAGTTAAGACATCCGCCGGTACAGGCGTTACGGTTCCGAATGGTAGAAAAGTTCAGGTGTATGCGGACGGCACCAATGTTGTGCCGATTATTGATTCGCTGCCTGTATCTGCAACATTGACCTACCGGCTTCCTCTTACTGATGGAACAAACGGACAGTTGCTTCAAACAAACGGCTCCGGAACTTTGTCGTTTACTACGGTAACTCCGGGCATTTCTACAGGTAAGAGCATCGCTATGGCGATGATTTTCGGCTTCTGAGGATTAACAAATGGCAAACCCTAATATCGTAAACGTAACTACCATCTACGGTAATACGTCCACTACTTTGATTTCTTCGACGGCTGACCCGTTTGCAACGGCGCTAGTCAATAATGCAGCATCCAGCGGCAAGGTCTACAAGATAAATAGCATTGTTGTTGCTAACGTAGACGGCACTAGCGCTGCTGACATCACTATTAAAATCTTCTCGCAAGATGACCTTGGTGGTACTGGAACGGCTATCGCTTCGACCATCTCGGTCCCGGCTGACGCCACTCTGATTGTGACTGACAAGACTACGTCGTTCTATCTTTTGGAAGATAAGTCTATCGGTGCTACTGCAAGCGCGGCTAATGACCTTGTGGTTACGATTAGTTGGGAAGAAATCAATAGTTAAGGGGCATCTATGTCGATGCGCTACAAAGGCGGGGTAATCTCCGCTACGCCTCCTACCGTAACTTCTTCGGTTGCTACCGGCGTCTGGACGCTTTCACAGCAACTGCAATATCTGGCTGCTGGCACTTGGCCTTTGCCCAACTTCACCGTCATCCAAACCTTTACTGCTTCTGGTACTTGGACTTGTCCCACTGGGGTTACTGAGGTTGAGTACCTAGTAGTCGCTGGTGGGGGTGGTGGTGGTTCTGGTTCTGGCGCTGGTGGTGGAGCTGGTGGCTTCCGTACAGGCACGGGATTATCTGTAACTGCGGGAACTGACTACACAGTTACCGTTGGTGGCGGGGGGGCGGGTGGTGCGGTAACCGGGGCGCCACAATATAGTGCAGTTGGAGTGTCCGGTTCTAATTCTGTTTTTAGCAGTATTACTTCTGCCGGAGGTGGGTATGGAGCAAAGAGTGGTGGAACTGGTGGAGATTTAAATGGTGCTTCTGGAGGGTCTGGTGGCGGCGGTGGATTTACAGGTATTGGCGGCTCTGGAAACACGCCTTCAGTAAGCCCATCTCAAGGTAATAATGGTGGAAATGGGGCTTCTCCTGCGCCTTATGGGGCTGGTGGCGGCGGCGGCGCGTCTGCTGTTGGACAAAATGCTCCCGGCAATGGCGGTACTGGTGGGAATGGAACAGCGTCATCTATTTCCGGTTCGTCAGCGACTTACGCTGGTGGGGGCGGGGGCAGCGCCTATGCCCCCGGAACTGCTGCTGCGGGAGGTTCTGGCGGTGGCGGTGATGGCGGAACTTATCCTAATGCTGGAACAAACGGAACAGTAAACACCGGCGGTGGCGGCGGTGGAGGTGGCATGAGTTCTGGTGGCACAGACGGTAAAGCTGGCGGCTCCGGCGGCTCAGGCATCGTCATCATTAAATACATCGTCCCCGCACAAACCGTATTTACCTTCAAGTCTTCTACTAAGTGGACTTGCCCGACTGGTGTAACGACTGTGGATTATCTGGTTGTTGCTGGTGGTGGTGGGGGTGGGGGTTTTTATGCTGGCGGTGGTGGCGGTGCTGGAGGGTTTCGTACTGGCAGTGCATTAAGTGTCACTGCTGGAACGGAATACACCGTGACCGTTGGTGGTGGTGGGGCTGGGAGTTCAACAAACAATGTTGCCGGAAGTAATGGTAATAATTCAATTTTTTCAACCATCACATCCACTGGCGGCGGTGGTGGTGGAACTGCTCAGAGTGGCACGAGCGGCGGTGCTAATGGGCAGAATGGCGGTTCTGGCGGCGGTGGTGGTGGTCGGGCCGGAGGTTCCACGATTACAGGTGGAACTGGAAATACCCCATCTGTAAGCCCGTCACAAGGTAGTAATGGCGGCAATGGTGGTCTTGCACCATCTGGTCAATATTACGCTGGCGGTGGTGGTGGCGGGGCAAGTGCTGTCGGTAGCGCAGGTGGATTTGCTTCTGGAAATACGGCTGTTGCTGGGGCTGGTGGGAATGGAACCGCATCTAGCATTTCTGGCTCATCCGTAACCTACGCTGGCGGTGGTGGCGGTGCGGCTTTTGATACCGGCCCAACAAGAGGTGATGGAGGCTCTGGTGGTGGTGGAAATGGTGGAGGAGCGCCCGGACCCAGTGCCACCGGCACTAATGGAACCACAAATACGGGTGGCGGCGGTGGTGGTAGCGGAAATTTAGGAACAGGAGCTACAGGCGGTTCAGGCATCGTAATTATCAAAATCACAGGATGACAATGGACACCAAGATTTACTTGCTCGTAGGCATCGACACGGCAATGCACCTGCTTCGTCCGGGTGCTAAGTGGGAAATCTCCAACACTATGATTACCCGTTGGGAAGACCCGCGCCCGTGTCCGACTTGGGAAGAGCTCATGGACACGATGGAGAAAATCAAAGCCTTTGAGGACTCCATCAATACCATCCTGCTGCCGGAGCAGATTGAGCAAATCACTGGCTTCCAACAGATGATTGAAGCCGCATGAGAATAGAGAACCTGTTTCCCACGCCGGTAGCGTTCTGGAACCTCACCTTGAATGAGGATGAGAAGGACTATATCCGCAAACTAGAACAGCGCCCAAATCAGGGTAATACGACTAGTAAGGACAACTACCTGCTGGACAAACTGCTGCGCATCAAAGGCTTTGTTAACAACTGCCTAGATGAATACATGACTACCGTACACGCGCCGAAACACAAGGTAGCGCCGTACATCACTCAGTCGTGGGCCAACTATACAAAACCGGGGCAGTATCACCATAAGCACGCTCACCCTAATTCGTTCATCTCTGGCTGCGTCTATATCGCTGCAAAAGGCGACAAGATTTTCTTTTACAAAGACCAATATCAACAAATCAAACTGCCAGCAGAAACATACAATCCGTATAACTCTGAATCTTGGTGGTTTGAGGTTAACGAAGGCGATGTGATTCTGTTTCCTTCAAGCCTGACTCACATGGTCGAGCAGATGGGTGAGGGTACGGAGGAGCGCATCAGCATCGCGTTCAATACTTTCCTGAAAGGCACAATCGGTAGTGCCGACGAACTGACTGAACTGGAGATTTGAGATGGCACACTTTGCTGAACTCGATGCAAACAATGTCGTACTGCGAGTCATCGTAGTGGACAACAAAGAAACCGCAGACGCTAACGGCGTTGAGAAGGAATCAATTGGCGCTGCTTTCTGCGAGCGTCTGTTCGGTGGCACTTGGAAGCAAACCTCCTACAACGGAAAGATTCGCAAGAATTATGCCGGTATCGGTTATACCTACAACGAAATCCGTGATGCTTTTGTGGCCCCTCAGCCTTATGCGTCTTGGGTGTTGAATGATGCTGCTCAGTGGGAAGCGCCTGTACCTATGCCAACCGATGACAAGCGTTATTCGTGGAATGAAGCAACCCTGTCGTGGATTGAAACCGAAGGACTGTAACTATGAGCAGCCGCTACCCCGGTGGTTTGATTACCAAGACCCCTGTAGTGCCGACAACAGCGGCTGCACCGGGTGTGTGGACTATGGAGCAGGCGCTCCAATATATTAAGGCAGGAACGTGGCCGCCTTCCCTCAAAACCGTAGAAATAAAAATATGGGGCGCTGGCGGTGGAGGTGGTAATTATGGTGGGAGTTCAGGTGAATTTGGAGGTCCGGGTGGGTTTGCCACAGCAACATTCAGTGTTGCGCCGGGAACAGTCCTTACTATCATAGTTGGCGAGGGCGGCAAGCAAGGTACAGCCGATAAAGCCGCGCCAAATGGCGGTGGCGGCAAGCAAACCGATTCCGGTTATTGGTCTGGCGGCGGAGGTGGATTGTGCTCAGTTTTTGTTGGCTCTGGAATTACTTGGAGCAATATAACCAGCGCAAGTGGTACGTTAACCTCAAAGGCTCTTATTGCTGCCGGTTCTGGTGGCGGCGGCGGCTACTACGTTACTAGTGACGGTGGTGGCTGGGGTGGCGGTACATCTGGCGGTGATGGGTTTAATCGCACTGGCGGCTCTAGTGGGGGTAATGGAGCGGGCGGCACCGCAACGTCTGGTGGGAGCGGTGGTATTGGCGGAGATGGTGGCGCTAATGGCTCGTTTCTAAAAGGTGGGGATGGCGGCGGCAGCGGCAGCGGCACTACTGGTGGTGGCGGTGGGGCGGGTTGGTATGGCGGTGGCGGCGCTGGCAACCAAAACAGTGGCGGTGGCGGTGGTGGTGGCTCTGGCATGATTGCATCCATTACTAGCGGAACGTCATTGCCAACTGGAGTGAGTGCTGTATCAGGAAATTCTTTTACAACTCAAACGGGTACTGGTTTAACTGCTCCCAATAATTCAGATGGGGACTATGTTGCCGGGCGCGGTGTAGGTGGCGGCAGTAGCACTGCTGGCGGCAATGGGTTAATTGTAATTTATGTTAATGGCGTAAAAACTTCATACAGTTACACAGGCGATGTTCAAACTCTTACGGTGTAATCATGGACACAGAAATCAAAATTAATCTAAACACAACAACCATCCCAATTGAAGTTGTTGAAGTGCCCATAACAATCATTGAAATACTTGAAAAAGACGGCAAGCGTTATGCTTGGAATGAGGCAACCTTGTCTTGGGTAGAGGTTGATGGGCTGTGAACCTGCGCGTTGCAATCGCCGCCCTTACTCTTAGTGCTTCGGCGCTAGTGGGTATTGCTGTACATGAAGGGTATAGGGGCGAAGCCTACCGGCCTCTGGCCGAAGACGTTCCGACGATTGGTTTTGGCACTACTGAAAACGTCAAAATGGGCGACAAGATTACACCCGAACGTGCGCTAATAAGATTGCTAAATGACTCATCAATGTTCCAAAAGGCGGTCCAAAGATGCGTTAATGTTCCACTCTACCAATATGAGTTCGACGCTTACGTCTCGCTAACTTACAATATCGGTGAAGGAAACTTCTGCAAAAGTACGTTGGTTAAACTACTCAACCAACAAAAGTACGACGAAGCGTGCGCCCAAATTCTACGCTGGGATAAGTTCAAGGGGCGTGCTTTACCGGGCCTAACAAAGCGCAGGCAGGAGGAGTTCAAACAATGCTCGGGCTTTTAGTTAATCGGTGGGTGTTAGGCGGATTGGCCGGGCTAATAATGCTCGGCTTTTCGTATTGGAAGGGTTACACTCACGGCAAAGATGTCGTGCAAAAAGAATGGGATGCCTACAAAGTAGTTCAGGAACGTGAAGTGCAAGCTCAAGCAGACAAATCGCGACAAATTGAGCGACAAATGCAAGCCCATGCCGACATTATTCAGAAGGAGCGTATTCGTGAAACACAGATTGTTAATCGTCGCTACAACGCTCTTATTGACAGCGTG
>Ga0172376_10006760_pt1 | contig 12377 bp, 11 predicted proteins | sample Lak35m_FD_121114 | JGI IMG/M metagenome (GOLD analysis project Ga0172376, IMG submission 121114) | Freshwater microbial communities from Kabuno Bay, South-Kivu, Congo - kab_092012_35m | ecosystem: Environmental > Aquatic > Freshwater > Lake | place: Democratic Republic of the Congo: South-Kivu...
GTTCTACGCTACTGTAGATATCGATTCTGAGGATATCCAAGACAAGTTAGCCGAATGGCAGCATTACTATAACTGGATGAGACCACATTCAGCTTTGAAAGGTAAAACACCGATGGAGAGGTATTTTGAATTATGTGAAGAAACTCCTTTCTCAGATGAAGTCCAGAAGCAATACACCCCCCTCAAATGAACGGATTCAACATCCCAATTACAAAATGGATTTAGAGATCGCTAAATTGAAACGATCTCTATGAATCACACATCCTTATGCGATTGAATAAGCCTGTAATCATCTGTTTGTGAAATAAAGATTAAAGATCTATATTATAAAAATCATGTACAATCGCACGAGCACCAAATCTTTCTTTTTGATTAATCAACCCCGTATTTAAAAATTTCCCTTCATTTTCATTAGAAGTACCAAAGTCAAATATTTTGGCAAATTTCTTACTGTTATTTATTAAAAAATCAATCAGATAGTCTAATACTTTTTCTTCTCTCCCCTTATCATTACTAGCCAAATACTGAGCATGAACCACTCTCTCTGTTTCAAAAGTAACTGCTGCTGCAACAATCTGCCCATCCAGACAGCACTTATAAGCTCTTATATTATTAGGAAATCTACTTTTCAATAAATCTATCTCAATTTCATTATGTACAGGCTGTTGGTTATGATGCTGATTTAATACTTCACGAAGAACACCCCAGACTATACTAGGCTGATCTACCTCTTCGCAAATTACCCCATTTTTTTTGAGTTTCTTAATGGATCTTTTTTTGCTCTCTGAATATGAATACTCTTCCTCTAAATCAATAGAAACACTTATATCTCTACGATAAAGGTTTGCATGATTTCTAAATAAAGCATATAAATCTTCTTGCGCTGGATAATTATGATAAATGACCGGGATACATTTATATACGATTTTTTCAATATTGTTTTCTTTTAAAAAAATCTTTAATTGAGCAAAGAGTTCAAGCATATCAGCTGTATGCACTCCCCTATCAATCAAAAACCCACCAAAGGTTAGACCTTGATGACTATAAAAAATCTTATCTTTAATATTTCCAGGCAATAAAGCTATGATTTTATGTTTATCATTTTTAAATATTAATGAGAAATCCTTAAAACGATCAGAATGATACTCCATAAAATCCCGATTAAACATAAAATGATAATTTTTACATTTTAATAAAAAATCATTCCATATTATTTTATCTAAATCTTCATATTTTTTTATTTTAAAGCTTGCCTCTTCACTCACTACAATCTCCTGGATATTATAAATATTCTCTATTTATTATTTTCAATCTAGATATAACCAAAGTTTATATTTAAAAATGATTCCTAAAAGCTAATCCATTTTCAATATTTGCAATAATCTATGGTTTATATGATCAGCATTAAAATTTTTTTTAGCATATAGAAATCCTTGATATCCCATTTTATTTACTCGTTCAGGATGTTCTATAAAATAAATCATTTTGTTTACTAATGCTGCTACATCCCATTTTGGAATCAAGAAACCTGTGACTCCATCTTCTATAGTTTCATTACAGCCTGGTACATCTGTTGTAATAACTGGACGTCCAATAGCCATAGCTTCTTGCATACTACGAGGAACACCTTCACGATAATATGAGGGCAATACAAATACAGTACTATTACTTATTCGATTAGCTACATCTTTGACAAACCCATCATATTCTATTATACCTTTCTCTATTAGCTGGTTTAATTCTACTTGTTTCAGTCCTGTAGGGTTTTCTGTATCTAAACAACCTATAATCTTAAATATTATATTAGGATATTTTTTTTTAATTATTTTAGCAGCCTCTAAATACTCAAATATTCCCTTTTCAGCAATTAATCTAGCTACAAAAATAAAAGATATATTTTTTTGATCATCCCATTTTTTATAGCTAAAATCTTTTAAATTCAGCCCAATAGGTCCTAAAACTTCAATCGCATTTTTTTTATGAGGAATATTATAGTAATGTACTAAATCTTTAGGGTCATCATGATTTAAGAATATAATTTTATCTAAGTATGGAAATGCCAGCCGATATAGAGAAATTTGCACAAAACGTATAAATTGGGCTTTCAGACTTTGCCCATGTTTATGAATGGTAAAAGGCGAACCCAATCCTTCAATCATGCCATAAATATAAGGAACTTTCGTTCTGTAAGCAGCTAAAGTTGCATAAATAACTGGTTTAGTTGAGTATGAAAATACTATATCAGGTTGAATTTTTTTTATTTTATTTATAAGTTGAAAAATAGAATATAGATCAGATAATGGATTTACCCCCCCTCGACTAAGTTGATAGGTAATAGGGGTCGCTCCAAGATTTTTAATTGTATTTAGCCACTGATCATCATACTCTGATACAAAAGCATAAACCTGATGACCCTGCTCTAAACATGCAAAAATAAAATCTTTACGAAAATTATAAAGGTTATAAGCAGTAGAACCTATAATAGCAATTTTTTTATTTATCATTATTTAAACACTCTATAATTTCTAATTGTGAAGCATAAAAAATTTTATCGCTTTCAGAAACAGTAGTAATTCTACGTTTATGTAAAATCTGCATTAAATTAAAAAAATTTAATATTTTTACAATAATTTTTTTTATCTCAAATTTTAGAATAATCTTATTTTTTTCGCGATCAGCGATTATATTATTATAATATTTTTTGATTACTTCAATCTGGGTATTATAACCACGGATCATTTTCTCTTTTTTTACATTTTCTACTTCTCGATAAAAATACAATGGTTCTTGCATTACCATATAATTAAAATCATTTTTTATAGCTGCTGAGAGCCATAATTCATAATCTTCAGCTAGGCAGTTATTTTCCTGATAAGGATTTCTTTGACACCATGCCTTACGTGCAAGAAGTGAAGGATGTAATAAATTTGTCAACCCTTGCAAAATTTCTTTTGGCTGCATCTGGTGGGTAGAAAAAATTCTTTTCCCCAGAATTTCATTTTTATTTCCAATGGAATACAAGCTGGTAACAACTAAATCAATCTCTGGATTTTTAGTTAGGACTTTAATCTGTTTTTCAAGCCGGTCTACAGCCATTAAATCATCAGCATCCATACGCGCAATAATGTCATATTTTGCTTCACTAATAATCTGATTTAAGCGATAGGGTAATCTTCTATTATAACCGTCAGAAATGATACGGATTCGAGAATCAACAAATGATCGGGCTATTTCTAAAGACCGGTCTGTCGAACCATCATCTACCAGTATGAGTTCCCAGTCTTGAAAAGTTTGGGCAAGGACAGATTTAATCGCATCTTCCAAGAATTTTTCAGCATTAAAAAATGGAATTCCGATAGAAATATACATATTTATTCATCCTTATTATTTGAGAATAATAAAAAAGCCGCCAATAAAAACCAAAAAATAATTGTTCTTGCGCTATAGGTGGTAAACCCATATAACATTGGCCCTAATAATATCATCTTGTTGGAAAGCGATAGTTTCTTAAATATTTGATATAAAAATATTAAAAATAAGGATATTCCTATAATCCCATAATAAAATAAGATACCTAACCAAGTTGAATGAATTTCATTTCCTGTAGGGTTATATAACCAGTGGGCGCCTTGCCCAGCACCAAAAATTAAATATTGAGGATAATCTAAAAAACTGAAAAGACCACGCCCTTCTACCTGACTGTCTCGTTGATCTAACCCTTCTATAAAGCGTAGTGCAATACTATCAAAGACCCCCAAGTTATATAAAAAGTAGCTTAAGCTTCCAAAAAACACTAATGTTCCAATGAATACAAATATTCTTTTATTTAGGTCTCCTTTTTGACTAAATATAAGTCCCAGAGTTAACATTAAAAAACCAACTGAAGCAGATCTTGACATGGTCAATAAAATTAAGAATAAGGCTAAAAAATAGATAGTTATTTTTTTAAAGCCATTTCCTGAAATATACAGATAAATTGCACAGCTACTCAGCACCCAAAATGCCATCTGATTAGGATCATTAAAAAGACCATTATATCGAGGTTCAAAATCATAACGACCTAAGTTGCTTGCCCAGATAATAATTTCAACAATATAGGAAAAAGGAATTAGGAATAATAATTTTTCATAGAAAAAGTTAATCTGAACTTGATTTAAATTCATCATTAATAGAAAAAATAATAAATTAAATATCCAGTAAACAGTCGACATCATATAACTTGAATCGAGAACAATTAAATACCAAGCAAAATTTACACAAATTGCATAAGCAACAAATAATAAAATTATATTTGAATATTCAATATTTATTTTAGAGCTCTTGCTAAATAGCAATAAAATAGCACCCATAATAAAAATATGGCTGAATTGTGGAACTCCACTTGACCAAAAATAAAACTGAGATAAAAAAAATGAAAACAGTATAAGATATATAATTGATTTATCTCTTATATTAGTATCACTTAAAAAAATAATGTTATTTTTTGAATTAGTTTCATTTAAAATAATCATTATCCATTCCTTTCTTATTGTCTTTTACTTGATAGAAAAGTAAAAGAACCGATTAATATTTTATATTATTAATTCAATTATTTTCTTATTTAATATATTTTAAAAATTATTCTTTAACAAAATTAATAACATTTATCAAACTTATTTATATTAAAAATCTTTTTTAATAAGTAACCAATAAAAAAACCTAAAAAAATCATATGTTAAAATTTCAGATGGATATTCTCTCAAAATGCTTAGCATTTTTTCTAATGATTTCTTTTTGGAAAACAACCCCAACTCAAATGCATTTATCCATAAAGCTCTTTTTTTTGCTTTATTAAATAGAATATGATTTTGGTACTCATTTAAAATCATCATTCTCGAATCATGCATAAGAGACGTCTGTTTATGCATATTATTATCATGCAGCCTGTATTTAGCAAAAACAACAGGAAGATAACATAACTCCCCTTCCCGTGCTAAAAGCAACCACATATACCAGTCTTCAATTTTTACCTTAGCATCATAACCACCAATTTTTTTCACAGCTTTAGATCGGATCAGTTGGGTCATAGCTGGTAAATCATGTTCTAATAATAAAATTTTTTCAAAATTATAACTTTGTCTTTTTTTAACCCTATTTTTTACAAGATTAGAATCATTATCAATAATTGCTACTCCTCCAAATACTGCGATACAATTTTTATTCTGGTTTAAAAATTCTGATTGTATCTTTATTTTATCTTTTAAGATTATATCATCTGAAGCTAGAGAAGAAAAATATTCTCCTTGTGTCCATTCTAATGCTTCATTCAAGGTTGCACTCAAGCCCTTATTGGGTCGATGTCTAAACTCAAACCGGATGAACCGTTTTTCACAGATCGGAATCAGTCCTTGTATTTTTTCTACTGAAGAATCTGTAGATCCATCATCAATGACAATTAACTCAATATTCTGGTAAGACTGGTCAATGACACTCCGGATACTGTCACACACGAATCTCTCATGATTATAACTTGGTATAATGATGGAAACTAAAGATTGCTCAATTATCATATTATATATCTCTTTATTTTAATTGTTTAAATATAAATAAACTGATTACTATCCAATACATCCCATAATTTATTAGGTGGGCAATTGAAACACCTTTAAATCCAAAAAACTGGGTACATACATAGGTCAAAGTAATAAGGGATAAGGTAAATATAATTTCTGTAGAAATGTACAGTTTGGTCATTGCTTTGCTTAGCATTAAATAGGCGAGTATCCAGCTTCCTATTTTTAATGCATCCCCCATCATTTGCCAAAAGAACAAGTCCTGCATGGGTGCGAAAGATGGAGTGAATAGTAAATTAATTATCCAATCACGTAGTACGAAAACAATAATTCCTCCTACTACAGTCAGTGGAAAAAGAAATTTATAGCCCAAATAAACTTCTTTCTTAATTTCATCAATCTTATTTAGCTCTGATAATCGGGGTAAGTAATACACTCCCAATGTTGTCGTGACCAGCATAAGGTATACCGTGCTTAGTCGGATCATCGCTTCCCAGTAACCTGCATATGCCAGACTAAACTCCTGAGTTAAATATGCTCTAATTAACATTTGAGACAGGGGTACACAAATCGCACTCACTAATGCCATGAGAATAAATGAGCTAAACTTTTTGGTAATTTCTAGGTCTATTTTTCCTAGGAGAGATGAAAACTTAAACCAGTTCGCTCTATAACATAGAAATAACGTCACTATAAATGCAATAGACTGATAAATGGATAATGCAACTAAAGCTCCATATAAATGTAACTTAATTGCCAGCATACTCGTGATAATAAGAGCAAATAAACTACCTGCAATATTTGCAAGCACTAATTTTAATATTTCTTTTTTTCCATTTAATATTGCTAAAAACAGTGTATTAAAATTAAAAAATATCAAAAAAACTGCAAACCATATAAAAACTGTCTGGTATTTAAGTGAATGGAAAATATAAAGTGAGAGTTGTCCTTGAAAAATTAATATGAGAAACGCGAAAATCAGACTAAACAGAAAAACAATACTGCCTGCTGTTTTCCAAATTGCACGTTGTTTACTTTCATCCTCATGATATTCGGCTGTATATTTTACGACTGCGGTATTAATTGCACTCCCTGCAAAAGTAGTCACCATTTGAATAAAATTCTGGAACTGTCCTATCGCTGCATATCCAGTGGGTCCTAGATATACAGCTAAAATTTTATTCAGTACAAACATGGTGATGGTCTTAATCAAAACTGCCACGCCATTGAGTACACTGGTCCTAAGTAAATTCATCTATGCTTGAAAACCATTACATAACTGAACAACCTGCTTTGCCTCATCAATAGATAAAGTCGGTCCAATCGGCAAGCTCAAGACCTCAGCATGAATTTGTTCTGAAATTGGTAAACTGAAATTATTCCACTCCTGATAGGCTTGCTGCTTATGCGGTGGAATCGGATAATGAATCAATGTCTGTACCCCGTGCTCTGCTAAATGTTTTTGTAATTGTTCCCGATGTTGAGTTCGGATCACAAATAAGTGCCAAACATGCTGTGTATCAGTTTCGGCATTTATATTTGTGAATGGAAGCTCAATCGCTGAGTTCTGAATTTCTTTTAAATAAAGATCTGCAATATGACGACGATACTGGTTCTCCTGATCTAAAAATTTCAGTTTCACATTCAAAATTGCCGCCTGAATTTCATCAAGGCGACTATTTACCCCAGGTACCAGATTTTTATATTTTTCGTGTGAGCCATAATTACGTATAGCCTTAAGCATATGTGCTAACTCGGCATCATTGGTGGTAATCGCCCCGGCATCCCCTAACGCACCCAAATTTTTACCCGGATAAAAACTGAAGCCTGAGGCATCTCCCCAACTGCCTGCTTTTTTACCATCTATTTCAGCACCATGGGCTTGTGCTGAATCCTCCAAGACCAGTAAATTATATTTCTTGGCAATGACCATAATTTCTGGCATTGCAGCAAGCTGTCCATATAAGTGAACAGGCAAAATCGCCTTTGTTTTTGTGGTGATAACTGCTTCAATTTTTTTAGCATCAATATTAAAAGTATGAATATCCGGTTCGACCAACACCGGTTTTAGATTATTCTGTGAAATTGCCAAAATACTCGCAATATAGGTATTTGAAGGTACAATGACCTCATCCCCTTCATTCAGTCTCCCCAATTCCTTCCATGCACGCAGAGTCAGAATAAGCGCATCTAACCCATTGGCAACTCCTATGGCATACTGTGTTCCACAATAATCCGCAAATTTTCTTTCAAAACCCTCTACTTCTTTGCCACTGATATACCAGCCGGAATCAATGACCTGTGTACAAGCTGCTAAAAGTTTGTCGCGGTATTGAGCATTTATCGCTTTTAGGTCAAGAAAAGGAATCATTCTTATCAATCTCATATAAAAATTTATTATTACTTTTTAATTCTACGTTCATCAAAATTAATATATTTATATTAATTAAAGTAAAAATCCAATATTATTTATTAAGTTCATAACTCTTTGTTTTAAAACCTGGCTCTAATAAAAATTTCTTCATTTTCCTATTTAGAGGCTTTTCAATATACTTATACATTATAAAACTAGCTATTAAAGTCACAATAAAAATAATGAATGAGAACAACATTAAGTCTATATTAAATGATAGTATCTTTTTTATATAATTTAAAATTTGTATTTCTAAAACATGCAGTAAATAAAAAGAAAAACTGATTTCCCCCGCCAATACCATATATTTATTTGATAAGAAATTAGTAATAATACTTTTTTTCTGAGCAACATGAGACAATGCAAAAATAAGAATAATTGCTGCCATAGGTAGCCAATAATATATTGAGTACCTATAGCTTATATCTATCTTGTTATGAAACACAAAGAATAAAATAAAAATTAAAATTGCTCCTAATTCAAATATAAAAGTAGGTATATTTATTTTAGAATAAGTAACTTTTATTTTTTCATAAAGATCAAATAGAATAATACCCAGTAAAAAATCAGAGAAACGTACAAATGGTGAAATATACAACCAATAGTGATCCTGATTTTTATTAAGCTGCATATTAAGAATTAAAATACCTACTAGATATAAAATAAAAATATAAGTTCTTATTTTTTCAGAAATTAAAAATGCAAATGGAAAAAGTAGATAAAAGAACAATTCGTCAGAAATACTCCAAGAAGGAGAATTTAATGAAAAATGAATATTTTCTTCTAAAAAAAAGCTTTGTATCAGAAAAATGTGTTGAATTAAGTACTCCCACCCTTTTCCAGATTGAATAAAGGTTAACAGGAGTACAAGTGCCGTAGTCGCAATATGTACTGGATACACTCTTGCTAAACGAGAAATATAAAACTCTTTTTTTGAAATATTTCCTATAATAAATTTTTCTTTATAATTATAGGATAAAATAAATCCGCTTAATATAAAGAAAAAACTGACGCCTAAAAATCCTTCATCAAAAATACTGTTAAAAATATTTTCATAATTTGTATCATTTTTTAGAAAGGCCAAATGACTAAGAAAAACAAATAGCGCAAAAAACATACGCAATGATGTAAGTGGTTTAATCATCTCATACATCTCCTTAAATATTTATTATTATTTATAATTCTATTTTCTGAAGCTTCTTTATTAACAAAAGCCATCATACTCATGAATTATTTTTCGTAATTTTAATTATCTAACTATCTATTCAATAACAACCTTATCTGCTTCTTCTAAAAACTGGTCATAGTTACGGATATAGTCACTTTCATCATAGTGATCGCTTGCCAATACCAACAATATGCAATCTTCTGAAAAACCATGCATCTCATGCCAAACCATTGGTGGGATAAATAATCCTTTATTAGGCTGACCTATTAAGACCTCTTGTTTTTCTTTGCCATTATTCATCAGTATTTTGCAACTGCCTTGGATGCAAAAAGCAATTTGTTGAAGCTCTTTATGTGCATGAAATCCACGAGGAACATCAGGCTGAGCACCGAAAATATAATAGAGCCTCTGTATACTAAAAGGAACATTCCGATTGGCTTCAGCGACCACCAAGCTGCCACGATGATCTCCCAGATTAGGTAATTCTATCCACTCGATGAGATTCATAGTTATTACCCCACTAAAGAAATCAGATATTGGCCATAGCCATTTTTATTCATTGTTTGACCAATCGCTAAAACTTCCTCTCTGCTCAACCAGCCATTATTTAAGGCAATTTCTTCCAAGCAGGCAACTTTATAACCTTGACGTTTTTCAATAGTTTCTACAAATTGAGCTGCTTCAAGCAGGCTGCCCTGTGTACCTGTATCTAACCAGGCAAAACCACGCCCTAATAATTCAACATTTAAATCACCGCGCTCCAGATATGCCTGGTTAATTGAAGTAATCTCTAACTCTCCTCGCTCAGATGGTTCTACTTGTTTGGCAATTTGAATCACATCATTGTCATAGAAATATAGGCCCGTCACAGCGAAATTAGATTTAGGATGTTTCGGTTTTTCTTCAATTGACATAACACGTTGCTGTTCATCAAATTCTACAACACCAAAGCGTTCAGGATCTTTCACCTGATAGCCAAATACAGTTGCTCCTTTTTGCCGTGCTGCAGCCTGGCGTAGCATAGGGGTAAAACCTTGCCCGTAAAAAATATTATCGCCCAGCACCAAACATACATTGCTTTGACCAATAAATTTTTCGCCCAGGATAAAGGCTTGTGCTAAACCATCAGGATGAGGCTGAATCGCATAACTCAGCTCCATGCCAAACTGTGAACCATCTCCTAATAAACGCTTAAATCCCTCAATATCCTCCGGAGTACTAATGATAAGAACTTCACTAATACCGGCTAACATCAGGACAGATAATGGGTAATAAACCATTGGTTTGTCATAAATCGGAAGTAGCTGTTTCGAGATCCCTTTAGTTATTGGATGCAAACGTGTGCCCGAACCGCCTGCTAAAATAATCCCCTTTATTGTTTTTGACATTATACTGCCTCCCCTAAACGTTCACGCTGATAAGTACCATCCTGCACGCGACGACACCATTGCAGATTATCCAGATACCACTGCACAGTTTTACGGATACCGGTCTCGAATGATTCCTGTGGCTTCCACCCCAGTTCCCGTTCAATTTTTGAAGCATCAATGGCATAGCGCAGATCATGTCCAGGCCGATCCTCAACAAAGGCAATTAAGCTTTCGTAACTTTGCCCGTTCAGTCTTGGTTTTAATTCATCTAAAATATGACAAATAGTTTTAACCACTTCTATATTTTGTTTTTCATTCCATCCACCAATATTATAGGTTTCACCCACTACACCCTGAGTCGCAACCCGATATAAAGCACGGGCATGATCTTCTACAAACAGCCAGTCACGAATCTGCTGACCATCTCCATAGACCGGTAATGGTCTGCCTTCCAAAGCATTTAAGATCATCAAAGGAATCAGTTTTTCAGGAAAATGATAAGGTCCATAATTATTTGAACAGTTCGTGACAACCACCGGCAAACCATAGGTTCTATGCCAGGCTCGAACTAAATGATCTGAACTGGCTTTACTTGCCGAATAGGGCGAACTGGGTAAATAAGGGGTAGTTTCAGTGAATAGATCAGTTGTGTCTTCTAAGTCGCCATATACTTCATCTGTTGAAATATGATGGAATTTGAATCTAGATTTTTTAATTTCAGCCAAATTTTGCCAATACTTTCGTGCAACCTCTAATAAGGTATAGGTACCAACGATATTTGTACTGATAAATTCAGCCGGACCATCGATGGAACGGTCCACATGAGATTCTGCTGCCAAATGCATGACCACATCTGGCTCAAAGTCTGAAAATAATCGCACTAAAGATACATGATCACAAATATCAGTTTGAGCAAATTGATAACGAGGGTGATCCAATACAGAAAATAATGACTCCAAGTTACCTGCATAAGTTAACTTATCAACATTTAAAACATGATGTTCAGTCTCTTTAATGATATGCCGGATGACAGCGGATCCAATAAAACCAGCCCCACCGGTTACCAATATTTTCATCACCATTTTTAGTGTCCTTTAATATTTTTATTTTACTTTTCACAAATTATTTTTAATGTATTGCTGCCTTCTGGGCATATCTATTTTTATTGATTTGTTCATAAGATATATTAATTTTATTACACAAACCACTTATAAAAAAGTAGATGCTTAAATGTAGTTACATTTTATAATTTTAATTAATTTTTTAGGACTCATCTAAGCCTATATAGCCATTAATCTTTTATACATCTTTCAACTAATATTAATTTAATATTCATCAAAAATTTTCTACTAATATTTTAATTAACAAAGTCTTATTTTAATTATTTTAAATTATTTTTTCTTATAAATCATTTAAAATTTATTTAAATTTAATAAAAATCAATGATCTAAAAAACCTTTAGATTAGATAAAAATTATATAAAAATACTTTCCCATATTGACTATGATTATGCTCTTAATCTTTTTAGTTACCTCATCTATTAAAAAATAACAATTGGAAACAATTAATCCTTATTCTAAAAATTAAGTAATTCGCTATATCTCTACAGCTTGTTTAATCAAGGTTTCACGTCCATTTTCGTCCATCTTTTCGCAGTATATTTTTTCAAACTTATTAAATTGACTTAAAAATAGCTATAGACAAGGTATGTGATCTATTATATTTTTTAGATGTTAATCACATCAATCAAATTAAAAAATTAATAATTATTAATAAATACCAATTCTGAACATATAAAAATAAAGGGGTTTCAAGTGAACTATAGACACCTTTTAGGTATTTTTACCTTCAGCCTATCTCTAGTTGGATGTGCA
>Ga0172376_10006761_pt1 | contig 12375 bp, 7 predicted proteins | sample Lak35m_FD_121114 | JGI IMG/M metagenome (GOLD analysis project Ga0172376, IMG submission 121114) | Freshwater microbial communities from Kabuno Bay, South-Kivu, Congo - kab_092012_35m | ecosystem: Environmental > Aquatic > Freshwater > Lake | place: Democratic Republic of the Congo: South-Kivu...
AGACTTGTGAGAATCCGCAAGGATTCCAGCTCCTGATCGAGTTGTTTGAGCGATCGCTGCTGCATCAGCAGCGAATAGCGGGTCGAAAAATCGCCAGGGGCGAGCTTCGTCGCCTCGGTCAGGGCGTTCACGGTCCGCAGCGCGGCCAGATCCGCCACGGAATCGATCGCAACAGGCACGTTTTCACGCACCAGGGCCGCGGTCGAGCCGGTCTGGATCAACTGACCGAGCAGCTTCCAGTGGTCGGAAACGTCGCGGCGTTCCTCGATCAAGCCTGTCGCCAGCCCGATCCCGGCAAGCGTCATGGGTCGAGCCAGATCGTCCCGGCCATAAGCCGCGAGACTTCCGGCGACGTTCCGCAGGGCACGCGTGAGAGCCAGCCGGGAAGCCGGGTCATACGCCCGAAACCCATCGTCCGCATAATGAGCGGCCAGGAAGTCGAACGGGCGGATCGACGTGCCTGACAGGCTTTCCGCCGGTGCGAAAACGGCCGCGACCGGGTCGAAATGAATGCATTCGAAATCGCTGGCCGTAAACAGCGTGGCACTGACACTCGAATTCGCCGCGTGATCCGCCAGCATCACCGGCCGCCCCGCGGCTTTGACGAGCGATCGCCAGGCCGATTCGTTGCGGGTCAGCGCGTTGGTCAGCCGGTTCTGCTGCTGATACAGATCCGCCCCGATCACTTCCAGGCGGGCGTCGGAAAAGACTTTGCGATCAGGCCCGAAGTAATAGTCATACAGTGCCGCGTGACCGTTATGGAACGAAGCGAACTTGCCCGGCAGCTCTTTCGCCCCGGCGGCCCTGACGGCCTCATGCGGGAACCAGAGCGGTTCCTCGCCCCAGCCGATCGTGCGGCCTTCACCGGCGTCGCGATAGAACTGGCCCGTCGCGACCCAACCGATCACCAGGCTGACCATCGCCAGTGCCACGGCATTGCCGGGCGATACCGCGGCCGCAACCCGTTCGCCCCGGCTGCCTGCGGCTTTTCTCGCTCGTTCGAAGAGCGCCGCGCCTTCGGCCAGGTTGGCGGCTGTGACGAACCCCATCACGGCCGCGAACTGGTGGCTGTTTCTCGTGGCCTGAAGGCTCAGGAGGCTGAAGAAGCCCCACATCATCGCCCGAAACGGCGAGAACGGGGCAAGGTTCGTCGAAGCACCCGCCGCACCGCCCTTGAGAGCCATCACGGCCTTGTTCTTCGGGCTTTTTCGCGGCTTCCCCGCATCCGGATTCGCGGCTTCGGCGGTATCGGCGATCGGGCACCCCCGCATTCGGCAAAGCGACCAACCGGCCAGGGGAAAAACGAAACTCACGAATCCCAGCGCCATCGCGAACAAGTGCATCTTCAGCGGCAGCGGGAACGCCGGAAACGACTTGAGACTCACCGAAAGTGCCTGCGGCAATGTGCCCAGCGTGATTTCGGCCGGGAATTCCCGAATGCCCAGGCTGCGGATGAACTGCGGGATCGGCGTCAACTCGCCGATCGTCCGAAACACCGGGTTGCCCATCGTGCCGACGAGCGAAAGCGGGAACAGCAGCCCCCGCAAGCCATATGGATTGATCAGACACGCAATCACCGAAAGACTGCACGCGGCGATCAGCCGGGCCCACCAGTCGCGGCGATCGCGCCGCCACATCGATGGCCGAATTGCAGCGTCCAAGATCCCCATCGCCAGAATCACGAACCCCAGCGCAAAAAGCCCCTGCGTATTCACCCAGAACAGAAACACGCCCGGCAAAACCCAGACATAACGGGGCCGATCGCGCCAGCGGAACACCACCCAGATCACCACCGACATCCACCACAGCGAAAGTGTCTCAGGCCTCACATACATCCGGCCCGAAAGCACCAGCAGCCCCGGCAGCCAGGCAAGCACCGCCACCCACACAGGCCAGCCCCTGCGGCGGCACCCCAGCAGCAACAGCGCCACGGCACCGGTGGTGATCACGGCCTTGGCCAGGTTCAACAGCGGCACGCCGCCGATTCGATAACCCAGCGAGATCAGCACCTGAAAGCCCCAGTGCAGGTCGACCCATTCGGCGTCGGGCACCGTATAAGTGTACAGATCCTTGTGGGGCACCTTGCCCGTCGACAGGATCAGGTCCCCGGTCCGCAAATGCCACCAGAAGTCCGTGTCCTTCAGGGGAAAGAAGCCCAACAGGAACGTGAGCGCCAGAAAGGCCGCGACGGGCAGAACTTTCAGCGGATGGGGAAGGCGGCTCCAGCGCCCGGCGACGGTTTCGGAACCAGGTTCGCCCTGCCCTTCCGCGGGCTCCGACGATGCTTGCGAAGATCTTCTCAGGCCACTGGGTGCCATGGGGTTACGTCCGGCGTTGCGGGACATCTCGAAGGGGCATGTGTTCCCGGCTTGACGGCTATCGTATCATAGGGACGTTCGGCAGACCTACCCCGGTACGACGGGCCGCTCACGGGTGTGCGAATCGGCGGATACGCCACGCGAAAGCCGAACGAATCCGCCCGATGATCCACGCGGAGTGCCTCCAGCATCGCGGAACGGACCACTGCGACAGCCGGGCCCGGTTCATGAGGATCCGGTCCGAATTTCGACATACGACCATCAGGATGGCTCGCCAAAATTGTCTCGCGAACTGCTCAACGACCTGACACCCGCCCAGCAGGAAGCCGTCACGACCATCGAAGGGCCGCTCCTGGTCGTCGCCGCCGCCGGATCGGGCAAAACCCGTGTCATCACCCGCCGCGTCGTGCACATGCTCAACAGCGGCATTCCCGGCGGTTCCATCCTCGCCCTGACCTTCACCAACAAGGCCGCCGGCGAAATGAAGGAACGGGTCGAAGCCCTGCGGCCCGGCTCGGGCGTCTGGCTGGGCACGTTTCACAGCCTGTGCGCCAGACTTCTGCGGCAATACGGCAAGGCCGTCGGCCTCGATCCCGGATTCACGATCTTCGACACGCAGGATCGCCTTAAAGCCGTCAAGCAGATCATCGAACCGCACGAGGAAATCGTCACCCGCCTGAACCTCTCGGCCGACAAGATCGACAACCTCATCAGCCGCGCCAAGAACGACCTGGCCATCCCCGTGCCGGGTCTCAATACGATCGACAAGGAAGCCGAAGCCAAGCTCCTGGCTCTCGTCTACAAGGAATACCAGGAACTGCTGCGCAGGCAGAACGCGGCCGACTTCGACGACCTGCTGACTTCCACTGTCGAACTGCTCAAGGAACACCACTCGATCCGCCGCGAACTCGACCACCGCTACCGCTACATCATGGTCGACGAATATCAGGACACCAACCTGGCCCAATACGCCATCCTGCGCGGCCTCAACGCCGAAATCACGAACCTGTGCGCCACCGGCGATCCGGACCAGTCCATCTACGGCTGGCGCGGGGCCAACCTCAATAACATCCTCGAATTCGAAAAAGACTACCCCGGCTGCCGTGTCGTCAAGCTCGAACACAACTACCGCAGCACGAAGAACATCCTGGCCGTCGCCGATCATCTCATCAATAACAATCGCCGCCGCAAGCCCAAGCGGCTGCTGACTTCGAACCCCACCGGTTCGCCCATCCGCCTGACGACCTATGGCAGCGAACGCAACGAGGCCGATGGCGTCGCCGAACATATCGCCCGCCTGATCCAGTCCGGCAAATACAAGGCCGCCGATATCGCCGTGTTCTACCGCGTTTCGGCCCTTTCCCGAACGCTCGAAATGGCCATCAAGCAACGGGCCAAACTGCCCTGCCAGATCGTCGGCGGCGTCTCGTTCTACGAACGCACCGAAATCAAGGACATTTTGGCCTACGCCCACGCGGCCATGAACCCCAAAAATGACATCGCCCTGGCCCGGATCATCAACACCCCTTCCCGCGGTCTCGGCAAGGTAGCTCTCGAACGGCTCTCCGACTACGCCAAAACCCGCGGCATTCCGCTCGCCGATGCCTGCCGCCAGGCCGCCGCCGTGCCGGGATTCAAGGACAGGGTCATCTCGACCGTTCGTGACTTCATCATGATGCTCGACGAATTGAAACATCATTCCGAAACCGATTCGCCCGCAGAATTCATCGAACGCGTGCGCCGTGAAACCGGCTATCAGGCCATGCTCGAAAGCCTGCCCGACGCCGAAGCCCGCGAACGCACGGACAACGTCCTGGAACTCATCACCGCCGCCTGCCAGTTCGAAGACGAAGCCGGCGATGGCAAGACCAGCGTGCGTGATTTCCTCGAACAGGCCACGCTTTCGTCCGCCGTGGACCGCTGGGCCGACGACGGCGGATCGATCACGCTCATGACCATGCACGCCGCCAAGGGGCTGGAATTCCCGGTGGTCTTCGTCGTCGGCCTGGAGGAAGGCATCCTGCCCCACCACCGGGCCAAGGAAAACGAATCCGAAATGGAAGAGGAACGCCGCCTCCTGTTCGTCGGCATCACCCGCGCTCAAAAGGAATTGTATTTGAGCCACTGCCGCGTTCGTGAATTCCGCGGCTCGCGCTCCGCAACGATCGATTCGCCTTTCCTCAAGGAACTGCCTTTCGAATGCGTCGAACGGGTCAACCTGGCCGACGAATCCTCCAGCCCGGGCGGTTACTGGAGCGACAGCGGCGGCTACGGCCGGCAGCGAAACCCAGGACTGGGCGGCACCGGCTATTCCTCGGGCCGCAACCCATACGAAGCCTCTTCCGGCGGATATTCCGGCAGCACGCAGGCCGGTTCGTCCACCGCACCATCGCGAGCGTCCCGCGATCCCTACGGGCCGATTTCGAAACCGGCACTTCCCGAAACCCGGCCCCGGATCATGACCGCCGGCGACCTGGCTCGATCCCACGCGGCACAATCCGGCGCGACAGCCTCAACAGCGCCTCCGCCCGGCCCGGGCCGCCCGAATCCGGACGACTTCCGCATCGGCTCAGCCGTGGCACACCCGGCCTACGGCGTGGGCCGCGTGGTCGCCATCGAAGGCAGCGGCCCCAAATCGAAAGCCAAGGTGCGTTTCGCCACGCGTGGCGAAGTGTCCTTCGTCATCGCCCTTTCGCCGCTGAAGATTTTGAGCGGCAAGTAAATTCGTCGAATCGATCGGAATTCCAATCGATTCGCATTCCGATCGACCGAAATGACCGGCCGCATTCGAAGGTTCGATGCGAATCCATACGTCGATTGCTCCAATATCGATCGCGTTTCCGTTCGAGGCAATCACCGATCGAATACAGTCATGCATCGGCTCACGGCTTCAATTCGACATTCGCAACGCCTTCTTTCCCGGGCGGGAAGAGATTGCCGGAAAACTGCAGGTTTTTTGGACCGTCCGGTCCGCCGGGCACCAGTACCGCCCAGCGGTATCGGGGCGGGCCGATCGAATGAATCACGTTGCCTGTGACGACGACGTCGGCCAGCGGCGGATCGTCAGGCTGCTGACCGGTGTCGAATCGGATCGGTGCCCGCTCGTCGCCCCAGATCCAGCGGGCATCGCCATGGCCGAAGTCCGAAATGATATTGGAAGAAACGATCGAACCGCCATCGGCATTTCCGGCATGGGCTGCCGCGCCAGGCATCAGGCCAATGGCCCAGAGACTGTTGCGCACGAACTGATTCCCCGTGATCAGCACGTTTCGCGAGCCGTGCATGGCCTTCATGCCGATGAACGAATTGACGACGATGTTGTTCGCCACGATCGCCTGATCGCAATGCAGGTCGATCCCCTGGGCGGCATTTTCGATGTGATTTCCCAGGATGCGTGTCAGCGAACTGGCCTCGGGCGAGGTGACGATGATGGCCGAGCCCTGCTGCCAGTTGTCGGTGAAATTCGAATCCCAGACTTGCTGGCTGACCAGGTTGCCCTTCTTTTCGTTCTTTTTCACCCAGTCGCCCAGCTTGTGCTTTTCTTTCATTTCCCGGGTCGGCCGCCAGGTCGTTTCGAGAATTCGATTCGCTTCGATGAGCGTGCCGGTTGACGCCGCGACGCTGATTCCCGTGCCGTCGGTGCAGCGAAAGGCATAGCCCCAGTCCGGGTTGGCGGTCCGGTCATCGACGGACACACGCATGTAATTGCGGATCAGGCACCGGCTGATGCGTGCCCCGGTGCAATTTCGTAATGCGATCGCGGCGGAGGCCGTCCGGTTGTCGATCGCCTTGACGTTATCGATCGTCAGATCCCGGCAGCCGATGGCCAGAATCGCTTCATTTCCCGTCTCGGAGCGGCCTTCCGGCCGCGTGAGCGTCACGTCACGAATTTCGACTCCCGAGGCGTGTTCGATCTCGACGATCGGCTGATCGGCCCTGGTCTGCACGATTCGGCCAAAGCCGCAAAGCCCGGCACCATCTTTCGAAATGCGAATTTTGGATGTGATGACGTGATCGCCCGCCGGGACGAAGATCATCTTGCCGGGATTCGCGTCGACGGCTGCCTGGATCGTAGCATAGGACGCCGCCGAAGGGCCATTCGAAGACGTTTCGGCCGCCTTAGGGACTCGAATCGCTGGACCAAGGCAACACAAAGCGGTCGAAATCCGGATGAGTCGAACGACGCAAGCAGCTGAACTCGTCATTTCGTGGGAACTTTCTGAAGGCTTTCGAAGTCACGAATCGTTGTGGATTCAGGCGTCATCGACAAATTCTAAACGAATGACCTTCGCACGCCTACCTCGCTTGCCCATCCGATTGAAGTCATAGCCCCAACCGAAGCATGCCGCCATTCCGGTGTTCAATAGCTCGTCACCCATTTTTCGTTATGGGGGCTACTGCGGTTCTCGCATCTTCACGTCCCTGAAAATCGATCAGTATGGGTTGGAAGCAATGTGGGCAACAGCCCCAATCGAGTACGTCGTTCAATTTCGGCATGCGAGTATCGCCCTCGACCCATGGAAGTTTGCAGCAAGGACAGAACAGGTCGAATTTCGTGATCGTTTTCCCAAACGAACGGCTCATGAACACAATGATCGCAATCAGCGTCGCGAACCAGACGACAACTGCCCCGAATCCGAGGTATCGCCTCACCTTCAAATCGAATGGAACGAATGGACTCACGAGCAACAAATGCCATGCGATCATCGAAACGAACCAGACCAGACAGATGATCGACCATTGCCTGGCCTGTTTCACGATCGTGGCTTTCGCGGTTTCCATTTCCTCCCGTGATCGGTATGCCGCAGAGGGTTGATCCCAAAGCGAGTATCCGGCCTGGTCTTCGACGAAGACGACGGTCCGGCATTTGCGGCATCGACCATCTGGCCCAATCTTCGATCGAATGAAACCCGGTCCCGTCCTTTGTCGGCATCAGGGGCAATCCAGGGGCGATCGCACGAATCTTCGATACCTGAATCGCGCGACGACGTTCCACATCATGAAAATCAGAAACGCGAGAACGAATAGGCCATAGAAACCGAAAATGAGATAATCCGGAAGATGAGGAAACCGCACGACCGCCAAAAGCGTCAACGAAAAGGTCATCAGCAGATACGCGAAGATCAGATTCCGCGCAGGATCGTCGACTTTCTCGGAAGCCGCACGAAGCATGAGATATTGCGAACGTGTCAGTTTTCCCACATGCGTCGCGACGGCCGATTCGAAGTCTTGGCCGGCTTTGAAGAGGGTTGCGTGGCATTTCGCGCACCGGCCCGACAAGATCGCACATTTGCCACCGTCGGCGAGCGGGTTCGCGCCGCAAGTCGTGCAGTTCAAGCGATATGCGGCGAGAAGGTGCCGTGCACACACTTTGTCGACGAACCGAAAGCCCAGGACCACGGCGACGGTCTCGGCCCCGACGATCGCCACGTGCGGTCTTTCGGCATTCGTGCGTGGTGCGTAACGCAAAGCCAGCAGCACAACGACGGCGACCCCGCAAACGAGGCCGAGCCGCAGACTGCTCCGGGTATCGGCGTAATTGCGGCGGGCCAGCAGAAATTCGGTACGGGTCATGATCGCGGCCTCGTTTTCGAAACGCTTTCGATTCGTTGACCGACGCACGAAGCTTGAAACTTAATTAAACGAGAAACTCATGACTGACACGGCAAGCTTCAGATCACTCCCCCTTGCCCGGTCGCCAGCCGCCCAGTTCGGTGTTCTGGCTTTCCTCGTCCGGATCCCAATCGGACTGGCTTTCCTCCGCGATCTCGTGTTTTCTCGAAGGCGCTTCGGCAAAGCCGGGCCTTATGGCCGGGTCACTGGTATCGAACAGGTGGGAATATCCGGACAGCTTGTCAGGAATATCCGGCACGGCGAGGGGCTGGCGCACGTCCGGCTTATATTTGGTATCTGGCCCGTAAATGATCCGGAACTTTTGAGTTCCAAAAGCGATCGTGTCATTGGGCATGAGGGCCGCCCAGCGCACTTTTTTGCCGTTGACCTTGGTGCCGTTGGTCGTGACGAGATCCCGCACGACGACCAGGCCTTCGGTCATCACCAGCACGGCATGCCGACGAGACAGGCTGACGTGATCGATGTGGACATCGGACCCCGGCAATCGGCCGACGACGCTGATGCGCTGTTGAAGCCTGACCTTGGGGCCCTTGCGTTCGATCGGTTCCAGGAAGGCCTTCAATTCCTCACCGCCATTCGAGTTCGGTGCGAGCGTCGATTCCGTTGGGAAGATTTCGGGATTTTCCGATCCCGGCGATCGAAGATTCCGAACGGTTCGACAAATCACATGATAGACGCCGGACCATTCGCAAGCGATAATTCGATTATTCCCGCTTCCCAGAATTCGTCAATCGGCTCAAGGCTTCCCGGCCTTCGAAACGGGTCGAAATCCATTCTCGCGGAGACGTCCCATCATGCGTTCGCGACTCGCCCCGAATCCGAAATGCCTGCACCTCATCGCCCTCGCCGTTTTCGTCGGCTCGACGGCCCTGCCGGCTCAGGAAGCCCGCAACAGCCTGGCCGACCATGTTCCGGCCGCCGAAGTGCCCCTCTATCTGAAAATCCGCGAACCCGGGAAACTCTTCACGAAGGAATTCCGCAACCCGGTTTTCCTCAACGCGCTGAAGAACATACCGAACGTCGGCCCGCAGCTGGACAATCCGCAGCTCGATCAAGCCAAGGCAGTCCTTGGCGCGCTCGCCGCCACCGAAGACCTGAGCTGGCTGCAGATGGTCGAGGAACTCCTGGCAGGCCCCGCCGAACTTGCCATCGCCGGCCCCAACAAGCTGGCCCTGCTGGTCACACCGAAAGATGTCGCCCGCCTGGAACGGCTGCACGGCAAACTGCTCGAATTCGCGGAAGGCGACGCCAAGGAAAAGGGCAACCCCAGCCCCGTCACACGGTTCGAGCATGCCGGCATCGCATGCTTCAGCCTGGCCCCGACCGAATACCACACGATCGTCGACGGTCAATTCCTCCTGACCGCTTCGGAAAAGACACTCAAGGACGCCATCGACGCCATCAAGGGCGTGAAACGGACTGAAGTGCCGCTGACCGTCGACGCCGGCTACATCGCCGCCTTCGAATCCGCGAAGCCGGAAACCCGCGAAGCCTTCGCTTTCGTGAACCTCGAGAAAATCCGCGAAATGGCCCCCGACGCCTATGTGCCTGAAGAATATAACCCGTTGATGGCCCTGCTCTTCGGTGGATGGGTGGAAGCCTACAACAAGGCCGGCTGGACGGGCCTGGCCCTTTCCTGGAAAGACGCCAGGCCGAGCCTGGAAGCCACCATGCCCGTTTCGGCCGAAACCGCGGCCGGCCCGATCCGCACGGCGTTCACGCCGCCCGCCGGTTCGTATGCCGAGAAGCCGCTGGTCGTCCCCGACCAGATCGGCACACTTTCGCTGTGGCGCGACCTGGGCAAGGTCTGGAACGTGCGGGACAAGGTCGTCGCCGGCCCGGCCCAGCAGGGGCTCAACGGGCTGGACAACGGCATCGGCCAGTTCTTCGGCGGCCGTGATTTCGAAACCGGCGTGCTGGGAGCCCTGAAGCCGGACTGGCGTCTGGTGGTGGCTGAGCAAAACGTGGCGGCCCTGAATCCGAAACCCGACCTGGTTCTGCCTTCGTTCGCCGTCTGTGTCGGTTATGACACGAAGGACGACGACTTCCGTCAGCGCTGGGTCATCGCGTTTCAGTCGTTCGTGGGCGTCCTGAACGTCGTCGGTGCCCAGGAAAAGGCCCCGGCAATGGTCCAGAATCAGGAGCAATACAAAGGCGCTTCGATCTTCTCGGCCGCATTTCTGCCCCCGGCGAAGGTCACCGAAGTGAAGAACGACGGCGACAAGCCGGCCGAAGGTGTGCACATTCGGCACAACTTCCGGCCATCGCTCGCCATCGCGGGCGATAAGATCATCGTGGCCAGCACGGTCGAAATGGCCCGGGCCGTCGTCGATTCGCTGACCTCGGCACCGGCAAGCGACACGCCGCCGGATGCCGCGTTTCTCGATGTCGACGGCCAGCGGCTCGGCAAGATCATCGAAACCAATCGCGAACGGCTCGTCATGCAGAACATGGTCGAAAAAGGCCATGGCCGCAGCGCCGCCGAAACCGAAATCGGTGCCCTGGAAGCCCTCGTCCGCGGCCTCAATCACGCCACCGCGACAGCTTCCGACATCAAGGACCGGTTCACCCTGAAACTCTCCTTCGACCTCAATCCGGCCAAGTGATTTCATCCTGAGGGAGACACACCGATGGCCGACTGGCTCGATCCGTATCGAAAAGACCCGAAAGCCGCGTGGGCCATCTTCGAGCCCACCGCCGAAAGGCCCTTCAACGCCGCTGCCGCCGCCCACCTGCATCGACGAGCGGCCTTCGGCGCCGGCCCGGAGCGACTCGCGGCTGACAGCGAACTGACCCCGGCCGAAGCGGTCGACCGGCTGCTCAAGGGCGACGAAAAAGCGTCCGACGGCACTTCGGCCGCCGATTTCGCCCAATTCTTCGACCGGACCGAAGCCCGCCTGGGCCCGGACGGTCCCTTGCGGCGCATTCAGGCCCTCTGGCTGCAGCGGATGGTCAATACGCCTCATCCGGCGCTGGAAGTTCTGACCCTGTTCTGGCACAACCACTTCGCCACCAGCCAGGTCAAGGTGCAGAACACGGGGATGATGGTCGACCAGGTCGCAACCCTTCGAAAGCATGCCTTCGGCCCGTTCGCGTCGATGCTCGATGCCGTCGCCCGCGATCCGGCCATGCTTGTCTGGCTCGACGCCGCCGCCAACCGGCGGTCGAGGCCCAACGAAAACTTCGCCCGCGAAGTGATGGAACTGTTCACGCTGGGCCGCGGCAATTACTCGGAAAAGGACATCCAGGAAGCCGCCCGGGCCTACACCGGCTGGTTCGTGGTGCAGGACCGGTTCGCGTTCCTGGCGAACCAGCACGACACGGGCGAGAAAACCGTGCTCGGCAAAACCGGCCCCTTCGGCGGCGAGGACGTGCACCGCGTTCTGCTGGAACAGCCAGCCAGCGGCCTTTTCCTGGCCCGGAAGCTGGTGCGGCATTACGTCAGCGAGACCGACACCTTCGACGACGCCCTGCTCGCCCCCCTTGCCGAAGCGTTCCAGAACGCCGGCGGCAAGACGGAAGCCCTGGTGCGTGCGATCCTGGCCTCCCGCGTGTTCCATGATCCGGCCGCCCGCCGCCGCCGCGTCAAAAGCCCCGTGGCCTATGTCGTCGGCACCTGCCGCATGCTCGGCATGTCCGACCCGATGCCTTCGCCCGAAACGCTGGCCGATTCGACCTCGGCCATGGGCCAGGGCCTTTACGCCCCGCCAAGTGTCGCCGGCTGGGACGGCGGCTCGGCCTGGATCGACACCACCCGCCTCGTCGCCCGAACGAATCTGGCCCTGGGCATCTGCTCCGCCAGCGGCCCCATGTCGGGCAAGTTGAACCCGGAAAAATGGGCCGAAAAAGCCGGCACGAAAACGCCGGTCGAGACCGCCGAAGCCCTGACGGATACGCTTCTTGCCGACGGTGCCGACGCCGGCCTGAAGGCCCAGATCCGGGCAGTGGCCGAATCCGCGCCGAAGGACCCGAAATCCATCGTCGCCCGGCTCCTCACCGAACCGGTCTATCAGCTCGCCTGACACGAAATTCGATCGCACGAACCGTTCCCGGATCGATTCCGGGAACGTGATTCCCCCAAGATCCACTTTCCGAACGGGACACCGATGAATGCTTTCAATCGACGAACGCTGATGCGGGCCGGCCTGGCATCCTCGCCCCTGATTTCGGTCGGCACGGGCAGTCTGCCGCTGTTTTTGAGCCGGACGGCCCACGCGGCTGATTCGCCCGCGAAAGGCGAAAAGATTCTGGTCGTGATCCAGCTTCTCGGCGGCAACGACGGCCTCAACACCGTCGTGCCCCACAATATCGACGGTTACGCCCGCGGCCGTCGGGGCTTGCGACTTCCCGCCGGCAATCTCGTCAAACTTTCGGACGAAGTCGGCCTGCACCCGAGCCTGAAACCGCTGGAGAAATCCCTCGA
>Ga0172376_10006762_pt1 | contig 12375 bp, 8 predicted proteins | sample Lak35m_FD_121114 | JGI IMG/M metagenome (GOLD analysis project Ga0172376, IMG submission 121114) | Freshwater microbial communities from Kabuno Bay, South-Kivu, Congo - kab_092012_35m | ecosystem: Environmental > Aquatic > Freshwater > Lake | place: Democratic Republic of the Congo: South-Kivu...
GCATGCATGGGCCTCAGCACCCCAGGCGTTGCAAGCAAAGGATTGATCTCTGAACTTCGGCCGCAGCCCTCGCACCGAGTTTGAATCAGCCCTGGGATGGAGCCCCTGTGCTGCGGCCGCAGCCCTTCGCGCCGAGATTGAATCAGCCCTGCGGCCCGCCTGAGCTCAGCCGGGTGGCCCGATCAGGATTGCGGCTCGGGTTCATCCGGCGCGCCCTGTGGGGCCAGCATCGCCTCGAGCTGGTCGCACAGGGCCGTTGCGATCGCCGCCTTGCCGCTGAGCCGGCGTTCCTGCGTGCGGCTCAGCAACCAGGCGGTCTGCTGCTCACCCACCACATCCTCGCTGCGGTTGGCCACCACCAGCGCTGAGCGCCGCAGCCGCCGCCTTGCCTCGTCCAGCAGCTCCGCCTCGCTCACCCCTTCCACAACCTTGAACGTCACCAGCTGCAGGGCGGGATCAGCGGCAGCGACCAGATCGATCACCTTCTCGGTGGGCACCAGCTCCAGCGGCAGCAGCGCCTGACCGCTGGCGATCTTGCCCGCCACCACCCGCCGCGGCCGGTAGTCGGCCACCGCGGCGGAGAAGATGCCGATCCGCTGTCCCGCAGCCACCTGTTCCAACACCAATCGCCTGTAGTCGTCGTAGCTGTGGGCGATGCTGCAGGGCAGCCATTCAGGGGCTGGGGCGGAGCCGGCACCGAGGATCAGCTGCACCTCAGCGCCCCGCAGACCCAGTTCTTCGGCGATGCGAATCCCCAGGCGACCACTGAAGCGGTTGACGATGCAGCGCACCCCATCCAGCGGCACCGGGGTGGGCCCACCGGTGACCAGCACCGGTATCCCCCGCAGCGGTGAGGGCGAAAGCGCCCGACAGACGGCAGCGGTGAGCACTGCCTCGGCGGGCAGATTGTGCTTGCCATAGGCATCGCGCGGTGCGATGAACTGCACCCCCAGCTGCTGCAGGCTGCGGCAATTGCGCTCCAGGATCGGGGTGTGCATCGATCCATGCATCGTGGGGGCCACCAGCACGGCGGTCCTGCCCTGCTGCAGTCGCCCCAGGGCAGAGGCAAGGGCGGCCGTGACGATGGTATCGGCGATGCCATGGGCCATCTTGCCAATCGTGTTGTATGTGGCTGGTGCCACCAGCCAGGCATCGAATGGGTCGCTGTCACTGAGGTGCTCTGCGCGCCAGGTCAGACTGGTGAGCAGCGGCCGCAGGGTCGCCCACTCCAGCGCCTGGGCTCCCACATAGTGCAGGGCTTCCGGGGTGCAGATGGCGGTCACCTCGGCACCACGGCGGCGCAGGGAGCGGGCGATCAGCGGTGCGCGGAAGCTGGCGATGCCACCGGTCACCAGCAGGGCGATCCTGCGGCCTTCGAGATGGTGCGAATCCAGCGGCAGGTCATGGTCGCCGATGGGCGCCGAGCGCGGCGGCGCATAGTCCCAACAGAACCTGTTCATCGGAATTCTCGCGAGCAACCCCGGACTTCAGGCCGGGGAGGGATAGCGACGGGGCTGAGTTCAGCGGTTCTGGTTTCCGTTGGCGTGATGGGCAGCTGTTCCTGGCCAAGTGCCTGGAGCCGTTGCCGCTCCGTTGGAGTCGGCAGATTCCTGAAGGCTGCATACCGTCCAGCGTGACCGACTCGCGCGGGGATCACCTGCACAAGCTCACAGCACGGCTGGTCAAGGAGAACCAACGGATCGCCGTCGAAGACCTGTGCGTCAAGGGGATGCTGCGCAGCAGGCGATGCAGCCTCTCCATGGCCGCTGCGGCGTGGGCTGAGCTGGTCCGCCAGCTGGAGTACAAGGCCAGCTGGTGCGGGCGCACCTTGGTGAAGCTGGATCGCTTGTTCCCGAGCAGCAAGACCTGCTCGGCATGGGGGCATGGGCTGGAAGCGATGCCTGAAGGCATCCGCGATTGGGATTGCCCCAGCTGCGGCGTGGATCACGATTGCGACATTGCCCAGAATGTTCTGGCCGCCGGACGGGCGGTTGCAGCCTGTGGAGCACCAGTCAGACCGAACTCGCAGCATCGGGGGAGGCATGGGCAATGAAGCAGGAAAACTCAGTTGCGAAGCTGGGAATCTCCGTCGTTTACGGCGGAGAGGATGTCAACGCTCACCCCCGCAGCGCTCAGTCTGCCCGGCTCGGCGGCGCGACCGGGAAGCGGCCCGGCGGCGGCTGGTCGTCTGCAGCCCCAGGGCGGTGGGCGTCGTTGCCCTCTGGGCCGGCCAGGGCGCGGAGCAACAGCCGGCTGGCGGCAGCGGGATCGGCGGCATCGGTGATCGCCCGCACCACCGCCACGCGGCTGGCACCGGCCTGGCGCACCGCATCCAGGTTGCTGGCCTCAATGCCCCCGATCGCGAACCAGGGGATCGAGGCCTCGGCCGCGGCCTGGCGCACGTAGGCCAGTCCCACCGGCTCCCGGCCGGGTTTGGTGGGCGTGGCATGCACCGGGCCGACACCGACGTAATCACAGCCGGCGGCGATCGCCTCACGCAGCTGCGACAGTCCGTGGGTGCTGCGGCCGATCAGTCGCTCCGGCCCCAGCAGGCGTCGCGCCAGAGTGATGGGCAGATCGTCCTGGCCCAGGTGGACGCCATCGGCATCGACGGCCAGGGCCAGATCAATGCGGTCATTGACCAGGAACAGGGCACCGTGCTGATGGCAGAGCTGGCGCAGGCTGGTGGCCTCCGCCAGGCGGAGGCGGTCCTCGGCCTGCTTGGCCCGGTACTGCACCAGCCTCACGCCGGCTGCAAGGGCGGCGGCCACCACCCGTTCCAGATCGGGACGCGGTCGCGTCACCAGATAGAGGTGGCAGTGGGCCAGGCGCCGGCGGCGCTGCTGCGGGTCCGGCCGGGCCTGCAGCAGCTCCACCTCCAGGTCGTAGAGGGCATAGCGGATCGCCGCCGCCTCAGCGGCCAGGGCCGGATCCTGCAGCCGGCCGAACTCCTCCAGCACCCGCAGCGCCTCCTGCACGCGGGCCGCATTGGCTGCCAGCACATCGGCCACCTGCAGCCGCGCCGCCTGGGCCGGATGGGCCAGACCGGCCGCCGGATCAGCCGCGGTGTGGCGGGCCCACTTGTATTCAGCGCGATGCAGCTGGCCCAGCCGCTGGCGCAGGTCCTTGAGGCGCCGCACCAGGGCTTCTGCCTCGAGCCCGAAGCGGCACCAATCCTCCAGCACCCGCAGGCCCTCGCGGGCGCGGTCGAGGTTGGCATCGAGCAGACGGTGGCGGGCGCGCAGCTCGCTGTCGCCGCTGCCGGCCGCTGGCGGCATGGCTGCTGCCGCCACAGCGCTCGGCGGGGATGGGGGGTCAACGGACACGGCTCTGATGGGCTGACAGCAGGATCTGCTGCTGTTCCTAGGACAGGAGCCGCAGCCGGCGCGGTGGACAGCGGCCTGGCCAGGGCTGCCTCCATGTCGGACTCCGGGCTCGCCAACGCGGCGCGACAGGGCGGTGTTGCTGGTTGGCTTCCCCTGATGCGGGTCGAGAGCTGGCGTCACGAATCACCGTCACGCTCAGGGCTGCCTGAAGGTGTTCTCAGGTCGATCCCTCCGGCATGGCGACGTCTCCTAAGGCCAGCACCCCTTGGATGTCGTAAGCCAGTTCCCGGATGCCCTGACGGATCGATCGATAGCCACCGCGACGCAACAGGTATGGCCTCCGGCCGACTGCGTCTACATCACCACCGTTCGCAAGCAGGAGACCACTGACCCACCGTTGCGATGGGCGTAGGGATGGGCGTAGCGATGGGCGTCCTCACCGAGCTGGGTGTCCCGGGCCCAGTGCCGGGCGTTTTTCAATGCTGCAGCGCTGGCGGATCCGTCGTAGCAGGGCTTCTGGTGCCGTTCGCAGGGTGGTGATGAAGTACAGGGTGCGTGGCGCACGCTTGCCTTTGCGGGTCACGGTGGTGCTGGTCAGCTCGATGATCCAGCTGCAGCCGGGCCAGTTCTGCTTGATGTGATCCTGTGCCTCCTACCGCTTCGCGGAAGCCTTCGGCTAGTGTGCTGTCCCGCATGTTCAGACCCAATTCAGGACCTGCTGCTGGGGCTTGGAAGCCTTGGCCTACTGAATACCCAGGGGCCGGCATCGTCCCTCCGTTCCCCTGCGTAGTTGCAGGACGGTACACCAGGAGCCTGTTGCGCATAGAAAAACTGCGTCGGTGAATGCGTAGTTAGTGCCATTAAGTCCGCCTCTGCATCCTGAAACGATTCATTCGCACTTACGCGCAAGCTTGCCTTTTCCAGACCTCCACTGATTCGACTATAGGCTTTCACCCTTAACTGTTCGACCTGACTCTGACGAATTTCCAGGGGAACGACCAAGCTCTTTAGAGGCTGTATGTAAAGAGATGTGAAGCGGGTGTCGAGTGGGACGATCGTTCGCATTCGGCCTGAAGATGACCAGCTGCTTTGGTATTGGCTGTCAGGCTCACTCCACATATAGCGGAGCAGGTATCCGCGGACACCATTGGTAGCGCACGGCTAAACTTACAAAACTTTACACACAGCCTCTCAGCGGCGCAAGCTTCTAGCCTGGCTTGATCCTCACTGTTCATGGCTCACTTTCCTTGAGGTTTTCGCTTGATTTTTGCACATTGCCCTGTTTGACGAAAGTGGGATGCTCCCGGGTTGCCCCCTGCGCTGCAGCCGCACGCAGCCCACGCGCCGAGCTTGAAATCAGCCCTGGGGAGGAAGTCAACCGGGTACAGCGGCTGCAGAGGCGGCGACCCGGGCCGCTGCCGACCCCGGCCAGCGGGGGGCTCCGCCGCCGCCGCCGCCAGCAGAGGATCTTCCAGCAGCGGCTCCGCCAGCAATGGCTCAGCGAGCAACAGTGCAGCCGGCAATGGCTCAGCAAGCAACAGTGCAGCCAGCAGCGGCTTCACCGGCAGCGGCTCCGCTGGCGGCAGTTTCGCTGGCAGCAGTTTCGCTGGCAGCCGTTTCGCCGGCAGCAGTGCAATCAGCGGGGGCTCCGCCCAGGGCTGTCTCAATGTCGAAATGTCAGCTCAGCATGGCGGCTGCGTGATCTGCCGCTGCAGGATCTGCCGCCTCAGGATCCGCTGCCGCAGGATCAAATGTTGTCAACGCCGGCAGGGCCGATTGTGATCGGAGTTGCCGGCGGGACTTTCAGGCAGCCCTGGGGCTCCGCCAGCAACAGTCCAGCCGGCAACACCCAGCCGGCGATGGGCTCCGCCAGCGGACGGCTCAGCCGGCCCTGAGCGGACTGTCAGGCGCAGGGGTGAGCACCACCGGCAGGGCGGCGGGGCGCGGCTGGGGCGGCTCCGTGCGCATCAGGCGCAGGATCTGGGCATCGCTGCTGTCCTCGGGCTGGCCCTCGCGCGGACCGCAGGCGGCCAGCGCCTCCTGCAGCAGCGAATCAAAGGTGGATCCAGGCAGGCGATGCCGGGCCAGCTCCAGGAAGGCCCGCGCCAGCGACTCACCGGCGGCGGCCCGCAGGGCGGGATTGCTGCGGCGCAGCTCCTGTTCCTGGGCGATGGCGGCCAGGAACCGTTCGGTCACATCCCGCTTGGTGCCGGCACGGATGCGGGTGTCCTGCTCCACCTCATTCAGCGTCATCTGGACCTCGAGCTCGCGCAGGCGGCGGTTGAGGCTCTCCAGCACCTCCTGCGCCTCCCTGGCGATGTGCGTCAGCTGACCATCGGACAGCCGCGGCAGATCGGCCACATACACCTTGCCGTGATCGCGCAGGGTCAGAAAGGTGGGCCGCTGGCCGCCGCCACCCTCGCGGGCCTCACGGGGCGGCATGGGTGCTTCCCGCAGCCGCGGACGGGGCTGGATCGGGCGCTGCGGCGGCACGGGGCCAGCGGAGGAACGCCGGCGCGTGATCCGGGACGATCGATCGAACATCAGTGGTAAGAGATATCGGGACAGTGATCCAGCGGATCCGGCGGATCCGGCCGGTGGAGGGGCGCCCAGGGCTGCCCAGCGGCCGGATGCCGGGCGCAACCCTACGGAGGCCCCGCCGGACCGGCTGCGCTGGCGGGGCGGAATCAGTACGGCAATCCGTCCAGGGGGCGCGATCCGGCCGCACCGGCCTCCACCGTGCCCAGCGGCCAGGCGGGATGATCGAGCTGCCGGCAGAGGGCCAGGGCCGGCTGCAGGGCCGCCTCGGGCAGCACCAGGCAATAGCCCACGCCCAGGTTGAATGTGTTCCACAGGTCCTGCTCCGGCACCTGGCCTCGCTGCTGCAGCCAGCGAAACAGCGGCGGCCGCTCCCAGCTGCGCGGATCAATGCGGGCATGCAGGCCGGCCGGCAGACAGCGCGGCAGGTTCTCGGGCAGCCCGCCGCCGGTGATGTGGGCCATGCCATGCAGGGGGATGGCGGCCTGGCGCAGGGCCTGCACCAGCGAGGCATACAGGCGCGTGGGCGTGAGCAGGGCATCGATCAGGGTCGGCCCCCCCGGCTCGAGCGGCAGAGAGCCCTCGGTGGCGTCCAGTTCCAGGATCCGGCGCACCAGGCTGAAGCCATTGCTGTGCACGCCGCTGCTGGCCACCGCCACGATGCGATCCCCCGCCTGCACCAGACGGCCATCGATTCGCTCGTCCTCCTCCACCACGGCGACGCAGAAGCCCGCCAGGTCGTAGCGGCCGGCCCCGTAGAAGCCGGGCATCTCGGCGGTCTCGCCGCCGAGCAGGGAGCAGCCGCTCTGGCGGCAGCCATCGGCGATGCCCTCCACCACCTCGGCCAGGGCGGCGGGGGAGAGCCGCCCGGTGGCGATGTAATCGAGAAAGAACAGCGGTTCGGCACCACTGGTGATCACGTCGTTGACGCACATGGCCACCAGATCGATGCCCACACCGTGGTGGCGCCCGTGGGCCTGGGCGAGCTCCAGCTTGGTGCCCACCCCATCGGTGCCGGCCACCAGCAGCGGCCGGCGCAGGTTGCGCGGCAACCGACAGAGGCCACCGAAGCCGCCCAGGTCGCCGAGCACCTCCGGCCGCCGGGTGGTTTCCACACTGCTGCGGATACGCTCCACGAAGGCGCGGCCTGCGGCCACGTCCACGCCGGCTGTGCGGTAATCCATGGGCTGCGCGCGAGAGAGGGGAGGCCTCAAGGCCCCAACCGCCTGATCCTCCGATGCCGCCGCCCGCCGCCGCGGCCCGGCCGAGCGGCCGGGCCGGGCCCCACATCCCGGCTCAGGTGGTGTGCGGATGGGCGATTGGCACAGCAAAGCATCGCCCTGGCTTATAGCTGTCATCAAATTTCCTGATCGCAGCCGGGTCGCCGCTGGGCGAGAAGTTCAGAACAGCAGCGGGATCAGGCAAATGATGAACAAAACTGATCGATCGATCGGCGCTACCGGCTGTCAGCAAGCCTCGAAAACATGCCCTTAACTTTCTGGCGTCGTCATTTGCTGATAGGAACTCGCCCCCCGAGTCATCCGATCCCAGCTGTGGTTTGCGGCTTTTCGCCGCCGCTGCAGACCTGGCCGGAGGGACCAGGGTCGCGGCCCGAGCCCCCGCCATGGCGGTGGGTTCATGGCACGCCCTTCTCGTGGGCCTGTTCCGACCGTCATGCGTGCAACCCATCTCCTCGGCGTCACCGCCCTGCTGATCGCCGCCAGCGCCCCCGCCACGGCCCTGGCTGCAGCCATCAGTCCCACCACCCCCTCGGCCGTGATCCGCGAATCCGAGTCATCCCCCGGCTGGGACCGCAAGCTGCTCAGGCAGGACGCCCCTGTCGCCCCGGCCCAGGGCCCGCTGGCTTCCGCCAGTATCGGCCAGGCCAGCTGGTATGGCCCCGGTTTTTACGGAAACCGAACCGCCAACGGTGAGGTCTTCCGTCCCGGCATGCTCACGGCCGCCCATCGCACCCTGCGCTTTGGCACCCTCGTGCGCGTCACCAACCTGGACAACGGTCGCTCGGCCGTGGTGCGCATCAATGACCGCGGCCCCTTCCATGGCAGCCGCATCATCGACCTCGCCCACGGCGCCGCCCAGGAACTCGGTGTCACCGCCAGTGGCCTGGCCCAGGTGAAGCTGGAAGTTCTGCCCTAGAACTCCGCAGAACTCCGCCTCCTGCAGGGGTGTCGTTCGCGGCTCGGCCCCATCCACCACCGGCCCTCAGACCCGTGATCGGCCCGACCGCATTCATGCGGTCTGCCTCTCCTGCCTCTGCTGGTCTGTCCGCCCCGCCCGGATCTGAGATCTGTTCCATTGCGGTCCATCCGTCAGATTGGCGGCTGGGCCGCTTTCTGTCTGTGCAGCTGCTGCGCACCGCCTCCGAGCTGAATGCCTGGCAGCGGCGGCGCGGCACCACCCCCCTCCACTTCGTGCCCACGCTGGGCTCGCTGCATGCCGGCCATCAACAGCTGATCCGCCGTGCCGGCAGCCCGCGCCAGGGACAGCGTCCGCTGGTGCTGGTCAGCGTGTTCGTCAACCCGTTGCAGTTCGGCGCCCACGAGGACTTCGATCGCTACCCGCGCGATCTCGACACCGATCTGGCCCTCGCCGCCGCCGCCGGGGCCGATGCCCTGTTCGCCCCCAGCGTCGCCACCGTGTTCCCGGCCGGACCCGACGACTGCACCGCGATCCGGGTACCGGCCAGCCTCCAGGCCCAGCTCTGCGGTCGCTGCCGCCCCGGCCATTTCGATGGTGTGGCCACCGTGGTCTGCCGGCTGCTGGCGCTGGTGCAGCCCGATCGCCTGCTGCTCGGCGAGAAGGACTGGCAGCAGCTGCTGATCCTGCGCCGCGTCATGCGCGATCTGGGCCTGGCGATCGCCATCGAGGGTTGCGGCACGATCCGTGATCCGGCCGGTCTGGCGCTCAGCTCCCGCAACCGCTACCTGCAGGGGCAGGACCAGCAGCGGGCCCTGGCCCTGCCGGCAGCCCTGCGTGATCTCGGCGCCGCGGCTGCCGCCGCGGCCCCGGCGGCGCCGCTGCTGGCCCTGGTGCGTCACCGCCTGGCAGCAGCCGGCCTGCGCATCGACTACGTGGAGCTGGTGCAGCCCCATACATTGGCCGTGCTGCAGCGCGTCGAGGGTCTGTGCCTGCTGGCGGCTGCAGTGCACTGCGGCCCCAGCCGCCTGATCGATCACACCTTTCTGATGCACCGCCCCCCGATCATCGCCATCGATGGCCCCGCCGGCGCCGGCAAGAGCACGGTCACCCGGGCCCTGGCCCGGCGGCTCGGGCTCACCTACCTCGACACCGGCGCGATGTATCGCGCCCTGACCTGGTGGGTGCTTCACTGCGACGCCGATCCCGCCGACGAGGCGGCGATCGCCGCCCTGTTGCAACCGCTGGATCTGCAGCTCAGCAGCAGCGATACCGGTGAGCTGCAGGTGCGCATCAACGGCCATGAGGTCAGCGAGGCGATCCGCTCGCCCCGGGTCACCGCCCGGGTCGCGCAGGTGGCGGCCCACCCCTGTGTGCGCGAGGCACTCACCGCCCAGCAGCGGCGCCTGGGCGAACGGGGAGGCCTGGTGGCCGAGGGGCGCGACATCGGCACCGCCGTGTTCCCCGATGCCGACTGCAAGGTGTTTCTCACCGCCACCGTGGCGGAACGGGCCCGGCGCCGGGCGGCGGATCTGCACAGCCGTGGCTTTGCGGTGCCGCCCCTGGCGGAGCTCGAGGCCAGCATCAGCGAACGCGATCACAGCGATGCCTCGCGCGCCGTGGCCCCCCTGCGTCAGGCCGAGGATGCCGTGGAGCTGGTCAGCGACGGCCTTTCGATCGAGGCGGTGCTGCAGGCCCTGGTGGATCTGTTCCGGCAGCGGGTTCCCGAGGATGCCTGGCCGGATCCGCAGCTCTCAGCGCCGCAACCGAACTGAGCCGGGCCAGACCGCCGCGCCCCAGTCCCGCCGGGCCCGGGCGGCCGCATCTCGTCCGCTGCCCACACCCACCTCAACAGGGCCGCCTGCAAGTCCCGCCCGCCGGCGGCCCCGCCCGGTGGCTTCAGACATCGAGAGCGCTGGTCAGGAGTCGGTGGCGCCGCTCAGCCGCGATCGCGGGCGGCCAGCAGATCGTCCAGCAGGCCGCGGCAGGCATCCTCGAGCAGATCCAGCACCCGCTCGAAGCCCTCCGGTCCGCCGTAGTAGGGATCGGGCACCTCGGGGCTGCGCAGCCGGCGGCAGTGGCGGCTGAGCGGCGCGATCGCGGCGCTCGCCCCATGGCTGCGGGCCAGGGCCTGCACAGCCCGGAGGTTGTCCGCATCCATGGTGAGGATGTGATCGAAGCGCTGCAGATCCTCGGCCTGCAGCTGGCGAGCGCGGCTGGGCAGCTGGATGCCGCGGTCGGAGGCGGCGCGGAGCATGCGCGGATCCGCGGGCTTGCCCACATGCCAGCCGCCGGTGCCGGCCGAATCGACCACGAACTCCTGCGTCCGCTGCTCCTGCTGCAGCAGATGCAGAAACACCCCCTCGGCGGCGGGGGAGCGGCAGATGTTGCCGAGGCAGACGAACAGCACCCGGGTGGGTTCAGGCGAGGTCATGGGCGGCGACGGAGCGAGGCGATGGGCATGGGCATGGGCATGGGGCTCAGCGCAACGGCTGGATCAGGCTGGATCGGGCTGCTGCAGGCGTCGGAGGGCCAGATCCGCCCGCAGACGCACCACCGGCACCTCCTGGCGCTGATCCTGCCCCAGAGCCACCAGGGCCTGCTGCGCCTGATCCCGCTCCGCCGGCAGGGGCTCCATCGCCAGCGTCAGCATCTCCAGACCGACGACCACGGCATAGCGCACCACCCACTCGCCATCGCCGCAGCCGGCCAGCAGCGCCGCCAGGGCGCGGGCGCGGATCGCCTGTCGCTCCGCCGTCGCCAGGGCCGCCAGGCGCAACTGCCCCAGGCCGCAGGCCGCTGCCCGGCGCACGCTCGGCCCCACATCCGTGGCCAGTGCCTCCTCCAGCAGGGCCAGCCCCCGCACATCACCGATGCCGGCCAGGGCGCGCACAGCCCAGGCCCGCGCACCGTAGTTGCGTGGATCGAGCTGATCGAGCAACGGCAGCACGGCGGCACTGCCCGCGGCGATCAGCCCCTCGACGGCGGCCACCGCCGCCCCCGGGTTGTTGAAGCCCAGCACCTGCACCAGGCAGCCGATCGCCTCCGCCTGTTCGTGCTGATCGGCGCCGTCGCCGGCGGCCAGGGCCTCGGCCAGGGCGCGGCTGGTGTGCACCAGCTCCTGGGCGCTGCTGGCCTGCTCCACGGCGCGGATCGCCGGGCCCAGCGGTGAGGCAACCCGGACGTACTCCCCGCCGTGAACGGCGGAGATTCCCGGATCTTCAGGTGCCCTCATGGTGCATCCCCTCCCTGAGCTTCTCCAGCGCCCAGCCCGGACACTGAACCGGTTTCACGCTACCAACTGGAACACGCAGATCTGATGGAGCACAGCTGAAATCTGCCACCGCGGCAGGCCCGTGGCCGCCCGACGGCTGTGGCGGTTGCATCGGCATCAGGGCTACCAAGTCATTCGTGCCGTTCAGGGGCTGCTGAGCAGCCGGCGCCGCAGGCGATCGCTCAGCTCTTCCCCGAGCAGGGTCAGGGCTGCATACACCAGCAGCAGGGCCGCCAGCTGATCCCAGGCGAAGGAGCTGAGGCTCTCCAGCAGCTGGCTGCCCAGGCCCGCCGCGCCGGCCAGACCCACCACCACCGTTTCGCGCAGCATCACATCGGCGCGATAGGCGCCATAGGCCAGATAGGGCCGCGCCACCGGTGCCAGACCGCCATACAGCAGCGCCAGGCGCTCCCCCGCACCGGCACCCAGCAGCGCCTGGGAGGCCCCGGCGGCGCGATCCTCCAGGCTCTCCAGCAGCAGACGGCCCAGGATGCCGCCGTTGTGCACTCCCAGGGCCAGGGCCGCCGGCAGCGGTCCCGGCTTGAGCACGAACAGCAGCAGCAGCACCGTCAGCGGCGGCGGCCACAGCCGCGCCAGCGCCCAGCCCAGCCGCACCGCCGCACGGGCCAGCGGCCAGGGTGCCGCCCAGAGCAGCTGCAGCGGCGCCAGCCCCACCGCCAGCAGCGCCGCCACCCCGGTGAGCAGCAGCGTCGCGCCCACCAGCGACGGCCAGGGCAGGGCCCGCAGCGCCGGCCAGCCCCCCGGGGGCAGCGCTGGCAGCGCCTGCCAGCGCAGCAGACCGGTCGGATCCACCTGCAATGCCTGCCCCACCGCCAGGGTCAGGGGCAGCAAGGCCAGCAGCAGCAGCAGCAGCTCGCGGGCCTGGCGGCCCACCGGCGGATTGGCGTGGCCCAGCCCCAGGCCGCGCAGGTCCAGCGGCGCAGCGGTCGATCCGGGCGCCGGGGCTGCAGAACCAGCGGCTCTTCCCGCCGTCGCCTGCACCAGGCCGATGCCAGGGCGCAACCCCAGGCGACGCGGCATCAGCCAGCGGCGTCGCAACCAGCCCAGCAGCGCCGCCAC
>Ga0172376_10006763_pt1 | contig 12372 bp, 8 predicted proteins | sample Lak35m_FD_121114 | JGI IMG/M metagenome (GOLD analysis project Ga0172376, IMG submission 121114) | Freshwater microbial communities from Kabuno Bay, South-Kivu, Congo - kab_092012_35m | ecosystem: Environmental > Aquatic > Freshwater > Lake | place: Democratic Republic of the Congo: South-Kivu...
GACACCAGCAGTCAGGGCGGCTTCCTGCAGGTTCAGCATCAGCAGGAATCGTGGCTCGTGCATCGCGCCGGCCAGCCCGGTTCGCGGGGCCTGGTCACGGCGCGGCTGGCAGAATCAACCGGTGAGGTCCGTACGCGGGACGGCAGCGCGCTGGTTTCGGACCTGGTCGACGGCGTCAGTGAATCCGTCTACGAGAACATCTTCGCGATCGGCCTGTATGAACTGCAGGAACTCGCGACGCTCGATGGCGCCGAAGTCGCGCGGCAGATCTATTCCCTGTCGCTGGGTCTGGATGGTCGCCGACTGATCGCGCTGATGGATGAAGTCCGTCAGCGGCGCGATGAGCTGCTGGATGCCGTGCAGGGAACCGGACGCCTCGCGGAACTCTACGACGACATCGCGCAACTGGATTCGCAGCTCGAACAGCGGGCTGGTACGCGCCGCCGTCACGCGCAGCTCACCGAACAGCAGGAGCGCAGCGAAGAACACATCGTCGATCTGAAGAGCCGCCAGCAGGGACTCGAAGAGCAGCTCCGCGGTCACGAATACATGGACCGCGTTCACGAACCGTGGCTCAAAGTCCGCAAGCTGGAAACGGAGCTGAAGAAGCTGCCCGACGTGCCCGACTTCCCGCAGAACGGCCTGGCCGAGCTGCAGCAGGCCGAGGCCGAACTGGCGGCGATTCGCGGGCGCAGCGGCGCGCTGCGCGATGAAGCCCGGCAGATGCGCGAGCAGGCGGCGAAGCTGGATACGAATCCGGCCTTCCGCCGTTTCGCTCCGGCTATCCAGGGCTATGTCGATCAGCGCGGCTGGATCGCAGACCTCAGCACTTTCGCGATGGAAGGCACACGGCGGATTGAGGAACTCAAAGGTCAGTTGCAGGGCCGCCTCAAGGAACTCGGCAGCGAATGGAATGTCGAGCGACTCAAGCGGGTCGATGTGTCGCATCTGGCCGGGCACTGTCTCTCCGAGCGGGCGGAGGCGTATCGCACGTTGAGCCGCCGTCGTCGTCAGGTCGTCAAGCAGTACAAGGCGCTGTCGAAGAAGTTCCATCGCCGGCAGGAACGAGTTCAGGAAGTCCGTCGGCAACTGGGCGGACAAACTCTGGCCCAGGCCATTGACCGCACGCGCACGGAACTGACTCAACTGGAGGATCTCAGCCGGCTGCGCGTCCGCGAAGCGGAGCTGACGCAGCGCCGCATCGGTATCGCCAATCAACTGCAGCGCATCACGCTGGACCCGTCACTGCCGCAATGGGTTTACGGCTGCTTTGCCGCGCTGGGGATGGCCGGCCTGGTGCTGGGCGTGACGGGCATCGTGACCGGACTGACGCCCAACGGAGTTTCCGGCATCGGTTATGCGATGCTGGGTCTGTGCTGCGCGGGCATGACCTGGGCGCTCAAGGAACACTTTGAAGGCGAGATCGAGAAGACACGCCTCCGCCTGCAGGACGAACTGCGGGAACTGGACCATCGTCTGACCGAAACAACGGATGCCATCCGCAAGGTCGCTCCGCTCATCTCGTCGCATGCCGCGACGGACGGCGCCGGTCGTGAGCCGCGGCCCGTCGATCAGGCCGCGGTGCTCACCGAACTGATGGCGCAGGCCCGGCTGCAGGCGGCTGAGGAATCCGGATCGCTGCCACCGCCGCTGCCGGCCTTTGGTCCGGCGCCGCAGGCCGTTCAGGAACAGAAACCACATCGGCCGGTCCGTCAGGTGGTCCGGCTCAAGAGCCGCGCGCAGTCCGAAGGCGACATGCTCCGCGAGTGCCTCGAGCGATTGCGGCATCTGGAGTTCATGGCTCGCGTTTCGGAATGGATCGAACGTACGCGACCGCAGTTGATCAGCATGCGGCAGCGGCTCCGCGATACGCAGCGCGACTTCGGTGTCGCGCGGCGGAACTGGTGCAGTCAGCTCGTCGAGCAGGGACTGGCCGAGACCATCGAGATTGAATCCGCCCTGTCGCAGCGCGATCTCGTCGCACGGACCGCGATGCTCGTGCAGCGGATCGAAGATCTGGCCGCCGACACGCACGTGGCGCGGCGCATGTGCGAGCGGTTCCGCAAACGCGTTGAGGAACTCGGACATCGCCTCCAGCTTCCGCAGCTCGATTACACGCAGCCCGTCAAAGTTCTGGATCAATGGGCCGAAGACCTGGTCCGGTTGTCCGGGATCCGGAAAGAACAGCGGAAGCTGATCCGGGAAGCGAAGCTCAAACGGATCGAAGCGACGAAGTACCGGTCGCGCATCCGGCGGCTGGAAGCGCGGCGCGACGCGCTGCTCGTGCGCGGTGGAGCCATCGACCGGGATGATTTTGAAGCCCGCGCATCGGTGCTCGAAAAGCGGTTTGAACTGCAGGAAAAGCTCGATCGCGCCCGGCAGGAGCTGTCCCGCGTGGCTGCGACAGAACGCGCCATCGCCGTCGTGGAAAGCGATCTGGAAGCCTACAACCCGAAGCAGAATCAACAGGCCATCGCCATGCTCCGCAAGGAACTGGAGGATGTGTCGCTCGATCTGGAAGAGGCCTTCGAGCAGCTTGGCCGTGTGAAGAGCGAGATCGACACGCTGGAGAACGATCAGACCGCCGCGGCTCTGCGGCTCGATCGCGAGGACACGCTGTCCCGCATCACCGATCTGGCCGAGGAATGGTTCGCGCTCGACTGGTGCGTCCAGACGCTCGATGAACTGCGGATGGACTACGAACGCAATCATCAGCCGCCGATCCTGAACCGGGCCAAGGAGTACCTGCAGCGCATGAGCGGCGGCCGGTACACAAACATCTGGACGCCGCTGGGCCAGCGGACGCTGTGCGTGGACGATCGCGATTCCAACACGCTGATGGTGGAGAACCTCAGTGGCGGCACGCGCGAGCAGCTCTTCCTCGCGATCCGGCTCGCGCTGATCGAACACTTCGCCAGCAAGGGTGTGGAACTGCCCGTGGTGCTCGACGACATCCTCGTCAACTTCGACGAAGAACGGACGCGGGCCACGGTGGAAGAACTGATCCGCCTGACCGGTCACAATCAGCAGATCCTGTTCTTCACCTGCCATCAGTACCTGGCCGAGATGTTCCGCCAGCGCGGTGTCAGCACCGTGATGCTCCCCGACCGCCGCGCCCTGCAGCAGGAACGCCGCGCCGGATAGGACGCCCGGCCCCCGGATGAAATCCGTTGCAATGTGGCTGACCAGCCAGGTCTCACAGCCAGGCTTTCACACCGGTCCCCGGCCTCCGTCCAGGATTTTCTGAAAATTGTCATTCAGAACTCGCCAGGCTGATCGCTGATGAATTGAGCGACCTGTTACCGATGTGCGCGCCGCATCCCTGACAGCACAGGTCTTCGTCAGAGAACCCGCTCCAGTGCCCTGATGCCACAGGGACGCTCTGCATCCCGATGTGCAGGCTTCCCGAACCAGGCAGCAGGCTCTGCTCTCGAAGGCTCAATGATCAGGCTGGAGGGTAACCATGAGGCTGGACTGGTTTGAACCGCAGGACTGCGTGATTGCCCGGGACTTCTACGACAGAGGAGACATTCAGGCTGCGGCCCGCCAGTTGCTCGAATCTCCGCACGCCGGCCATCGGCGATCCCGGGCGCTCCTGCAGAGCTTCCGGCCGGATCTGCTGAAGTCTGCCGCAGAACTGCTGGTCCGGAATGAACCACAGGCAGCACTGGAAGTGCTGAAACTGGCCGGTCAGTGTGGTCCCGCCGATGCTGAATTTCGGAATCTGCTGACAGAGGCCGAAGCCCGTCTGAGCTGCAAGCTGGCCAGAGCGGAATGGCAGGCTGGCCGGATCCGCAAAGCCATTCGTCTGGCGGAAGAGAAGCGGTTGCATTCCGCGATCGAATGGATTGAACCGGTCTCAGACCACCCGGAAGCCGAACTGATCCGACGCGACTGGAATGATCAACAGCGGAAACTGGAGCAATGGCTGGAGCGAACCGCGAAGTGTCTGGAACAGAATCAGCTTCAGGCGGCGATCGAGAACTGGCGGATGGCTGCTGAGATCGACCGCTGGAATACCCGTGTTGTTGAACTGGAGGTGCGGCTGCACCAGCATGGCCTGGATTCGGACCCACGTGATTCGGTTGTCATGGAACAAGCCGGCCCGCAGCGGCATCACGAACCACAGCTTACGATCAGCGGACCTGATCGGATTCGACCCGCGACCAACACAGGTCCAAAGCCACCTGTTCCGGAGATCTGCATGTCCGCCTCAGATGATTTCACGGACAGCGGGCTGCTGCTTCCGTCGTTTCGTGCTGTATCTGTCACCAGTGGAAATCAGCGGGTTCTGGTCTTCACTCAGCCCGAAGTGACGGCTGGTTCCGCTCAGGCCGCCGATGTGGATCTCCCGCTTCAGGGACGGTTACACCATCGACAGTTCCAGCTTTATCGCGATGCCTCTGAAGTCCGGCTGCTGCCTTATTCATCAGGCACGGTCCGAATGAACGACCAGCTCTGTGCCGCCGGAGAATCGACTGTTCTGCGGAGCGGTGACCGGATCGAACTGGAGCAGGGACGACTTCGCTTTCAGGTATTGCGGCCGGATCACACGGTGGATGGAACGATGGTTCTGATCGCCGATCCGACCACTCCGGTTCGTGTGGCTGACGGAGGTCGGATTGATCGTGTGGTGCTGCTGGATCATCAGATGAAGATTGCGCCGCGCCAGCCAGCTCACTGGTGCCTGCCCGACCTGCCGGGAGAAGAACTGCTTCTGTGCCGTGATCGCGGCCGCCTGCGAATCGAAGCCGAAGGCTGCATTGTCTGGATGGATCGCGCAGACGAAACAGCCTGTTGCGATTCCGCCCGGCCCGGTTTGCCCGTCCAACTGCATGTCGAAACCAACCTCCCGGAGGCGGAGTTGTTCGGTCGGATGTGGGAGGGACAGTCCTGCCCGGACTGTGTTCTGGAGTTTCAGTCGTTCTCCCATCCACGAGCCGGAGTTCAGCACCATGACTGACAGAAAAAGCACACCCGACAGAACCGGGAAAGAACCACGGACACGACTGACTGCCAAAGATTTCGAGACGCTTGCTGAATGTTTGCGACTGTGGCTGAAACGCGCCTTCCCGCGACTGGACAGCCACCAGATCGATGACTGGGTTCAGCATCTGACGTTCATCATTCTGGATCAGGGAGTGCCGACGAACCTCGCCGGACGCGATCTGTTGCGACATCTCTGGACGATCCTGAAGCGCGATGTTCTGGACAGCCTCAAACGGCGCGAAATGGCGTCCCTTGAGGCGCTGACCGATACATCGCCCGGTGGAGGCAGCGCGCCCGAGGTCAATGCCTGGAGTCCCTCCAGTCTGGCTGTCGAATCGGAACGATTACAGCGTCGCGAACGACTCCTCAGCGATGTCCTGCGTGACTTTGTCCTCGACTGTGAAAAACGCCAGGCCTGGATCGAACGCGAACTCATGGAACGGCTGCTGCGGGGGCAGAATCGAGAGGAAGCCGCCCGCGCCATGAACATCTCGATGGAACATCTCTATCAAACCAGCGGGCAGGGACGGAAACATCTTCAGGAACTCATGCAGAAACAGGATGTGCATCGGTCCGTGTTTGTCTCATTCTTCGGCCAGCCGCGCGAGAAACGACCATTGCCGGACGGTGCGGTGCCCGCTCATCAGGCGGAGTTGACCGGCCTGATCCGGTTTCTGATCGAAGAGGCCGGAGCGATGTGTCCGAGCGACAGTCATCTGGAAGCATTCGCGCGCGAAGGCAAATCCGCCCGCGAGGCAGATCCCGTCGCCTTCCGGGATGTCTGGTATCACGTCAACGAAGCACGTTGTCCGTTGTGTGCGACAACGCTGGCGGCGATTCGGTCTGAGACCACGTAAAGCCTGACGCGACGAGTCCTCGAAACAGCGGGTAGCGGGTAGGCCGGAACAAGCAACGCGCAGTTCCGGCAGCGGGTTGACCGTGTTCCCGCCATCGCAGGAACGGCGCTGCGCTTGTTCCAGCCTACCCCTGCTGCCGGTGCCTTCAGCGGTCAGCCGTTTTGTGAGCGATCACCGGCCTTTCGCTCAATTCGGAAAAATCGTCCGCTTCACAATTCAGATTTCAACGCCACGTTCGCTGTCTGACTGTCGCGGGGCACGTTGCTCCGCAAAGGGAGGCCGATGAGCCTCCGGAATCGCTCAGTCAGAGAGGAGCCGGTCATGTTGAAGTCGTTGAAAAATCTCCCCGTGCTGGTGGTGGCTGTCGCCGGTCTGGTCAGCCTGGTCGGCGGAGGCGTGGTGTGGAGCTACGTGCGTACTGCGGGGACCGAAGTGGCGCGGTCCATGCGGGACGCCGTGCCGATTCAGTTTGAGCTGAAGCGGCTGGAGCAACTTACCGGCGAAATGATCCCCGAGATCCAGGCCAACCGGAAAGTCGCCGCGCAGCTGGACGTCGAGATTGAGTTCCTCACGCGCGAGATTGACGAACTGCGCAAGCAGTGTGAAGACTCACGCAGCCAGATGCAGAAGCTGCGCACCGCCTTGAACTCGAACGCGCCGACTCATCGCTTCGGCGATCGCGATTTCACGCGTGCCGAAATCGAACAGGATCTCGAACGCCGCCTGGCCGCGTACCAGGATCAGAAGCTGCGGCTGGAAGCCAAGGAACGACTGGCCGAAGCGCGGCGCCGGACTCTGGATGCCGCCACCGCGAAGATTGTGGCCTGTCAGCAGCAGCATGTCCTGCTGGTCGAAAAGTCCGAGTCGCTGCGCGGTGAATTAAAACTGCTGGAACTGGCTCAGGCCACCGGGGACGTTTCGTTCGATCAGACGAAACTCCAGCAGGCTCGCGATCTGTCCGTGGACCTCGAGAAGCGGATCAGAACTCTGCAGAAGCTGGTGGAAGGTCAGGCTCCGGATGGCGATCTCATCCCCGTCGAAGCCGACGCGCGACCAATCACCGACCGTTTCGACGAAGCCATGCAGGCGGAAGCCTCCTGAACGATTCCGCAACAAACGCAGGCCATCGCAGCAGGCAGGAACAAGCAACGCGCAGTTCCGACAGGAGTGAAAGTTCCGTTAACCGCGATTGACGGAATGGCGCTGCGTTTGTTCCGGCCTGCTGCGGCCCACTTTCTTTCCCGATGTTTTCACGCTCAGGGAGCCTGTCATGTTCGAGCTGTCTGTTGAATCTTCGAAAGCGGAATCCGTTTCGACCTGCCCGTCCAACCACATCACCATTAATCCGGGCCGGAACGAAACAGTCCCTGTCTTTCCAGTTCCGGTTGCACCCGTCAGTGAACCGGACCTGGCACCACAGACTCCCGGTGAGGTCGCCCTGTACGGCGCAACTCAGGATGTCCGCGATCGCGTTCTGAGCGATTGCTGGAGCCTGTAGGCCGGGCTTTGCCCGGCAATCGTCGCAGTGCATGTCAGGCCTCTGGAGTCCGTCACTCCGAAGAATGCCCTCCGGAGCGCAGGTGTCGCCGCGACTGTGAGCGGAAAGCACCTGCGTCTCCGGCAGCAGCCCCAACCCGCGAACAACAACATCTCGCCTGTGATCCTGCGAAGTATTAGACCCCTTTCAATGGCCATCAGTCTCGATCATCCGTTTGTGGAGAACTCGAATCATGACGCTGCCCTTTCAACTTCTGATCACCACGACGATGGTCATTCTGGCTGCCATGAGCGGCCAGATCCGGATGGTCATGGCGGAAGAGCTCCCGCGAGAACCGGCGCGGCTGGTCATCGATGGATCAACCATCCGGATCGACGTCCGTTCGGACTGGCAGTTCTCGCTGGAGGAAGCACGACGTGAAGCTGATGAGCGACTTCTCGAAGCTCTCTGGCCACTGGCTCTGTCGATCGAACCGCGATTGCCGCAGACTCGACGCCAGGAACTGCCCCGGCTGTGGCTGGCCGGGCCAGCGATCCGCCGCGATCGCACCGAGGAGCGCAGCCGGGCTTACGGCCGTCAGTTTCAACAGGCCGTGGAGCTGGCGCTTTCACCGGAAGAACTGCGAACCGGCGTGACGGCATTGAAACCGGTTCCGCGCAGCCTGATCCTCGCCGGCATGGCTGGGGCGGTTCTGGCGGGACTGGCCCTGATCGTCTGGCTGGACCGACTGACGCAGGGGTATCGCCTCAAAGCCATCGTGTTCGGTATCGGAGTGCTCACATCACTGACCCTCAAACTGCTTGTCAGCCTGTGGTGATCCGCTCAGACTGAAAGTACTTTGCCCCGCAGATGCGTAGCAGGATTGAAAGTCCCAGTAATCGCGGTTGCCCTAACGGCGTTTGTTCCAGTCTGCTGACTGCGTACTGACCAGTGCATTTTGTTGACATTCTTCCAGAACCACTGGATGCATCCTTTTGGAGACGCTTCATGAACATCGCAGCCTCGCTCGATAACAACGATGATCTCTTCGACTGGCTGGAGAAGCGCGGGATTCGCATTTCGTCGAAGGACCAGAAGCGACCGCTTGGCAGTGGCGCGTTCGCCACCGTTTATCGAGGAACTATGACCGGCAAGCCGGAGCGGGAGTGTGCGGTCAAAATCTGGCACCACCCCGTATCGCAGAATGATCCGGCTGTCCGCCGGGAAGTAGAGGCCGTTCAGAAACTCTATTCCGAACCGGTTGGAAGTCTTCCCAATCTGGTCAAACTGTTGCACGAACCGCTGTGGCCCATCGACCACAATCAGCAGGAACGGTTTGTGACTATCTGGGAGCTGGCTAAGGACGGCTCTCTCGATGCGCTGCAGAAAAGGAACTACCCGGATGGCATGCCGCGCAGCGTGCTGCTGCCTCTTCTTGACGACATTGCAGCCGCGATCGATGGCCTGTCAGATTACGACTGGACTCACCGTGATGTGAAACCGGCAAATGTCCTGCTGTTCGGAAATCGTGCCAAGCTGGGGGACTTTGGACTGTTTCGCCTGCAGGGGGCCAGTACGGTTCATACGCAGGGACTGAGAGGCACACCCGAATTCATGCCACCTGAGGCTGTTGCTGACGGACATGAAGTCTCGCCGACCTTTGACGCCTACAGTTTCGGAGCGATGTACGGCTGGCTGCGGCGCGGCGGTCGGAGCGTCTTTGCCAATCCGCAGAAGACCGAACTGGATCTCACGGGGCTGGACGGTGACGAAATGATGTTTATCGGCCAGCTCTGCTCGCCGCAGTCTGCCGATCGTCCCAGAGGAAGAATCCGCGAACTCCTGCAACCATTGATGAGGCCTGCTGTGAACGTATCCGAATCAACCACTCCGCCTGGCGATTCAACGGAATTGACTGCCAACTGGCTGGAAGCCTGTGATGCTCTCATCGATGCCGGGATGGAGTACCGGCAGATTGAAATGGAACTTCTGATTCAACAGCAGGCCAAATCTCAACTGCTGTCAGCCTACCGGCCTCCAAGGGAAATGGTCCGGGAACAGGACGTTCGGATTGCCACCGTACGGAAACAACTGCATGACCAGCTCCAGGTCGTGCAGGCCAGAATCCATGCGCGTGAACATGCAACAGATGCGTGCTCTCAGGCTTTACAGCAGGAACTGGCCTGGCTGATCAATTCAGAACACGGCCCTGGCCACAGTCCGGAAGACAGCGTTGTCCGGGATGTTCAAGTTCAGATTGAAACTCTGGCGAATTCCAGAAGAACTTGGCTACGGGGTGACCCACTTGATGAAACAGGTATCAGCCGCGTTCTCACCGCGCGGCAGTTTGTGGATGAATCCCGGAACCTGATCCGCCGTCGCGTCAGTGCGATTGAAATTCCGCTGCTGGAGATTCCACCTGGCGAGTTCTTTATGGGAGCTGCCGATGACGAGGGTGACTCTTCCAATGATGAAAAGCCCCGGCATCTCGTCCGGATCACCAGACCCTTCTGGATCGGTCAGTATCCGGTCACCATTCGGCAGATACTCAACTGGTTGAACGACCCCGAAGTAAAGTTCGACTCGACATGGATTGAACTTTCCAATGTGGAATGTCCAGTCGAGAAAAAGAACAACCTGTTTGTTCTCAAACGGACTAAGTTCGGTCAATCGCTCGATCAGCCGATGGTCTTCATCTCCTGGGCGGGGTGTATAGCGTACTGCGAGTGGGCAAGCTTGAAAGATCCGGAACTAACCTACTCGCTGCCGACGGAAGCGCAATGGGAATACGCCTGCCGGGCCGGAACGGCAACCCGCTGGTACTTTGGAGATGATGAAGCGGATCTGGACGATTATGGATTGTATTCAGGAAACTCCGGAAGCACGACTCATCCCGTTGGCGGGAAAGGGACCAACCCCTGGGAGATTCATGATCTGCACCACGTCTGGCAGTGGTGCCTAGACTGGTACGACGAGAACTACTATCAGTCGTCCCCGATCAACGATCCTGCCGGCCCGCAAACGAATCAGCAGAGCCGAGTGCAGCGTGGCGGCGCGTGGTGCGATAGATCTCCAGATACCCGTTCCGCTCACCGCACCGCATTTGCCCCCGTCGCTCGTAGTTCTTACTGTGGGTTTCGAGTGTGTTGTGAGAGTGCGAGTTCCAGGATCCGTAATTCCTGAGCACCTTGACTGCTTTACTGCTTTTTACCACTCAAAGGAGCGCTCAGCCCCTTTGAGCGAGCAGGCGGGACGAAGATGGGTAGGCCGGAACAAGCAACGCGCCGTTCCGGCAGGATTTAATACATTCCGGCTGCAGGTAAGAGGTCCGGCATCGGGATGAGGTTCGGATGATGCCGGAACGGCGCGTTGCTTGTTCCGGCCTGCGGGCTGCGGGAGTGATTTGATGTCCGACTATCGGCGCTGGTTTGTGCCGGGGGGCACGTATTTCTTCACGCTGGTGACATACGGTCGCCGCCCCATTCTCACGACGGATTCCGGACGCCGGTTCCTGCGCGAAGCCATCGACACGATCCGAGCCAGTCGGCCCTGCACGTTTCTGGCCACCGTCCTGCTGCCCGATCACTGGCACATGGTGCTGCAGTTGCCCAGGAACGATGCGAACTATTCCACCCGGCTGAAGCGGATCAAAGAAGAGTTCACATCTCGATGGCTCGGCGCCGGACTGCCGGAAGCTTCAGTCACGGAGGCTCAGCAGCGGAAAGGTGAGCGCGGTGTCTGGCAGCCGCGATTCTGGGAACACACCATTCAGGATGAAGACGACCTGGAATACTGCGTGGATTACTGCCACTGGAATCCCCGCAAACACGGGCTTGTGAAGCGAGTTCGCGACTGGCCGTGGTCTTCCTTTCATCGCTTTGTGACCGTCGGCCATTACGACATCGACTGGGGCGGCACGGAACCGGAAACGATCCGGGCCATCGCGGACGACCGGGGCGAACCGGCCTGACCTGGCACGCACACGGCCAGATGGGTAGGCCGGAACAAGCAACGCGTAGTTCCGACAGCGAGTCCACGCCGGTATCGGACCAGCTTGTTGTTGCCGGAACGTCGCTGCGCTTGTTCCGGCCTACCTCTCGGATCTGACACGCACACGGCCAGGTGCGTAGTGCGCAAGCCGGAACAAACAGTTCCGGCCCCCCCCGTCTCAGCGGTGTGTCGGGGCAGTCCAGATGTCGATAAAATTGAAAGCTGATGAATCAGCCAGCGGGCAGCGTTCGCCTGAGAACCGTGTCGGAGGAGTTGCTCATGCCGGATGAAGACTCGGTCATGGACCTCTGGCAGCGGATGCAGGACGGCGATGACTCCGCGATTCCGTTGCTGTGGAACCGGTACTTTCCGCGCATGGTCGCTCTGGCCCGTCAGTCCATTGCCGCTCAGGCCCGTTCGCGCACCGATCCGGAAGACGCCGCTCAAAGCGCCTTCTTCAGCTTCTGGGAGCTGTCTCGCGAGCGACTGGAAACCAGCCTGCAGGATCGCAATCAGCTCTGGAAACTACTGGCCCGGATCACCGTGCGCAAGGTCATCAAATCGCTGCGACGCGACATGGCCGAGAAACGCGGCAGCGGCCGGACGATCGGTGAAGCGGGTTTCGCGGACGATGAAATGCGGCTCGACCAGATGGCGCTGGCGGCGAGTTCCGATCCGGAAGTGGACGTGATCGTCGATGAGCTGATTGATGGACTGGAAGAGGATCTGCGGCCGTTCGTGCTGATGAGGCTGATGGGTTATCGCAACGCCGAAATTGCCGAGGTTCTGGAATGCACCGAACGGACTGTTGAACGGAAGCTCGGCGCCGTCCGGATGGTCTGGCTGAGTCAGGAAGGCGATTGAAACCGGCGGAAGTCCGTACGCCGCGGAAGTCGGATCGCAGAAATATCTGCGCGGTGCCAGCCGGGATCTCAGTCGCGGAGAGCTTGTGAATCTATCCTGTAGGGTGTGACAAGCAGAGCGAGACTCGACAGGTGTGCCGGCGCAGGCAGAATATTGTGGTTCGTAAGTGTTTGAACCGGTCGAAATCTTCTCTGC
>Ga0172376_10006764_pt1 | contig 12370 bp, 21 predicted proteins | sample Lak35m_FD_121114 | JGI IMG/M metagenome (GOLD analysis project Ga0172376, IMG submission 121114) | Freshwater microbial communities from Kabuno Bay, South-Kivu, Congo - kab_092012_35m | ecosystem: Environmental > Aquatic > Freshwater > Lake | place: Democratic Republic of the Congo: South-Kivu...
ACTCGCAGTCCCGGCCATGGAGTCGTGCTGCACAATGATGTTCTCCGTAGCAAGAACCTTGGCGAACACATTCTTGGAGGCGGTGTTGGTAGTGGTGGCTGTAGTCATGGGTGCATTTTACCAAGTTGAGGAGTCAGTACAAGACTCAACATCGAAATTTCCAAAGAAAATTTGTTACGCTTGATCCCAGATCAAATAGAACTTGCACTCTTCAAAGTCCTTGCAGATTTCAAACACAATCTTTTGTTTCATTTCAGCCGGAGTCAGGGTCGCAGGCCAATACTTCTTTGGATTGGTAATCACCTGAAAGACTGATTCATTGCGAATGAAATGTTGCAATTCGTACTTCAGGTCATCAATCTGATTGTCAGTCAATCCATACCCACGCAGATTGAATGATTCGTAGATTGCGGAGGCAACTTCCTTTTGAATAGCAATCGGATAGGGTTCAACCCTATGTGGATTGTTTCCTGCCACTTTCACTTCGGAAAGAAACATATCAAATGTTTCTACCAACTCGTCAAAGACCATGCGGGAGGTGACGAGAACTTCTATGTTCTCGCCACTCCCGGTGGCCTTGAAGTCAATTGGAATCCAAAGTTCACGCATTGGGTTGAGCGATCTGCGCGAGGTAGACAGGCAGTTCAGGAACGCTGTACAGACCACGGCTGACGATGCGCTTGGAATCGTTCACGATCCATCCCGGTGCAGACCTCATGCCGTGCTTTGCTGCCACGGCCTTCAGGAAGGGACGAGTGAAGGTGAAGGCTTCGGGGTTGGTGCAACCCTCTTCAACGAGCCATTGCAGGAAACGAACTTGAGTGTTGGTGAGATTCATTTGAATCACTCCTTGTTGGTTGCGTCGGTCGAGGAAGCAGGAACACCCTGATTCATATTCTCGTCCAACTTGGTGTAGAGGTTGAAGAAACTGTCAGAAACGGAAGTGTCGAACCGGGCGAGGGCCATCTTGATGGCAGTCTCCCGATGGTGAAAGATCGATTCGCCCTTGATGATATCGATCAGGCGACGAGTCGAGATCACATCATCCACAGCACCTTCGTTGAAGGACTTGCGAATGATATCTGCCCACCGAACCAAACGGTCGGCAAAGTCCTTGTCCACAACCCCCATGGACTCCATGTACTTCAGAAGGATCTTCTCTTCGGTCACGCGAGGAGGATACTCCTGTTCGATGGTGAAGTTGTAGCGGTCGAGGAACGCTTCGTTCAGCATCTTCGTGCCGATGAAACGATCAGAGTGGTCACCGCCACGACCCTTGGTGTTGGCCGTAGCCACGATGCAGAAGCCGGGAGTCGGACGCACAAATTCGTTCGTCTTCTTGAGGTAGATGCCCTTACCCTCAAGGACAGGCTGAAGGCACATCAACTTGTCACCCCCGAGATCCACTTCGTCAAGAAGCAAACAGGCTCCACGGCGCATGGCTTCAATGACCGGGCCATAGACGAACTTGGTGTTGCCATCGATCAGCCGCATCCCGCCAAGGAGGTCATCCTCGTCGGTTTCGGTCGTGATGTTCACCCGAATGCACTCCTTGGACAGGTTGGCACAGACCTGTTCGACCATGGTAGTCTTACCATTGCCCGACAGCCCGGTGATGTAGGTGACGGTGAAGTGTCCACTCCGAATGATCTTGGCGACCGAATCGTAGTTGCCCCAACGGACATATTCAGGAATGATGGTAGGGATCAGGGTGCTGCGATCTCCACCGGACGCTTCGCGGACGAGGTTGATGATGCTCATGGTCATGGTTTCCTTTCGGTCTGCCCATTGTAACCGATTGCCAAATGAGTACAAGCCCCTACAACCAAATTTCCAAAAAAAATTTCGCCCCCATCCAAACCCTAAATATCAAGGAGAACACAATCAAATGTCATTTATCGAAACACTTTACCTACAAGAACAAATCAAAAGACTTCAAGAAGAGAATAAAAGACTCAAATCGCTTTTGGAGTATGGTGGGGCTGTATCAAATACAATGTCCAATTTAGAAAGAACAATTGGTTCATTTGATAAGTTGAATAAGACAATACAAAAGGTAACAGGTACAGATAAAGAATATAAAGAAACTAAAAAGAAGGGTTTGAGATTAGATATAACAAGAGGTGAAAACAAATTTGATAATTTAGATGCACAGAGAACAGATCAAAGTATTCGCAAGATAGAAGACACAGGAAACACAGCAGGGCTAAATGCTCGTAAATTACTTGGACTAGAGTGAATTAGAGTGGGGAGTGTACAAAATGAAGGTGATTTGGGGGTGTGGGGCAGGGTGGGGGGAAATGGGGCAGAGGTATTTGAAATAAAAAAAGTCTAACTCTGCATCTAAATCAAGCAAATTCACGCAAAAAACGCACTATCTGCCCCACATCTGCCCCAAAAACACCCATAAAATGCGAGATATTCCCCACCATATCAAGTAAATTGGCAGCACGATCAAGTAAGTTTGGAAATCCGTAAAATAAATCAAAATACTTGACAAAACCCGCACAGTCCGTATAATACTCTCTAATGAGTTCTATTTCAGATATATTAGATGAGTTGGATAGTGTTTTACCTACCTCTAAACAGTATTTGATATCAGATTTGGTTGAAGAAATTGAAAAGATTCAGAATCAAATAACAGATTCCGTCAAGGAACATGAATTCAATCTGAATAAATTGGTAGAGGATTACTCTATGATGTTTAGTGTGGTGGAGAGGGATGTGAAAAGTAATCGAATTTACTTCACAGGAAGCCTACCCGCCACAGAAAAGAATCAAAAGATATTGGAGAATCATCTCTCCAAGTATGGAAAGAAGAAGTATAAAATGCTTCAGGATTATATCAAATGAGGTTTATTTGAAATAAAAAATCCCCCCTTGCCTTGCAGCAGAGGGGGGAGAGAGGGGGGTGATGAGATCGGGAATTAGTCTTCGACCTCAACCTCTTCTTCAGTAACCGCTGCCGTGTTCCAATCGATGTGAAGAACACGACCATCTTCGCCTTCGAATTCGTGTTCCGAAAGCACCTTGAGGTTGGGGAACTTGACCGCGATCATCGCAAGGATCGGATCGGGGGAAGACCAAGCAGTATCAAACCGCCACAGGAGGGAAGTCGGCTCATCCCGAATCAATTCGCAGTCACAAGCGTTCCACTTGGTTCCCCAGTTGCGAATCGCCCAGTCATACCAAGTCTCGACTCCGTAGGACTCCTTGAGGCTCGCGTAACGAGCCTTCTCCTCCTCCGAGATGGCAGTCTTCAACCGCCAGTTCAGAGTCTCCTCGTCCCACTTGTAGTCCTCTGCCATCTTGCGAATCTCCGCTTCCGTTGCAGGACGGGGGGAAGCGGTGTTCTGAATGTCAGATGGCATCGGAATGAGGAAATTGAAATCAAATTCGTCGGGGTTGGCCGGGTCGTTCGGGTTGGCATTCTGCGCCATCACGAATGCCTTCATGCCATCACGAAATGCACGAATCGCTTCTTCCGAGCCATTGAGTTCCAGACGGTTGTAGCACCAGTTGGGCATTTCAGGGTTCCTTGAAAGATGGGTCGTTTGTCAGTTCACCAACGAGTTCGCACAGTTCCTTGTGCATGGATTCCAAACGATCAACGAGATCGTTCTGTGAGATTGTACCACTCTGAATGTCAGAGATCAAGTCCTCAACTGCCAAAATTTGAGAAAAAATTGTGGCAGAGGTGTTTCGTTTAGTCCGCGCCATTTGGCCCCTCCTCAAACGAAATGGGTTCCAAATCAATCGCACGAACATCTGTGTGAAGGGTGTTCACGACTTCTGATTCAACCATCTTGAATCGGCTGTCGGTGAAGACTGCATCTGCTTCAAGTGAAGCAGGCGTGGCCTTGGTGAGGGGATCGTCAGGAGAAACAAACGCACGGTATGTCTCCTGAATGCGTTGAGTCACATCAATCAGAACTTCCACGGCAACGAGTGGCCGTGAAGTCGGATACGGGGGGTTGAAGCGGGATTGAGTCATGGGGGTATTATACCAAGTGGTTGGAGGTTGTGGGGGAAAAACGAGGAATTTGGTTGTAAAAACTGGGGGGGAAGGAGAATAAACCAGAACAGAACCAAATAATGTTTGGGTTCTATCAACATTTAGTGCTTTGCACTAAATGTTGAGGCATCAGCATTGGGTGGCTTTGCCACCCAATGCTGATAGATCCAGAGCCACCCCAAACAACTCGGGGTGGCGAATGAATCAAAGTTCCTTGAGTTCCACGATGTCCGTGGACTCCGTGATTGACCGCCACTCACCAACTGTGCGGTCGTACACACAAATTTGATTTGGATTCTTCTTCTTGGAAGCCCCCGCTGGGTGAACCTCCTCGGGAATCAAATCGATGTTCGTCGTTGCCTCCATGTAGCGGTAGGAGCCATCCTTCTTGATGAAGGAGAAGGACACCCACCCACGCTTGAGCATGGACACCAGTTCCTTGATGATTTCATTCTTCATCGTTCAGCCCCGGGAGATCCCCCATCTGTGCGATCTGATCTTCGAAAGTTTCAAACGGTTCACGATCAAACTTGACCGTGATGCTCTCTGTGAACTCGGCCACGATCTCGACGGAATCCATCATGTCGATGGAGATGTCGAGGAAGTCCTTGTAGTTCGACGCGCACACCTTCCACCGATCATCCAACTCCTTGATCTTGTTCTGGAGGAATTCGATTTCGATGTTGAGGGAATCGATTGCCGCGAGAAGACTATATGCATCTTCTCCGTCCTTGAAGTACCCTGCCTTACGCAGGATTTCGATCTGTTCGTCGTTTGTCATACCGTTTCATTCTCCTTGTTGGGTTGGGTGCGAGGGGGGAGGTCGCGGATTTGATTGATGTAGTTCCCCAACATCGCGGGAGTGACGAACTCCACCTCATTTCCGTCATCGTCGGGAATGGCAGCACCGTCACCATCCACGACCATCACTTCCATCGTGTCCCCGTTGTAGCCGGGGATGATGGACAGTCCGTACCCGTTGGGGAAGTACATTCGAAACCCGTGGGTGTAGTCGTACCACACGACAGTCTTGGTTGCTTCAGTCATGGTTGTTTCGCTCCTGAAGAAGGTGGTAGATCTTGAGCGAGTAGTCCGCCGCCATACAGAGGAAGAACATCGACAGACCCGTGAGAACGAGAATGCCCAGTCGGTGGGAATCCATCGTGTCGATCAAATAGATCACCACAGTGAAAGCCAAGATTCCCAAGATTCCGACGAGGCAGGAGAACGAGGCCGGGTGAAAGGCCATGTACTTCAAACGACGCTTGGAGATGTTCATGGTTTAGTTCTCCAGTCCAGAGAGGATGCGGAAGCCCTTCTGCGTCGTGCCGCAGATGATGAGGTCGAGATCATCATCATTCAAGTTGCGGAAACAATCACCCGCAGGCAGAATGCCCTTGGTGTACTCATCCCAGTCCACGCGGTGAACGATGAGGCTGTACGGATCGCCCGTGACGCGGCAGAAGCCCTGAATGGTCGCCGTGGCTTCGTTGAGGAAGATCATTCGATTGAACTCCACATACTTGTCTTCGTTGAACGGAATGGTGACATTGGGGAAGTTGGTCATGGTTTAGTTCTCGATGTTGCGGACATTGGAACGAATCGGACGCTTCTCACGCGCGGCTGACTCATCGATGATCTTGCCGATGGTCAGGTCGTGAAGGTTGAGCAGAGACTCCAAGTTCTGCTCCTCCGTTTGAAACTTCTCGGTCAGGTTGTCGATCAACAGATCCAACGAATCAACCTGTTGGTCGGTGATCTCCTTGCCATCGGAGAGGTTCTTGTGAATCGCAACCAAACCACGCAGAGCCGTGGTCAGGTCGGTGCGGGTGATGAACAGGAGGGCGAGAAGGTCAACCTGACCTCCCCAACTCATGTTCTCGTTGATGTACTCCGCTGCATGGTACATTTGGCGTTCGTTCTTGAGCATGGGACGATTGTATCCTTGGTTGGAGGAAAGGGAAGAGGAAAGTGGAGATTTACTCCACTTCCTCCACAGATTCTTCGATGGGGGCTTCCTCGTAGATGGGCAGCAGGACGGTGTTCACGAACTCACCGCGCTGAAGAGAACGAACAATGTTGATCAGAGTGCCAAGCGTGTAGGCATGGCACTTCCACTTGTAATCAACCTTGTTCACGATGGCCGTGATCGAAACGGTTTCACCGTCATCGGCCACGGCTGCGACGAGAGTGTTCTCGTTCGCAAAGGTCAGTTCCAACTGATTGTTGATGATGTTGATGGGCTTGGTCATGGTCATGGTAGTGTTCTCCGATCAGCAACGGGCTGATGCTTATAGTATCGGCATGAGGGCCCGATGACTTGAGCCACGAACGAGAAATGTGGAAATAAAAGTACGAGGCAAACGACACAGAACCAAATGAAACTGGGGGTGGCGATCTATCAGCATTTAGAGCTTATGCTCTAAATGCTGAGGCCTCAACATTGGGTGGCTTGCCCACCCAATGTTGATAGAACTCAAAACCCCCCGCCACGCACGCCGTGGTCGGGGGGTCTACCATTGGAAACCCCCATCCCGGATGTCTCCGGGGGAGGGGGCGGAAGAATGATTCGTATCAGGCGGTCGCGTACTCCGCAGCGAGGTCGAGGGCGACGGCCTTGCGGTCAGCGATCACGCCGTACAGATCGGCGTGAGTACGGGCCTGACCGTTGATGGCGAGGCGGGGAGCCGACAGCAGATTGTGCTGAAGGTAGTTGGTCACGGTGTTACCCGCGACCCACCAGTTCGCGCCCAAGTCGGCCTGCTCACGATCCCAGACGCTGATCATCGCGGAGAGCGAGTCAGTCGCCCAGTCGAGCGTCGAACGCTCGCGCTTGTTGGTCGTAGACGGCGAGGGCAACTTGCCGTAGATCGACTCAAGGGCGCGGAGGAAGTACTCCTGAACATCCGCGCGGCTGCGGACAGGTGCGGCCTCCATGCCGCGCGCCTTGGCGGTCAGGGCATCGATGCCCATGCGCCAATTCAGGATGGCCTTGCGGATGCCGTCCATGCGGTCATCGGCCTTGGAAGTGTGCTTGAGGCTCATGCCAGCGCGGGACGAAGCCCATGCCGCGCTGACCGTGTTGTAGCAGACCGGACGAATCGCGGTCGGATCGACGCGGGTCGGGGTCGTGCCGTCGAACGAAGTCGAGAGCATGAGGTACGGGCAGAGCGAGTCGCCGCGCGACCCGATATCCACGGTCTTGCCCTCAAGAGCGAGGAACAGCAAGCGACCGCCGCGCAGGGTTCCGGCAGTCTCGACCTTGACCTCATCCGAACCGGACTGGAACTCATACGCGAGGTCGAAGAAAGACTGCACCGGGAGCATGGTGTACCCTGCCGAGTGCATCCCGAGGACGCTGCGGTCATCGGAACGGATGATGACCTTGAACTCGTCGCACGACTGCTTGGAGCCGTCCGCGAGGTTGATGGTCAGATCGCAGGTTTCCAACGCATCCCACGGGGCGACGAGGTCGCGCGCCTGCTGCGGCGTGAAGGTATCGGGCAACACCTTGGCGAGGCCGTGCCACGCCTGCTGCTTTGCGACTGCCACCGAATCGTTGTTGAAGATCATGTGAGCCATGGTAGTACCTTTCAGACTGGTCACCCATACGCGGAGTGCGTTGGGGGCGTTAGGTTGCCATCCCGTGATGAGCAACACGCTCACCACACTAATAGTATCGGCGTGAGGGCCCATCGACTTTAGCAACCAGAAAGAATCTAGAAACAAACTTGTGGTTTCAAACGGCATTGAAACCAGCCAGAACCAGCATTATCGGACGGGGGCGATCTATCAACATTTAGAGCATAAGCTCTAAATGTTGAGGCCTCAGCATCCAGTGGCAAAGCCACTGGATGCTGATAGATCAAACCACCCGCCCCGGATCTCTCCGGGACGGGGGCGGCTGGGGGAATAGTTTGTTAGCGGTGGATGGATTCGATCCGCTGTTCGGCGGAACCCGATCCAGTCTCGCACGGGTGCACCACCCACCTGCGAGTGCGGTCGAGTCCCGCCTTCGGGGTCAGGACGGCCACGGATCCGGCGGGATCCATGTAGCGGCGGTCGTTGGCATCCCCATCCACCGCAGGGAACCCCCACACGGTATAGGGAACCGGATCTGCCTTGCGCTTGTTCATGATCACGGCCACGTTGCCACCTTCGCGGAGGTACATCATGCATTCGCGGATGTTGTCACCCGTGAACGACAACGTGTGGTGCATGAGCGAACCACCACGGACACCGCACAGGGCGTGTTCCTTGCGGAGCCGCAGGGAAGTGAACGCCATCTGCACACTCTTCGTGTAGTTGTAGTGCTGCGCGGCGAACGTGTGGAGCGTCGGCAGGATCGACCCCCACGGAATGTCGGAGAATGCGTTGTCTCGGTACGCGAACGGGCCGCGCTTCCGTGCGTTCGTGAGATCGCGGAGCAAGCGACGGAAGAACTGGTACGGATTCTCCGCCAATTCGATAGTGCGATTCACGCGACCGCGCATGGTGGACGGGAACCGCGCATTACCAGCACGATGCCCGATGCACCCACGGGTGCAATCGACCGTGCGCCACGGGCACACTTCGTACCCGGACAGGTTGGCGGGAGCGAGCGAGAGCGAATAGACCGGGAGGCCGTCGCCCTTCGTCATCTTGAGGTTACCCGTGGGCGCAGTGAGGATCGGCCCCGACCCCTCGGGCATGGGTGCGCCCTGCGCCCAATCGCGCTCGGCAGCGAGCGCGGCGCAGCGGACACCGAGCCAGTTGATCGGCTTTCCCTTGACGATGGTATCGGACAGGACAGCGAGCGAGAGCGATGCGTTCATGATACTATTCCCTTTGCCGTTCCGGACGGCTACCGTGCAAGCGACATGCTTGCATATACTATATCGGCACGAGGGCCCTTTGACTTTAGGACTACGAAAGAATCCAGAAAGAAACGAAACGAAACCACGCCGCAGGACCTATCAGCATTTAGAGCTTTGCTCTAAATGCTGAGGCCTCAGCACTGAGTGGCCCTGCCACTCAGTGCTGATAGATCCGCAAACCCCCGCCCATACAGGCGCGGGGGAGCGGATTGGAGGATGAATCAGCCCACCTGAACCACAAGGGGGGCGGGGTTGCGGCGTTCATCACGAACGCGGTTGAGTGCGTTGCGCTCGACCGTGGCGATGATCTTCCGCTTGAACTGGGCGCGGGTGCATGAACTCACATTGGTCGAGAGGCCAATGTGGATCGTGAGCACTTCTTCGCTGATGGTATCCCAGATACCGTTCTCACCATCCACGATGGCGAGGATGCGGAGGCGAACCATCCACTCCGTGATGTTCGCCTTCGTGATCTTGCCCAGATCCACGGCAAGCGATGCCCAGATGAGGTTGAACGTGTCAACACGCATCATGCCATCGTCTTGGAAGCACACCGAGCCACTGTTGGTGATGTTGTTCAGGTTGTAGTCAAGAGACATCGGAAAATTTCCTTTTGAAAGTTGAAGGGTAGGGGAGGGGGAACGCCCCCCTCCCCGTCGCCATCGTATCACTCGGGGAGGTTCGCCTCCCACGCCTTGAGGTAGGCCACGAAGGCCTCGGTCGAGTCCTTGCCGGGGTTGAACTCGCCCTGCGCGTTGATGCGCCCGAACCACTTGGTGTTCGGGTCGCCGTACGCACCGACCGAGAACGACACCGAACCACGGTTGCCCGGGTTCGCGCGCGCGCTGTCGAGCGCGGTGTAGCGGCCCGTGATCGTGAGATCCCCGACGAGGATCACGAACTTCCGCGCCTTGCGGTCGGCACGGCGCATGGCCGCGACGATGCGGGGGAGGGAGATCGACTCCGTCGCACCCGCGACGGGGCGGCACAACTTGTCGATCCACTCGCCCTGCTTGGGGGAGACACGGTTGCCGACGATGGCCTGCGCGAGGGAGAGCGCGAATGGCGCGGTGCGGCCCCCGCGCGCGGCGAGGGCGGTGAGGGCGGTGAGGGCTTCGGACGCGGGGGTAGTGAAGTTGGTCACGGTTCAAGGCTCCAATGGTAGGGCGGTTGCCACCGTCCCGCGCGGGACTGCCGTGGCTTGCGTTTCCTACACTACTAATATCGGTATGAGGGCCCATCGACTTGAGCAACCCGAAAGAATCCGGGAAGAAACCACAAGAAACCACGACGCACTATCGGACGCTGGGGATCTATCATCTAATGGCTACGCCATTAGATGATGTGGCAGCGCAGCTGCCACTCAGCGTTCAATGTTCCACATTGAACGCTGATAGGACCCAAAACCCCACCCATACAGCTCGGGTGGGGCGGGAAGGATGGGAAACCACCGGATTACGCATCCGGTGGGGCGAGCAACTCGCTCATTCGTTCGGCGGACATCCGCCGAACGTACTCGGGAGCGGGTTCGATGATGAACGCCGCCCCCTTCTCAATCTGTTCGCTCTCCTCGGGAGTGAGGAGAGCGAACGAGCAGTCACAGTCCATCGGCTCGTTCAAGCCGGGACCGTGACGCTCGGTGAAGGTTCCGCTGCCCCTGCAACAAGTGCAGTCAGCGGAAGCCTCAAGCACCCACACCCCATTGGGGTAGGGAAGCCCTACTCTGAAGGTTGCCATGGTGGCTCCTTGGGTTGGGGGAGGGGGTGAACTACACCCCCCTCCCGTGCGTGAGGGTCAGCGGGTCGGGGCGGGGCGCATCACCGCCTTGGGCTGGAGGCGGATGACTGCCTCCCGCAAGTAGGCCCGATAACGACAGGCCGACTCCCGACCAGAGAACGACGAGAGCCACACGCTCCCGTCGTTGAAGACCCACCCGATGGGGTGGGTGACATCCTTCTCCCCGTCGAGGGAAGAAAGGACCTCCAGCGTGAGGAGGATGTCATCCTCACGCTTGAAGACCTCCACAAACTCCGGTGGAGGAACGACCCCGGGGCAATGCGCCCCGGTGCGGACCCAGAGGAGTCCACGGCGGACTCCCCCGTACACCCGCCCAGCGCGGGTGAGGGTGAGGATCGCCACCGCCATTGCGGTGGGATCCTCGATGGTGGCATCCAACAACTGGTATGCCGTCTTGATGGTGGACATCTTCATGGTCCACCTTCCTTTCTGCCCCCTGTGGGGGCAAGACGATGATGGAGGGGGGAAACGCTCCCCCCTCCCGGTCATGGTGTGTTAGGGCTTGCGACCAAGCCCTTCAACCCGAATCAGGTGAACTACGATGAAGAAGGCCTCGATTAGGGGCCATAGGATGGCCCCGACTATCGGGATGCAAACCAACCCGATAGCAAAGAATCCGGCGAAGGTGAAGATATCCACCCGCTCTCCTTGCCCCGTTCGGGGCGGTTGTGGGAGGGGGCCGAAGCCCCCTCCCGGTTCGTGTGGTTGGTTCAGGCCACCGTGATGGTGGCCTCGACGACCGTGGCCTTCTGCTGCCCGGGCTGCTGCTCGGACGGCTTGGCCGCGTTGGCAGCGGCCACGATGGCCTTGGCCTCGTGCTCGATTTCGCCATCGAAATCGGTCAGGGTGCCGTTCGTGATGCCAGCGAGGACATCACGGACGAACGCCCGGCGTTGGTTCGCAGGCAGGCGCGCGGCCAAGGCCATGGCCACGCGCTTCCAGTCAATCGGACTGGTACGCTTGTCGTGTGCGTCGCCGCGCACGACTGCCACCTTGACCTCACCCGAGAGGGTGACAGTCAAGGTAGACCCGTCCGGCTGATCCGGACAGGTTGCCTTGGCCGCGCCGCCGAGCGCGGCGGCCAAGGTGGGCGGGAGAGTGTGGACGCTGTAGGTTGCCATGGTAGGTGGCCTCCAATGTGTAGGTTGCCCGCGTCACCCACACGCGGAGTGCGTGTGGCGTGCGCTGCGTTTCCTACACTACTAATATCGGCGTGAGGGCCCATCGACTTTAGCAGCCGACGATATTCTCGCAGAAATATTCCTGTCCGAGTAGTGGATTCGACCGTGGATCCTTTCACAGACCCCGGGGCTAGCCCACCCCCCTCAAAAACCTCAAAAGGGTCCCTCCCAAAAAACTTCCCTAAAATTTAAAAATGGGTCCCCCCTTTAGGATCCCCCACCAAATTCTTTCATGGGTCATTCTGAAGTCTATGTCGATCCAATCGACATGTCCATATAACCTGTCGATTTATTCCGTTTTTTTCGACATACTCATCCACAAACATAAATAATTTCATGAAATCATTTCTGCAATATTTAAAAGAAACAGACGTTTCTGGTAAAGTTCCATTCTATAGGCACGCAGCAATAAGACATAAAGGAACTGAACATATTTTAACAGGACAGCAACATTATTATGCTATTAAAAAGGCAATTGTTCATCATGACATAAGCTGGATGATGGGAGTTTCAGATCATCC
>Ga0172376_10006766_pt1 | contig 12370 bp, 7 predicted proteins | sample Lak35m_FD_121114 | JGI IMG/M metagenome (GOLD analysis project Ga0172376, IMG submission 121114) | Freshwater microbial communities from Kabuno Bay, South-Kivu, Congo - kab_092012_35m | ecosystem: Environmental > Aquatic > Freshwater > Lake | place: Democratic Republic of the Congo: South-Kivu...
CGCCGAGCAGCGGATTTACGACGCGCTCGAAGCCTATGCCAAGCAGGCCGAGAGAGGTGGGGGATTCCAGCGCCGCCTCTTCGCCGACGACGCCGCGCAGGGCTTCGCGTTTATCGACCTCTGTCGCAAACGCTACGAAGTGGTGGTGATGAATCCGCCGTTTGGTTTGCCAACCGACGGCTTAAAGCAAATGCTTCAATCTGCATACGACGGTTATTGGACTGACATCTACGCATCCTTCGTCAAACGAGCGAGCGACTTTGTCAGGCCTGTTGGTGGCGGGATTGGCGCAATTACCTCAAGAACATTCGTGCATAGTAAGCAACTCACGCCGCTGCGCGAATTGTTTTCAATGCCAGCCACTCGTTTGAATATTTTGTTGGACCTTGGTATGGGCGTTCTCGACGCAGCAGTAGAAACCGCAGCATGGTTTACCGGTAGCAGCAGTCCCTCTGCAGTCACATTCCGTGACTGGACGAAGATTGATAAGTCCGAGTTGTCGTTGAAGGCATCGTCGTTTTTGCAGCAGTCAACCGGCTCATCCCAAGTATTTTTGCGCACACTCGAATCGTTCGATGTGCTGCCCTTCAGAATTTTCGGCTACTGGTTTCCTGAGAGTGTTATAAATACAATCAAATCATTCGATCCCTTCGAACCTAATCATGGTCAAACGATTGTCGGAATGAAGACTTTCGATGACTTCAGATTCATTCGTTTGCCTTGGGAACCAAATTACGAGTCGAAGGCTGCAAATGCATTTCTTTATACCTCTAAAGGGGGAGGTTGGTCTCGGTATCATACAGAATCGATAATGTGTATCGACTGGCGACGAGATGGTGAACCTATGCGAGCAAATGAAATCGCACAATATCAAACGGATGCGCGGACCAGACAAAGTTGTTCATACTGGTTTAAGCCTGGACTGATATTTTCGGAAGTCAGCAGCCTCGGTTTCTCGGTTCAACCACAAGCTTTGGGTAGTTTATTTGGAGGTTCGGGGTTCTTCATCCACTTGGGAAGCTTTGGCGAGCGCTGGGGTTGGCTTGCGTTTTTCAACAGTCGCCCTGTGTTATTAATTCTTTCACTGCTTTCGACTGATCGCCACTGGAATTCAGGTATGGTTGGGAGTTTGCCAGTCCCAGCGAACGGAATCCCCGAAGCGCTTGATAAACTCGGCCGAAAGGCGTTCAAGCTAGCTCAAGCAGATGGTAGCCAATCCGAAACATCATTTGACTTTGTGTCGGCATCTAGCCTTCATCCTTTAGATACGAATCGAGTGGATGGGGAAATTCAGGCAGCAATTGATAACATTGTCACGAGTTCGTTACGAATTCCCAAGAACGACCTAGATTTTCTAGAGGCCCACTTTGGAATACCAGAACACAGAAGTGAAACACGACCTCAACCAGCTCGTGATTTCTATCTCTCTTACCTCACAGGAGTATGTTTCGGCCGCTGGGACATCCGCTATGCAACAGGCGAACGCCCTGCGCCTGAGTTGCCAGATCCCTTTGACCCGCTGCCAGTCTGCCCGCCCGGTATGCTTCAAGGCGACAACGGGCTTCCCCTCTCTCCGGAAGCAGGCCGAAAGCTGAGAGCCGAAGGCCATTACCCGATCGATGTGGTCTGGGATGGCATCCTCGTGGACGACCCCGAGCATCCGCTTGATCTTGAACGCCAAGTCCGCGCTGTTCTCACCGTCCTCTGGGCCGACCGCGCCGACGCGCTCGAACACGAAGCCTGCGCTCTGCTCGGCGTTTCCTCCCTGCGCGACTATTTCCGCCGTCCCTCCGGCTTTTTCGCCGACCACCTGAAACGCTACTCGAAGAGCCGCCGCCAGGCTCCCATCTACTGGCCGCTCTCCACCGCCAGCGGCAGCTACACGCTCTGGATTTACTACCACCGGCTCACGCCCGACACGCTCTACAAGTGCCTCCAGCAATTTGTGGAACCCAAAATCCGCGAGGTCGAAACCAACCTCACCCGCCTGCGCGCGATGGACGACGCCGGAGAAGGCGGACGCCAAACCCGCGACCAGCTCGCCAAAGCCGAGACCCTCCGCACCGAACTCCTCGCCTTCCGCGACGAACTCGCCCACTGGGCCCCGCGCTGGAAGCCCAACCTCAACGACGGCGTGCAAATCACCGCCTCGCCCCTCTGGAAGCTCTTCCTCCTCCCCAAGTGGCGCAAAACGCTGGAGCAAACCTGGAAGGAACTCGATCGTGGCGACTACGACTGGGCACACCTCGCCCACACGCTCCACCCCGCCCGAGTCCGCGAAAAGTGCAAAACCGACCGCTCCCTCGCCATCGCCCACAGCCTCGAAGACCTCTGCGAAATCCAACCCCCGGCCCCCAAAAAGAAACGCGGCAAGAAAGCCAAGGATGAGGAGGAGTTGATCTAACAAATGAATGCCGTTGCTCCCGCTCCTGTGTTCCCGCCGCCCATAGCAAGTGAGATTCTTTCAAGAATCAGACAGCGTTACTTGGCTTCTCTCCCCATCCCAAATGGGAATTTTGAGAACAGGGGACAACCCCAAACTCAAAACCAACGCATCCGTTATTCCCCCGAGGAGTTCGAGGGAGATATCTCGAACCTGATCGATCTTTGTTTCCCCTTTGCCCGGATTTCAGGCCCCAGGCTTTTTTCCCCTGCCCGCAGGCTGACCCATGATTTCGGGGTAGAAGTAGACAACATTCTCCACTTTCGACAAAATGAGGTGGACCATATTGTTATCATTGAAGCGAAGAAGCAAAAGATCGAAATCGCGAAGGGTAAGTGGCTTGTTAATTACGAAAGCGGTCCAAAGTTTGCTGACAACCAAATCGAAAACCACATTCGCACTCTCTGGGAATACCTAGAGCCCTTTACCCGAGGAATCGAAGTGTGCTTTACAGGAATCGTTTGTTCTGTCGATCCAGGGGTAAAAGCGGATTCCAAAAATGTCAGCCGGAATTCTCCGATCCATCTGGTTTCGGCACAGGGGCTTCTTCCATTACTCGATAGAATCTTTGATTTTTCCGGGCAACAAGGGCTACCAAAAACGCAAGTTTTCAGGGTAACCCAGTCGGCATTTCTGGATTTATTACGGTTAAGCCTTCCTCTTAAGGAGTTAGGACATCCTGAGCTAACAAGTGCGATCCGATATGTTGATAGGTGTCGAAGGTCCTTGGATCAAAGCCTTTTCTCGGATTTTCAACCTACCTCTGAGCGGTGGGCGATCAACGGAAGCGCCGGTATGGGCAAGAGTGTTTTGCTGGGCTACGCGGCCGTTGTTTTTTCCAGTGGCTTTGAACTGGCCAATTCCTTGGGGGATACCTTCACCATCAAGGCAGATAAAACTTTTGAAAGAATCGGGTTTGCAAGAAATTCCGGCCACTCCAAGATAAGCGTTATCGCGATGTCCGCGAAGCAATTGGAAAATCTCAAGGGGTGGTTTGATTTCTTTGTGGAGCAATTCAGAAAGGTCGATGCCGGCGGGGAATTTCGCCTGCAGCAGCCGAGTTTCGTATTGTGCAGGGACGCGCAGGCCATTTCCAATGAAGCATCCAAGTGCTCTGTAATGTTGGTGGATGAGGCCCACGACTTGCCTGCGTATGCCGCAAGGGAAATCGCCAAATCCCACTCGGAAACGAATTTCTTTTTGGTTGTGGCCTGTGACCGTCACCAAAAGCTACGCCTTTCCGGGGACGATGCTCGAATCATGGAGGGCGTGGATTTTAGATTAAAAAGCCGCAGGCTGAAGCAAATCTATCGAAATCCAGCTCCTGTTTACATCGCCTCGTTGGCCATCATGTTCCGTTGGTTTGCCAAAGAAGGTCCGAAGGTCATTCCGGACATACCACAACTCAAAGATTCTTTTGGGTTTGAGGTAAGGAAAGACGAATTCGGAGGCCTCGATTTAACGATCAAAAGCGATGCCCACCCCGCAAACTCATGGTGCCATACGGTTGCTACCTTTCCATCGGCAGAGGCGGCTTTCAATGCGCTTGCGAGAGAAAGGCTGGGACATGGCGAGGTGTTGTGGGTTCGTTTTTGCGAAGAAGATACAGATTTTGATTACGAAAAATTGAGATCGTTTACCTACCACAATTGCCGCAGCTTTGAATCCCACAAAATCAGTGATAAATATGTCAAGGGGCAGGAATATCCGGTTGTCGTAATTGAAGGATTTCCCGGATTTATGGACCGGTATGAGCCGGTGGATGGTTTACCGGAATACGAAAACAAGATGTGGGCGTTTAGGCGGGAAGTTTATCTAAGCGCAAGCAGGGCAACATGTTTTTTATATTTCATATGTAATTACTCCCAGGAAACTCCTGAAAAGAAAAGGGTAAGACAGGAAATTTACGATGTGGTCAATGCTGTTTCCGTTCCCCAAGACCTCAATACAGCGGGGGCGAGGAGTTGGAATATCAAAATTGAGAAGTCCAATGAGACTAGGCGCATGGATGTTTTTGAAGACTTATCAGAAACCCATGCCGAGGAATCGGAAAAAAATCCAAAAGATGTCGCTCAACCTGAGCCAACCACTGCAAACATCATATTTGACCTTGAGTTGAAGCCGAAAGAAGAAAAATCAGAAATTACAGAAATATCTAACTTTGAATTAAATAATGATCAAGGAAAGCAATCGAAAAAGCTGTCGGATCGATTGGTTATCAAACACACACTTCCGATAACCCCAAAGCAACTTGCTGAAGAGCTTGGTGTAAAGCCATATAAAGTCATTAAAAATCTGATTGATAAAAAGATATATGCCCATCTTAAACTTAGCTTGATTGATCCCGCTCTGGTGCAGGAAATTTGCGGGAAATACGACGCTGTTTTTGAAGTAATTTCAAATGAAAATACTTCTGCTTCAAGTTCGGTTCTTGAAAAATCCGATCCCGCCAAGCCAGTCACATCAGAAAATTATGCTCCGGGAATCGCTTTTAAAAATTCGATTGTGGTAAATGGGCAAACAACTGTGGCAGAACTTGCTTCGCTCCTTGGAATTTCAATCCAGGAAGTTGCTAATGTAGCTCAATGGAGGGGATATAAGGGAGAGCCAAGTGAGCTTTTAGACTTAAGAGTTATAAAGTCGGTCGCGGCAAAAAATGGATTAGGCGTCAAAGTTGCCCAGAATATCCCACGCCTTCGCTAAAATTTTCTCCATGACAATCGAATCATTTATTCAATCCCACCTGGAAGCCCGGCTGCAAAAAGCCAAGGCGCTGCTGATCTACGATGCGGAAAACCTTTACTCGGAGATTGTGGGCAAAATGGAGCAAGGCTCCATTGCCGTGGTGCGGGCGGATAGCGATCTCATTGAGTCGCGGGAGCGGTGTTTGGAGGAGATGCGGCGTGTGGGTGAGGACGCCACAGGCAGGGCTGGGCTAGTCGTTTATGCAGGCTGCACCGCTCCTCTCGATGAAAGCGAAATGGCGGAGGACCCTTTCTCGATGGTGGGTCTCGCCGGGGCGATTTTCCCGGATGGCGCAGGGGACAACTACCGCGCGCTGTGCCTTCAATTTCTTCCCGAGCAGGCGGGCCGGATCGAGGAGCTTTTTGCCACAAAACAGCCGCCCGAATTTTCCCTCATCAACAGCCTGCGCAGCGGGGCGAGCGACTCCGCGATTCTGCAAGAACTCCTCAATGCCGAAGGCCCGAAGGAAATGCTCGCCAACTTCCTTTGCGCGGATGCCGCTCTCTCCAAAAAGCTCAAAAACTCGGCGCATTGGATCAAGGATTTCAAAGACCTTTCGCTGCGGATTCTGGGGCTGAAACTGGAGGGGCAGAAAAGCGAAGTCGAGGACCTGCAGGCCACGCTCTGGAGGTATCTGCTCGTTTCCGAATTTGCCGCCGACCTCCCCGAAAACCTGCCGAGGGCGTTGCAGTCGGTGCCGATGGCCGGCAAAGCCCAGGAGCCCTTCGTGCGCGCGCTGTGCCAATCGTTGCGCGATCACTTGAAAACGCAGGCCGCCTACGAGGAGGCAGCCAATCAAATCACCAAGGAGCTGGGTCTCGATCAACTCTGCCGGGACATCAGGGATTTCGGAAAGCTGGACACATTTTCATTCGAGGAAAGGAGCTTTCTCCAGCGCTTCGGTGAATTGATCGCCGCAGGCGACTATGAGAAAGCGGCGGAGTTCGTCACCCAACGCCAAGAGTCCTTCTGGGTGCAGCGGGATGCCTCTCGCGCGGCGGAGTGGAGGCTCGCCGATATCGCCCTGCGCCTGCTCGTCGATCTCAGCGCAGTGGAAAAATCCACGGCGTCCTCGCTCCAAGAGCGGATTGATTTTTACGAAACCAGATTCGCCAAAATCGACACCCTGCACCGCGAACTGGAGCAAGTGGCGGCGGAAATCTCGCCCTTGTCCGGGCCGTTGGTCGGGGTAATGGAAATCGCCCGGGAAAAACACCGAAGCATCGCAGACCGACAGTCCCGGGGTTTTCAGAAGTGTGCGAAGGAGGAGGGGTGGCCGGCCCAATGCCGCGAACGGGCTGTGGATGTCTTCGACCTGCATGTCGAGGCGTTGAGAAAATCCGGCAAGCGGGTGGCTTATTTTTGGGTGGATGCGCTTCGCTACGAGTTGGCCTTGGCGCTGGAGGCCTCGCTGGCCCGCCGGCACAAAACAAAAATTCAAACGGTTTGCGGTCAGTTGCCCGGAGTCACCGCTTTCGGAATGGCGGCCCTGTTGCCGGGAGCTTCCACCTCTTTTGAAATCGTCGAAGAAGCCGGCAAGGCGATCCCGGTCGTCTCTGGTCGAAAAATCGAGGATGCCAAGGCTCGCGCGGAGGCGTTGGCTGCCCATATCGGCAAGGATCGCTGCCGGGTTGTGGATTTGGAGGATGCGGCCTCGGGTCGCTTCGGAGTGAATCTCGAAACTGTGGAAGTCTTGGCGATCAAGACGACCGATATCGATGCGCTTGGTGAAAACACGCCGGCTTATTTTTTGAAACTGATCCCCGAGATTCTGCGCAAGATCGAGCAGGCGGTGAATCAAGTGGCGGATGCCGGTTTTCACCATGCCTTGATTGCGACGGATCACGGATTCTGCTGGGCCTGGGATGTGGGAGCGGGGGACGCGGTGAGCAAGCCGACCGGCCAGTGGATTGTCTCCAAAGACCGGTGCCTACTCGGCGAGGGCGATGCCGGCAAGGATTCGCTCGGCATGGAAAGCCGCTCGGCGGGAATCCGCACCTCAGCCCCCGTCTTTGCCTGCCCGAGCGGCCTGGCGACTTATACGGCGGGCGTGACCTATTTCCATGGCGGACTCTCGCCCCAGGAGAGTCTGTTGCCATTGATACATGTCGAATTGCAGGCCGCCCAAGAAGCGACCGTGGAAAAAGCCCAGGTCAATCTCACCTACCGTGGAGCCAACAGCGGAGCAGTCACAACGCTCGTGCCCAGCGTGGAACTTTCCTACCCGGCCTCCGACCTTTTCGGGCCATCGTCTGTTCGCCTGATCGTTCGGGGATTCAACAAACGAGGCGAAGCCATTGCCCAGCCGGCCGCCAGCCCGCTGGTTGACCCGACCTCTGGCGAAGTCCAACTCGATCGCGGCAAGTCCATCAAGATACCGATTCGAATTCAGGAAGGCTTCGAAGGGGAATTCACGGTTCAAGCCTCCGACCCCGCCTCGGGACTGCTCTACGCATCACTTAAACTCTCCACCGCATTCCACCACTAACGCCATGAACGAACTGAGCAACAAACTGAATCAGGTTTTCGCGGGTCGGGTCGTCCGAAAGGACCTCCTGCATCGCGCCAGAAAAGGAACGAACGCACCGACATTCGTTCTCGAATTTCTCCTGGCGAGATATTGCGCAACGGATGATCCAGACGAGATCGAGGGCGGCATGGCGGCTGTGGATGAAACCCTGCGCGGCAACTTCGTTCGTCCGAACGAATCCAACGCCGCCCAATCCACTGTTCAACAAAAGGGCAGCCACAAGTTCATCGACAAGGTTCGCGTCATCCACCACGAAAAGGAAAAACGACACTGGGCCGAAATGGAGAATTTCGGCAGCAAGCGGGTGGCGATCAATGAAAGCCACTACCGGGAACACCGCCGCCTGCTGGAAGGCGGGCTCTGGTGCGAAGCGACCGTGGGATACAACACGGTGGAGGACGATGATTATGCCTTCTACATCGAGGACCTGCGGCCAATCCAGGTGTCGCGATTTGATTTCCAGCAATTCGTCGAAGGCCGCAAGCGGTTCAGCAGAGAGGAATGGAAAGCAACCCTGCTGCGCTCGATCGGACTTGATGCGGGCCGGTTGACTCCTCGCCAGCAAATGCACTATCTGGCGCGCCTGGCTCCCTTGGTAGAGCCAAATTTCAACTATGTGGAGCTCGGGCCTCGCGGGACCGGAAAATCCTACTCCTACTCGGAATTCACTCCCTACTCGACGCTCGTCAGCGGGGGACAAACAACCACAGCCACGCTTTTCTACAACAAGGTCCGCAGGCAAACCGGAATCATCGGCTACTGGGATACCATCGCCTTCGATGAGGTCGCCGGCATGAAGATCAAGGACCCGGGCACCATACAGATCATGAAGGATTACATGGCGAATGGGCGCTTCAACCTCGGCATCGAGGTGCTTGCCCCAGCGAGCTTGGTTTTCATCGGCAACATCGATGACTCCATCGCCGAGAATGTGGCTTCCACAAAATACGATCTGTTCCGCCCGCTGCCTCCGGAGTTCGATCTCGCGATCCTTCATCGGATGCACGCTTACATCCCGGGCTGGGAAATTCCGTCTAACGCTGACGAGCTGCTAACGAATGAGTATGGGTTCATCACGGACTATCTGGCAGAGGCGCTCCACCACCTTTTCAAACACTCAAACATCCTCTCGGTGGTCAAAAAACGCGCGAAACTTTCCTCGGGCTACCAAGGCCGAGATGAAACCGCCGTCTACAAAACCGTTTCGGCTTTCATGAAGCTCCTCCATCCCGATGGCGAAGCCACAGATGCCGAGTTTCAGGAATATCTCGAATATGCCATCGAGTGCCGGCGACGAGTTAAGGAGCAGCTCAACAAACGCAAGCCGGATGATGAGTTTGCCCAAATCCAACTCGGCTATATCAATAAAGATGGAAAAAAAATCGAAGTCTTCTGCCCAGAGTCCAAGGGCGTGGAAGCCACGCAGAACCCGCGAGGAGCAAATGCCCAATCGCAAGAGGCTCCCGCCGGCAAATCCGAACCCGAAAACTTTTCTCAAGGATCACCCGAGCCTGAGCCAACAGAACCCGAGGCCAAGCCATCTAGCGAACTGAAGGAAGAGCACTTCACGATCCGATATGGAGCGACAGGTTTTTCCTACCAATCGATTTTCGGAAGGTATCTCGCCAGTGCCAAAAAACTGACCATCGAGGACCCCTACATTCGGCGTGACTATCAGATTCGAAATTTCCTTCAGGTCTGCGAATTAGCCGTTCAGGTAGGCACGATCAAAACCATCGAATTGGTGACGGCCTCCGAGCACGATTATCAAAAAGAGGAAGCCGTCAAAAAACTCGATGAAATCAAAGAAAGCCTGGCCGATTCGGGGATCGAAATGACCTACAAATTTGATCCCACGATCCACGACCGGGAAATCCGCACGGACACAGGTTGGCATGTTTCCATCGGAAGAGGATTGGACATCTACCAAAAGCCCGACTCCTGGCTGCAAATCGGAGCCAGCAATCTGGACCTCCGCCCTTGCATGGAGACGAAAGTGTCAATCTTTAGGAAGGGGTAAAATATATCCGCCTTAAATTGGAGGATGCATATTCGAAAGGAGTTATGATCAAAACAAAATCTGTTTTTTCTCCAATTGAAAAAAAGAAAGATGGCCTGCGAATTCTTGCAACTCGCATTCGTGGGAGAGGGTTGCGAAAGTCACGATACGATGTCTGGATGGCATGTCTCGGGCCGAGCGAAGAGCTTCTTAAGCAGTTTCGGAATAACAGGATCACTTGGTCGGAATTTCGAAAAAAGTATCGAGGTGAGCTGTTTGAGGGCGGAACAATCGACAAGCGGAATGGGTTTATTAAAAACCACGGCCAAAAATTTACCCTGCGACTTCTCCAAACGCTCGCCAAGAGGGATACGCTCACTCTGATGTGTCACTGCGATGAGGATCAGGACGAATGCCATCGTCATATTCTCCAGAAAATCCTGCAAGGGAAGGTATGAGCGAACATTTGCTTTTTGATGCAACTTACTCATGAGCTACTACATCGAACTCGTTCTTCTGGCGAAGGTCCGTAAGGATCGGCAGAGACAAATCAAAGCCGAGATAGAACACCCGCCCAAATACGATGCCGGCGGTCTGGCTACATTCGTGGCCCTCTTGGCGATGAGAGATGGCGGGTCGCTATGTTTTAAATCAAAAGGACATCCATTCTGGTCGGACTATGATGTCGATGACGAAGACGGCTTGCTGGACGCCTTGAATGCCCCATGGAGTGATACCGAGGAAATTGCTTCATGGTTGGCTCAATATGTAATCGCATCGAGTCGAATTATTTTTCACAGTCTGGAACTCGATGGATCGGATTTCTGCTACAAATTCGATGGAAAGGGGAAGTTTTGCTACATGGAATACAAACCGTTGGGAAGTTGGCAAAAACCTTTGCCGCTTTCCATATCACCAGCCCCGGTTCAAAAGCGTAAAACCCGGCAAAAAAGGCTCAAAGATGCAAAAAGCTCCCTCAAAATGATCGAAAACGACAATCCACACAGGAACCCCTGAACGATGAACTCAAAACCTAAGAATCGCCCGGTGAATGAATACTACCTCAGTGTTCGCCAACCTTATGCATGGGCGATTATTGCAGGGATCAAAGATGTCGAGAACCGCTCTTGGTCAACCAAGATTCGAGGCCGGATTTTCATTCACGCAGGGAAGAACAGAACGGGACTGGATGACGGAATTGATGATCTTCGAAAGAAGGGATTAAGGAAACTTCCAAAAGAAGAGGATCTGGTTTTCGGTGCAATCATTGGCAGCGTCGAAATCGTGGATTGCGTTAAGAAGCATGGCAGCAAGTGGTTTGAGAAGGGGAATGTCGGCTTCGTTTTGGAAAAACCCAAGAAGCTAAAAGTCCCGGTGGCCATGAAAGCCAACGCAAAAATGCAGCGCGTGCCAGAAAGAGCTCTCAAAAGTCTTCGATTGAATTTTTGAGAAGACAAAAAACAAGCATTTTTCCCCAAGAGCTTGACGGCTGAGATAGAGGGATTGGTTGCAACACTGAAATGAATCAGGAAATCGATATTCAGCCCAACAAGGCGAGTTGGATTATCGGCAACGGCCGGGTGGTTGATGTGGCCATAGAGGGGCTCAACCAAGATGAGTCTGCCTTCAGCCATGGGATGTTTGTGAAGAAGTGGATCAGGTTCCGGACACAGAATTTTTTCCCGGGCAAGGAGGAGGTGGAATTGGCCAAGTTGATGGAGCGCCGGGCGAAACAACTTCTGGCTGAGAATCCCGACCTGAAGAGTGATGACGAGGAGCGCTGTGAAGATGGACCGAATCCCTTCGAGGGCGACCTGGCCTATGTGCAGGCGGCGGAGGAGCAGGGGTGGATCCGGGTAAAGCCGTTGCCAAAGCCGGTGCTGGACAACTCGGTGTTCTTCGAAACTTTCAGTCCTGATTTGAAGCCTGAGGTGGCGGAAGTCGTGGATGCGGTGCAGGCCTTGGATCTCAAGGTGACATTGCTTACCGGTGGTGCCATCGAGAATCGGGGCTTCTGGGTTCAACGAACATACGAGTGATCCTGGCTGAATATCTGAAGACGATTTTCATCGCGAAGAAGCCGCCGGAAGATGGCTGGCCGGAGAAATTCGCTGTGATCACTGCCTGCAATCCCATGAGCAGCGGGCAGCGAGATGAGGATGCAGCCTCCACTGTTTGCTTGAGAAAGCATATCTCCCGGAGTGGTCATAAGCGTCATCGGGTGACTGGTGCCTCTCCTGACTGGAGTCATCAGGAGGCGGGCTTTGCGGTGTGGAATCTGACGCTGGAGGAGGCTGTGGCGATCGGGCGGGAGTTTCAGCAGAGGGCTGTTTTCTGGGTGGAAGGCGGCGGGATCGAGGTGGTGAGCTGTGAAAACGGGGAGCGGAAATTTGTTGGGAAATGGGAGGAGCGGTTTCGCCTGTGGTCGGACAAGCCGGGTTACCGCATCTATGTGATCCGGCTAGATTCGAAAGTGAGAAAGGCGAAGCGTTTTCGCGAGGCGAATCCCTCGGCGCGAGAGGATGCGGAATGCCTCTATGTGGGAATGACTGCTTGCAGTGAAGAGGAACGATTTAAACAACAAATGGAGGGATATAAAGCCTGCTCGCTTGTAACGAAACATGGGCTCGCCCTCGCTTCGGAGTTGTTTCCA
>Ga0172376_10006769_pt1 | contig 12367 bp, 10 predicted proteins | sample Lak35m_FD_121114 | JGI IMG/M metagenome (GOLD analysis project Ga0172376, IMG submission 121114) | Freshwater microbial communities from Kabuno Bay, South-Kivu, Congo - kab_092012_35m | ecosystem: Environmental > Aquatic > Freshwater > Lake | place: Democratic Republic of the Congo: South-Kivu...
AGGTCGAGGCCGGCGAGGTCGACGGCAACACGCAGTCGTTCGTCATCTCGCCACTCGAGCCGGGCTTCGGCCACACCCTGGGCAACTCGTTGCGGCGGGCGCTCCTCTCGTCGATCCCGGGCGCAGCCGTCACCCAGGTGCGCTTCGACGAGGCGCTCCACGAGTTCGACACCATCCCGGGGGTCAAGGAGGACGTCACCGACCTCATCTTGAACCTCAAGGACGTCGTGCTGCGGTCGATCTCGGAGGAGCCGGTGACGCTCCGCCTCGACGCCCGCGGGCCTGGTGACGTCACCGCCGGCGACATCCTCACCACGGCCGACGTCGAGATCCTCAACCCCGAGCTCCACCTGGTCACGATCAACGCCAAGGGGCGCCTGGCCGCCGACCTCACGGTCGACCAGGGCCGGGGCTACCTCTCCGCCGACCGCACGAAGCGGGCGGCCCAGATCGGCGTGATCCCGATCGACGCCATCTTCTCTCCGGTGCGGCGGGTCTCGTTCTCGATCGAGCCCACCCGGGTCGAGCAGGCGACCAACTACGACCGCCTGACCGTCGAGATCGAGACCGACGGGTCGATCACGCCCCGCGACGCCCTGGCGTCGGCGGCCGACACGCTCCGGAACCTGCTCGGCCTCGTCGCCGACCTGTCCGACGAGCCGCGCGGGATCCCGATCGGCGAGATCGCGGTGCCGCCGTCGGGCTCGCCCGACCTCGAGCTGCCGATCGAGGATCTCGACCTCACCGAGCGCCCGCGGAACTGCCTCAAGCGGGCCCGGGTCGACACCATCGGCCAGCTCGTCCAGAAGACCGAGGACGACCTGCTCGCCATCACCAACTTCGGCTCGAAGAGCCTCGAAGAGGTGCTGCAGAAGCTCGACGAGCGGGGCCTGTCGCTGCGGGTGAAGGAGTAGGCGATGCCCACCCCCCGGAAGGCGCCGCGGTTCGGCCGTGACGCCGCCCACCAGCGCCTGATCATGGCGAACCTCGCCGCGAGCCTGTTCTCGGTCGAGGCCATCGTGACCACCGAGGCCAAGGCCAAGGCGCTCCGCCCCTACGCGGAGAAGCTGATCACCAAGGCCAAGAAGGGCGGCGTGCACCAGCGCCGTCAGGTCATCGCCACCATCCACGACCAGGACGTCACCCACAAGTTGTTCGCGGACATCGCGCCCCGGTACCAGGACCGGCCCGGCGGCTACCTCCGCATCCTCAAGCTCGGGCCCCGTCCCGGCGACAACGCGCCGATGGCGAGGGTCGAGCTGGTGTGACCCTCTTCGACGCGGCGGAACCGGGCATCGACCCCGGCGCCGCGTCGGACGCGCCGCCCTCGGGGCGGACGCACCTCGCCCTGACCGTCGCGTACGACGGCACGGGGTTCCGGGGCTTCGCCCCGCAACCCGACCAGCGCACGGTCGCGGGCGAGCTCCAGCAGGCGCTCGCGCAGTACCTGCGCGACGACGTGGCCGATGTCGTCGGGGCCGGCCGCACCGATGCCGGGGTGCACGCCTGGGGTCAGGTGGTCTCGTGCTCGACCGGGGCCACCGTGGACGCCGACGCGCTGGCCGCGGCACTGACCCGTCGGCTCGGCCCGGAGATCGTCGTCCGCTCCGCCCGGATCGTCGACCCGGGGTTCTCGGCCCGCCACTCGGCCACGGCCCGGGTGTACCGCTACACGGTGGTGAACCGGCCGGTGCCCGACCCGTTCCTCGCCCGGTACGCCTGGTGGGTGCCCGAGCCGCTCGACCTGGCCCGGCTGCGCCTCGGGGCCGACCCGTTCGTGGGCAGCCACGACTTCGCGGCCTTCTGCCGCCGGGGCCCGGCCGGGTCCACCACGGTCCGGCGGGTGCTGCGGTCCCACTGGGACGATCTCGGCGACGGCCTCCTGCGCTACGAGATCCGGGCCACCGCCTTCTGCTGGCAGATGGTCCGGTCGGTCGTGGGGACCCTGGTCGACATCGGGGCGGGCCGGCGCACGGCGGGGGAGGTGCTCGGGATCATCCGGTCCCGCGACCGGTCCCGGGCCGGGCGGCTCGCCCCGCCCGAGGGCCTGTGCCTCTGGGCGGTCGAGTACTGAGTCGCCGTACCCCCCACCCGGCCGGCTCGGGCGGTTGCCGGGTCGGACCCCGGGGGGGATACACTTTCCGGTCTGCCTCGGCGGCCCGGGTTCGCACCCGGACGGCCGTCCCCGCCCCGGACCCGGGGCGGCACCGACCCCGAACCTGGACTCGCATGCGCACGTACACCCCCACCCCCGCCGACACCGAGCGTCGCTGGCACATCATCGACGCCGAGGGCGCCGTGCTCGGCCGGATCGCCACGGAGGCGGCGCACCTGCTGCGGGGCAAGCACAAGCCGACCTGGGCCCCCCACTTCGACGGGGGCGACCACGTGGTCGTCGTCAACGCCTCGGCCCTCGCCATCGGCCCCCGCAAGCTGGCCGACAAGACGTACTACCGCCACTCCGGCTACCCGGGCGGCATCCGCTCCGAGAGCCTGGCCCACCTCCTGGCCCGTGACCCCGAGCGGGTCGTGCGCCTCGCCGTGCGCGGGATGCTCCCGAAGGGCCCGCTCGGCCGCCGCCAGCTCAAGCGGCTGCGGGTCTACGGCGGCCCCGAGCACCCGCACATCGCCCAGCAGCCCGAGCTCCGGGCCCGTCCGACCCGCGCGCGCGAGCGCCGCGCGGCCACCTGATCGAGAGGAGCCAGAGTGCCCAAGCCGCTGATCCAGACCACGGGACGGCGCAAGGAAGCCGTTGCCCGGGTCCGGCTGCGTCCCGGCACCGGCCAGGTCGTCATCAACGGTCGCCCGATCGAGCGCTACTTCACGATCGCCTCGCACCGGCAGGCGGCCACCGAGGCACTGCGCATCACCCAGACCGCCGACGTCTACGACGTGGACGCCACCCTCGACGGTGGCGGCGTGAGTGGGCAGGCCGGTGCCCTCCGCCTCGGCATCGCCCGGGCGCTGATCGCCCTCGACGGTGAGCTCCGGCCGCCGCTCAAGAAGGCCGGCCTGCTGACCCGGGACCCGCGTGAGAAGGAACGGCGCAAGTACGGCCTCAAGAAGGCCCGGAAGGCGCCGCAGTACTCCAAGCGCTGACGCGCCGGCCCGCCGTCCGAGCCATGCCCCTGCGTTTCGGCACCGACGGCGTGCGCGGCGTCGCCAACCGCGACCTCACCCCGGAGTTCGTCACCGCCCTCGGGCGCGCCGCGGCCCGGGTCCTCGGGACCGACGTGCCCTACGTGGTCGGGCGCGACACCCGGCGTTCGGGCCCGATGCTCGAGGCCGCGTTGGTCGCCGGCCTCTGCGCCGAGGGGGCCGACGCCCTCCTCGCCGGGGTCCTGCCCACGCCTGCGGTCGCGCACTGGGCGGCGGCACGCGGCGCGGCGGCCGCGATGATCACCGCGAGCCACAACCCCTTCGCCGACAACGGTGTGAAGCTCTTCGCGCCGGGAGGGCGCAAGCTCGACGACGCGACCCAGGCCGAGATCGAGGCGGTGCTCCACGGGGCCGACGCCGACGCGCTCGGCCCGGCCGGACGGGGGATCGGGGTGGTCTCGGAGGTCCGCGACGCGCTCGACGACTACGTCGACCACGTGGTGGGGAGCCTGGAGGGTCGCCGACTCGACGGGCTCCGGGTCGTGGTCGACTGCGGCAACGGGGCTGCGTTCCGCGCCGCGCCCCGGGCGCTCGAGGCCCTCGGGGCCGAGGTCGAGGTGCTGCACGCCGCGCCCGACGGCACCAACATCAACCACGCGTGTGGGTCCACCGATCCGGCCGACCTCCGGGCCGCGGTGATCCGGGTGGGCGCCGACTGCGGGCTCGCCTTCGACGGTGACGCCGATCGGATCATCGCGGTCGACGCGACGGGCGTCGTCGTCGACGGTGACGCGCTCATCGCCATCGCCGCCTTCGACCTGCGCGAGCGTGACCGGCTGCGCCACGACGGTGTGGTCGTGACCCGCATGTCGAACGGCGCCCTCCTGCGCCTCCTGCGCGAGACCGGGATCACCGTGGTCGAGGTCGACGTGGGTGACCGCAATGTGCTCGACGCCCTCGACCGCCACCGCTACTCGCTCGGCGGCGAGCAGTCGGGTCACCTGGTGTACGCCGACCTCGCCACCACCGGCGACGGGCTGCTCGCGGGGATCCAGCTCCTCGACGTGCTCCACGAGACCGGGCAGCCGCTCGCGGCGTTGGCCGGCGTGCTGGTCCCGACGCCCCAGGTCCTGCGCTCGGTGCGGGTGGCCTCGGCCGCGGGACTCGACGCCGACGACGGGGTCCGGGCCGCGGTGGCGGAGGTCCGGGCCGAGCTCGGCGACGCCGGCCGGGTCCTGGTGCGTCCCTCGGGCACCGAGCCCGTGGTCCGGGTGATGGTCGAGGCCCCCACGGAGGCGGCGGCCGAGGCCGCGGCCGCCCGGCTGCTGGCCGCCGTCACGACCGCCTGCGGGCGGCCGGGGTCCTGACACCGCCCGCTCGGTAACCTGTCCGCCATGTGCGGCATCGTCGGCGTGGTCCGCCGCCCGGGTCGGCGGGAGCCACCGCCGGGACCCGAGCTGGTTGCCGGCCTCGACGAGGCCCTCCGCACGTTGACGGGGCCCGGGGTCCCGGCGTCGGCCGACCTGGAGGCGGCGGCCGATGCGATCGAGGCCGTCGACGCCCGCCTGCGCGGGGTCGCCGGCATCCGGACCCTCCTGGCCGATCGCGCCACCGCGGTGGCGCTCGAGGACCGGGCGGCGCGGATCACCGAGCGGCTGCGGGCGGTCGAGGACGCGCTCGACCGGGGCGAGGTGGCGAGCGAGGACCTCGAACGCGCCAACGCGGCGGTGGTGCGGTGCAAGGACGTGACCTGGGCCGTGGCCCGGGACCGGCTGCGCAACGCGCGGGCGGTCGGCGACCTCGCCGGCGCGGGGGCCTCGGTGGCGGCGATCGAGGCCTTCGCCTCGGTGCAGGTCGCGCTGTCGGCCATCGACCGCCTGGAGGTGCGCGGGCGCGACTCCGCCGGGCTCACGATCGTGGTCCGGGGCCACGGGCTCGCGTCGGGCGATCCCGGGGTCACCCGCCTGATCGCCGACCGGACCGCCGATCCGCTCCTCGTCAACGGCGCCGTCCGCTCCGCCGGCGACGTCGTCGCGTTCGTCTACAAGGCCGCGGCCGAGATCGGTGAGCTCGGCGACAACACCGCCGCCCTCCGGGCCGCGATCCGTGCCGACGAGCTGCTCCACCTCGCCGTGGCCCCGGACGGTGCCGAGGCGACGGTGCTCGGGCACACGCGCTGGGCGAGCGTCGGGATCATCTCCGAGCCCAACGCCCATCCGCTCGACCACACCGAGACCGACACTCCCGACCGGCCCCTCGTGTTCGCGGCCCTCAACGGCGACGTCGACAACTACGCCGACCTCCAGGTGGCCGAGGGGCTGACCACGCCGTCCGAGATCACCACCGACGCCAAGGTGATCCCGGCGCTGGTGTCGCGCCGACTCGCCGCCGGCCGGAGCCCCGAGGACGCCTTCCGGACCACGGTGGCGACGCTGGAGGGCTCGGTCGCGGTCGCCGGGGTGCTGGCCGACGACCCGGGGTCCCTCTACCTGGCCCTGCGGGGCAGTGGCCAGGCGCTCTACGTGGGGGTGGCCGAGGACGCCTTCGTCGTGGCCAGCGAGCCCTACGGGGTGGTCGAGGAGACCGCCGCGTACCTCCGTCTCGACGGGGAGACCGCCGGCGATCCCGAGCGGGCCGCGGCCTCCCGGGGCCAGGTCGTCGTCTTGACCGCCGACGCGGCGGGCGAGGTCGCCGGCATCCGCCGCCTGGCGTACGACGGCACCGCCGTGCCGGTGGGGGCGGACGACCTCCAGCACGCCGAGATCACCACCCGCGACATCGACCGGGGCGACGCGCCGCACTTCCTCCTCAAGGAGATCTGCGAGGCTCCCGAGTCGTTCCGCAAGACCCTGCGCGGCGTGGTGGTCGAGGGCGCCGACGGGCGCCTCGCCGTCCGGCTCCCCGAATGGTCGGTCCCGGCCGGGGTCCGGCGGCGCCTCGCCGACGGCTCGATCACCCGGGTGCTCGTCGTGGGGCAGGGGACCGCTGCGGTGGCCGGACAGGCGCTCGCCGACGTCGCCCGCACGCTCGTGGGCGACCGCCTCTTCGTCGAGGCGGTCCTGGCCACCGAGGTCTCCGGCTTCGGAATGCGCACCGACATGTCCGACACGTTGGTCGTGGCGATCAGTCAGAGCGGCACCACCACCGACACCAATCGCAGCGTCGATCTCGTGCGCCAGCGCGGCGCAGCCGTGCTCGCGATCGTGAACCGGCGCAACAGTGACCTCGTCGACCGCGCCGACGGGGTGCTCTACACCTCCGACGGCCGCGACGTCGAGATGAGCGTCGCGTCGACCAAGGCCTTCTACTCCCAGGTCGCCGCCGGCTACCTGCTGGCCCTCGCCGTCGCCGCGGCAACCGGACCCCTCGACGCCGACCGGGAGCACGAGCTGCTGGCGGCGCTGCGGGCCCTGCCCGACGCGATGCGGACCATCATCGAGCGCCGGGCGGCGATTGCGGAGATCGCGCCCCGGCACGTGCTCTCCCGGCGTTCGTGGGCGGTGGTGGGCAACGGGCCCAACCACATCGCCGCGCGCGAGCTGCGGATCAAGCTGTCGGAGCTGTGCTACAAGGCGATCGCCTGCGACGCGACCGAGGACAAGAAGCACATCGACCTGTCGTCGGAGCCGCTGACGCTCGTCTGCGCCGCCGGGCTCAGGGGCTCGAACCTCGACGACGTGGGCAAGGAGGTCGAGATCTACCGCGCCCACCGCGGGGTGCCGATCGTCATCGCCGGCGACGGGCAGCGGGGCCGGTTCGGCGCGGCGGCCGACGTCATCACCGTTCCCGAGGTGCACCCCGCGGTCGACTTCGTGTGCAGCACGGTCGCCGGGCACCTGTTCTGCTACGAAGCCGCGCTCGCGATCGACGCCACCGCGCGGCCGCTCCGGGAGGCGCGCGCTGCGATCGAGGCGAGCGCCGCGGGCCCGGTCGACGAGGTCCTCGACCGGCTCGGCCCGGCGATCGAGGAGCCCGCTCGCCGCTTCCTCGACGGGGTGCGGGCCAACCGCTACGACGGGAGCCTGGAGGCCAGCACGGGGATCCTGGTGGCCTCGCTCCTCCGCTACGCCACGGGCATCAGCCCGCTCGACGCCTACGAGCTCGAGCACGGCAAGGTCGGGACCCCCAGCACGGTCGTCCAGGACCTCACCGCTGCGTTGACCCGGGCGATCGAGGAGCTGACCCGGCCGATCGACGCGATCAAGCACCAGGCCAAGACGGTCACGGTGGGGATCTCGCGTTCCGACGAGACCCTCCTCCACGTGCCGCTCGTCGCGGCGGCGCTCGACGCCGGAGCCCCCCGCGACGGTCTCAGCTACCGGACCCTGCGCACGCTCGTCGACCTCGACGCCGCCGTGGTGGAGGTCACCGGGTTCACCCGGTACCGCATCGACGGGGATCCCGACAAGGCCGATGCCTCCGTGCACGTCGTCGACCGGGGTGGGGTCGCGGTCGGGCTGCCGTCCCGCACCGACGAGGATCCCCGGCTCCGGGGCACCAAGCACCGCGTCGCCACGCAACGCGAGGTGACCGCGGTGCGCGGCCGCCGCGACGGCCGGTCCATGGTGATGATCCCGGAGGTGAAGCACAACCAGGCGGTCGGGGTCACGCTGCTCCACGTGCGCTTCGCCGACGTCCTGCCCCCGGTCACCATGCGGGCGGTGCTCGAGGGCTACCAGGGGCGCTACTCGGCGCTCGTCGACGCCGTGACCGAGACCGAGACCGCCTTCGACGACGAGCGGCTCGCCGCCGTCGGGGTCGTGGACCTCCTCACCGAGCCCGTCAACGTGCTCGCCGAGCACTGGCGGTCGCGCTGATCGTGGGTCCGGGCGTCATCGGGATCGGCACCGACCTCGTGGAGGTCGAGCGCTTCCGACTCGCGCTGACCCGGCGCCCCACCATCGAGGCGCGCCTGTTCTCGGACGCGGAGCGGGCCTACGCCCACCGGTTCCGTGACCCCACCAAGCACCTCGCCGCGCGCTTCGGGGCCAAGAAAGCGGTGATGAAGGCGATGGGCGTCGGGCTCTGGAAGTTCCCGATGCGCGACGTCGAGGTCGTGAAGCTGGCCTCGGGCGAGCCGATCCTCCGCCTCCACGACAAGGCCGCCGCCCTCGCCGCGGAGCGTGGGGTGCGCGAGTGGCGGCTCACGCTCACCCACACCGACACGATGGCCCAGGCCGTCGCGGTGGCGCTCGGCTGAGCCCGGCGGTGCGCCCGGTCCTGACCCCCGAGGAGATGCGGCTCGCCGACCTGCGGGCGGTCGCCGCCGGGACCCCGGTCAAGGTGCTCATGGAGCGCGCGGGCCGCGCGGTGGCGTGGTCGATCCGCCGTCGCCTCGGTCGGGCGGCCGGGCTCCGGGTCGTGGTCGCGTGCGGGAAGGGCAACAACGGCGGTGACGGCCTGGTGACCGCCCGCGTGCTGCGGGGGTGGGGCGCGCGCGTCGACGTCGTGTCGGTGGCCGACGGCGTGGACCCGGTGGCGCTGGAGCGCCGGCTCGACCGGGCCGATCTGTTCGTCGACGCCATGTACGGCACCGGCTTCCGCGGCGAGCTCGCCGGCGACGCCCGGCTCGTCCACGAGCGGGTCGCGGCCCGGGGGGTGCCGGTGGTCGCCGTCGACATCCCGTCCGGGGTCGACGGTGGTACCGGCGAGGTCCGTGGTGCGGCGGTCCGGGCCGACTGGACCGTGGTCTTCGTCGCGACCAAGCCGGGCCTGTGGTTCGAGCCGGGTCGGTCGCACGCCGGCACGGTCGAGGTGGTCGACATCGGGATCGATCCGGCCGACCCGGCCGAACCCGGTTTCCCCCGGCTCGGGATCGCCGACCCCGACGACCTCCGGGCCTGGCTGGCGCCCCGGGCTCCGGACGCGCACAAGTGGTCGTCGGGGTGCCTCGTCGTCGGGGGGTCGGGCGGGATGACCGGGGCGCCCGCCCTCGCGGGGCACGCGGCGCTCCGGGCCGGCGCCGGCATCGTCTGGTGCGGGCTGCCCGCCGACGCCGCGGCGCGCGCCGGCGGCACCGAGGTCATCGCCCGGGCCCTGCCCGCCGACGCGTCCGGGGCCCTGACCCCGGCGGCGGCCGACGTGGTGCTGGCCGACGTCGGTCGGTTCCGGGCCGTGGCCGTGGGCCCGGGCCTGGGCCGCGGCGCGGGGGTCCGTGAGGCGGTGCACCGCCTCGTCGCCGGGATCCCGGGGCCGCTGGTGCTCGACGCCGACGGCCTGCACGCCGTCGCCGGGCGCCCGGACCTGCTCGCCGCCCGCACCGGGCCCACCGTGTGCACCCCCCACGCCGGGGAGTACGCGGCCATGACCGGGACCCCGCCCGGCGCCGACCGGGTCGCTGCGGCCCGGGCCCTCGCCGGGGCCACCGGCACCGTGGTCTGCCTCAAGGGCCCGGGCACGGTGGTGGCCGCACCCGACGGGCGGGCCTCGATCTGCCCGCGGGGCGGTCCGTGGCTGGCGACGGCCGGGACCGGCGACGTCCTGACCGGGATCGTCGCCGCCTTCCTCGCGCGCGGCGTGCCTGCGTTCGAAGCGGCCACTGCGGCGGTGCTCGTGCACGCCGACGCGGCCGACCGGGCGGGGCATACTGGGCTGGTGGCGGGCGACCTCCTTCCGGCGATCCCCGCGTCGCTGGCCGCGGTGGCTGCGACCGGGTCGGCGTCGGCGTCCGGAGGGCGCGGGTGACGGACTTCCGGTCGGCCCGCATCGTGATCGACCTCGATGCGGTCGCCGCCAACGTGGCGAGCCTCGCCGCGCTCGCGGCGCCCGCCGCCGTGCTCGCCACGGTGAAGGCCGACGCCTACGGCCACGGGGCCGTGCCGGTGGCCCGGGCGGCCCTCGGCGCCGGGGCGACCTGGCTCGGGGTTGCGTCGGTCGAGGAGTGCGTCGAGCTGCGTGCCGCCGGCATCACCGCCCCCGTCCTCGGCTTCGCCGAGCCCCCGGTCGCGGCGGCGGCCACCGTGGTGCAGGCCGGCCTCACCCCGTTCGTCTACAGCGAGGCCGGGATCGACGCGCTCGGCGCCGCTGCCGAACGTGCCGGCACGGTGCTGTCCGTCCACCTCAAGGTCGACACCGGGATGCACCGGGTGGGTTGCCGACCCGAGGCCGCCCCGGTCCTCGCCGAGCGGGTGGCCGCGCACGGCGCCCTGCGGCTCGAGGGCATCGGCACCCACCTCGCCGCGGCCGACGGTCCCGACCCCACCGCGACCGAGGGCCAGCTCGACGCGTTCGAGGTCGCGCTTGCCGCGGTCACCCGGGCGGTGGGTCGCCCCCCGGTCGTGCACGCCGCGAACTCGGCCGGCGCGGTCGCCTTCCCCCGGGCCCGCTACGACCTGGTGCGTCTGGGGATCTCCGTCTACGGCGTGGTCCCGGCCCCGGAGCTCGTGGGGCGCGTCGACCTCCGACCCGTCCTCGCGCTCGAGGCCGGGGTCTCGTTCGTCAAGGACCTCCCCGCCGGCGCGCGCGTGTCGTACGGGTGGCGCTACGAGCTCGCCCGCCCCGCCCGGATCGCGACGGTGCCGGTCGGCTACGCCGACGGGGTGCCCCGGGCCCTCGGCACCCGCGGGGGCGAGGTGCTGGTGGGGGGCCGCCGGTGCCCGATCGCCGGGACCGTGACGATGGACCAGCTCATGGTCGACGTCGGCGACGCCGACGTCGCGGTGGGGGACCCGGTGGTGCTGATCGGACGCCAGGGCGACGAGGTGATCCTCGCCGACGAGTGGGCGACCCGACTCGACACCATCCCCAACGAGATCCTCACCCGCTTCGGGGGTCGCCTCCCGCGCCACCACGTGGGAGGGATGCGGTGATCGAGCGGGTGGCGTCCCGGGCGGTCGAGGTGGCCGGGGTCGGGTTCGGGCGCGGCGCCGGGGTGCTCGGGTCGGCGGTCGAGATGCCCGTGCGCATGCTGACGACGAGCCGACGGGTCGATCCCGACGTGGGCCGCCTGGGGCCCCTGCCCTTCGCCGAGGCCCGCCATCTCCCGGCGCCCGACGGCGGGCACCTCTTCACCCTCACCCACGGCACGGGTGCACCGGTCCTGTTCGTCCACGGGATCGCGACGACCTCCCGGATCTGGACGAAGCAGTTCCGCGACCTGCCGACGACCGGGATCCGCGCGGTCGCGTTCGACCAGCGCGGCCACGGCGGATCACCCGCAGGACCCGGTGCGTCGCTCGACCACCTCGCCGACGACGTCCGCACCGTCGTGGAGGCCGGTGACCTGCAGGGCGCGCTCGCGGTCGGGCACTCGACCGGGGGGATGGCGCTGCTCGCCTTCGCCGTTCGGCACCCCGAGGTGGCCGCGGCGCGCCTGCGCGGGATCGTGCTCGTGTCGACCGCGGCGCGCCTCGGGCTGGCCCACGTCCCGATGCTCGACCGGGCCTTCCTCCCGTTCGCGAGCGGGTTCGTGCGCTCCGGGGCCTGGGCGCGCTCCGACTGGTCGCGGCTGATGGCCCGCCTCGCCTTCGGCCGGGACCCGGTGGCGAGCCAGGTGGAGCTCGTCCGCGTGCTGCTCGCGTCGGCCCCGGAGGCGACCGTGGCCGCGGCGGCGCGGGCGCTCGCCACGTTCGACTGCACCGAGCACCTCGGCCGGGTCGGGCTGCCCGTCCTCGTCGTCAACGGGACCGCCGACCTGTGCGTGACCCCGGGTGACGCCCGGCGCCTGGCCCGGGGCCTGCCCGACGCCCGGCTCGAGCTGGTGGCCGGTGCGGGGCACATGCTGATGCTCGAGCGGGCCGACCGGCTCGCCGAGCTCCTGCGGGCCTTCGCCCGCGACGTCGGGATCGCGGCGGACGTCGCCGCGTGATCACCGACGTCCCGGGGATCCGGGTCGGCCACTGGACGGGCACCGGTACGGGGGTGACGGTGATCCTCGCGCCGGAGGGCACGGTGGGATCGGGCGAGGTGCGTGGGGGCGCGCCGGCGACCCGTGAGCTCGCCCTGCTCGACCCCGAGCGCACCGTGAGCGCCGTCGACGCCGTCGTGCTGACCGGTGGCTCGGCGTTCGGGTTGGCCACCGCCGACGGGGTGGTGCGCCGGCTCGCCGAGCTGGGGCGCGGGGTCCGCACGGCCGGGGGCGTCGTCCCCATCGTGCCGACCGCGGCGATCTTCGACCTGGTGGCGTCGGGGGGTCGCCCACCCGGCCCGGACGAGGGCCGGGCGGCCCTGGCCGCGGCCGAGGCGACCGGGACCGGGTTCCCCCAGGGCCGCGTCGGCGCCGGCGCCGGCGCCCGGGTCGGCACCTGGCGCGGCGGCGAGCACGGCGTCG
>Ga0172376_10006771_pt1 | contig 12365 bp, 19 predicted proteins | sample Lak35m_FD_121114 | JGI IMG/M metagenome (GOLD analysis project Ga0172376, IMG submission 121114) | Freshwater microbial communities from Kabuno Bay, South-Kivu, Congo - kab_092012_35m | ecosystem: Environmental > Aquatic > Freshwater > Lake | place: Democratic Republic of the Congo: South-Kivu...
CAAATAAACAGCATGCAAGACATGCAGCAGAAGCTATCCTTTGGCTCCTTTCTCGAAGTCGTCTTGGAAAATCCTGGCTGGAAGCTCCGCCAATTATAAGTCGCCAAGGTCAGAAACGGGTGCTATCTATAAAAAAACGCGCTGCTTTTTCCTCTGCGGAGGCTGCTGCTGCGGCTGCTGCGGCTTCTGCTGCTTCTTTGACTCTGCTACAGATGACTTCTTCATTGAAAACTTTCCATTCACACATTGATTGGAGTGGAGACGCGACGTTTTCCTGTTCCGGTCCCTATCAGGATTGCAGGATACGCCTATAGGCTCAAGCGCTGCACCATAATCCTGCATTCCAAAACGATAATACCCAGTGTTTGTGGCTATATATATAAGAGAGGCACAGTGCATCTTTCCAAAAAAAACACCCACATGTATCTTCCCCATCGCGAATTTGAAGAGCAAGAAGAATACGCCTATGAAGAATCACGAAGCTTTTCCAACAACATGCTCCCAAAAAATTGGGTCCACCAAGCATTCAGCTTATTGCTCTACATATTCTTTTTGAGTCTCTTGCTCTATTCTATCATCCAGGTAAGCTCAAGCCATGCAGAGTTTGAAGCAAAGTGCGGAGAGGACGGGAAAGCATTCTTTCAATTCATGATTGCGAGATTGGTCATGGGCTTCTTCGAATTTGCAGTGCTCATGCTCTTCGCGTGCTGCATAAGCTTGTGCATGGGGCCTTGCATGTCCAGCGCCCCAAGCGAAACCTTTGTGAAGATCCAGACCCTGGTTCCCATGCTCCTTATTCTCACTCTGCACGCCGTTTTATTGGGTCTCGGAGCGAGCTACGCGTCCAAAATCGCGAATGACGAGTGCGAGCGCCTGCTTTCAGACATATCCTTCACAAAGTCGCCGCTGTTTCTCATCCTAGGCTGGATCTACGTAGGCATAGACGCACTCCTAGTATTCATCGCAGCTATTGGCATATGCGTATCTGCAATTCCAATGTTTTTTCTCCCCTAGCGAAAACGTGAAGTCCGATTCGAACAACGAAAACACATAAAACATGCTAAACTGCTGCACGGTGACCAAAAACATAAGGAAAAACTCGACAAACAGAGCAGCATTCTGAATCTCCCGGTGTTCGCAGCAAGGGAGAGTCGAAATAAAAGACACGACGCCAAAGCTCAGACTCGTAATCAATATGCCGACATTGACTCGCTTATAAAACACGAGCTGCCATTCTGCTTGAGACCTGCAAAAGACATAGTGGATGCCCCACACACCCGCCAGGAAACAAAACAAGCCGGCGTTGTGGACTTCGACGCCAGTGCACTCGTACCCCAAAATCACAAACCAGCCCGCAAACTCCATGCACCAGAAAATCAGGCCGAGCCACCACAGCGAAGAAGACATGAGAACCGCAGCCAAATGACTCAAGAGAATCACCAGGCTTGGAAAACCGAGCACTGCTATCGTCAGTCCACATCTCTTCTTGAACCCTATAGAAATGAATTCGATCAAAACAAAGGCGTCAAAGTCGTCGCCGAAAGCCAGAGCGAGAGGCAGGCAGACGCTATAGACAAACGTCAGGGCGCTCCCAATGCAGCCGAGGCTGATCAGCAACCACTTCATTTTTCGGAGATATAAAAAGAACCCGACCAACGTCCTTAAATATAGTCTCCGCAACTACCACGCCCAAAAAACATGAAGGCCTTTCAGATCATCAAGGACTCCTGGCCCAAAGAATTGAGCCCAGACGCCGTGCGCTTTCATATTCCAGAGGAAGTCTGGGAGCATCCCAATGCCAAGAGGTGCTTGCTGGACGAAAAGGAAATGCATCTCAAGGCAGGGCGCGCGTACTGTCCTCTGAATCACAAGGACGAGGAGGGATGGGCTGGCGCCTGGGACGAATTTATTCTCGATGTCAAGAATCTGCTCTGCGACTTGATCGAGGACGAGGAGGATCCCATGGCCTGGCTTCCCGTCGACTTTTCTGATTGGCTCAATCCGTGGCAAGAGTGCGTGGTCAATGGATTCGACAATAAGGACCAAAAGTCGTGTGTCCTCACCATGTGCGCAGTGACTGGAATCATCACGGTGGGAAAGGAAGATTATGACGGCATCTGCTCTGACTTGGGATATTGGACCCCAGTGTACAAGGAAGAGTATGTCCGCGATCTGAACATCAACTGCATCAATGTCAATCTCTTTAAGAAGCATCTCCTTCCCGCCATCTACGACTACTTTTGCGGGCGCAAGGAAAAGATTACCATCATGTCTGCAGACCCCGCAGTGACTCAAATGTGGGCGGAAGCCTCAGACGACGAAGACTCTTGATTTCAGTTTAGATCATGTTCAAGAGCAAAAAGTAGTAGTAGCTATCGTCTACTTCTGCCTTTGCTTGGGTTTTGTTCACCGCCACACTGTGGCCAGCCAGAGAAGGGGGCATATATCTCAATTCGAGAGGAAACACTGCGGATAATAAAGATTGAGGCAATTCCTCTTTTTTCTCTTTAACAATAAGTAACAACGTGCACAACAACATTGTTATAAAGTAGAAGAAAAAAACCTGAAACCTAACAATTAAAATATCCATTCTTTTTTTTTAAAAATAAATTATGTTTATATGTCGAGAAGAACAAACTTTCTCTACCAAAAGACATGAATCAGCACGAAGGCCAACAACACAATCGCGACCACGACCACCTCAAGAGGCTCAGGGAAAAGAGGACTCTTTTGATGCTCAAGATTCACGAGGCAGAAAACGAGCTCAAGGATCTTCAAGACGACTTGATTGCAGTGGTGGAAGAAGAGGCTCAATTTAAAGTCATCATCGCCATGACTCAATACTACCAAAAGCAAGCGGAACTCCACCACATTGCCAACGATTCATTTACCGAATGAGAGGGGAGTGCACGTCCCAGCGGCCGACGCCACCACTGCATTTTCGATGGCTCCGAGGTAGACTATGCACAGTCCAAACGTGCTGCCCTCGGTGACGACTGCGCTAGAGCACGCGGAAAATTGATACATGACGTGGAGCATGTCTGAGTCGCAGTGGTATTCGCCCCTGCAATACTTTGCAAAGTGGTAGGAGACGGGGCTCAAGCTCGAGGCATCTTGCACGTCTGTCAAAACGTAATCTAGGGTAGCGGCAGCCGCAGCGCAGGACTGCATCTGCTTCAACGACGGAAACGGCTGGCCCCAGCGCGTCCGCCTCTGAAAGAGAGTGCGGCATTGCGCCATGACTTGGCGCGAATATGCCCACTTGAAATGGTGGAGGTCGTATTTGGGCTGGAAAAAGTACTTGGCAACGGCCGCAAAAAAGTGTAGACTCTGGTATTTCTCTGGCCCGCGACGAAAGAATGGCGTAGACGAAAACCACTCGAGGTGATGCTCCAAGACGCGCAGGCACCTCTTGCTGCCGTGGTAACTCGCGATATAAACAAATTGAGCAGGATTCATGTCTGCGCAGTCGCTGTCGTCTCGATTTTCGCCGCTGTCTGCGTCTAGAAAGAAATCGGAAGCGTTGGCGTCGTAGGTCTGAAAGATTTCGTGAAAGGCGTCGATGTGCATGTTTTCAAAGTGAATCTCGTAATCGTCGTACACTCGCCAATTCACGCTGTCGTAGTTTCGATTCCAATTCACCACCAGCCTCCTATTCAATACTAGAGCAGTCATCGCGCAAGACACGAGATGATTCAGGCGATTGCACAGCCCGTGCCCATTCAACGCTACATTGTCGCATACCAAGACGCGCGCAGAGGCAGCAGCAGACTCATTCAGCGAAAATAAATGCTCTCTCGCATAGGCGCGCAACTCGGGAAGCCACGCGCGCTCTCTCTCTGAGAATTCATATCTGCTAGAGAAAATCACGGGCGGATAGTAGAAAAAGGCGCCGTCCACATACTTTTTAATCTCTGAATAAAATGGCCATATCGCAAACTTGAGCGCCAGCGCGCTGCAGTAGCACGCAATCATAAACTGCAAACATCTCAGCAAACTCTTCCACTTCAATACCGTTAAAACCATGAATCCATAAAAATCGTAAACGTGCCGCGGCCGCCCACGTGGCGAGTGTCTGGGACAAAGCCCCGGAACAGCAGCAAAATCTCCACGGGCCTGTAGGCGCCGATACCATAAACGAAAAAACGCCCTTTTTTTCCCATTTTGAACGCGAGAAAAAAGTGATAGACGTCTTCCCAAGTCACGCAGTTCACAACCAGGCTCGAATTCGTGTACGGGTGCACTATAAACGCAGAGGGCATTAAGTCGTTCATGCACCCCAGCGTCTGATAATAAAAGCGGATGCCTTCGTGCCTGGCATAAATCCAGAGCACAAATTCCACCACCTCTCTCTCGCTCTTCGATTCAAACACCCTGTTATGTTTCCTAGAGTCGCGCCCGCTGCTATTGTGATTCGTCTTCTTGGGCGGCTGGCTCTTTTTCTTTGCGCTGCTGCGCGACACCACCATATGAAACTCTTCCTTCTTGTGCTGCATCGCCGCCATCCATCTCGCTAGAGCCCCACATAAAAAGACACAGTCTACAAAAAAAGATAAAAGGGCTTATATGAAGGTTCTACCCCACAATCCATCATTTATCCAAAAACAAATGGACTTTCAAGGCGACATATTCATTCCGTGCAACGAGCCCACTCACGCCCTCGACAACGACATGGCAGTGGTCTACGTCGCGAGCTACATGGTCGTCAGCTACATGCAGCGCCAGAGCGAGAAAGACAAGAGCGACCTCGTGGCTTTCATTCGCAGCATCCACGGCAAGCAGCGCGACTTTATTCTCATGAACATGGCCACCATCTTTCCTGCCTCTGCTCCAGCACAAGAAACAAAACAAGACCACATTGCGCAGTCTTCCGCAGGCGGGCATCGCCGCATGTCCCTCAGCGGCACGTCCATATCAGACTTGTTTTTCGAGCATGTCGCGCATCCACCGCTCCACGTCTGACTTGACGACCAGCGAGGCAAACCTGGAATTCTTCAGAGGCGCGTGCTGCCGCTGGAACGCGTTTGATTTCTGGATCACCACCACGTCTTCTCCAAACGTCACGGAAAAGACATCTCGGTCGCCCACCGACGCGTCAAACGCGCTGACGTCGCCAAGGTCGGCAGAGAGCTGATGCCGGAGCATGAGCACGTCGGCGAGCTGCTTGAACTTTTCCACCGCGTTGCGGTCCGCGGGCTTGCCTATGCCCGACCCGAATAAACTGTACCCATTCACCTCTGCGCCAGCTTGACTCCAGTAGCTAGGGCCCAGGTTTTGAATCACGTAGAGGCCCCCGGGCTTCACGAGCCGAAACAGCCAGGTAAAAGCAAGAATCTGGTGCGCGGGGTGGTGGCTCCAGTCGTCCACTATCACGTCGTAGTCGCGCTCCCTCGCATTCAGGCTGAAATCTTGCCTCAAAAACAGCGAATCCGACGCGTCGCCCACAAACACCTTCACCTTCTCGCACTTGTACGGATCATACGCGCACGCCTTGGACGTCACGTCTTGGCTCGGATTCAGGACATTCGGATTGGGCATCAGCAGCACGTGGATGCGCGACGGATTCTCAAAGTAGGCAGCCCACAAAAGAAGGAGGTCTCGCGCGTCGCCCATGTCGTACGACAGCTGGAGCAGGGAAAAGTCGCTCGCCTTCCTGTACTTGGAAAAATACGCTTCATAGTACCTGTCGTAGGCGCGGAGCTCTAGCAGCTTGCTCAAGCCCAGCTGGAGCATCAGGTCGGGCATGCTGGCAGGGGGTCTATTGCTGCTGGGTTCGTCGAGCTCAGAAGACAAGACAGCCTTGTTCAGATCGCAGCTCTCTCGAATGGAGCGGGTCATGGCATAGTGCTGCTGGCTGTGCTCCAAGATCTGGGAGGTGGCGTTCATGATGTAGACCACGCAGCAGGCGTTTCCTAAGAGGCAGATGAAGAGCAGGCGGTGCTTGCGGAGGTAGGAGGCAGAGACTGACTTTAGGGAAAGTGGCAGGAGCTGCTTTTGATCCATGTATTTTTTGTTGTGTTAAAATAATATACTATCTATCAGATAAATCATCACAGCATTGAGAGATCACACATTTGTACTTCCAACAAGAATCAAAATGTACTATATGGATGTGGCTTGGTTAGTATTACTTTGGGTAATACACGTGGTACTACAGAGGGAGATGAACTGTGCGCGTGTGATTGAAACGTTCCTTTCATGTGTTTTACCTGATCCAATACCCTTTTGGCTTCTGGAGCGCCATTGATCCCATGAGTAGAAATATGGAAAGTATCTGCCAAGTCTTTAATAGAATCATACAATTTCTTAAGATTTTCTTGACATGAGTTTTCGCGAGCTTCATGATACCATGTGTTCGTATCATGGTCCGTGGCTGGCGCTGGATCATGATGAACATGTGAGATAGCATGTGCTACAGGTTGAGCCACAGGTGTATTTGCTGCATGGTGAACCACAGAGCTTGTACCATATCTATTTGGAGACCATTGAATTTGATGCTCTGGTTGTGGTTGTGGTTGTGGTTGTGAATATTGTATATGTGACACTGATTGTGGTTGATAGTGTAGTTGTGGTTGTGAAAAAGATACAAAAGATGTGGCTGATGGTAATGTATAAGAAGTTGGGGCATGATATGGATGTGAGGGTTGAACATAAGAAATGGGGGTTGGATGACTCCAAAGGCGATACATCTTGGAAGGAACAAAAATCAAGACAAAAAATGTATGTCACGCTTTATATACATTTTCAATAATTTAAAAAACCACTGAAGTTGATTTATGGACTAGTTTCTCCATTCTTTGTCATCATCGCCGGATGTAGATCCCAAGTTTCCGTCTCTTTCGTCTAACTGTCGTCTTAATGCCATGAAAGCTGGGCTGTTAGCAAGTGCACTCACAAGATCTGGTTGTTGTTGCTTTGGTGGTTGTTTGGGGAGTAATGGTCTTGGTTTTTTAAATGTTATTCCATTCCTAATGGCTTGCATCAATCCATGACGACTGTTTGGATCATGAGCACCTCCAAAAGACAAACTTGATCCTTGATTTAAACTAATGGGTTGAGAAGGAGGAGGAGGAGGAGGAGGAGGAGGAGGAGGAGGAGGAGGCGGAGGAGGAGGAGGAGGAGGCACATGAGAAGAGACTACAGCTGGAAAATCACGAGCATAAAGATGAGATTTAAGCGGCGTCCCTGAAAGAGAACCATGAAGAAAACTTGCTGCAGGAGGAGGATGAGAATGTGGAGGAGAGTGTGCAGGTGGTAAATTTGGAACTGGAGTAACACCAAATAATGAAGGATTTGTGTGAGATCTATATATTCCTCTCAGACTCTGAACTTTATGCAAAATAGCCATAGCTTGTTCAAATGTTAAAGATTGCTCAGATTGAGCATGATTTTCGGGATCCATCAATGATATGATATGTTTCATTTTATCCATTTGGTTGTGACATGAATCAGATAGATGTTCGAATTTTTCTGCACGTGATTTGTATTCAATTGCATGTTGTTGTGTAGTGTTTAATTGTGTTCTGTATTCTTGTTCACGTTTTTTATAATCGCTTATGATATGCTCAAGTGCTTTTTTTTCTTCAATACAATTACCACCGTGCATCATGTGAGCAGGAGGCAACCCAGAAGATGGTAAGTGAGCAACATCATGCGAGGGCGCTGTGTGGGCTGGCAAATTTCCTTTTTGTTTATGTATATTAAAAAGATTTATATAAGCTCTGGGATTGAACATAAGGCTTCCAAAATGTTTAAATTTTTCTACGTCCTCCCTTAATGTTCTATCGCTGATCAACGTACCATCCGTTAATTGATGATAATTTTTTCCATTTTCTAAATAATGAAATGTTCCTTGGTGTTCTTCTCCTTCCCAATGACGAAGCTTGCTTGCATCAATATTATGTCCATCATGCGTTAAAACCATCGCTCTGATATTTAACGAAAAACCTCCCGACAAATAATACATTTATATACTGAAACTCGCTCCAAAAAATGCACTCAAGAAGCCAAGTCTTCAAAGCAGCCACAGCAAGCCTCGCAGTCGCCAGGCCCAAGGCAAATCATGCACTGAATATTATCGCAGGCGCCCGTCATCCTAGCAAGAAAGTACACAGCTCCGATCCCCAGCAAGATGCCGCCTATCAAAATCATCACGCCAATCTTGCCTAACAAGCCCCAGATCAAGAGCCCAAGTCCCGAAAACAGAAACAAACCGCAGAAAATCCACTCCAGCTTGCCCATCGACCTGTGATGATGATACGCCGGCGCGGCCATCACAGCAGGAACCATCATGGGATGCACTTGATATGGCTGCTGAGTCGGATAGGCATACAGGCTGCTGCTGCTCGCGTGAGGCGGGTGAATGGGCTGGTATGCGTGAGTTGGCTGGTGTTGCAAGTGCTGCATTTTCTTTTTTATTTTCCAAAAAAAATTGTCTTATATATGCGCAACGCCGCTAATCCATACTCTTGCTTTTTGGCTGCTACCAACAAAAACCAAAATGCAGCAGCAGCAGCAGCCACAGCCCAGAAAATCAACCACGATTTTGATAGGCAAGAAGCTCCAGCTGACTCCCACCTTTCCCGCCCGCTTTACCCAGATGATTGAGAATTATCAAAACAAGCATGGAGTCCAGCAGGCCTTTGTGTTTTCGCACACTGCCTTGCCCCCGATCTCAAAGTGGAGCGACACTGTCAGGGCATACATTGACATTTTTCTGACTGAGAAGCTCTGCGAAATCCAAAAGCACAAGGCTCCCAAGTATCCCACCATTGAAAAATACTATAGCGTCACCTACCAAGACGAATCAGACCAGGCCACCCAAAACGCCAACGCTGCAATCTTTTGCGAAAACGTAGAGTATGCCATATGGTACAGCCTGTACTACAGCACCATGAAGTCGAATCCAACGTATCGCGACTTTGATTTCGTGGCTACGTCTCCCGTCGCTCACTTGATCCAGGCCTTGCTCAAGGCCAAGTACGAGGAGCACCCTACCAACCCGCAGCCCATTGAAAACTTTCACAAGGAGTTTGTCCTCGTCTTGTCTGACATCCTGCAGACGCCTTTGCAGCTCAGCATGCGAAGAGGCGTATAAATACCTAGCAACTTTTAAACAAAAATAATAATATGAGAATCCACAGCGAAGAAGACGAGTATGAACAGAAGCCGTTCATGGAGATTATGTCGGTAGTCTCTTGCGTCAACTTGGCGCTGACGCTGTGCACCAGCTCGTTTTTTAACCCGAATCCGCTCCTCAACAAGACTCTTTCTTTTGTCATGTACCACAGTCGCCTGTTTAGGACCTTCATGACGTTTGCGGTCCTCAACGTCATTTTCTTGAATTACCTCTACTTTAGTCTCGGCGCAGACCACCGCCAAAATGCGCTCATCAGGGCCATTGCGGTGGCCTTGACAGTCCTCTGGATCTTTGTCATTGTCACTGGATGGGGGCAAAATCACTACGACGCGTCGGTGGCGTTTACCGCCACTGCGTTTTTGGCGTACGCGGCCAAGCTCGCTTCTTCCTGCCAGCAACTCCAGTCCATTGCAAGCCCGTATCCAGTCGCGCTCTTGGCTGCTTGCTTTCTGTGCCTCGGCGTGGCCATTCTGGGCGCAGTCTACATGGCGCTGAATCCGGAACGCAGCGAGGCTCTGGAATATGCAATCGTAGAGCACGGCCTGCTATTCGCCTTTGCAGTGGGCACCGCCTGCATGCAGATCCACGCTTTTTCTTCTCTTGAAGAATAAAAAAATGAAACAGCACATCTAAAATTTTGTCTATGTATATATATATTTTCGCATAATTTGTTTCTCATAAATATATAGATTCATGTCTGCTGCTTCCGAACGAGAATTAGAAGACTTGCCATGGCCTGATTTCCTTGGCCACTTTGCCAAGACCGAGCAGAAGAAGCTCTCCAAAATTGACATTCTCGTCAAGAACCGCGGAAATACGTTTCGCGACAAGATGGCCATCGTCTGGCGCAAGAGGCTCATGCCAGACTTTGTGATCCAAGGGTCTCTCACTCCCGATCTCTGGGACTACATCCAGTCGCTTCCCCGCCCGTCCCTTGACGACTGCTCTTGGAAAAAGTATAGGGCCATCACCGAGAGCGAGCACGGCGATAAGGCAAAGACGTTTAACGCCTACATCCAGAAAAAGTCCAAGGGGCACGGAGAAACCCCGAGAGAAAAGTACAAGTATCTGTGGAAGCAGAGGATCATTGACGAGGCGTTTCTCGAGAGCTGCGTTCCAGCCGACATCCGCGACGACGTCAGGTCTTCCAAGCGCGTCGCCATTGAGATGCTAGAGTGGGACATGTACGTCAAGGAGGCGCGCAAGAAATTCCCAAGTCCACAAGACCGCGCCGAACTCAAGACGTTTCTGACTGAAGTCGAGGCCTTTAGCAGGAAGCTCGACATAACTGCCATCGACAAATTAAAGATGGCTTGGCAGAATAGAGTTGTGGACGACGATATCATGGATAAATACGTCACTCCATCCGTCATGGATTTTCTCCGGGAAAAGGCCACCGTCAGGGTAACGGATCCAAAGTATGCCGAGGAAATCCAAGAAGACAAGTTTCGCATGTTTTTGGCCGGTCAGAGAAGGAGCGAGTTCGAGGAGGCCGAGAGGAGAAAACGCCGAGAAGAGCAGGAAATGAAGGACAGGCTGGACAGGCAACTCGCTAGTCAGGCCATTGAAAACGAAAAACAAGCGCGTCAATCTATGCTCAACGAGGAGGCCAGAAAGAGGGCACAGCAAGAGCAGCATAAGCGAGACGCTGAATATCTAAAGCGAAAGCGCGACTACGAAGAATATTTGAGGCAAAAGAGGATTCAAAATGGCGAGTCTGCTTTTGCTACCCAAAAGAGCCTAAACACCAGCATCTCTATTCCTAAAAAATCAAGGCTTCCTCAGCCTTAGAGACTTCTGCTCGTCAGAAATTCCATGATTTTTTCTGCTGCATGCTCGTTTTCGTTTACTTTGGCAATGAACAGCGGCCGCGACGTCAGCAGGCTCTTTGGCAGCAGCATCTTGCCGTCATCAGTCGACGCCGCGGCGTGCACAATGTGCTTGCTAAAGTCCAACTCCGAGCCGAAATGATACAAGAGCCATACGAGCAGCATTCTGTGTTTATCGTCATTAAATAAAACGCACAAAAACAAGAGAGAATGCAGGCCTTCGCGCCTCGTCATGTTGACGCTCTGACAAAACGAATGAATAGACGACTCGTGATCCATGGCGCCTTTCTTGTATGGAGCGTCGAATATAGCGTAGTGATAGACGTCACTCCAATTCATAGGAATGACTATGATATCATCGCGTTTAGGATCAATGTATTCAGCAGACTCCATTTATTTTCCATATATGTTGCTCTTGGGGCATATATACGAAGCCTCGAAAAAATCAAACTTCCAATGCATTTTTCTAGAGTATTGCCTTTGAGATAAGAGTATATATGTGCCAAGTTTGGTAGTAGATAAACACAATATGAATTTTTGGCGAGAGGCCAAGGGACTTTTCCAAAAACATAAAACAGGCGTGCTAGCGACCTCAGCAGCAACAGCCATCTCTCTAGCGATTGCTGCAGAGCACTGGCTATTGTACCATCATATCTACTCTAAAGTGCTGCCTGAATTTAGGAGAGAAACAGAACCAAATTTCCAAGACTTGCTTAGAAAAATAGACAACATGACCAACGAGACGATACAGGAAAAAATTGGACTTCACTCCAGAGACATTGCCAAAATATCCAGTTCTTACGAAGAGCTGAATCGAAACAAAGAAGAACTACAGCGTTTTATGGGACCAGGAGCCAGCGTAATGATTCCATCACTTTTTGAGGATATAAGCAACATACGAAATCAAATAAATCAAATGAAAGCTCAGCAGGACGCCATGGACAAAACCAACCGCCAAACTGCAGCAACCACCCTACAACTGGAACATCAAATGAATGCCAGAGAGCAGGAGTGGGAAGAAAAGCACAGCGAGACTGTAGATGCTACAAACGACGAAATCAGTAGACTCAACGACAAAACAGACGAATTGGCCATATCAATGGCAAAACTGGAGAAACGCTTCGCAAATAAGAAGAGCCCAAACGATTTGCGTCGCGGTTCCTTTTAATCAAAATGTGCTGATTTTTCACACAAAAGTTTGCAATGAAATGTCTCTATCTAAAAGTGAAGAAAAAGCTGGGTGAATAATCGGCAAAAATATCAACAAAATGCAACTGTACCAAGGTACCGTTGCGTTTTCAAGTCACGTTTTTCATATACTTTATCTATATATAATATTATATATAATATATATATTAGTTTATAATAATATAAAGATTAGAAATAGACGAGTAAGG
>Ga0172376_10006776_pt1 | contig 12362 bp, 9 predicted proteins | sample Lak35m_FD_121114 | JGI IMG/M metagenome (GOLD analysis project Ga0172376, IMG submission 121114) | Freshwater microbial communities from Kabuno Bay, South-Kivu, Congo - kab_092012_35m | ecosystem: Environmental > Aquatic > Freshwater > Lake | place: Democratic Republic of the Congo: South-Kivu...
GGAATCACCCGCGACGATCACCTGGCCAGTGTCGTCAGCCTGCACGTCCACCGGCGGGCCGAACATTTGGGGGTCGAGATGCCCAGAGGCTGCCAGAACGCGGTCGCGAATCGTTTCGGCTTCCAGCCGGTGAACCGGATATCGGCTGAGCAGGCGGCCGTCCGCGTCAGGGTCGTTCGAAAGCCGGGCCGGGTCCCGATCCGCCCGTTGCCGATACGCCGACGAAAGCACGATCAGGCGATGGAACTTCTTCAAGCGATAGCCGTTACGCTTCAGTTCGGACGCCAGGTGATCGAGCAATTCCGGATTCGTCGGCGGTTCGCCCAAACGGCCGAATTCGCCGGCGGTCGCGACAAGCCCCCGGCCAAAGTGGTGCATCCAGATCCGGTTGGCGATCACGCGTGCCGTTGTCGGATTCTCGTCCGAAAACAGCCAGCGGGCGAAGGCCGTTCGGCGACCCGACGAATGCCCAGCTTCGGGATTCGCCGCGTCCAGGTCAGGCCGGGCCCCTTCGGGCTTCAGCACTTCGGGAATGCCGGGCTTCACTTCTTCCAGAGGATGGCGATAGTCGCCTCGATGCAACCGCTTTGTCGCAGGCGGTTTGCGGTCGGCAGGCTCGTCGTAAATGGCCAGGAAGTTCTCAGGCGGCTTTTTGGCCCGAACGGCCCCAATCGCGGCGTCCATCTTCTTGAGTTCTTCAGCCGCATCCGGCAGATACTGATATAGGACCCCTGGTGAAATCTTGACGCTGGGATTGGCGTCGAGCAAGGCGTTCATTTCGGGCGTTCGCTTGTCGGGCGGCGTCTCGGCGGCGGTTTTCAACTGGCTTTTGAGCGGTTCCTGGTATTTTTCGAGTTCCTTGACCAGGGCACGTTTCATGGCGTCGTCCTGATACGCATCTCGTTTTGCGGCAAGGGGCTTGACATCTTCCTCGACGGCTGCCGCCCGGGTCCGGTCGTAGTCACGGTAAAGCGAAACCACTCGTGCCCCCGGCTGGCGGAATCCTTCCCAGTGCAGGGCAGGCTCGAACATGGCGCGCAGACGGTAATAATCCACGTGAGAAATCGGATCGTAACGATGATCGTGGCATTGCGCGCAGGCGACCGAAAGCCCCATCGTCGCCGATGTGACCACCTTGATCGTGTCGGTCATCACCTGATTGCGGGCCGTTTCGGAGTAATCGGCTGCGGTGGGATCAGCCGGCATGCGCAGAAACCCTGTGGCCGTCAGCAGATCGGCCTGGTGCGGCGTCAGGTTGTTCCAGGGCCGGGGTACGAATTCGTCCCCCGCGAGTTGTTCGATCAGGAAAGTATCGAGCGGCTTGTCGTCATTGAAGGCCCGAATCAGCCAATCGCGATAACGCCAGGCGTGGGGCCGATCGGTGTCAGCGGCCGAACCGCCGTCGCTGTCGGCGTATCCGGCCACGTCCATCCAGTGCCGGGCCCATCGTTCACCATATCGTGGCGATGCCAGAAGCCGGTCGACGAGCCGTTGGTATGCGTCAGGCCGTGCGTCGGCCAGATAGGACTGAATCTCGGAAGGAGTCGGCGGCAGTCCGGTCAGGTCAAGCGTGACTCTGCGGATCAGCGTGATTTTGTCGGCATCGGGCCGAAAGTTCAGGCCCATCGGTTCGAGCCTGGCCAACAGAAATCGGTCGACCGAAGTGCGTGCACGATCGACGGATTTGACCTGCGGAGCGGCAGGGTCGGTGATCGGGCGGAAGGCCCAGTAATCCCGTTCCTCGGGCGTGAGACCGAGCGTCGGCCCCAGCGATTCGGGTTCCGGTTCCGGCCGCGCGGTCTTCGCGCCCTGTGCAATCCAGGCTTTGAGTTTATCGAGTTCCGCGGGCGAAACGCCGGCCCCTTTTGGCGGCATTTCCCGGTCGACGATCCGGGCGATCAAATTGCTGTCGTCGGCATGACCAGGTTCGAGTGCCGGGCCGCTTTCGCCGCCGGCGATCATCGTCCGCACGAGCCGCAAATCAAGCTTGCCCTTCTTGCCTTCCACGCCACCGTGGCAATCCAGGCAGTGGGCCCGCAGAATCGGTTTGATGTCTTTTTCGAACGTCAGAAGGACTGGCTCTTGGGGGGCGACGGTCTTGCCGCCAATGCTGTCTTCGGCATAAGCCCCGAAAACGCAGCCGATGGCCACGGTACCGATCAGTCCGAACGCCAAAATCCGCATCGTGAATGATTTCATGGTCTCGAATCGCGTGTGGCGGGTGGGAATCGAACCAGGCGGGGGGAACACTTCTCATCAGCAGGAGAAAAGTTCCCGAACGTTTTGGAGGGAGCCTTCAGTTATTATTCTTATCGGATCGTTACCTTTTCGGCAACCGATTTTCCCGCCCTGTTCCGAATGCTCCTGCCGCATCATCAGCCTGGATTCCTACCAATTCGCAATCTTCGATTGCCATCTTTCCCCGATGTTCCAACCGTGCCCGCACAGACTTACGTGCCTGTCACCAGAGACTCGCCCCTTCGCAAGCGTCGAAAAAATGAAGAAAGCGGCTATCGACGGCTGCCCCCGAATCCGGAAGCGAGAATCGCCGTCACCGGCCACCAGGATTGTGCAAACGGCGGAAGATCGCTTCTGGATATTCTCGAACCATTCGTTAAACTTATGATGTGCATCCGGTCGAATTGCGCTTCGGTCGATGCCTGCCTCTCCATCGGTTCGCCAGGCTCACTCTCCCGAGGGCGACCCCCGCCCGCCTGCTGGCGACCCATCGGTTCAGGATCCCCGAACCATGACGAACTTGACCAAAATCCCGTTTTGCCCCGGCCCGCCACTTCAGCGCCGTTCGGTGCTTCAACTCGGTGTCTGGGGTGCGTTTGCGCCATTGAGCCTTGGCGGGCTTGATCTTGCGGCCTCAGCGGCCCGTGCCGGCGCGTCTGCATCGCCAAGAAAAAGGGAAACGACGGGCCGGGCCAAGTCCGTCATTATGATCTTCCAGTGGGGCGGCCCAAGCCAGCTCGACACCTGGGACCCCAAGCCCGACGCCCCCGCCGAAATTCGTGGTGAGTTCGCCTCGATCGAATCGAACGTGCCGGGCATTCGCATCAGCGAGCATTTTCCCAAACTCGCGAAGCATGTCGACAAGCTTGCGATCGTCCGTTCGATGACGCACGACGATCCCGCGCATCTATCGACTGTGCATCATCTTCTGACGGGCCACCTCGCTCCCAGGCCGAAATCGGACGCCGAGCCGCCATCTTCGAAAGACTGGCCTTTCATCGGATCGATGCTCACGAAACTGCTGCCGGGCGAAGGCCCGTTGCCCACGTCGGTCATGCTGCCGTGGGTCGTTTCCCACCCGGCCGCTCCTGGCGGCAAAGCGCCCGGGCAACATGGTGGCTGGCTGGGCGGCGGTTTTGACCCGTTCTACATCCTGAGCGATCCGAACGACCCCGGTTTTCAGGTTCCAGGCTTGAGCTTGGCCGAAGGCTGCGACATGGACCGGATGAGTCAGCGCAAGCGACTGATGCAAGACCTGGAAGGGCAACTGGAATCGCTCGACGCCAAAAGTTCGGCGACGAACTGGGGCCCGAAGCACGAAAAGGCCATGTCGGCCGTGATCTCGGCGACGGCTCGCGACGCGTTCGACCTCAACAAAGAAACGCCCGAAACCCGTGACCGCTACGGCCGGCACATTCATGGTCAGTGCCTGCTGCTGGCCCGAAGGCTCGTCGAGGCCGAAGTGCCGCTGGTCACCGTCAACTGGCACAACGACGGCCAGAACTTCTGGGACACCCACGGGCAGAACTTCCACCACCTCAAGAAACGCCTGATGCCGCCGGCGGACCAGGGGTTCGCGGCACTGCTGGAAGATCTCGCCGCCAGAGGGCTTCTGGACGACACCCTGATCGTCTGGACCGGCGAATTCGGCCGCACGCCGCGTGTCGTCGCCGCCAATGCCGGCCGGGAACACTGGCCACGCTGCTATTCGGCCGTGCTGGCCGGGGGCGGCATCCAGGGCGGCCAGACATTCGGCACTTCGGACAAATTCGCGGCCTATCCCGCCAGCCTGCCGACGAGCCCGGCCGATATATCGGCCACGATTTTCCACGCTCTGGGCATCCCGCATGATCTCGAAGTGAGGGATCCGCTCGATCGCCCGATGCGAATCAGCTCCGGTCAGCCGTTATTGCCACTCTTCGGCTGATCGGTTCCTCAAGCTCTTCGACGTGATTCCGGCTCTATGCGGCATGTCAACGGCAAGTTCCTGATCGTTATCGATGGCATCACCATCAATGGCGAAAATGCCTTCGAAAGCTGTCTGGCCTGATATTGTCCGACTCAACGGACGCATGAAAATGCCAGGGCATAAAACCCCCAGGATGTGGAATTCACGAAAGCCGCTGGAGAGACTCGAACTCTCGACCCCCGCTTTACGAAAGCGGTGCTCTACCAACTGAGCTACAGTGGCGACAAGTCTATATTGGCCTTTTCGTGGGCTTATGTCAAGTCGATTGGTTCGATCGACCACCACGAGCCTGCATACCGATGCTAGAAGAGCTCTGTCGATATCCCGAAAATGAAGAATCCCGCGGCTTTCGGGCCACGGGATTAGGGACGTTGGATCAAAGCGGCCTGATCAGTGATGACCTTGCAGGTTCGATCACCAATAGACCCAGTAGTAGGCAGGGTCCATCAGGCGAATTTCGTCCTCATGCACTTCGAGGTGATCACCGAAGAGCTGAAAGTCGATCTTCAGCGATTTGTATTTCTTCGTCTGGGGCTGATAGCCGTCCGAAAGGCCACGCACATAGACCGAGAAGCGGCTGGACTTGGGATCGAAGTCGTTCCAGATGGCAACGCCGAAAACAGCGTCCATCACACCTTCACGCGTGCTGGGCGGAACGAGCCCGACCATGTCGACCGAGCCGAGAAGTGGCGTCGAGGGATCTTCACGCGCCTGAATCAGCTTGACGGCCTGCGGCACAGGGACGTCGTCGAACCGCTTGCCGGTATTGCATACGATCGAAAACTGCGGCACGAACAGACGCGGCTCGCCAGTGCGATTCACGATCCGATAGTACATGTAGTAAATGAGCCGGCGGCCTTTGCCCGGGATCTCGACCGTTCGCATCCGAATGGGCTTGAAAGCGAAATCGAGCACCCACAGGCCCTGGCGATCGGCCGGCTGCAGCGAAGTGTCAACCATCTGCAGGTTGAAAGCAGGCGAATTGGCACGCACAGGGACGGTCGGCAGCGGCTTGGAAAGTGTCGCCGCCGGAATCGGATCCGGCCCTGGCAGATCCTGCTGTGCTTCGCGAGCCAGGGCAGGCGTCAATAACCGGGAACCGGCCAGGGCAGGAGAAGACATCCCTGCGGCCACGGCGAGTGCCCAATCTCTGCGGGACATTCCGATCATGACGACCTCGAAATCGATACGGACAGGCGAGAAAACCGACGCGAACTGCCGTTTCGGCGAGCGAATTGGGACCGGACGAACGGCGCATACGACGTGCGTCCCATCCCGCGGCACACCGGCGACATCTTGAACTTATCCCATCATCCGAATTCGGTCAAGGCAAGCCGCTTCGAGAATTTGCGCAAACAAGGGAACGATCCGTCATATTGTGTACGCTTGACATCCTCCAGTCTTCCTGTATCATTCACCGCACGAACGAAACGGACAGGTGGCGAAACAAGCTACCGACCCATTTCGAACGAGCCGAAGTGGCGGAATTGGCAGACGCGCTAGGTTCAGGTCCTAGTGGGAGTTAATCCCGTGGAGGTTCGAGTCCTCTCTTCGGTACCTTAAAAGACAAGGACTTAGGGAGATATCTCTAAGTCCTTGTTTTTTCCCCAAGAGTCCTTGGGGAAAATTTGGGGAACGGATCGCACTCGCATTGGTTTCGTGTTGTCCCTCCTCGACCTGGAGGCAACCGATGGCGTCACTAGAGAAACGAAATCTCACTTATCGAATCGTATTCGTCTACGAGGCAAAGCGTTACGGCTATTCTCCCGGTACCGAAGACCGCCGCGAAGCCGAAGTGCTCCGGGGTGGGGTCGAAAAGATCTTGATGAGGGTCGACCAAAAGCTCGTCAAAGTCCCTGATGGGATCTCGATCGTCGACTACATCAAACATGACGCCAATGTCGAAAATATTGTAACTCCCAAGCCCACTGAGCTTTCCTTCGAGGAATTCCGCAAGCTGTACATCCAGACGCACGAAAACGGGGCGATGGAATCGAACAGCCTCGATACGGTGCGTATCCATCTCCAGCACATCGCGGACACACTGGGCAACGACTTTCCTGTCAAATCGCTTTCTGTCATGGACTTACAGCGACATATCGCACGCCGTTCCTCCATGAAAGGGTTCGGGAACAGACCGCTTAGCCCCATCACAATTCGAAAGGAACTCGCCAGCTTCAGAGCTGCCTGGAATTGGGGACTGAATACCGGTCTCGTTCCCCATACTTTCCCCAACAAAGGTTTGGTCTTCCCAAAAACCGAAGAAAAGCCTCCCTTCATGACCTGGGGCGAGATCGAAAGAAGAATACGAAACGGTAAGCTGAGCGAATCGCAACAGGCCGAACTCTGGGATGCCCTTTTCCTCACACTGAAAGAGATTCAAGAGCTGTTGAGCCACGTCTATGAGGTCGCCAGGCAGCCATGGGTTTACCAGATGTTCGTTTTTGCGGCACATACCGGGGCTCGGAGATCCGAAATCATTCGTGCCCAAATCGAAGATGTCGATTTCGAGTCGGCCTCGATCCTGATCCGAGAGAAAAAACGAGCACGGGGCCGACGAACCACTCGTCGCGTACCTATGACCGCATTCCTTGCCGAAACCCTTCGGACCTGGCTCGCCACGGAGCGTTCCGGAGCTTTCCTCTTTTCTCTTGCTGCTTCAGCCACTTCATCGGTCGCTTCGGACCCCATCAGCAAGAACGAAGCCCATGATCACTTCAAACGGACCCTCGCCGGTAGCAACTGGGAAGTCATTCGCGGCTGGCACGTGCCACGCCATAGCTTCGCAAGCAATTGCGCCGCCAGGGGCGTCGATCAAAGGCTCATCGACAGCTGGCTAGGACATACGACGGAAATCCGCAGGCGTTACCTCCACCTGATTCCGAGCAACGAGCAAAAGGCACTCGGATCTGTGTTTGACTGAGAGAACTCAAGAAAACGACAAACAGCGGAGGACGTGACGAACACGCTCCTCCGCTTCGGTTTTCGACACAGTCGCGATCTCATGACGAGACGCACCGCTTTGTAGACTCACTTCCTGACATTCAAGGCTTCTGTGCCTTCGGATGCCGCTCAAGCATCAGACCCGATTCGTTCTCAAGCGGGTCTTCACACCTTTCAATGCTGCCTTTCTCAGTGCCCAGGCCAGTTTGGGATTCCGATAGGCTAGATAAGCCCATCCTCCCAATCCCGCGATGACCATAAAGGAAATCGAACTCAGCACCCACGAGAACGCTCGGGCGGTTTCCTGAACCACGGGCTGGACGAGTGTCGTCCCCGCGATTCCGGCCAACTGGGTCGTGCCTTCGATGAAAGCCTTGGGTTCGGACAGGAAGGCCGTCAAAGTCGTTGCGATAGCGAGAGGCTTCTTGTTCCGCCAAATGAAATCCATGGCCGGATCGCCGTATTTCGAAATGACGGTCATCACTTCGGGAACCTGGCCGATCTTTGCCAGGTCTCCCGATTGCGCCATCATGGCCAACCGGCGTCCGCCTTGAGGGCCGACGGCCCCCAGGGCCTCGACGGCGGGCTTACCGAGATTCTCGAGGATCGGTTCGGCGATCCCCTTGTGCTTGATGAGCACTTCGGCTGCGTCGTCTCCGTACTCTTGGGCGAGTTTCATGCCCGCCGGTCGCCGAATGACCCATTCGGCGGCCTCGTCGCCGTGTTTCGAGAGCAATCGCAGGGCTTGAACGGCATTCGGCCCCGCCTCGTCCGCCAGGTTCATGGCCCTTGGGCCGACTCGTTGGACGGCACGGTAGACTTCGTCGCCGTGTTTGGCGGCTGAGGCCGTGATCCGTTCAGCCAGGGATTCCGACCCCTCCCGGACGGTTTTGGCCCCGAATTTTCGCAGGACCGCCTCGGCGGCCTCGCGTGCGGCTTTGCTGGCGGCTCCTCCGTGGGCTTGCCCGGCGAGGCTCGACCCGAGGATCAGAACAATACAGAATGTGTTCGCTTTTCGCTGGTTCATTGGTCCGCTCTCTTCAGAATCAGAGTCTTGAGTGCTTCTTCTCGCAACCGGGCACGAACTTCGTGCAACCGCCTCAAGTGATGGCGAAGGCCCAGGTCGCCGCTTTTTTCGATCGCTCTGGCCTTCTCTTTCGCCAATTCACGACGCTCGGATCGGAAGTCCCAGCGAGCGTTCCATTTGGCGTTTTCGTACCGTTGATAAGCTCCCGGTTTGCCGCTCAGGATGTAGGATTCGCATGTGTCGAGAGTCGCAATCACCTGTTTGGCGATCTGGCTCTCAGGGTCGTAGCCTCGCTGGCTCATCACCCAGTCCAGGCCCATGTCGACTATGATGGCGGCCACCAGGCCGACCCCGAACGTGGCGATCCCGGTTCCGGCACCGACTCCCAGGATTCCGCCTGAAATGCCGAAGCTGGAAGCCAAGGAAGCACCGATTTCGATGACGATCACGCTTGCGATTTCGCCATCGACGAAAGAGGCCATCTCCCGCGAGACCGTGATCCCCATGTCCCGAGAGACGATCGGCAGCACTTGGATCAACATGTCGTCATAGACGTTCCTGAGCCGTTCCGGGTCAGCCAAAGCCGGGAGATACTGCGGTTTCGCCAGATCTGAGCCCGAAAGATCGGCCTGGATTTTCACGAGAAGCTGGTTCTCCTGGCTCTGGATCTCGTTCACGAGCCGATCGACCGAGGTTTGGATCGTTGAACTCAGTTCCTCGGAAGAGAACAAGTGCTTACGAAAGCACTCCTGAACGAACTGCTCGTGTGACCCGTTGTAGATCAATCCTTTGGCGTAGGCCCACTTGCCACCCCAAGACAGCATGTCACCCGCGAATGCGCGAGCGTTGCCACGTTGTCTGTCGAAAAACGCCCTGACGATTTTCACCGAAGGATCTTGTGCGTCTTCCGTGGCTTTCGCGGTCTCCACCAAGTGAGGTTCGACCGTACTCCAGGCTTTCCGACGCTCCGGATCGTATTTCAGGAAATACTGAGATACGATTGCGGTAAGCAAAAGCCCGGTGATGACACCGCAGGTCATCCACCATTCCCAACCGAATTTGCTGAGTAAGCCACCCTGAGGAGGCGTAACCCCACTCGGATGGAGTGACGTTTGCGATTGATCGGACATCGACGGATTCCTCCAAACACCGAAGGACCAAGATTCCTGGCGGTTTTTTGAGCGCAGACCATCCACGCCCACCTGGGACACGGCTTTTTCGTTGGCCATGGCCGAAGAGGTTTTCGAACGCCAGGAATCCGAACGGACCGCCTTTACGACCTGGTGGCGTAAGAGGCGTAAGCTGTTGTTCTCACGACGTAATGCGTTCGTTTACGCATAGGGCGGAAGCCGGAGTGGCCGGAGGCCCTCTTTCCTGAACCTCAGCAGTTCGTCGTGAGAAATGACCCATGAGGCATGCCGCCCCCGGCCACTGCCTTTTTTCTGAGCCGCGATTCGCCCGAGGCGGCACCATTCGCGGCAGGTGAATTCGGCACGGTTGACGAGTCGGGCGAATTCCTCGACCGAATACCAATCGCTGATGGTCTGACCGTCCACGAGCGTTTTGAGCATGGCTTCGATCCGATCGAGCCGGGAATCGAGAACCGTCGATTCGAATTCGATTGGCGTCATCGTTCCAGTCCTTTCTCGGGCTCCTGTTCCATTTCGTTGGATCGGGACGCGTAAGAGTTCAGCATGTCCTGATATCCGCTGCTGACGGTACCCAGGTCCTGGGTGATCATCTGCGGCGTCGGGTTGAGCGGCGTCCCAGGCTCGCCGCCAAGTTCCGGGCTCTCGAAAAAGACTTCGTTGACCGTGCTTCGCACGTCCTTGATGCCCTCACGGGCGATGGCTTTGATCTCGGCCGAGAAGGAGGGCTGTTCCGCCGCCCATTCGGCACGCTTGTCCATCATTTACTGGAGAATACTGGGGTTTTGCGGTTGTTCTTCGGACATGGATCATCTCCTCGTTTGGTTGGAATACCACTCATGCTCGCATCGGGCGTCGTACATCTGTTGGATGCGTTTGCGGTCCAGCAAATCGTTGACGCCGTTTCGAAGGACGAGGCTCACACCGGCGAGCATGATGTAAAGCCCCAGAAGTTCGCTGATCGGAAGAAATGCCAGTCCGACCAGCACGCAGATCGACGGTTCGGCCACCTGGACCGCCTTCCGCTCATCCGTGACGTTCCGGAGTTTCAAGGCGATATAGGGATAGCCTGGATAAAGGCTGTGCCAGATCTCGCCTCGCCAGGCCTTTCGGAACGTCTCGATGCGGCGATAGATTTGCATCGCCAGAAAAAGGCCCAGATAGGTCATGAAAACAGGATCTTGGGTCGCCATGACGAAGAGGATGAACATGGCGACGAGCGAATTCGCGGCCAATGCCTCTTTGCCGAAATCCCTCCTCAGGAAGATCGCCACGCTGGTCGCGTGTGCGTGAACCAGGAGCAGAAGGACGTTGACGACCGCCGCTTGCTCCAATCGAGCGTCGTTTCTGTTCTGAGACGATGAGTTCATCGAAGCCACCTTTCGATTCTGAGGGTTCCGAAAATCAAAGCCCTTGGCGGAATTCACGCCAAAGCCAGTTCTGGCCGCTGGCGAAGGCTTCGCCCGATCGCATCACGATGGCGTCGCAGATCCGTTTGTTGGCTCGTCCGCCGGTTCGCAGGCCGTTCATGAGCACGTTCGGCTTGAGAATGGCCTCGTAATGCTCGGAAGCGCTTGAGGAAACCTGGCTTCGGCCCATCAACTCGCTGTAGATGTCCTCTCGGGGAACCGTCGAAGTGCCCACGAAGATCTCTCGACCTTTGCCGATCAAGCCAGAGGCCCATTCCGCCGTGGCCGTGTCGCCCAGGGCGTGCCAGATCTTGGTCGAGAAGTTGGTCAGTAACGCGTCCGCCTGATGCTTGCCCGACTCGCCCTTCATGCTCATGTAATAGCTGTGAAGGGATTGAGTCAGAACGACCAGGCAGCCCAGATGACTGCGGCATTGCGACAGATACTGAGCGTCGTAGCTGTTGGCGAATTGGGCGTATTCATCGGCCCAGATCACGACGACGTTGTCGCCGGGCTCCGCCCTGCGGCGGAGGATGCGACGCTGGACCAGGTATTTCCAACCGGCGGCGATCAAGGCCCCCGAATCGCCCCACTCGGCGGGGGCCATATCGACCAGGACCCATTTGCCCTCGATCATCTGATCCGGCGAGACGTTCGTCGTCGTGCTGACCAGTTCCCGCACCACACCAGTGTTGAAGACGTGCAGGATGCCCATCACGCCCGTCAGAATGCTCGAACGGGTTTTGTCGGCCATCGTGGGGAATTCCGACAGCCAATAGTCCGTAGCCAGTTGATAATCATGGCTTTCGATCGCCGATTTCGACTTGGAGAACGCCTTGGCCAGGCACTGGTTGCAATAACCGGCCTGCCACTGGGGCGAAGCGATCTGCTCCAGGCTGGTCGGTGCGGAATTGATGAATTTCTGGATCATCGGAGCCGAAACCGAGCCTTCCGCCTGCTTGACGGTTTCGACCGCGTTATAGATCATCCGCTCCTGTTCCCGCTCCCAGAAGTCGGCACTCTCGCCGCCCTTCGTGTCGGCGGCCCGAAGGGTCTCGCCGATGACCGTGATGCAGCGTGTCACGTCCCGCGTCTGGCCCCCCATCGCCAGGACATAGGCCAGGAAATTGAATCGAAGCGCGGTGTCGGGGCCGAAGACCAACAAATCGTCGCTCCGGCCAGCTTTGTCGAACAAGGCCTGCCACATCTGCCGGTCCTCCGGCTTGGCGGCCAAAATCAGGCCTCCTGACTTCATGGACTTGAGGATCGCCAGGGCGATTTCGGTACCGGAAGAACTGGTTTTCCCGGAACCTGACCGGCCCGTAATGCAAATCCCGCCGTTGAGAAGGTCGCGGAAGGTGAATCGATCCTTGGCCGACCAGTGCAGTAACGTCCGGTCCAGGGGATCTTCGGGATCGTCTGGCATAGCCTGGCTAGTGCTTCATCACATTAGCAACTTGGGGTAAATGAATTTCAGCTTGCATCTTGCGTCCCGAACTTTCATCCGCCAATCCACCCCTCGTTGCGTCGTGTTGATGTCGGTCGACCAGGATTTCGTTTCCCTTCGTAACGTCGCCTCGTCCGGGAACCTTCGACGCGATGTGCATTGTCGTGTCAGCGAACTCAAC
>Ga0172376_10006778_pt1 | contig 12360 bp, 10 predicted proteins | sample Lak35m_FD_121114 | JGI IMG/M metagenome (GOLD analysis project Ga0172376, IMG submission 121114) | Freshwater microbial communities from Kabuno Bay, South-Kivu, Congo - kab_092012_35m | ecosystem: Environmental > Aquatic > Freshwater > Lake | place: Democratic Republic of the Congo: South-Kivu...
CGGGCCGCCCAGGCGGGCACCTACTACGCCAACCTCTCGGTGTTCCGCTCGGCGCCCGATACCTGGGCGATCGATCAGCTCTTCCCGGTGCTGCCGCTGCACCGCCTCGATGAGCCCCCCACCCGGCTTGGCACCCTGGCGGATCTCACCTGCGATTCCGATGGCAAGCTGGCGCGCTTCATCGACCGCGGCCACAGCAAGCCGCTGCTGGAGCTGCACGAGCTCCAGGCCGATCAGCCCTACTGGATCGGCCTGTTTCTGGGGGGCGCTTACCAGGAGGTGATGGGCAACCTGCACAACCTCTTCGGCAGCACCAATGCCGTGCACATCCGGCTCACCGCAGGCGGCCGCTACAGCGTGGATCACGTGGTGCGGGGCGACACGAACGCCGAGGTGCTGCAGGCGATGGAGCACGATCCGCTGGCCCTGCTGGAGCGGCTGCGGGTGGCCAGCGAGGCGGCGATCGCCCGCGGCGACCTGGCGATCCGCGACGCCCGCCGCCTGATGGACCACCTCGAGGGCAGCCTGCGCCAGACCACCTATCTGCAGCCCTGAGCTCAGCCGCCCAGGACACCGCAGGTAACCGGGATCCTCAGCCCTGGGAGGGGGAGGGCGGAGCAGCCACGCTCATCGTCGCCTGTGGCGCAGGAGCCTCGCGCAGTTCCCAGATCTCCAGCGGTTCGTGGCGGCCCTTCACCTGAAACTCCCCCCAGCACTGCCAGTGGAGGCCGTCTGGCCCGGGGCCCTCGCGCTCCGGCCCATCGGGATAGAGGAGGGAAACGGTGTGACCCGAGAGCAGGATGCGGCAGGTGCCTTCGTGGCGCTGCTTTTCGAGGCCCTCGATGCGCGAGGCGCAATTCACGGTGTCGCCCATGATCGCGTACTCCAGCCGTTCGCTGCTGCCCATCGAGCCGGCCAGAACCGGGCCGGAATGCACCCCGATCCGCATCCGCATCGCCGGGGCACCCTCCGCCGCCAGCGCACGGTTGAGCACCTCCATGCCGGCGCGGATCTCCAGCAGGCTGGCCAGGGCATCGCGGGCATCCTGCTGCTGGCCGCGGCTGATCGGAGCGCCGAACACGGCCATCATGCCGTCGCCGGTGAACTTGTTGACCATCCCCCCCCTGCGGCTGATCGCCGGCACGCAGCAGGCCATGCCACGGTTGATCCAGGCCAGCAGCGCCGCCGGGGTGAGGCTCTCGGAGACGGTGGTGAAGTTGCGCAGATCGGAGAAGATCACCGTGGCCGGCAGCTGACGACCCTCAAAGCGGCCATCGCTGAGCAGGGTGTCGCGCTGCTCCCACAGCTGGCGTGCCACGGCGGGAGAGGTGGTCTGGCCGAGCAGCCTCTCGATCTGCTGGCGCTGCTCGGAGCTGGCCGCTCCACGCCGCACCCAGCCCGCCACGGCCATCAGCGCCAGACCGGAGAGGGGCAGCGCCACCCCGATCCAGAGCCCTGCCAGCGGCAACAGGGCGATGCCCAGCGCGGCCAGCGACAGCAGGCTGAGCAGCACCGCCAGCAGGGAGAGCCTGAGCGAGAGGCGCCCCTCTCCGAGCAGCACACCCAGCAGGAGGGCGGCGGGCAGCAGCAACCGCTCGGCCCACACCGGCAGCACGGCGATGCCTCGATCGCCGTGATCCAGACGATCCAGCAGGGCCAGCACCCGCTGCCCGTGCACCTCCACGCCAGGCATGGAGTACTGGCTGTCGCCGCCGATGTAGCGGGTCTGGGGGACGAGGAAGGTATCGCGCAGGCTCGGGGCGGTGCTGCCGATCAGCACGATCCGGCCCTTCACCTGATCGGGAGGCACGCTGCCATTGAGGAGCTGGGCCAGCGACCAGAGCGGCAGGCTCCCCGGAACGCGGAAGGGAAGCATCTGCTGGTAGCCGGCCGCATCGAGACGGTCGTAGCCACCCGAGGTGGCTTGGAGCCAGAAGCCCGGCAGGCGGCCGTTCTCAACACCCTTCGGCAGCCAGATCTCGCCGCGCGCCAGCATCACCAGCCGCACCGGCAGGCCCACCGTGGCGGCATCCTGCCCGGACACATGCACCAGATCACGGCGCACCACGCCATCGCTGTCGAGCACAAGATCATTGAAGGCGCTGCGCTGGCTGGGGGTACCCGGGATCGTCTGAATGCCTTCGGCCACATTGAAGATCGAGACCAGGCGCGGATTGGTGCGGGCGGCCTGGCGCAGACACTCCTGGCCCGGTCCGGCTCCGATGTCGCGGTAGAGATCGAGGCCGATCGCCACGGCTCCGTCGCGGCTGAGGGTGCTGATCGCCCGGCAGAGCAGCCGGTCATCGATCGGCCAGCCGTAACCGGCGATGTCGAGTTCGCTGATGCCGATCAGGATCACCGGCGAGGGGCGCAGGGCCGGCCGCGGCCGCAGCCAGGTGATCAGGTCGTAGATCTGCAGGTCCACCGCCTCGGTCACCAGGCTCTGGCGCAACCCCAGCAGCAGCAGGGCGGCGGCCCCGTAGGGCAGCAGCGCGAGGGCTCCCTGGCGCAGCCCCCGGGCAGCAGGCAGCCTGGCCATCGCAACGCCGAACCGCTGGATCCGCTCCCGGACAACGCTGCGTGCCCGTTCGGCGATGCGCCCACCTCGTGCCATGCCAGCCACCGCAGCAACCGAACGGGATTCAGACCTCCCCGTCACCCACGCTGGCCGAGGGCAGCAGATCGGTCAATGGATCCGGCCAGGGCTGGAAAGTCTGGGTACAGTTCGGCTCATTCCCGTTGCCAGCCAGGGAGCACCCACCACCATGCCCCTGTTCGGTTTCAGCGGCAGTGAGCTGTTTCTGGTTCTCTGCTTCGGGCATTGCCTCTGCGACTACCCGCTGCAGACCGACAAGCTGGCGATCGGCAAGTGCCCCGGTTCCGCCGTGGAGGGTCTGGCCTGGCCCTACTGGCTGGCGGGCCACGTGGGCACCCATGCCCTCGCGGTGGCGGTGCTCAGCGGCAGCGCCTGGCTGGGGCTGGCTGAATTCGTGGCGCATGCCCTGATCGACTGGTGCAAATGCCGCGGTCTGTTCAACCTGGCCGTCGATCAGAGCCTTCATGTGGCCTGCAAGGGCCTCTGGGCGTTTCTCGCCTGAGTGCCCCAGGCCGCAGGGCTCCGCTGCTCAGGGGCAGCGCACCGGAAGCTGTTCCGGCCAGTCGCCCCGCAGCAGATCCTCGAGTCCGAAGTTGCGTGCCAGTGACGCCCGGGCCACGCTGCTGCCGCAGGAACGCCGCAGCTCCCGCACGGCAGCCTGGACACGCAGATCCTCCGCCGAGCCGGTCGGCACCAGCAGGCTGAGGGCTGGGGGCGAGGCCGACTCCACGAAGCTGAGCGGATCCGCGTCCTTCGCCGGTGCGGCCGCGCCCGCTTCGCTGCACACGTAGGACGACTCCCAGACGGTAGGGGCCTGCACAGCGGCCAGCGACAGCAGGGTGACCCCTGCCGGCTCGGCCGGAAGGGTGCGCTGCAGCAGCGGCTTCAGCGACCGATCCGGCGCTCCGTCCCGACCGAGGGGCCGGAGTTCCACAGCGAGCGGGCGCGGATTGAGGGAAGGGCCCTGAAGCAGCGCGAGCCCGGAGGATCCGGGCGCCAGCACACTGCTGGAGGGCACGAGATGCACGATCAGGCGCGCCGAACACTCACCCCGCGTGGCTCCTCCCACCCGGCGCCCAGGGAAACTGCTGCGCAGATCCGGCTGCGCCTGGGCCGGCAGACAGGAGCCGGCAAGCAGCAGGGCCAGGGCGCCGAGGCCGAGGCAGCGACGGGCAGCCTGGGGGCCTGCGGCTGGGGGACGACGGTGGAAGCGTGAAGACATGGGGCTGAGGGCACGTTTCTCAAGCCTGACGGATCGCCGCGGCGAAATCCAGCAGCCACAGGGGTGGCCTCGCGGCGGTTCCCCGAACCAGGCAGCCAGGGCGGCTGGCGGAGCCGGAATTCCAGGGGCGAGTTCCAATGCGCAAAGCTACCCCGCGCCAGGGAAGCTTGTGCTGATCTGCCGCAGAATCATCGCGGATTCAGGGATGCGATGGACCTGCTTCTGGCCCAGTTGGTGGCGCCCCCGGTCCAGCTGGGTCCGGTTCGGCTGCCAGAAACGGCGCCGATCGAGCGGCCCCGGCAGCCGCCCGGCAGCCAGGCTCCAGCCCTGGAGGTTCCCGCCGGGGAACCCTCCACCACGCCGCCCCCCACGCAGGGCAAGCCCACCCCACCTTCCGGCCCCGGGGCCGGCCCTGGGGCCGATCTCCCCCGGATCGAGGGCCTGAACCGCTATTCCCCGGCCGAGCTGCGCCGGATCCTGGCGAACTGCCTCACGATCAGCGAACCCCAGAAACGCCTCTCGGCCTGCGCTACGGCCCTCACAGCCCGACTGGTGAGTGAAGGGTTCGTCAACAGCCGCGTCTACGTTGTACCCACTCCCGCTCCCGGCGCGCTCCAGGTGGTGGAAGGCCGCCTGGTGGAGATTCGGGTCGAGGGGCCTGATGAGCGGCTCAACTGGCAGGTGCGGCGCCTGGTGAAACCCCTGCGCGGGCAGGTGCTGAACCTGCCTTCGGTGGAGCTCAACCTGCAGCGGCTGCGCAATCAGCCCGGCATCGGCAGCGTGCGCGGCTCGCTCACGCGGCTGGGGAGCGATGTCTCCCAGGCGGTGTTCATCGTGCGGGTGCAGCCAGCCCCGCAACCCTGGCGCGGCGACTTCAGCCTGCGCAACGACGGCACCAGCGGTTCCGGCGAAGCCCGCGCCGTGGGCACGCTGCTGAAGGGGGATCTCGCCACCCGCGGCGACACCCTGCTGCTCTATGGCGAAGTCGATGGCAGCGACGCGCCGGCCCTCGGCGCCGTGATCAGCTCGGTGAGCTACACGCTTCCCCTGGCCGAACAGCTCAGCCTCACCGGCGCCTTCGGCTACAGCCGCCGCAACCTGATCGAGCTGCCGGATCCGGCGGACGGCCTCTCCACCGGCCAGCTGCAGGGTCTGGGCCAGCTGGAGTGGGTCTTTCAGGAAAGCCTCAGTCAGCGCTGGAGCGTCTTCGCAGGGCTGAGCGCCAACGGCAGCCGCACCCGCCTCGATGGCGAAAGCCTTCCGGATATCGTGCCGGCGAGCGTGCGCAACCCCCGCTCGGGCTACCTGCGCCTGGGTGTCTCCGGCAGCGGCCTCGGCCGTGGCTGGGCCGTGGGCGGCAACGCCTACCTGCTGCAGGGCCTGGGCTTCGCCACCCCGGAGGATCAGCGGCAGGAGCTGTCTTCGGTGGGCATCTCCGCCGGTGCTGCGAGTGCGCTGGGCACGCTGATCTCCGGCGCCTGGTCGTTCGCGCCGAGCTGGCAGCTCCTGCTGCGCGGCGCCGGCCAGGTGGCCTTCCGGCCCCTCACCTCCGCGATGCAGTTCACCCTCGGCTCCGATGTGGGGATCCGCGGCCTGCCCGGTCAGCTGGTGAGCGGCGACAGCGGCTGGCTGGGAACCGGAGAGGTGGCCTGGAGCTTCTGGCAGAAGAAGCTCACCACCCTGCAGCTCGTGCCCTTTCTCGGCGCAGGGGGCATCTACACCAGTGCCGCCGGCCTCAGCTTCAACGACACCGTGGGCGCCGGCGGTCTGATGGTGCGCTGGCTGCAGGGCAACCACTGGAGCACGGAGCTGGGCTGGGTGGAGAGCTTCCAGACCCACGACAACCTCGGACCCTGGACCGCCTGGGCGCTGGGCAAGGGTCTCTACGCCCGCATTCAGTTCCGGTTCTGAACCGCGCAGAACTGCACCTGCAGGCCCAGCCTGTCGGTGGGCAGAGGCAGTTCGGCTGGATCGAAGGGCGGTGTGGCCGCGGCCGAGGCCTCGGCACGCATCAGCACCGGTGCCCCAGCACCATCGATCTGGATCTGCAGCGGCAGCAGGCGTGGGCGGCCGATCAGGCGGGCCAGGGGCTCCACCTGGGCCACCGCATCACGGTAGGCCGCCGCCAGCAGAGCCTCCCGGGCCGCGGCGGCCCCGGCCGGATCCGCCTCGGCAGCAACAGGATCAAGCCGCACCCCCGGCAGCGCACCCACCTCCCGGATCAGCGCCTGCAGACGCTCCGGAGCAAGCTTGCCGCTCACGGGCAGGCTGGCCTGCACGCCCGCCGGCCGGCCCCCTTCGGCGGTTCTGGACCAGGTGGAGGGGGAGCCCACCCGCAGATCCTGGCTGCCGAGCCGCTGCAGGGCGGAGCGCACCACGGCCAGCCGGCTCTGGAGCAGCCCGAGAGCCCGGTCTGCGGTGGGGGCCTGGGCCGCCAGCCCCAGCGAGAAGGCGAGGCGGGCAAGCGGACGCTGGCGCTCGGCGCTGCCGCGGGCCTCCAGCAGCGTGCCCTCGCAGCGCAGCTGCACCTCTGCGGCCGCGGCGCCGCTGAGGGGAACGAGGAGGAGAGCGCCGGCCAGCAGGAAGGGAGGAACACCGTGCGATCGCGCGGTGCGGCGGCGGGCGGGCATCGAAACGCGGTTCAACGCGGTTCTCGGAAGGGCTCATCCAGCCTGAGCCGCCCGGGAAGCGGCGGCCAGGGTGGATTCCTCCCGCGCAGAACTCCTTCAGGAAGCGGGGACAAACAGGGGATTCTCGGCCGTGGGGCTGAGCTGCATCTCCGCCCGCAATCCCCCGGCCGGCGAACGGGCCAGCACGAGGCGGCCGCCCTGGCCTCGGCAGTAGCGCTCCACCAGCTGCAGGCCGAGCCCGTGATGCCGGCTGCGCTGGCGGTCGTTCGAGCGCGGCGGCCTGGGCATGGTGATCAGCGTGGGGGTGGCCAGACCGGGGCCATGGTCGTCGAGTCGGATCCAGAGACACTGCTGCTGAAGGCCGGCCGACAGCAGCAGAGGGGGCCGTCCGTACTCCAGGGCGTTGTCGATCAGGTTGCAGAGGCTGCGCTCCAGACCGGCCCCATCGAGGCGCAGCAGCAGGCGTGGCACCGCGAGCCGGATCCGCTCGGGATGGGGATAGCTGGCGGCGAGGCGCGCGCAGAAATCGTCGAGAGACACCCATTCATAGGCACTGGCGGGCTGATCGCCGGCGGCCAGGTAGGTGAGCTGATCGCTCAGCTGCACCAGGCGCCGCACCTCCTCCAGCGCGGCCTCCGCCATGGCCCGCGATGGGCCCTCGAGGCGATCGCGCAGCTGCTCCACCTGCAGCAGCAGGCGGCTCTGCGGAGCGGAGAGATCATGCGCCAGTCCGCGCAGCAGCAGCCGTCGTTCGGCGGTGCCGGCGTTGATGCGTTCGAGCAGCCGGTTGATCCGCAGGGTGAGCAGCCTCAGAGGGGCGATGCCTCGCTCCGGCAGCAGGGCCAGGGGGGGCAGATCGGTGTCGGGGATGGCCGCCACCACCCGCCGGAAGGGCATCTCCACCTGGCTGCGCAGAAACAGGGCGATCCCCAGCAGCAGACCCGAAACGATCGCCGCGCTGCGCAGGATCGGCAGGAACCAGACACTCAGGCTGGTGAGCCGCTCGGGCTGATAGAGCCACACATCACGCTCGCCGGCCCTGTGCTGCAGGCGGATCCAGTAGCCACCCCAGGGATCCTGGAGCGGAGGGCGATCGCGGCGGAACTCCCGTTCCAGCCCCTGATTCCGGCGCAGGGCCTCGATCACCCTGGCATCGAAGCGGCCCGCTGGCCTGGGCGATGCATCGTCCGCCGGCAGCTGATGGCGGGTGATCACACCCGGTGGCAGCTGCGCTGAGGGCGTGGAGCGCAGCACGCCCTCCACGAGGCGCACGCTGCGGGTGATGCGCAGCTCGCTCTCCTGGATGAGCTGGGGCTCGAGCAGCGTGCGCAGGAGGAGCAGCTGCAGCAGAAACAGCCCGCCGGCGCCGGCCAGCGCGGCCAGCAGCAGCCGCACCCAGTCGGCAGGGCCCATGCGCGGGGCGATCGGCATGGCCTCAGGGCTCCGGCAGGGCGCTCACCGACACCGCCAGGCGATAGCCAAGGCCCCGACACGATTCGATCACCTCCCCCTGCTCCGGCAGCCGGTCCTGCAGCAGACGCCGCAGACGGCTGAGGCGCACGTCGATGCTGCGACTCTGGCTGGGATCCACCAGGCTGCCGCTGCCGCGGGCCAGGGTCTGACGACCGATCACCTCGCCGGGGCGGCGGCAGAGGGTGTGGAGCAGGGCAACGTCACCGCGGCTGAGGTGGGTGATCGTGCCGTCTGGGCTGCGCAGCTCGGAGGTGGCGGGTGAGAACACGAGGCTGGCGAGGCGATACCCGGCCGAGGGTCGCGGGGAGAAGCCGCGAAGGCGGCACCGGTGATCGAGCAACCGCTCGATGCGGAGCTGCAGCTCGCGAAACTCGAAGGGTTTGCCGAGGTAATCGTCAGCGCCGGCTTCGAGGCCGGCGATGCGGTCGTGGGGGGAGCGCAGGGCAGACAGCATCAGCACGGGAAAGTCCTGCCCGCGCTGGCGCAGCCCGGCCAGCAGCTCGCTGCCGCTGCGACCGGGCAGCATCTCATCGAGCACCAGCAGATCCGGTGGCTCCCCGGCCATGGCGGCATCGAGCGCGCGCGGCTCGAGAAAGCAGGCCACACTCCAGCCGCAGCCCGCCAGCCGCTGGCTGAGCAGGCCGCAGAGGGCTTCGTCGTCATCGAGGATCCAGACGCGGGGACATGGCGCCGCTGCGCCATCCACCGCTGCGAGGCTCCCGCCGGTGCCGGCTGCCTGGCCACTGCCGGAGGGGGAGACGAACGCAGGAGAGTGTGCTGATGGCGACGCACCCACAGGCATGCTCACGAGGCAGCAACCCTGCAGCGATTGTATGGCCGTGAACGCTGGCGCGGCCGGATCGCCCCGTCGGCGAGACTGGCCGGCCAACCAGAACCGACAGGCTGTCAGCGGCCTGGCTGTCCCACCGCGGCCCGCGCGGCCCTCTCCCTCCCCGTTCCCCGATGGCCGCCAGCGGTGCCGCTCCCTGCCCTGACACCGATGCCGCAGCGAACCGGTCGCAGGCCGCCCGCGCCTTTCCGCTGGCGGCGATCACCGGCCACGGCACCCTGAAACTGGCCCTGCTGCTGGCGGCCGTGGATCCAGGCCTGGGCGGCGTGGTGATCGCCGGCGGCCGCGGCACCGGCAAATCCGTGCTGGCGCGCGGCCTGCATGCGCTGCTGCCCCCGATCGACAGCCTCGATCTCGGCAGGGGCGCCACGGCCCTTCACGTGGACCCCCGCCGGCCGGACGACTGGGATGACGCCACCCGCCGCCGGATCCTGGCCCTGGGGGGCGAGCCGGGCGCCAGCGGCCCCGCGGCCCTGCTGCCCAACCGGGTCGAGCCGGCGCCCTTCGTGCAGGTGCCGCTGGGGGTGAGTGAAGACCGGCTGCTGGGTTCGGTGGATGTGGCCGCCTCCCTGGCCGCCGGGTCGCCGGTGTTCCAGCCGGGCCTGCTGGCGGAGGCGCACCGCGGCGTGCTCTACATCGATGAGCTCAACCTCCTCGACGCCGGCATCAGCAATCTTCTCCTCGCGGCCGTGAGCTCCGGCGAGAACCGCATCGAGCGCGAAGGGCTCAGCCTCAGCCACCCCTGCCGCTGCCTGCTGATCGCCACCTTCAACCCCGAGGAGGGGGCGGTGCGCGACCACCTGCTGGATCGCTTCGCGATCGCCCTCTCCGCCGACCAGCTGCTGAGCGTGGAGCAGCGGGTGGCGATCAGCCGCTCGGCGCTGGAGCACGGCGAGGCGGTGGCGGCCTTCGCCGCCCGCTTCCAGGAGGAGACCGATGCCCTCGCCACCCAGCTGCTGCTGGCGCGGCAGTGGCTGCCGGATGTGCGGATCGGCAGGGAGCAGATCGGCTACCTGGTGCAGGAGGCGATCCGCGGCGGCGTGGAGGGCCACCGCAGCGAGCTCTATGCCGTGCGGGTGGCGCGCGCCCATGCCGCTCTCAGCGGCCGCGAGCGCGTGGAGGCGGAAGACCTGCAGGTGGCGGTGCGGCTGGTGATCGCGCCCCGCGCCCGGCAGATGCCGCCCCAGGATCCCGAGCAGCCCCTGCAGCCGCCCCCGCCGCCACCCCAGGGCGATCAGAGCGAGGAGCCGCCACCGGAGCCTCCCGAGCCCGAGGAGCCGGACAACGCCGAAGAACCCGATCCGCCGGACGACGACGACGACGACACGCCGGAGGATCAGGCGCCGCCCTCGATCCCGGAGGAATTCCTGCTCGATCCGGAGGCCACCGCCATCGACCCCGACCTGCTGCTGTTTTCAGCGGCGCGGGCGAAATCGGGGGGCAGCGGCAGCCGCGCCACGGTGGTGAGCGATTCACGGGGCCGCTATGTGCGGCCGATGCTGCCGCTCGGCCCCGTGCGCCGCATCGCCGTGGACGCCACGCTGCGGGCGGCGGCGCCCTATCAGAAGGCCCGCCGCGCGCGCGAGCCGCACAGGCGCGTGATCGTGGAGGAGGGCGACCTGCGGGCCAAGCAGCTGGAGCGCAGGGCCGGCGCCCTGGTGATCTTCCTGGTGGATGCCAGCGGCTCGATGGCGCTGAACCGGATGCAGAGCGCCAAGGGGGCGGTGATCCGGCTGCTGAGCGAGGCCTACGAGAACCGCGATGAGGTGGCCCTGATCCCCTTCCGCGGCGAGCAGGCGGAGGTGCTGCTGCCCCCCACCCGTTCGATCACGGCCGCCCGCCGGCGGCTGGAGGCGATGGCCTGCGGCGGTGGTTCGCCGCTGGCCCACGGCCTCAGCCAGGCGGCGCGGGTGGGCGCCAATGCCTTGAGCAGCGGCGATCTGGCCCAGGTGGTGGTGGTGGCGATCACCGATGGCCGCGGCAATGTGCCGCTCTCACGCTCCCTGGGCCAGCCGGAGCTGGAGGGGGAGGAGCCGGTGGATCTGCGCGAGGAGGTGAAGGCTGTTGCCGGCCGCTACCGGGCCCTGGGCCTGAAGCTGCTGGTGATCGACACCGAGCGCAGGTTCATCGGCAGCGGCATGGGCCGCGAGCTGGCTGAAGCGGCTGGTGGCCGGTATGTGCAGCTGCCGAAGGCCAGCGATCAGGCGATCGCGGCGATCGCCCTGGAGGCGGTGGCCGGGCTCTGAACGGCCCTCAGCGGCACCAGGCGGCTGTCTCCAGCCCCTCACTCAGGGGGAGGATCCGGGAACGGTCGTGGCGGGAGCCCTGCTGCGCGGTGCCATGCGCTCCTCCGGGGATTCGTAGCGCACACCGCCAGAGGTGAGCGGAGCGGGCGCAGCCGGCCCCGCCGCGCGGGTGCCGCTCCGCGTTGTCGGACGGGTTCCAGCCGCTGGATCGGCCGGATAGAGATCCTCGAAGAAGCGGCCCAGGCCCACCGACACCCGCTTGAGCCCGTTCATGAAGCCCGCATCATCGGTGAGCTTGCGCACATCGCCGCCCACGGCGGCCCAGCGCTCGGTGAGCTGGCGGGCATTAACCAGGGTGGCCTCGAGATCGGCGGCGGTGGCGGGGTTGTCGAGACGGGTGGCGAGGCGCTTCATCGAGGCGCTGGCCTCGCGGGCATCCTGCGAGGCGGCGGAGATGTCGCGCACGATCGGATCGGTGCGGCCCACCACGGCATTGAGGCTCTGCACGAGGGTCTGGGCATCGCCCACGAAGGCCTGGCCGCGGGTGGAGAGCTTCTCGGCCTCCTTGGCGGTGCGGTTGAAGCTCTCGGTGCTCTGCACCAGGCGCTTCACCAGGTTCTCGCTGTCGGCGTGATCGAGCAGCTTCTGCACCGTGGCGGTCACGGTCTCGAGGCTGGGAGCCTCCACCCCCTGCACCTGGCCGCGCTCGCACAACTGCAGCCGATTGTCGCAGCGGCGATCCCGGGGTCCCGCCCCCCGGCTCGGCAGCGGCGGACCGCTGCTGATCAGCGACACCACCGCATTCCCGCCCAGCAGCGAGCCAGCGCCCACCCGCGCCAGCACCGGGCGGGAGAGGCGCAGATCGGGATCGGTGATCTCGAGATCGGCCAGCACCTCCTTGTCGGTGACGCGGAGCTCGCGCACGCGGCCCACCAGCACCCCGCGGTAGGACACCGGGGAGCGCTCGGCCAGGCCGGCGGCATTCTCGAAGCTGGCGCGGATGGTCCAGTTGGAGCGGGCCAGGGAGATGCCCTTGAGCCAGAACCAGAGGCCCAGGCCACTGGCGACCGCCGCCAGCAGCGAAAATCCCACCAGAGCCTCACGAACACTGCGGCGCATGGGCTCAGGGCTCGGCTGGCTGCATCGGGCCTCGCAGACTACCGCTGCGGAACTGACGCACGTAGGGATCCCCGCTGGCATGGAACTCAGCCAGGCTGCCGTCCCAGCGGAAGTGGCCGTCGTAGAGGAGGATCACGCGCTCGGCGCAGCGCTCGATCGTGCTCATCACATGGCTCACCACCACGCCGGCGGCGTTGGTGAGATCGGTGCTGCGCACGATCAGA